>Ga0187884_10004414_pt1 | contig 10341 bp, 9 predicted proteins | sample June2016WEW_20_4_FD_132983 | JGI IMG/M metagenome (GOLD analysis project Ga0187884, IMG submission 132983) | Peatland microbial communities from SPRUCE experiment site at the Marcell Experimental Forest, Minnesota, USA - June2016WEW_20_40 | ecosystem: Environmental > Terrestrial > Soil >...
CGTGCGTGCGAAGGGTGAAGGAATGGGATTCCATTGCACCGCTGGCGTCGCGGAGCGAAGTGAGCGTCTCATCATCCTCGCGATAGGGCTGCTCGTTGGCTTGGCTGAGCCAGCAGTGCTTCTCGTTGCAATCCTCGCACAATTCACTGCGCTATGGCGGGTGGGCCTGCTGCTCAGGCGAGCGACGCACTAAAAGGCGGGCTACACACATTCCGCTAACTCAAAAAAAATCTGCTCTCAAGCAGTCAAGGGTAGCATCGCGCAAGCTATTTGTCATGCTTAAGCAAGTTGCTTGGACATCGTAGCAACCAAAACAAATAGGCTCGTCTCTGTTCATAGCAAATTCAGCCACGTGAGAAGCCATAATAAAAAAGTGACTAGGACGACGACCGAAACAAATATGGCCAGCTTGAGTGAAGGCGGATTCTGAGGATTAGTAAGCTTGCCGAGGAATCGTCCCGCAGCCTCTGTGGTTGATGATTTTTTAGGCATATCGTTAAGAACGGGTGCACGAGCCGCCTCCGCGCTGGGCGTTTGACATAGATACCGCTTGAAGTCGGCCCATAAACTAACCCGCGGCACATCGGAACACTGATTCCTTGCAGCGTCTGCCAGGACAGCGCCAGGAGATGCACAGCTGAGTTAGTTAACGCTCAAATTGAATGATAGTGTGATTTAACCCTTTATCAGTTTGATCCCCATGTTCGTCCCCATCCCTAAGTCATACCCAAGTGAAATAAGTAACATTCCCATCGGCTCAAGATAACGCCCGCTTCTCAGTGTGCCCACGTCAATCGGGTCGAAGCCTATGTTTGCCACGAGCTGCATGACGACCCGTTTTTCCGTTTCATCATCTCCGGCGACGAACGCGGACAGCTGCTCGGCGCCTACTTTCGCGGTGCTCTGATTCTGTGCTAATACGGTGTTGAAGGCCTTGACGGCACTCGCAGCAACCGCAATGATAGCGATCGCAGTTGTTGCCGCGGCCTTTATTCTTAACGCGACCTTCCAAGCCGCCCTGACAACCCAATCAGCGCACAACGAGCAGAACCCTATGTACGTCGCACCGCAACGTAGCGAACAGGTTAGCTTGAAAGAAAGCGCCAATGCAAACATTCTCACACTGCGCGTTGCAAGCGTGCTGAACGGCACTGACACCGATGCGCGCCGCGTGTGGGAGACCTATAATACTGACAGTAGGCGCCGCTTAACCCCATGCCCGGCAGCAAATACGTTATTCTTAATGTCAGCGTTGCGGATGCGAACGGTAGTTCGGTGCCCTCCAGATACACAGATTCGATCCTCGTCGGCAACGATGGGGGATCATACTACCCAAACTATGCGGTCGTAACACGAGATGTACTGCATCGATCGCTGCAGACCAGCTGAAAGCTGACAGCACATGCGACGTCTACATCGCGTTTTCCCTTCCCGACAACATCGCGCCTGCGAAGATTGTGTATACGGCATCGAACCCCGCGATTGTGGTAAATCTCGTTTAGCTGAATAGCGCAGTAGACCGTGCCACGCGCAGTGAGCAGGGTATGCCGCGCGTAGCAATTTAGAAGAATGCGGCCCTTGCGCTGTTTTATTAGAGATTCATCGCAGCAAAATCTCGCTCCACCGCACAAAAACAGAAGACGATTACCCAGCTGCGCGGCTACAGTACACGTTCTCAACGCTCGCAGGCCTGCCGACGCGCACCTACCCGACAGTTCACGATGGAGCACTAGCCTTTCTTGTTGTTGTGTCAAGCGCGTGGCCACTGAAAAAGGTGGTGAGCTGTCGGAAAACACTAAAACAAATGCCAAATCGCCCGTCTTGACATAACGACATTCGGCTAAGCCAATACGGGAGAGCAATCGCCTCCATCAAGCGGAGGTCGACAGTCGCCTAACAGCCGGCCCCCTTTGATGCACGTGCCTTGTAATCAACTAGACTTTGCTGCAATGGTAGAGGACAAAAGGAGAAAAAAGAAGAAACGGGGGCGTTTCCGTCACGCTCCCTCAAACGGCTGATTGACGCCCTATTGTGTGCTTGTGCATTCATAATGTCCCGTTTGATTGCGCAACCAACCACTCTGTGATGACAGAAAGAGCATTGGGATCGAGAATACGATCTTCAGCGTTGTAATGCGCGCCGACTTCGACGGCGGCAAGATCTTCTCGAGGTCGAGGTTCAAACTTGAGTACGTGATCTGTATTCTCTGGATACACAAACTTCACGTTGTCGTTCCCAGCGGTTGCCGTTTCCAGCGCGCCTCCATCTTTTCGCCAATCGACTTGGATACCCTTCTTGCCGATCACAACAAGAATCGGCTGGGATACTTGTGCGATCAGATCGGCAGCGTCTTCCAGCCACAGCTCACGGGCGAAAGGCAAGTTGACGGGGGTTTCTAAGCTGCGCAAGAGATCTTTTACGCCTTCTGGCAGCGATGCGTCAAGCGCCATCGGTTTGCCAGCAACGAACACTTCAATGCACGCATCATAGCGCTTCATTAGCTCATCCCCGTTGGGGGGCGGTGCGGCTTGTGCCTGCAATTGATCACGTGCCACGAGGCCAACCGGGCGGCCCGGAGCGCCTGTCAGCACAAGGCCTTTGAACCGATGGCGAGGTGTTCGGGTTTGATAATTCAGAGCGTGGATGGCTCCCTCGCTGTTCGTCAACACAAACAAATGCGAAGCATCGACGTTGGGAACTGACATGAGCGTAGTAACAGCACCGGTCAGCTCATCGACGTGTCCCTGCATGCTCATTTTACCGACAAGGCGCGGCAGGTTCTCGCGCACGTGAGGCCCTGCGGCGCGTTTATCATATCGCAGCGTCACAAATCCTTGTTCAGTAAGGGCGTGAGCAAGAAGCCGGCCGCTGCAATTAGTGCCCGGAAGAAGCGGTGAGCACCAGTCTCGGTCAGTTGGTCCACTGCCAGCGACGAAGACGATCGCGGGATGTTTCCCAGTGCCGGTAGGACGCGTCAGGGTTCCGTAGACCGCGATCTCGTCGACATCCCATGTCACCTCCTCGCTTCGGTACTCTAGTGTTTCAGTCACTTTTCGCACGTTCCACGTAGTACATATGCGCCGCGGATAAGCGTTGTCCCTCTTTTTGACGATAATTACGATATTCACGCCGCGCTCTTTGCGAACGAGCGAGAGAGAGCCTCATGTACGAAATAGCATAGTAGCGCTTAGAAAAAACACTATATCTAAAAAGAAAGCAGTAGCGCTTGCAGTTTGAAAACGAGGAAGAGGAAGGTAGCGGTATCAGCTTTGTGGAACATAACTGAATCGGAATGCACGAAAGAAACAGAGATGCATCATTTGCTGCGGCAAGCTAATTTGTATAGCTTTACTCCTTCAAGCCCGCAATATCGCCGTTGTTCATCGCGTCGATTAGTTGAAGTTCGTCGGCATAGTTTGTGGTTCCTCAATGAGCGCGTAAATACGCATTTCCCACTTATTTCGTTTGGCGTGCTTCCATTTTTACAGTTATCACGACTTTGATTGTGGGACTGCCAAGCACGGCTAAAAAAGGCGGCCTAAGCTTCAATCTTTTTAATTCTCCAGACAGAACCCCCCCCACACGACGTACCCAGCGAGGCCCACGAGGATCTCGCTCGGCAGCAGCAAGCCTGAACCAATTGAATCATCTTAATGCGCGGGAACGGCGCGTCCTCCACGACCGATAAAAAGCGAGACGAGAAATCCGGGAAACAGAAAAGGCCAGCATCTTGCAGCGCGGTGACCAATACGCGTTGATGCTGGAATCCTTAACTGACTACGACGACATGCCCTTGGATGCTAGCACATACGATGACGTGTTATCTTTTGTGAATAGTCAGACGCTCAGCCTCATTCACCCGTCGTAAAGCCCGCGGATGGGCAAGATTCTGAAGACGTACGCGGCCCTGCTGCGCGACTGACGCAGGCGCTGCGCCACGTTCAAGCGCCTCAGATCTGCGTGCGTCTCACCTGTGCTTCGCCCTCGCGTACGATCAGCACTGGGCCGCGAACAGAGTCTATCTGGAGCGTACGCTCAAGAATTCAATCCTGACTCGCCACGACTTGCCGATAAGAAGCCTTTTTGACAATGCCCAAAACGGTTTGCAAACGAAGCCTCGATATACTTAAATTAATATACAAACAAAAATATAATTATAAAATCGCTTCTTTTTAAAGAATGCGACTTCCAGAACGGCTTAAACCGACCCGAAAATAACTGAGCTTCTGCTCGCGAAGATTATCAAGTGGCGCACTTTTGGTATAGTTTTGGCGCACTTTGCCTGACGTACTCTAGCATCTTTGATCGCAACGAGAAGCAAGACCGTCGCTTCACGAGGCTTCATAGGCAAAAAAAGGCGTCGTACTCGTGCCGCGCTCAGAAGGGGTATTTATGATTCGAAACGCATTAATCGCGGCCTCACGTTGTCCGTCCGTGAGCGATTTGCCCCCATAGTGGGTGCGTTCAAATGCAATCGTCAGCGTGCGCAAGGCGTCAGCTGAGTATGCGCTTGGCCGCTTCTTCGTACGCCGTTATCAAATCGCCGCGCTCGTAGCGGAAAACGTCCTTATCAACCGACTCGCCCGAGTCCTTCAGCCAAAGGCGACAGGTATCGCAGCTTATCTCATCGGCAACGAGGAGTTTCCCATCCCGTCCTTTTCCAAACTCCAGCTTAAAGTCAGGAAGCAGCAGCCCTCGTCGATTTAGATGATCCCTCAAGATCGTGTTCACGCGTAGCGTAAGCTCGCGAATGGTCGCCAGCTCCTTCTCGGTAGCGAGGCGTAGCGCGCGTATGAGGTCATCATTGAGCATCGGGTCACCATAGGCATCAGACTTGAAGTCGATAACGAGGAGGGGCGGGGTAAACTTCTGCCCTTCCTTAAAGGGATACTTGCGCACCAGTGACCCCGCAGCGATGTTTCGGGCGATGATTTCGAGCGGTATAATGTCCACCGCCTTGACGAGCATCCGTGTATCGTCCACCATCCCCTTGTAGTGCGTCGCGATCCCGCGCTGCTCCAAAAGCTGAAAGAGCCGTGCGGAAATTCGCGCGTTGAAGTAGCCCTTCCGTGGCACGGTCCTTTTCCGTTTCCCATTGAAGGCCGTGATGTCGTCGCGAAACTCGATGATGTACTCGTCGGCGTCCTCGGTGCGGTACACAGTTTTTGCTTTACCAATATGAACAATATCCATGGCGTCACCCGTCCCTTGTCTCGTCGGTCGTTTTTCGTCGGAACCCGCGTTCGTCAGCTAGCGCCCCGATGAGCGGAGCGAGCACCTCGCTGTACCATCCGGCACGCACGTACTGTGGGTAGATCGGCAACCGCTCGGTCAGCGCAATGCCGAGGTCTGCCAGATCCGGCCAGGCGTGCTCGGGATTAATGTAGTCGACCGTCACGGTCGAGATCCCGCCGAGGTCGGACGCTCCCGCGCCGAGCAGCGGGGCTACCTCGGTGAGGTTGGGCGGCACTTGAACCGCCACGTCATCGGGCAGGAGATGACGCGCCAGCGCGACCGTCCGGAGGAGTACCTCGCGACTCGGGCTAGGAACGTCGGCCATCCGCGTGCCCGGCTTCGGCGCGAACGGCTGGATGATGACCTCCTGGAGGTGCCGGTATTTGTGCTGCAGCTCCGCGAGGAGTTCGAGCGAGCGGATGCGATCGCCCCAATGCTCGCCAATGCCTATGAGGAGACCTGTGGTAAACGGAATGTGGAGCTTGCCGGCATCCTCAATGGTCCAGAGGCGAAGTTCGGGATCTTTGCCAGCACAGCCCTGGTGCGCGTCAACGGAGGCCGTCGTCTCAAGCATGAGTCCCATGCTCGCATTCACGGCTTTTAGCCGCTCGAGCTCGTCAACGGTGAGAATGCCCGGATTGCTGTGCGGGAGCAGTCCGACGCGAATCGCCATCGTGCAGAGGTCATAGAGGTAGTCGAGAAAGGTTTCGTAGCCGAGGCTCCGAAGCTTCTCGAAAAATCCATCAACCTCATACGGACGTTCGCCAAAGGTGAACAGCGCCTCGGTGCAATCCGCATCCTTGGCCTGCCGCAACATGGTCTCCACCTCTGCAGGCGCCATCAGCTGTGCCTCAGCGTCGCCGATGTCTCGGCGGAAACCGCAGTAGCCGCACGCGTTGCGACAGATGTTGGTCACCGGCACAAAGACGTTGCGCGAGAACGTGACGCGTGCCGGAAGAGTAAACACGAGCGTCTCCAAAGGCGCACTAATGATATCTGCGGTGCTCAGGTGCTCAAGCGACATAAAAAGCGAGGCCGTTTTACCACTACATGGCCGCGGTAATATATAAATAACGAGGACGCTTACGCCACCGGTGAGGCGACCATGAACGCGGCAAAAGCGGTCGTACCGTTTAAGACGCGCGGAGCGAAGACGCGGCTAGCGCCATTTCTCTCCCCCGAAGAACGCATGGCCTTTTCAAAGGCGATGCTACGCGACGTGCTCCGCGGCTTGAAGGGTATCGACGTGACGATTCTGGCGACCGAGGACTTCGATCCCGAGTGTGATTGGGCGCACGTGGAGCTTAACCGCCACGACCTGAACACCGCCATAAATGCCTATATCAGGCACGTGCGCGAGCCAACCCTCGTTGTGATGTCCGACATCCCGCTCATCCAAGAGTGGCACGTGCGCGAGATGTACTCGGAGGGCGTTACGCTCGTCCCGGGGCGCGGCGGCGGCACCAACGCGATCTTCATGCGCGACCCCTCCCGCTTCAAGGTCGATTTTTACGAAGTGAGCTTTCTGAAGCACGTCGCCATCGCCAAAGAGCGCAGGCTTCCGTTAAAGGTCCTCGACTCGTTCTTTATGAGTACCGATATCGACAAGCCTGATGATTTGGCCGAGGTGCTCATCCACTGCCCCGGCGACTCGTGCGCGTACCTGCGCTCAATCGGAGTGCGGCTGAGCTACGGCAAGAGCCGTATCGGCGTAGAGCGAGGCTAGCTGCGCCGAGAGAAAGCTTGTAGCCAAAAAAGTCGCATGACTAGAAAGCGGACGTCAGCCACTGCGAGTAGCGCGGCTCGTTACCGCGCGCCGCGTTGAAATACGCATCCTTTAGCTCGCGTGTTATAGCACCGACGGCACCGTCGCCGATCACGATGCCGTCGACGCTCGTTATGGGGGCCACCTCTCCCGCAGTCCCGGTGAAGAAGAGCTCATCCGTGGAGTAGAGCTCAGACCGGCTGATCCTTCGCTCCACTACCTTATAGCCACGATCCGCACAGAGCGTTATGATGGCATCACGGGTAATCCCCTCGAGGATGTCATCTGACGTCGGAGGCGTCATAACGGTGCCGTTGCGCACGAGAAAAACGTTTTCGCCGCTCCCCTCGGAGACGAAGCCGTCTTTGGTTAGCAATATGGCCTCATCGTATCCGTTTTGCACCGCTTCGACCTTTGCGAGCACGCTGTTCACATATGCTCCGGCGAATTTGCCCGTCGGAGGAAGAGAATTGTCTGAAATGCGGGCCCAGGAGCTTACACAGACCTTAAGGCCCGCGTCGATGTCGTCGAAGTACTTGCCCATCGGTTCGACGTAGATGGCATAATCGTTTGCCCTGCCGTACGGGTACAGGCCGACGGTGCCTGCCCCCCAATAGACGATCGGTCGTATGTAGACGTCCTCCTTGAGCGCGTTTTGGCGCACCACGTCAACGATGGTATTAGCGAATTCCTGCTTAGTGAGGGGAATACTGAGCCTGAGCACGCGCATGTTGCGGTAGAGCCGCTCGACGTGCTCCGTCAGTCGAACGATGAAGCTTTGCCCTATCTCATCGTTGTAATAGGCCCGGATGCCCTCGAATACAGCGGTGCCATAGTGGAGCGCGTGCGTGCTTATGTGGACGGTGGCATCGCTCCACGCCACGTAGGCCCCGTTCATCAAAACTTTACGACTCATCCAAGACTCCTTTTGTAAATGATCATGCATTTAATTTGGTGTGTTCTCCAATGCGCAAGGCCCATTTAAACCTTTTTTTTCTCGTGCGCGGCTATCAGATGAATTATATACCTGCCAACGCAACTAGTAGTCCAAGGGCCTGTAGTATAGTCTGGATAGCACAGCGGCCTCCGGAGCCTCAAACCCGGGTTCAAATCCCGGCAGGCCCGTTCTTTCTCGTTGCGATCAGGGCGACGATTCGGGGGTCCAACGCACCCCGCTTAACATCCTAGATCGTAGCATTAATCCCAAAGCTACTCTCGCGTCGCCGCACCGTTGCTTTTTCTAATGCCTTTACGGGCGCGACGCCTCGCTTCAAGCCTTAGCACGTTAAACGGGACGTTGCAGAAGGGAAACAGTCGAATCTCCGTTATGTTACGCATTTTACGATCGACGACGAACGGGAACTCCGCGCAGACTGCGGGTCGATCAGCATAGACCTGACATCGGCCGTCTTCACCGAGAAATGCACACGGCTGGGCTTTCTTTAGCGCGTGCGTATAACGGCGGTCGTGATCATCAACGTACGATACGCAGTACTGCGCGACAAACTCCTCGAGCGACAGCTCAAGGTGCGCGCGCAAGCGCTCCACGTCATCAGACGTCAGCCTGATGATCTCGAAGTAGCAACAGCCCGGCAGCGAACAGTCAGCGCACAAAAGTCGCGACGAATGATCGTTCACGCGAAGATCGTCGAGCACTCGTTCGAGTGACAACGAAAAGTGCCACCCACCTTCACGTTCCCTGCTGATCTGATCAATGATGCTCAGTATACGTTCGCTGGCGGGTGTCTCTAGCACGTTAAGCCCGTCTGTCACCTTTGCCGCAAGCGTGCGCCGCAGGTCGTCCTTTCGGCCCGGCTCAAAGAGACTGCCGTACGACTCAGACGTCGCCGCGCCGCGAGACGCACGGCATTTGGCCCCGCGACCTGCGCCACCTACTCGTTTCGTCACCAAATGCTCATCGCTCCCGGAGATCCGTAGTCACGATCTTTCATAGCACCTTTATAGAACTTCCCACGAAGCCACGGGTCAGCCGGTAGAGCAGAACGCGTGCCTCGCGCAGAGTCATCCCAACGAAGGCTGGTTTAAGCCCCTTTTTCGTAAGAAACCTATTAATGTTAGGATGCGCTCTTGTAGAATGATGTCAGACAAGCTCGATGATTTGCGGAACTTGCTTGAGCGGCTGTCAAATGCCCACGGCGTTTCCGGGCACGAAGGGAGTTCCCGCGACATACTCACGCACGAACTCACACCCTACGTCGATGAGATCAGGATTGACGCGTTCGGCAATCTGATCGCCACAAAATCAGGGAAAGGACCCTCTGTAATGCTTTCTGCGCACATGGATGAGATAGGCCTTTCCGCCAAGTACATTGACGAAAACGGGTTCATCTACTTCATCGGCATAGGCGGGTGGTTCGACCAAACGCTGCTAAACCAGCGCGTGCGACTCCACGGAACCAACGGCGCTATTCCAGGAGTGATCGGGTCGAAGCCGCCGCATATTCTCGAGGAGGAGGAAAAGAAAAAACCAATCCCGATGAAAGACATGTTTATCGACATTGGTGCCGCGAGTGCCGAGGACGTCGAAGGCCTCGGCGTGCAAATTGGCACGCCCATCACGATCGATCGCCAGTTTACCCCGCTTTCGAGCAACTTCGTTACGGGAAAAGCACTCGACGATCGGGCCGGATGCGCGATGATGATCGAAGCCATGAAACGCACCAAGGCGACGGCCACCGTCTTCGCGGTCGGTTCGACGCAAGAGGAAGTCGGCTTGAAGGGTGCCAAAACGGCGTCATTTGGGCTAAATCCCGACGTTGCCATCGCCACGGAGACCAACATAGCCGGGGACCACCCAGGCATCGAAAAGAAGCTGGCGCACTTGGAGCTCGGCCAGGGCCCCTCGGTCACCGTCGTCGACGGGGGTGGACGTGGCCTCATCACGCCCGACTCGGTGCTTCGCTGGATCGAAGGGACGGCTCAGAAGGCGCGGATCGCGTACCAGCGCGACGTTAGCTCAGGCGGTACTACAGACGCCACGGCGATCAACCTCACGCGGGCAGGGATCCCCGCGGGCGTCGTCAGCGTCGTCACGCGGTACCTCCACACTCCCGTCGAGGTGCTCAACCTCGAAGATCTCGATGCCGCCGCCGAACTCATCGCCCGCATGCTCGAGACCGTCGCGGACTACTTTTGAGGCTCGGAAGCGCTCAACGGGGCCGAAACTCGCGCGCGTGAGAGCTTTTATATAGTTACGACTTCCTTTTACAGCAAGGAAGTGACTACCGTGAGGGATCGCTTTATTTAACGACATCAAGTTTTTCGACACGACGCTGCGCGATGGAGAGCAAACCCCTGGTGTGTCGCTCACTGCCGAGAAG
>Ga0187884_10004415_pt1 | contig 10341 bp, 10 predicted proteins | sample June2016WEW_20_4_FD_132983 | JGI IMG/M metagenome (GOLD analysis project Ga0187884, IMG submission 132983) | Peatland microbial communities from SPRUCE experiment site at the Marcell Experimental Forest, Minnesota, USA - June2016WEW_20_40 | ecosystem: Environmental > Terrestrial > Soil >...
GCCTACGGCACCATCACGAACTATTACGGTCTCTATGTCGAGCAGCACACCCATGGGACCCACAACTGGAGCATCTACTCGGCGGGAGGAATCAACTATTTCGGGGGATCCGTGGGCATCGGATCCGGGACCACGGTGCCTGCCGGGGTGCTTGAGATCTCAGGATCGGAGACCATCGTTTCCGCGACCAGCTCAATATGGGATGCAGTCCGGATCGATCCATCCACGGCATCCATCACCGGCAATACCTCGATCACCACGGCGACCGGCTTCAACCTGTTCGCAATCGACGCTCCCACCCTCGCTGGCAACACCGCCACCTGTACTGTCTCCCTGGCCTCTACCGTCTACATAGGTGGGCCTCCCGCGGCCGGGGCGAACGTCGCCATCACGAAGGCCTATCCCCTCTGGATCGACAATGGCATGCCCCGCATCGACAGCACGACCCCCAATGGCAGCGTCGCCACCTCCCTCACGGGCGTGGGTCCGACAGGATCCAACACCACCGTGCAGGAATGGCTCACCATCGACATCAATGGGACGACCCGTTACATTCCCTGTTTCTGAGGCAGAGATCATATCTCTGTCTCAATCCAAAGAAAAATACACGAGGAGAACTAGATGGAAAAAAATGACACCATCCCCAGCAAGCAAGCGCCAGGTGACAAAAGACCAGGGCTTCCCATCGCAGGTGGGGAAGAAACCATCCAGCTCCCGCCAGGCAGCCTGGATGGGCCTGGATGCCCCCCAGGAGGTCCACCCAAGGTTGCCAGGCCGATAAAGCCATCCTCTTAGGGATCCCGGTCCCATTCACATCTCGGTCATTTGAGGCAGGAAGAAGAAAACCATGGCGGCGGGGGCGACGGGAAGCCAGGCGCCACGGGCGCCACGAGACCCCAGGGCCTTCCTGGCCCGCCCCGGGGCAGGCACGACGGGAGCGACGGACCCCGCCGGGAACGCCGTGTTTCGTCGCCAGGAAGGTGCTGCCGGCGTGGGGCAAGGTCAGGATGCGATCGAAACTGTCGAAGAAACCCGGTGGATACTGGCGCTGCCAGTCCAACAATTCGGCTCCCAGGGCATGGGCCACCTCCCTATAGATCTGGCCGAGCGACCAGCCAGTGTCGACGAAGATGGCCAGCTTCATCATGGATGCTCCGAATATGCCTCAGGAGGAAGGCAGTTGGCTAGCCCGCCAGGCCGGCCACGAGGAGAGGGACTACTTTTCAGGACGGCAAGCTTTTGTGATATCCATCTCGCAATCTCGTCAGGTTCCCACAGCACGATGGCCTCGACAGGCCATCCGGAAGATACTGCGCTGGCAGCCGGGAACCCATCCCATGCGACCAGCACCACATTGTCGGAATGGACGGCATCCGTCATCTCCACATAGCGATCGTCATCGTCGTCGACGTACCAGGTGGCCATGGTCTTGCCGAACACGCGATGACTGACGACGGAGGGCTCAAGCTTCTCGGCTTCCAGTCTCCATAGCAATACTCTCGTCGATTCCTTCATGGTCTTTCCTTCCTCTATCGGCTGGCCTAATCTGTCGCAGGATCCAGGCTCCTGCGCTGCCTCTGCTTCACTGAAATAGAAGATGACAATCTATGACCCGATATCGTGCAGTTCCTCGAAACGGTTGTTGTAGTCGACGCACACGTCCAGGCAGTTCCGGGAGCAGATGGGATCTTCGTGCGTGCGATGAACCAGGCTCCACCTGGCCCTGTCCTGCCTCATGCCATGGCAGCCGAACTTGCCGATGGGCTTGCCTCCCTCCCTCAGGTAGATGATGCAGGGATAGTGCATGCCCCCGGCCACGGCCATGTCGTCGATCGCCAGGTGGCAGCGCCGGGCATCGCCCGGCCCGAGCCCGCGCACGGGGCGCCCCCGCAAGAAATTGCCCCAGCGGTACCGCAAGATCGGGTGCCTGGCCAGCAGCTCGGGAGGCAAGGGATCGACCTCGATCTTGGAGCCTCGCTGCGCGGCCGGGATCACCCTGATGTCCGCCACCCCGAGCGAGGAGGCGAACGTCACGATCTCCCTGCACTGGGCCTCGTTGGATTCCGTCAGGACGACCCCGACGGTCGTGTATGCCCAGGCCGCCAGTCGACGGATGTTCGCCACGACCTTGTCCCAGGCACCTGCGACATTGCCTGCCATGCGATCTCCATCCGTGGCACAGCAGGCATCGAGCGACACGGAGAAGTCATCCACGCCTTCCCAGCACAAGCTCTTGTAAAATTGGATGTCGGCAGAGCCGTTGGTGCTGAGGGCGACACGCCTCACGCCAAGCCGCCTGGCACGGGAGACGAGGTTCACCAGATCGCCAGGATCATCGCCCCACATGGTGGGCTCGCCCCCGGAGAGACGAAGATTCTGGAGGCCGTCGCGGCACCAGGCCGCTATGATCCCGAGTGCCTGAGCCTTGGGCAGATCGCCCCCGCCCACGTGCCTGCAATACGGGCAGCGGAAATTGCACCGTGACGACAAAATCAACTCTCCCCGCGCCAGGGGAGACGCGACCGAGGCCGAGGCGCACCTGTCGTCGGTCATGGTGTAGAAGCCGATGTCGTCGAGATTCATGGCGATGATGTGTCCAGGCTCGCCCAGCTTGACGTCGCCTGTGGAATGACTCATGGAAAACAAAGGGCGCTCGCCCCCAGGCGAGCGCCCCCTGGTTCGTGGAGTGTCGCTAAACGACTGGCTTGTCCTCCTTGTCCGGCTTCCCCGCCGCGCTGGAGCGGGCGGCCAGCAGCTTCATGGTGTCGCCCAGCCCGGTCCCGGCGAACAGCTTCTTCAGGACGTCCACGACGTCGTCGCCGCCTACCAGGCGCTGGACCGACGTGGCCTCCGCGATCTTGACCATCGCCTCCTGGCTGCCGAGCGCCAGCAGTGCCTCCGACATGCCGTCCTTGATCGACGAGAACTTCGCCGAGATGGCTTCAGCTTCAGCCTTGAGGCGCGTCAGGGCCAGTTCCTGCTCCCGGCGCAGCCTCTCGAACTGATCGCTGACGGCGGCGCGCTTCCGGGCGGCGTCCGCCTCGAATGTCGCATCGGTCTTCTGCTCCTGGGCTTCCAGGAGTTCAAGCTCCTGGGCCGCGACCTTCAGGCCATTGGCGATCTTGGCCAGATCGGAGGCCAGCTTGGCGCCCATCGTCTCGATCTCCAGCTTCCGGCTCTCGACCTCGACCGTGGAGTTGATCTGGACCTCCGTGATCTTGAGGTTGGCCGTCTCCCTGGTGGCGGTGAGCCGCGAGCGGGCGTCGCTCAGCATGAGCGAGCGCTGGACGGCCTCCTGCTGGGTCTTGGCGATCAAGGCCCGGATGGTGCCGTCCGGGATCTCGACCTGCATCAGCTCGACATCTCCGATCTTCATCCCGTTCTCCTTGAAGGAGCATCCGTGCCCCTCCTTGCCCAGGATCACCTCGCGGATGAGATCGATCGGGCTGGCGTAGAACCTCTCGATGCCCTGCCGGCGCACCTCCGCCTTGAGGGCCGAACGCATGTGATCGCAGGCGTGCTTGACGTAGTTCTGGATGTCCCACCACCTGACGGCATCGCCGTCGAAGTTGATGTGGTACGAGAGCTTGAGCTGGACGTGGACGTGATCGGATGTCTCGACATCCACCAGATCGCTCACCTTGTTGCCGGTGACCCGGAGGTATGGGGTCTCCAGGAGCTTGTCGGTCGTCTTCGGGCGGCCCGTGGAGAGCGTCAAGATCTCAAGGGTCTCGTCGTACTCCAGCAGGATCGTCTTCGGCCCGACTTCGACCCTCCGATTCCCCTTGCTGTCCACCACCAGGACGGCGAATCCTGTCCAGACGGCGATGCGGGGGACGCCCTCGAACTTCGTGCTCAGGGTCAGCGTCCTCGGCGAGGTATAGCTGGACGAACGGGCTATCTCATCGCCGGCCGCCGAGGTGCTGTCGGTGGCCACCATGCTGCGCATGAGGGCGCTGCTGCTATACATCACCTGCGGCTCTGCCGACAGCAGCGCCGACTTCGTCATCCGTGCGCTGGCCCTGATCGCCTCTCCCTCGCTGACCACGCCCGCCCTCGTGGTGGGTGCCTTCTTGGCCAGCTCGCCCAGGGCCTGGTTGTAGGCGAGTGCCTCCTGGTTGCCCGGGTACCAGAGCTGGCACTCGCGCAGGGACAGCACCCTGCGGATGATCACCTGGTGGACAGGATCGGGCAGGAGCATGGCGGGACCATGGACGGTCTTGATCTCGCCGGTATCCCGCTCCATGACGTAGCGGGCCTCCCCAGCCGGGATCGCGACCCCGAAGTATTTCGTGTTCCCGTCGTAGCGCACGATGGCGTGCTCCTCGCGCGGGAAGTAGATGGGGCAGTCCTTGCCGGTCAGGAAGAACTCGTCGCCCTCCTTGAATTCCCGATCGAGGAGGCTGTCATGGTAGGCGCGGACCACCTTGATGTGGATGCCCTGGATGGAGTTCAGCTCGATGGCCCGGTACTTCAGCTCCCCGTCCTTCCCGCGCACGAAGGTCTCGGTGGGCAGGGGGAAGATCACCGCGGGGCCGCGGGGAATGCGCTTGGTGCCCTTCTCGTCCACCAGGATGCAGTATTCGAGCTGCTCCAGGCTGACGGCGTTGCGGATGTAGGACTTGCCTCCGTCCTCGGTGTCCTCCGGGACGATCGAGACTCCGGTGGGCGGGATATAGAAGGACACGTCCGTGCCCCTGATGATGAACAAGGATCCCACGGTCAGATCTTCCGGCTTGTCCAAGGTGCCCTTCCGGCCCTTCTTTGCCGATGCATCCGCGTCCTTGGCACCAGCAGGATCATCTCCCTGCAAATCTTTCCCTGACGCCCCCGCGCTCGCCGCCGCCACCGTCGCCTTCGACCAGTTGTTGCGGGCCTCCTGCTCGTTGTACACGCGGCCCAGCAGGTATTCGTTGGAGCGCAGGCTGTGGCCCCTCACGATCTTGGCATGCTGGCCCGGCCAGAGCGCGAACATCGTGGGGCCGGGGATCACCACCTTGTGACCGATGCTCAGCGCTTCGGGGGCTGTGCCCGACACCGTGCCCTCCTGCGGATGTCCCTCGTTCGGAGCCTTGGGATCTTTTGTGGGATTCATCAGGACCACGTAGAATCCCTCGGGAACCACGTAGCTGCTGCATATGGCGTCGGCCAGATCCTCGCAAGTGACGAACTTCCCCGGCCCGACGTCGTCCTTCATGTACCTCACCGGGCTGTCGGTGCCCGTGATGGAGACCATGATCGGTCCCACGTGGGTCTTGATCCTCCCGCTGGCGGAATCCTGCGAGTACAGGTAGTTTCCCATGGGGACTATAACTTCGTTGCGTTTTGCATCAGCCATCGTGTCGCCTTCCTTTCCTCGTTAGCTTGTCGTCATGGGAGGGGCTGGCCCTGCCGGCCGTCTCCCGGATTCGCTGGACATCATGCATCCGTGACGAACAAAGTGTCAAGCCCTGAACGAAGCGTCATGTCGATTTCTTGGGAGCCGGCATCCCCAGCAATCCCCTGGCTCCCGCCAGATCGGGCAGGGAGACATTGAACCGGCCCGTCTCGTAAGCAATCCTGATCGCAGACTCCAGGTCGTCTTCCCATCCGTCCTGCCCCATCTCGTGCTCCAGCAAGCCGAGGCCGAGCCAGGAGGCGGCCATGCGCGGATGGATCTCGATGGATGCCCGGTAGGCCGACAGCGCCCCATCGAGGTCCCCGGCAGACTGGCGAGCTCTCGCGACGTCCTTGTGCCACAGGGCAGCATCTTCGCGTCGGGACGCGAAGACGTCACGGACCAGATCGAACATCCCCAACGCGAACTCGGGGTCCACCCCGAGGGCCTCGTTCCCCAGGTCGTACAGGGACGGTGGCTCCAGGTCCCCTCCCCTGGCGACCAGGCGCTCACGCGCGGCCAGCAGGACCTTGAGGTTGCGGTGGGCGATGCGCACGCCCATGCCGGCAGAGTCGCGCCAGTCCCGGAATCGCAGCCCCGCGGCCGAGATGAGCCAGTTGCCGTCCCTGCGCCCGGACAGCCGCTCGTGCAGCGGGAGGTGGAAGCGGACGGACGGCTTGTTCCGCCAGAGGCGATCTTGGTAAGTGACGATCTCCAGGCATGAATCCTGGCCCACGATCTCGTAGGGACATACCAGGTAGTCGATGCCGGGCCGGGCTGCAAGACGATGGACGGCCTTCGCCAATCCGTCGGGATCCAGGCACTCGTCGTCCGCGTCGAGCTTCAGGATCCAGTCCCCGTGGCACGCCCCCAGGCCGCGATTGCGGGCGTCCGCCCAGTCCCGCAAGATCGGGAGCCCCGTGGATGGTCCAGGGATTGCCCGTCTCCAGGACGCGGGCTCGTCCTGGAAGTACAGCTCAGGATGGATGGGAGGGTGGAGGGAAACGCAATGAAACCCAATCCCAAGTTCGTCGGCCAGGCATCTCGCGATCTCGGGAGTGCCGTCGCTGGAGCCAGTGTCCACGATGCAGATCTCGTTGGCAGCGGAGGCCACCGAGCGCAGTGTCCGCTCGATGACGCTGGCCGCATTGAGCACCATCATGTGAACGGACAGCCTCATGCCGGTTGGCCCATCCCAGTCCAATTCAGCATGCCTATCCGGTTGACGCCCCTGATGTCCATATTACTTCCGAAGAGCCTCTTCCATTTACCCCCGGCTTTAACAATGCAAAAGACCTAAAAGGGAGCCACTTAGCGCCCTCGTTCTCACAGACAATCACATCTCCTTGTCTAGTTCGGCACCAAGCGCCAAGGTGTGCATAATCAAGGTCCCGTGGCCCATTGGGGTAGTATGCGCCAGCTCTGTTGTTATAGGGAGGATCGATGAACCACGTGGCCGCAACATCTGGAGACTTCGAGTAGTCGCCTTGAATCACCTTCCAATGTCGTATTGCACCTACCTGGCTAGCGACGCGCTCCCTTGTGGCTTCTGTCCAACCCTCAAATTTGCGACCCATTTTGGCTAGTCGAATTCTTCCGATACTCAAGCTTTTCCGAGGGTTTACAGTTGCACTATTGAACCACCATCCGACTAGATTTCTAGCCGAGTATGGAACCCAAGCAGGTAAGTCATCAATGTCTATTACATTGGCGGGAATGCTTCGTATCTCGGCCTCGGAAACGCCGATCAGATAGGTCCACAGATCGGCGACAATGGGGTTCTTTTCCACCAAGATCACCTGCCGCTCTGGGTATCTAAGACTGTACCCGGCAGCTCCGGCAAAGGGTTCTACGATTATGGGCATGAGAGGCTTTGGATATCTCGGAGCGGCTCTGTATTTGCCTCCGTAGTATCGCCAGAACGGTTTCAAGGTCATTTAATCCCTATCGAGTTGAAGGTGCCTGGCGGAGATCGGTGGTTTTTCAGGCTATCGCATATAATCCGAGCAATGCCAACCGGACCTTGACGGCGTCCGACGAATTGGATTCCAGCGTGGCAATCACCGGCCTGACGATCTCATCCACCCGGGCATCCGCGAAAGCCATGATTAGTTCCTTCAAGGATCCCAGGCTCGCCATGTCGTGCTGCCTCAACTCGTATTCCAGCGCCTTCCAAGCTTCTTCTTTGGTATGGGGCATGGTCAATTTTCCTTTCCCCCTGCGGGGACTGCGGGCCTACCCACCCCACCTCCCCCACCCGCGCTTCGCGCGCCCTTGTCTCCCACTTTCGCGATCTGGGCAGCGCTTTCCCTCTTCTCCGCCATGATCCGGTCCGCCGCCATGATCATCTCCTTGGGCAGCAAGTAAGCTGCGCACGTGGGACAGAGGGGACAGATCGCCATGCCAGGATTCGGCCCAGGGGTCACGCTGGTCATGATGCCAGGACGAAGATTGCAGACGGATGCGTACCATCCCGCCTGGCCCAGGGCATCGGTCAGGGCATCGGCCTCGGCCACGCAGTCGAAAGACCGGGACGTTTTACATTCCTCACATAGCTGGACTATGGCATAATCCAGATCAAAGGCCCATTCTCTTGTCGTCAATACTGGATTGATGAGCGGTCTCCCTCATCTTCCGGTCTTCGACATCAGTTTGGGCATCCCACCAACTGAATGGATTCAATACTGAATAGTGTCCGATCATCGGGCAATCTCTGTCTTCCCGCTCTAAAAGCTCGTCGCCGTCTCGCAAATGATTTCCTTCTATCTGTACTCGCATGGGAATCCCTTCCTTATTTGTTGATATTCACAGTTGTCGATCCTCTTTGCATTGTTTCGTGGACAGCATTCAAATCCATGGGGGGAGGAGCGTAATCAGCAGGAGCATCCGCACACTTGTAACGAAATCGTTTTTCCGTCTCGGAAATTATGCGAGTTGAGCGTCCCTGCTTGTCAACTGGTCCTCCATTTCTTTCGACCTCCTTCTCAATCGTGCTGCGACTTACCTCAACATCTCCTTCTTTGAGAATCTTGATCGATCCTGAGTTGCAATTCTTTTGAGCCAATTGCTGGGCCTTGCTTTCAGCCGCCTCTTCGCCCGTGACGATGCCGAACCAAGAATCTCGCCCAGGTTGGTATCGTATCAAGCCCCCGGTTCCAGGATCTTTTTGGATGTTGTTGGCAGTTCCGGTCGCCCAACATCCACTGCAAGCCAAGACAAAGATTATCGTTGCGGTTCGCGTGAACATGTCATCTACCTCCGTCGCGGCATGATAACACAGTCTGTCTCGAATTGCGTTGAATCCCAGAAACCTTGCACACATCATACAAGGTAGTAGGTAAAGGTAGTATTTCGATTGTGATTCTCATTTCCTTCTCGGCTTGAGATGTCTGCCCCGCTGTGTCCCTTGCACGCCACGTTCTGATGACTTGTGCCCGATGAGGGCATCGCCTGTCCCATACGCTCGTTCGTAGAGTGTCACGCGCCGGCCCTCCATGTTGGCGATGGCGGCCTCGGTGCGCTCCGTGTCGCTCATGTCGCGCGTGTTGTACTTGTAGTCGTACTCCTCCAGGTAGCGTGGGAGGTGCTTCTTGGACGTGCTGTGGTGGGTTCCCTGGATCTGGCGCTTCAGGTTGGCCGTGAACCCCTCGGCGCTGTTCGTGGTCACCAGGCGGCCCGAGTGCGGCTCGACGTGGGCATAGTCCTCGTGCTTGTGGTGGACCCTCTCGTGCGACTTGAACGACTTGCCGACCTCCAGGTAGGCGGGATTCTCGTCAGTCATCAGCCGTGTGTCCTCCGGCTTGGTGTGCCTGCGGAGATTGCCCCCGAGCGTCCGGCCATCGACCCTGTCAGCCATCGGATCGAGCACTATGGACTGCGACTTGCCGATGACCGTGGAGCCGTCGCGCATCTCCTTGTTCCGCTGCACGATGGTCTGCACAGCGATCTTGTTCCGACGGTAGCCCTTGCCCACATGCTTCCTCTTGCCCCCGATGTAGGTCTCATCGGCCTCCACGATGCCCGTGAATTTCTGCGAGTTGTCCTCCATCGTCTTGCGGATGCGGTGTGTGAGGTGCCAGGCAGACTTGAGCGTGATGCCCAATTGGCGGGCGATGTACCTTGACGATAGGCTCTGCTTCGCCCCCCCGATCATGTGGAAGGCGAACAACCACTTGCGGAGCGGCAGCTTCGTGTCCTGCATGACTGTTCCGCTCGTCACGGTGAACTGGTGCTGGCATTTGCTGCATTTCCACAGCGGCAGGCGACGGTCTGCATTGGAATCGTAGACCTGCTTGGATCCACATCGGACGCAAACCACCCCATTGGGCCAACGCTTCGAGGTGAAGTATTCGACAGCACTTTCTTCGTCAGGGTATCTTTCAGTCAATTGAAAGAAGCTGAGATCACTATCTTCGCATTCTTGAGAGCGCAAACTCATTTGTCATCCCTATAACTGTTTCCAAGGTGGATATAATTGTATAACTGACTTGTCCAAGGCCGGACGTATCTGAAAATGTCCTTCATAACATTTAGAACAAAGACCTCGCATTACCATATCTTCTCGTCTCCACAGCGATTTCCGTGGAGTCAATTTCAGACAGAGTGAACACCCTTCCAATTGATTGCGTTCTCTTTCATACCTGGCCTCATCTGCGGCTTCTATGAGTCCGGCTGTTTTTCTTCTGTTTTTTCTGTCTAAGAAACGACCTAAAAAGAGAATCAATGCGCAACACAATATAGTGCTCGAAGCAATCAAACCTACCATGTTCCACTGTCCCCATTTATGAGCTGACAGTATTCCACCGACCAACGTGGCCAGTAAAATAGCAAAGATTTCCCCAATCTTTGAGCTTGACATGGCTCGACGTTAGCATGCCAAGTGAGGAATGTAAAACATCCCGAATTTTTCAGCGTGCATGGACGGGGCATGCCGGCATTTCCCTCGTACAAGATCTCGACCTCGA
>Ga0187884_10004417_pt1 | contig 10331 bp, 11 predicted proteins | sample June2016WEW_20_4_FD_132983 | JGI IMG/M metagenome (GOLD analysis project Ga0187884, IMG submission 132983) | Peatland microbial communities from SPRUCE experiment site at the Marcell Experimental Forest, Minnesota, USA - June2016WEW_20_40 | ecosystem: Environmental > Terrestrial > Soil >...
ACATCGATGCCTTCATCAAGGCCTACAACACCAATGCCACCCCGTTTGCCTGGACCAAGTCAGAGGTCCATCAAAAACGCCTCAAACCACGTTTCGCGCATCAATGATTCCGGGTACTAGGCTCGCGCGTGCGCCGGATGCCCCGCCGCTCTCCTTCGACCCGGAGAGGTTCCACGCGCGGCGCTCCGAGATCGCCCACGACCTCGCCGAGCTCGCCCGTCGCATCGCGCCGCGGACCGGACGCCGCTCGGGCATAGCGGTAGCGGTCTCAGCGGATAGGGGTGGGCGCATCGTCGGCTCGACGGAGATCATCAACGGCCGGCGCATCGTCGTCCAGAAACGGCGTTCCTTCGCCGCATGAGTTGCCAGGTGCGATTGGCCACGGCGTCGGCTGCGGCCAGCAGCACGGCATCGGCTGAATGAACGTAACGGGACGTGATCGATCGACCTTTGTGCCCGAGCAGCGCCGCGATCGTCGTTTCGGAATAGCCGAGATCGCCGGCGAGGCTCGCGAACGAATGGCGCAATGTGTGGGGCGTGACGTCTGCTGGCAACTTGCTGAGTTTAGCGATCCTCGCCCATAGCTTCGGAAAGCCAGTCATTTGGCCCTCACCGCGCGACGCGGGAAACGCCAGATCGCCCGACCGCCTGAGGCTTCGCAACACGTTACGTGCGGCTAAGGAGATCGGTCGCATGCTTCGACCGGTTTTCGTGTCGCCGAGCGACGCGGTGCGCCGCGCAATGTCCACCTCATTCCAGCGCAGTGCCAGCGCCTCGCCGGAACGCCACCCGGTTAGCGCAAGGAATCGGGTGGCTGCTACAGCGGCTGGCCAGACTTGCTCCCTCGCAGCTTTCTTTAGTCCTGTGCCGAGCATCTTGTATTCAGCGTCGCTCATGCGGCGCTCTCGTCTGCCGTCGGCGAAGCGGGTAACGCCGCGCACCGGGTTATCGGGCCTCATCCGATGCCGAACGGCATAGGAAAAGATCGCGCCTAGCAGTCCCACGGTGCGGCTCGCTGTGCCCTTGCCGCCGCGCACGTTCGCCAAACCCCGTTTCTTCGCAGTCTTGATCTTGGCTACGGTTCTTCCTTCGGCGACAGCGTGCATGAAGCCGTCGACATCCTCGCGCGTCACCGCCGCAACCTTCATGCTGCCTAGCAGTGGCTTTATATGACGCTCGACGCGACCTTTGTCTGTTGCGATGGTGCTGGCCTTTTTTGCCACCTTCCGCCGGGTCAGTAGTCGCCCTGCTTCGGCGTCGGCAATGTAGAGATCGCACAACTCAGACACGGTCGCGGCGTTTCGCTTCGCACGCTTCTCTGCGGCTGGATCCGCACCCTCGACCACCTGGCCGAGGATGCGTTTTGCCGCATCACGAGCTGTGTCTGGTGTCCAGGGTGAGCCGTGGCGCCCTATCGTCTGCCAACGCTGCCGGCCCTCTGCTGTGCGATAGACAACGATGTATGAGACGGTCTTGCTTTGCTGCCGACGCGCGTGAAACCCCCCCACGACGCCGTCCCAGATGATCTCGCCTTGTTTGAGGGCCCGAATATCCTTGAGCCCTATCCTTTTTTGCAGCACCGTCATCGCTTGTCCCCGGTCGCTGCGCCGTTTCATAGCAAACAGATAGCAAACAGCCTCCCGCAAACCATATCAAACGAAGGCAGTGGTCGCAACGGAAAAACAAGCCGCTTTTAGCCCATTTTTTGAAGGGACGTCAAATCCGAGCAAACAATTGCAAACCTAGGAAATTGCCCTCCGAAGGCAGAGGTCACAGGTTCGAATCCTGTCGGGTGCGCCAATTTTCTTAAATGAAATCGGCACCTTAGCCAACGCGAGGTTTCCGCGAGGAAGGCCAAGAATCATTCTTGGCACAATCTTGGCACACTCCGAACTGGAGAGAGTGCCACATGGCGACGATCCGCGAGAAAGCCCCGTATCAATGGCAGGTGCAAATCCGCCGCATGGGCTGGCCCAATCAGAACGCAACTTTCCGCACAAAAAAGGACGCCGAGGCGTGGGCGCGAAAGAGCGAGGCCGAAATGGACCGTGGCCTGTTCGTCGATCAATCGGCAGGACGGGAAACCACGCTCGACGATCTGGTCGAACTCTATTTGACCGGCGTGACGGCCCATCGCCCGAGCGCGCACGCGCAGGTGGCAGAGACGGCCCGGCTGAGGCGCTTCCAGCGTGAAGAGCGGGCGCTGTGCTCCTATGCGGCCGTCAATCTCAAGCCGGAGCATTTTGAGGATTACCGCGACCGGCGCCTGAAGCACAGGCTGAAGAACGGCAAAACCATTGCGCCCGGTACGGTCAAGCGCGAGCTGACAACGCTTAAGCGCGTGATCGATTACCGCAAGCGGCGACTCGGTCTTCTGGTCAACCCGGTCAATACCGAGGACGTGAAACGTCCCGCCGTGAATGATGAGCGCGATGTCCGGCTCGCCAAGGAGGAACGTGAGGCGCTGCTGCAAGCTTGCAGCGATGCGCGCAATCCTTGGCTTGGCCCCTTTGTCGAACTCGGCTTTGAAACCGGCGCGCGGCGCGGCAGCCTTCTGCGCCTTGCGTGGGACGATGTTGATCTTGAGCGCAAGACGGCGCTCTTGCGCGGCATCAAGAACAGCCGCAGCCCCGACAAAATCATCAACCACGTCATCGGGCTCACGCCGCGCGCGGTCGAAATCCTGAAGGCGCTGGACCGAACGGACAGTCGCCTGTTTCCCATGACCGCGAATGCCTTCCGGCTGGCGTTCAACAGAGCGCGGGCTAAGGCCGGCGTGGTGCATTTCCGGTTTCACGATACGCGCCATGAGCGCACGTCGAGCCTGTTCGAGGCAAACTGGTCGATGGTTCAGGTGATGGCGCAAACTGGGCACAAGGACCCGAAATCGGTCAAACGCTATGCGAATTTGACAGGGGATTTCCTCGCAGACCAACTCGCAAAGCTGGGATAACGAAGGGCCGGTTAAGCTTCCTTGCGCGATGGCAGCCCTAGTAACGATGGGAGACTTCGCGGGCCATTTGCTCCGCAATTGTCGGACGACCGCGTTTGCGCTTGGCGACGATTACCGGTTCTTGGGTTCTCATGGTGGTCGGTTCGCGGTGACGATCGATGAAAGCTTCTAGGTCCTTGACCGCGAAAAACGTCCGCCTGCCGATCTTCGTCACGCGCGGGCCGCGCCCTTTGTAAACCAGATCGCGCAAGGCAGCACGCGACATCGACAGCGCCCTTGCCGCGCCGTCATAGTCCAGAAGCAGGACTTCCGAACCTTTCCACTCGCCATGAATATTTGTGTTCATGGCTCCATTGTGGGTGCTGGCAAGGCAAGCTTTCCTCGCACCTTCCTCGCGCCAGTGATTTCTCCCAACAAAAGTTCGGGGCTAACTCGCCAACAGCTCATCAACGAAGTCGCGAAGCTCGCGTGCGAGCAGGTCAAATTCGGCTTCCGTCACCGGCAACGGGTCCGGCAAATCGACAATGGCTCGATACTCAACTCTCCGGCGGGTCTTGCGCCCGGCGCTTGCCGGGCTTTTTGCTTTTGCGCATTTTTGCATAGTCTCTCTCCGCCGCTGCACGGGCGAGCACCAGTACAAGATCAACGATCAAAGGGTCGTGCGCGCGTGTCTCAGCGTTCGGTGTCTTGTCCATCTGTCTGTCCTGTCGGTGTGCTCTTGTCCCAATCCTGCACGACGACACTGGCGCCGCCAAGCATTCCACGCGGCATCCTCGACTCTTCTTTCCAAACCGACCCGGTAAGGAAAACCGGCACGGCGAGATCGCCGTGCCGGTGAGTGGCGGGCCTCAGCACCCCGGCGGACGGGGGCACATCAGGCGATGCGCGAGAACGCGGCGGATGTTCTCCAGATTGATCAGCGCGTCACGGCGCTCGAACGAGCCCGGCGTGCTGCAATTCAGATCGTACCGGGCCTTGCAGAGCAGGCCCCGCAGTTGGAGGTTGCTGAGAGATTGAAGTGCTGACGTTGAGTAGACCGTGGACATGGATTTTCTCCTCTGTTGTCCTCGCGGCCCCGACCATCAGGGCCGTCATGCGGTCCAGAGGCAGAATCAGCAGCAGACGGCCCGCCTTGGGCGGCGGGCGCGGAGAAGGACAGAAAGAGGAAAAAATTGTTCACGCGGCTGCACAGGCAGCGCGGTCAAGCCTCAGTGAATTGGAAATGCGAACTCAGGTGGAAGGTTCGGTGCGGTTATCGGCTTGCAAGCCGACCGGCGCTTGGCTCATGCGTATGTCGCTGTCATCACTCAGCCAAGCAATTGAAATCGCCGCAAAGTGGCTCTGTGCCTTGTGCAGCGCAGAATCGATAATGGTAAACGATTCATTAAGCCTTAATAGTCGGAGTGTATTATGGAAATTATTACAGGCACGACGGATATTTTTTGAATTCATATTGGCAGGTCATTTATGGCGAAGATTGATCCGGTTCTCGTAATTGGCTACGAGAAAATAGGCACGATTCCACTCGATCAATGGAAGCAGGCGATCTTGGACGATATTGAGGCGCTGAGGAATGAATTCGGCATCTCCTACGTAACCAACTCCAAGCTCATAGTGGCGGCCACCAACGAGTTTGGCGATCCTCTCGTGATAAAGCGGCTATCGACTGGCGCAACCGTCAAGCACCTCGATACGCACTACTATCGCCCGGCCTGCCTCGACTACCATTTATAGGACGAGGTGCAGGATCATGAGACAGCCCTGCTATATCGACCTCGAACAGGCCCGCAACGTACTCGCTGAAATGGGTGTGCAGTTGACGCCGCAGCAGATGAAGCGTGCCGCCGACAAAGACGTGCATGGTCGCCGCAAGCTTCCTTTCTTCATTGACCCTATCGAGGGCACACTGAAAATCGAGAAGGACTCGCTGATCAGCATCTACATGCGAAGACAAGTCGAGGCCGAAAGAAATCTAAGACCTCAACCTTAGTTTTGTTAAAACTTGCAAAAGAGCCCGTAATTACTGCATTATCTGTACATGTCAGACATAAGAAAAAGAAACGGAAGCAAGGGGATTTCCTATCAAGTCAGGTATGCCAGCATGGCGGCGAAGTCTGGCTATGCTTACAAGTCCTTTGAGACTGCGAAAGAGGCGCGGGCCTTTCTTGAAGACTCCGCTGCCCGTCGGAAGAATGGCCCGCTCTCCACGGAAATCCGCACGGTCGATCAGGGGCTCCAGAAATGGCTTGATGCTTGTGAGAAGGAAGGCAGGAACGGGCGCGATCCTGTCACCGCAGGGACCGTCCAGAATTATGAATATCGCGCCAGCATCATCCGCGCGTATGAGTGGACCAAGCCGTTACATGAACTGACCGCTCCCGACATCGTCGAGTTTCGGTCATGGCTGTTGAAAAATCATAGCCGGGTCGTGGCGCACAAGGCGCTCTCGTCGCTTCACTCCATGGTGCGCGAACTTATGACGCGCGGAATCCTCGCGCACGATTTTGTCTCCGGCGTCACGGTTCAGACCAGCTCGCGTTATGACGAGCCTGTAACGATCCCAAGCGAGACTGACATTCATACGTTGCTCGCCGCTGCGGATCGTCTGGCGAATTCCAAGAACCCCCAGATTCAGCGTTCATGGCGCCGCTACCGGCCCATGCTCTATCTCGCAGTCGATACAGGAATGCGACCGCAAGAGTATGTCGTCCTGCCCCGGACCAATCTGACCGACAAGGGCGTTCAGGTTGACCAGGCGTTGGAGCGTCTCGGGGAAATATCGGTGACGAAAACTCCTGCCGGACGCCGCTTCATCGATCTCAGCACCGGTACTCTCGATATGGTACATCACTACGCGAAGCACCATGCCGTGCCCAACAGGTACGACCTCGTGTTTCCGACGGAGAACGGTCGATGGCTGGCTCCACAGAATTGGCGCAATCGCGGTTTCTATGTGGCGTGCATTGAGGCCGGCCTTGTCACGGAGACCGAGGAAGACGGAGAGACCGTCGTGCGGCCTAAATACCGGCCCTACGACCTGAGACATTTCTATGCGTCCATGCTCATCGAGCAGCGCATCAGCCTTAAACGCGTTCAATATCTCATGGGTCACGAAGACGTTAGCACCACGCTCAATGTCTACGGCCATCTCATCGAGCGGGCCGAAGTGAAGCCAGACCAGTCGCGTGGCATGATCGCATCAATGGGTAAGGGATCATCCAGAGAGTCTGTTGCTGCGGGTGTTCCGGAAAATGGTGCCCCTGCTTGATGGACGCCGAGTACAGGAACTTTTGCGATCAGGCGGTGGCATATCTCAAGCCATCGACGCCGACCACTAAGACCATTGATCTCACTCGACCCGATATTCCTGTCATTACAGATTTGGGAAACGGGTTGCTCACCACTTACGTCGTCATTCAAGGCGACAAGCTTCGATACGTCCAGCAACGGCACCTTGTTGATGCCGGTCTGAGCCAAGCCCAACTCCACCATCACGCGCTTGAAAACCTGACGGAACTTTCCAAGACAAAGGCCGCCCACATCCTACCCCATGGCGATGTCTTCATGGTCCTCTGCGGCGGTAGTTTTGAAGCAAGCCTGATCCTGATCGATGAACTATGGGAGGACACTCTCGATCATTTCGCCCCCAACGGTTTCATCGCGGCTTTTCCATGCCGCGACATTCTAGCGTTCTGTGACGCTGAGTCTGTGGCCGGGATAGAGCAGCTTCGTCAGATCATCACGCGCGTAGAGGAAGGCGATCACCGGATCACGCCCGTCCCCTACTATCGCAGCGAGTCGACGTGGCGATCCTACGCGGACTGACCCGGTAATTTTCAACACACCGGGAAGGAAATGAGTATGCCTAGAAATTCTTGTGGCAAATCTGTGGCGGGCGTATATCAACTATTTGTTTCATAACGCGTTTTCGTTGCTTCGGGAGCAAGAGGTCGCAGGTTCGAATCCTGTCGCCCCGACCACTTTCAGATCAATAACTTGGCCGAAGACTATGGAAAGAAACGGCCCTTCGGGGCCGTTTTTGCCACCAAAATCCCCTCCGCTGAAACCCGCAGAAATCCTTGATTGTACCCTCGGGTCGCTTTGGGCTTGTGGCGAGTTTGTGGCGAATATGGCTTGCCACTTTGAGCTACACTTCTGTGTATCCATTGGTTACACTTTCCCGCAATGAAAGATGTCGGCCTACGGATAAGAGTTCAACGCGAACTGCGCGAGCAGTTCCTGGACGCATGTCGGGCACAAGACAAGCCTGCGGCCCAAGTCCTCCGGGAATTCATGCATGGCTATGTCGCTGCGCACGGTACGGAGGCGACTGATCTCAAGCGAACAGCGGCTAAAGAGTCCTTCGGACCCCGCAGGCAACTGAAATGACAATGACCGATTATGACACTTTCGACGGTCGAGGCGATTTCTAGTGAATATCGCAGAGATCGAAATGCAACTCGCCGATCTGGTGAAAGAGCCGTTTGATAACGGCGAGTTCACGTTTCGCTTTCTTGAAATCTACAATGCCCCTAAATCCACACTCACAAAGCTGCGCAAGGGAACGCAGAACAAGGGCGAGCAGCAAGGCGACGTGCTGTGGGCACGCAAAATGTACTTCCGCCGCGCCGAAGAAGGCCAGACTGCTCAAACGCTCGATGCCCTTAAGAATGCCAAAGCCACTAAGAGCCAGAAACCCCGCTTCTTGATCGCGACAGATGGCCGTGAAGTGTCGGCCCTCGATACCAAGGCTGATGACCCCCTCCACTGCGACTTCGGCGAGCTGAACGATCATTTCGACTTTTTTCTACCCCTCGCGGGTATCGACAAGTATGAAGCGGTCAAGGAAAACCCCGCCGACATAAAAGCCACCGGACGGCTGGCCAAGCTTCACGATGAGATCGTCCGCCAAAACCCGGACTGGACCACGGACGAGAAGCGTCACGCCCTGAATCAGTTCATGACACGCATCCTCTTCTGCATGTTCGCGGAGGATACGGGCAGCTTCGCGACGGACCTCTTCATCAAGACAATCACAGAGTTCGGCGGCGATGACGGCCAGAACCTCCAATCGCTACTCAGACAAATCTTCGATGTGATGAACGTCCCCGACAGAGAACGTGGCGACATCCCCGCCAACATCCGGGCCTTTCCGTATGTCAACGGAGGCCTGTTTGCCGATCGGACGGAAGTTCCCGCCTTCAACAAGCGTGCAAGACGCATCCTGATCGACGCTGCGCAGCTCAACTGGAGCGAAATCAACCCCGATATTTTCGGCTCCATGATCCAGGCCATCGTGCATCCCGACATGCGCGGCGATCTCGGCTTGCACTACACCTCGGTGCCGAACATCATGAAGGTGCTTCAGCCGCTCTTCCTGATGTCACTGGAGGAAGAATTCGCGCAGGCGCAGGGGCACCGCGAGGAGCGCTCACGGCTCAATAGGCTGCTGACGCGCATCTCCAAAATCCGCGTCTTCGACCCGGCCTGCGGCTCCGGAAATTTTCTCATCATCGCCTACCGAGAGTTGCGCACGATTGAAATGCGCATATTCAAACGGATCGAGGAACTGGACGATGGCCAACGCTCCCGTCACTGGACGGGCGTGAAGCTCTCCAGCTTCTACGGCATCGAGTTGGCCGACTTCGCAGCGGAGACCGCCAAGCTCTCGCTCTGGATTGCCGAGTATCAGATGAACCAGCGTTTTAAGGGCCTGTTCGGCGACGCCCCGCCGAACTTCCCTCTCGCAGACGGCGGTCACATTGTCTGCGGCAACGCGCTTCGCCTCGACTGGCTTCACGTCTGTCCGCCACCCAAGACGGTCGTGCAAAAGCAGAAAGTGTTCGATCTTGCAACGATTGCTCCCGTCCATGCCACGGAAGAGGTGATCGACGATGAGGTCGAAACGTACATTGTTGGCAATCCACCGTATCTAGGAAGTCGGAACCAAACACCTGAACAAAAAAAAGACATGGAGATAGTTTGTGGCGATGCTCTCGGCACCTTTAAGGCACTCGATTATGTTGCATGTTGGTACGTTAAGGCCGCACCTTATTGTGCCAACCTGAAGGCATGCTGCGCTTTCGTTTCAACGAACTCCATATGTCAAGGCCAGCAGGTATCGATCATATGGCCCCACATTCTCTCGCTCGGTCTGGAAATCGGCTTTGCGCATCTTTCATTTAAGTGGGCAAACAGTGCGGCAAATAATGCTGCTGTCATTTGCGTTATTGTCGGCATTCGCCCCCGCAGCAAAGCTAAGAAGATGTTGTTTGATGATAAATTCAGCCGCCCCGCGAGAAACATAAATCCATACTTGATAGATATGGACGATATCTATGTTGAGAGGAAGGCTTCTCCGATCAACGGTCTCATGGAGATGAGTTACGGGAATTATCCGGGAGACGGAAATAATCTCACGCTTTCGCCGGAAGAGGCAAACCTGTTGTTGCGATCGCATCCTGAGGCGCAACAGTTTGTCCGCCGCCTCTATGGGGCTCAAGAATTCTTAAAGGGGATAGTACGCTATTGCTTGTGGATAGCGGATGACCAAGTCCAAGTTGCGCGCTCTATTCCGCTCATCCGAGATCGCATCGAAAAAACCCGACAAGTAAGGCTAGAAAGCAGAGACCCAGGCTATAACAAACTCGCGGCGACTCCCCATAAATACAGAGACACAAACGAACACATCGAGCATTCGCTGATCATTCCGACGATCTCCTCCGAGCGACGCGAGGTGTTTCCCGTCGGTTTGATTGACAACGGTGCCATTACGACGAATCAGGTCTTCGCGCTTCATGACGCGCCGATGCAATACTTCAGCATTTTATCCTCGCGTATGCATTATACATGGCTGAAGGCGGTGGCAGGTCGGTTAAAGACTGATCTGCGCTATTCGAGCGTATTGGTTTATAATACTTTTCCAATTTCGGGCTCTTTGCTTTCCGAAGCGAAGACGCAAGCCCTAGTGGATCATGCTTGGGAGATAATTAGCGCCCGTGAATCTCACGCCGGCAAGACGATCGCATGGCTTTATGATCCAGATACCATGCCGACGAATCTGCTTGATGCACATCGCACGCTCGATGACACGCTGGAGAAAATCTATATCGGTCGTCCTTTCAAGAACGACACCGAGCGATTGGAGCATTTGTTCAAACTGTATACGGAGATGACCTCCGAGAAAGACAAGGAGGTCGCCAATGCCTGATTTTGTGCATGTGGTCTACGGTCAAACCGGCGCAAGTCAAAAGCCGGACGCCATGGGTATGCGCGCCATGCAGGCGCGGGTCTATTCGGAGCGCGGCTCACAATACCTCCTTGTGAAAGCACCGCCCGCGTCCGGCAAGTCGCGTGCCCTGATGTTCATCGGTCTCGA
>Ga0187884_10004420_pt1 | contig 10329 bp, 5 predicted proteins | sample June2016WEW_20_4_FD_132983 | JGI IMG/M metagenome (GOLD analysis project Ga0187884, IMG submission 132983) | Peatland microbial communities from SPRUCE experiment site at the Marcell Experimental Forest, Minnesota, USA - June2016WEW_20_40 | ecosystem: Environmental > Terrestrial > Soil >...
CTAGCCATCTGCATGTTGGCACAAGAAGAGTACGCGAAAGCGTTCCTCCTCTACATGGTGCGGGAAGAGCTCGTACCGTGGGACTTCGACTTATTACGGGTGATTAGGAACCACGCATGCAAGCATTTAGTCGCCATCGTCATGGAGTACATCGATCCGGAATGGGATACGCTCGATGAGCTGCGGGCAATAATAAACGCCGAGTACGACCTCGAAGGCCGCTTCCCCCCGCGCGTTAGCAGCGCGTTGAATATCCTCTATCACGAAAAAATCAGGCGTGGCGACTTCTTCAACGATAACGATTATGACCCGGGCGTGGTTGCGGTTGCCTTTGGTGAGCGAGATATGGTCAAGCAAGACGCTGTCCACATCGATCTCGACAAGAGCTGCCGTGTGAAGAATGCACCGATGGATGTGACGAGAGACGATGCCCAGGTCGAATACGAGAGAGGGCGTCGATACGCTTCGATCGTTACCGGGCTTGTTGGTCCCGACGCTTACGAAGGCTTACAACTGAAGAAATTGAAGGAAGCAACGAAGATTGTCTTCTGGCAGAAATACAAGCCAATCGACTGGGGCACCGACAACTGACACGTTCATTCGCGAGCCCGACCATCGCGTCACCGCTTGGCAGGACAGTCGGCAACGCTAAATAGGGGTACATGCAGCAAGAACTCGTCTTCACGAAGGAAGAATGGCAAGCGGCCGTGCCGGCGGTAGTCGCCGGTATGAAATCCTTTCTCGGTGCATATCGCACTCCGATATTCAAGGATTACGGTGATCACGGCGAGGGATGGGGCAGCGGCTCCTATATTCGCCTCGGAGAACGACGCTTTGTGATCACAAACGAGCACGTCGCAACCGTTAGACATCAAAACCAGTCCCTTGCTCATCAACTTTTAAACGACGACGATCTGTATCGGATCGTTGGTGACCATGCGGAAAACCCTCTACCACTCGATCTCGCTGTGTTGCCGGTGAGCGCGCAGGCGTGGGCCGCAAAATCCCATGGATCGCGAGCGATCGATATCGATCAAATCGCGCTCGCTCATGATCCGGTGCCCAGCGAGCTCCTGACGTTCACAGGTTTCAGCGGGGAGGCAACGGATTTCCACTTCAATACTTTGCACACCCAAGGCACTTGTTACACCGCTCGGGAAGCCGACCTCCCGGAAGATCCGCGCTTCGATCGGCGCTACCATTTTGGAATTGATTATCGGCCTGACCTGGCGATCCGAGTTGATGGCAACCGAGGGCTGCCGATGCCGCCAGGGCTCAGCGGTTCGACAGTGTGGAACACTCGGTTTGTTGCGGCAAAAATGACCGGAGTGGCTTGGTCGCCGGAGATGGCGCAAGTTACCGGTGTCGTATGGGGCTGGCCTTCCTCGGTCGGCTTGCTCGTCGCTACACGTTCCGAATATCTTCGCAGCTTCCTGTTGGGCGCTGGCCGAGCGTTGCAGATCGGACATTAGCTGACGGCACGCTTGCCCGGCGGCCACTGTTCGACGACGATCCACCGATGGGGGTTCAGCCGTACGTCTGGCGGATGCCCTGCTGCAGCGCTGTAGCTGACTGACAAGCGGCAAATACTCGCCATAAAAGCCTGCATCGTCGACGGAATGGCCGTGCACCGTGGCCGGCATGAGCACCGGCAGCTTTCTGGGGATCGCTCACAATACGTGGTCACTAATCGCGGCTGCTGTATGGTAATGAAGCCAAAATTCGTCCTGGCCGTTCGGCCTCATTATAGCGATGCGGCGCAAGCGTAGCCCAAGGTGACGGCGAAAGTGCGGGGGGAGCGGGAATGACTGTGCCGGCAATGCCGCAACGCGGTGATTTCGTGCGCGTCCGAACTCGACGTTGGCTGGTCGAGGACGAACGCTCCGCCGGTCAGGGATTGACGGCACTTCGCTTGGCCTGCGTGGATGATGACGCGCAAGGCGAGGTGGTTGAGGTTCTATGGGACGCGGAGCTCGACGGCTCGGTTCTGAAGGACGAAGGATGGGCCAGCGTTGCGAAGTTCGGAACCGATGACCCGAGCGTATTCTCGGCGTATTTGCGTTCGCTCCGCTGGAATACCGCGACTGCCGCCGATCGGGACCTGTTCCAAGCCCCGTTCAGGGCCGGCATCCACCAGGACGCCTACCAACTTCTTCCACTGCGGAAGGCCCTACGCCTTCCACGGGTCAATCTACTGATTGCCGACGATGTCGGCGCCGGCAAGACGGTGGAAGCAGGCCTGGTTCTTCGGGAAATGCTCCTGCGGCGGCGCATCGATTTTGTTCTTGTCGGCGCACCGGCTGGAATGGTTCGGCAGTGGCAGGATGAACTTGAGGCGAAGTTCGGCCTTTCCTTCACACTGATCGATCGCGAGTATCTCGCCATCCTCAGACGTGAGCGTGGCTATACCGCCAATCCGTGGTCTTCTGGTTCGCGCTTCATCATCTCGCACTCGCTGATGGCCGATGAGACCTATGTCGGAGGTCTTCGAGATTTGCTCGGCAATTTCCGGCCCCGGGCTCTCTTAATCTTGGATGAGGCGCATCATGCGGCGCCGGCCAGCGGAGCACGCTACGCGGTCGACAGCCAGTTTACCCGCGCGGTGCGCGGTCTTGCTGAGCGTTTCGAGCACCGTCTCTTCCTTTCGGCGACGCCGCACAACGGCCACTCCAACTCTTTCTCCAGCCTGCTCGAAATTCTCGACCCGCAACGCTTCACACGTGGCGTCCCAGTGCGGCCGCGCGAGCTCGATGCAGTTATGGTTCGGCGCCTCAAATCAGACCTACGTTATTTCGGCGAGAAATTTCCGGAGAGGATCGTCGATCCAATCCGTATCGATGGTTTGCCGAGCGATACGCCGGAACTCGTTCTGTCCCGAAAGCTCGCCGAATACGGCGAGGTCATCCGTGCCCGCACGGCAAATCTCCCGCCGCGGGAAGCCGGCTATGTGCGGCTCACCTTCGTCGGCTTGCAGCAGCGACTTCTCTCGTCAATCGCCGCCTTCGCGAAGACCTTGGAAGTTCATCGCAAGGGGGTCGTTCGCGCCGATGTCGCTGGGTTGGAGGCCGTGGCAGAAGAATTCGTCCGTGGCGGTGCAGGGACGGAGGACGAACCCATTGACGAACTGGGCGGGGAGAAACTGATCCAGGAGGAGGAGGACCAAGCGGCCGAGGCGGCAGGTGCTATTGCGGCGAGCGTTTCCGATCTCGCACTCGTGGATGAGATGCTGGAGATCGCAAGGAAGCATGGTCACCGGCCCGATGCGCGCATCAGGCGGTTGGAGGAGTGGATCCGGGCAAACATGGCGCCCGACGGCCGCTGGAATGAGCGGCGGCTAGTTCTCTTCACCGAATACGAGGACACGCGGCGCTGGATAGAAAAGCGGTTGGCAGAAGCGCTTGACGATCTAGAGCCCGACGATCGGATCGCGTCTTTTACTGGCGCGACGCCGCTTGAGCGTCGCGAAGAGCTGAAGCGCCGCTTCAACGCAGATCCTGCGGAAGACCCCCTTCGCATTCTCGTCTGCACTGACGCAGCGCGCGAGGGCATCAATCTCCAAATGCGCTGCCACGACCTCATTCACATTGATCTTCCTTGGAACCCCGCACGTCTTGAGCAGCGCAACGGACGCATCGACCGCAAACTACAGCCATCGCCGAAAGTCTGGTGCCGCTATTTCGTCTATGAGCAGCGCGAGGAAGACGTTGTCCTCGAGGCGTTGGTGCGGAAAACGGAGCTCATCCGCAGCCAGCTAGGCTCTGCCGGTCAGGTGATTGGACACCGGCTGTCGGATCGTCTCGAGCGGGAAGGCATCACTCAGCCGAGGTCCCTCGCCAAGGAAATCGACGAGGCGCGCGATGAAAAATTGCAGAAGACTGCTATCGCCGAGATGGACGACGAGACGGAGGCGCGACGTGCTCGTCAGGCCAAGGAAATCGACGATCTCCGTGAGAGCCTAGAGCGCTCGCGCGAGAAGGTGGGCGTCGATCCGGACGAATTGCGCACTGTCTTTGCGACGGCCCTAGCTCGCGCCGGGACCTCTCTCGAAGCCGCCCGTGCCGGCGAGATCGGCGGCATACCCCTCTTCCGCCTAAGCCCCGACGATCCAGTCTTTGCGGCGGGAGGTTGGCCGGACGTGCTTGACGATCTACGCATTCGCCACCGCAAGCGTTCCGAGAAACTCAAGGACTGGCGAGCCACGGCACCGCTGCGCGCCGTCTCGTTCCGGCCGGCACTGACCGAGGATGAGGTCGATGCCGAGGGTGTCGTGCAGCTCCATCTGGAACACCGGCTGGTCCGACGGCTGCTGTCACGTTTCCTAAGCCAGGGCTTCTCGTCCAACCTATCGCGCGCCTGTGTCGTTTCTGGTCCTGGCGCTCAGCCGCGGGTGATCCTGCTCGGCCGTCTTGCGCTCTACGGCCCGGGTGCGGCGCGACTGCACGAGGAGATCGTCCTCGTCACCGCTGCATGGACGGAGGCAGGGCGCGGAACTAAGCCGCTCAGGCCCTTTGGCACCATCCGGGAAGAAGCCACCCTCGACCAGCTCGACCGGGCCCTTCGGAAACCGAAATCCCCACCCCCTAACGTGGTCGAGCGGATCCGCCGATGGGCAGCTCAAGATGCTGCCGATCTAGAAGTGGAGCTGCAGCGACGCGCCGAGGTGCAAAAGTCAGCGGCAATCAAGCAATTGATGGTAGTGGGCGAGACCGAAGCGAAATCTCTTCAACAACTTCTGGAAGATCAACGCGCCCGGATCGCTAAGGCCGACGCCGAACCTGATGATCGGCAGCTCTCCTTCTTGCCCGATGTAGAGGCGGAGGCCGAGCAACGGCGTCGGGACAGACGCCACTGGAAAGCAAAGCTGGAAAGATTGACGACGGACATCGCGCAGGAGCCGGAGCGCGTTCGACGGGCCTATTCTGTCGCAGCCGACCGGCTGGAGACCATCGGCCTTGTTTATCTCTGGCCGGAGAGCAACTGATAATGGCTGCAACCGATCCCAACGCAGAATGGATTGGCAATGTCCAACCAGTTGGACTTGTGCTCGCTGCGACCGTGCTCGCCCGCCACGGACTGAACCCTGCGGAACAGACGCGCGCCGACAGCGAAGCGGTGCGTGCGCTCCTGTCGGATAACGACCAAGGGCCTGCGTTACCCGACCCTTGGGAATTCTTCACGCAGATCCTCGGCTGGCGCGCGGCTCATGTGGCGGGTGTATCCGGTGGGCCGGCACTGCCCGCGGACTTGTCCGTCCGCGTGGAGGAGAGCAACACAGACCTTACGCCACATTGGGCGGTGACCGACCCAGATAAGGGCTGGCAAATCCTAGTTCGGATTGAGGGCCACGGCGTGGATCCCGAGCAGCGCGGCGCGCTGGAAGGCTGGGAAGCGACGCCGCACCAGCAGCTGGAGCGACTGTTGCGCGAAACCGGCGTGTCGACCGGCCTCCTACTGACCGATGGCGAATTGCGCTTCATTCACGCTCCGCGCGGCGAGACTAGCGGCTGGCTGAAGTTTCCACTTCGCTCGCTCGGCGAGGTCGGTGGCCGGCCCATGCTCGGTGGCCTCAAGCTGATCCTCTCTTCTTTCCGCCTGCACAATGATGCGCCCGACCGCCGTCTCACATCGCTTCTAAAAGCCAGCCGCGAAGCGCAGGCGGAGGTCTCGACGCGGCTCGCCGCGCAGGTGCTGGGCGCGCTTTACGAGCTGCTTCGCGGTCTTCATTCCGCTGATCGCCCACGGATCGAAGCTCTGGCAGCGAGCCGGCCCGACCACCTCTATGAAGGACTGCTGACCGTTCTCCTCCGGCTCGTGTTTCTTCTCTATGCCGAAGATCGCGACCTCATCCCGTCGCGTACTGACGGCGAGGCTCGAGCGCTCTATGATCAGGGTTACGGCGTCCGCTCGCTCTATACGCGCCTGCTCGATGACGCTGCACACCATCCGGACACTATGGACGAGCGGCGTGGCGCCTGGTCTGGGCTTCTGGCGCTCTTCCGGCTGGTGCATAGCGGCGATGGGCGCGGCTGGATCCGAGGGCGTCGCGGCAAGCTGTTTGATCCGGATGCATTCCCTTTCTTGCAGGGTCAGGACAATCCATCTGATCAGCCTTCACCGGCGACGGTGTCCGATGGCTGCATTCTGCGTATCCTTGACCTGCTTCTCAGCCTTGACGGCGAAAAGCTCTCCTACCGCACCCTCGACGTTGAGCAGATCGGCAGCGTCTATGAGACGGTGATGGGGTTCACCGTCGAGACGCGGCCCGGTCCCACACTGGCTATCCGCGCCGGCAAGAACGACCGCACGCCGGTCTTCGTCGATGTGGCGGCGCTGACGGCAAAGAAGGGATCGGAACGAGCGAAGTTCCTCAAAGAAGAGGCCGACCGGGGCTCTCTGACCGACAGGGTTGGCAAGCCGTTAGCAGCGGCCACAGATCAGGCTGGGGTGATCGCAGCCCTGCGTCCAATCGTCGACGAGCGCGGCTCGCCGGGCGGCCATGTCGCGCCGCCCGGGACGCCATTGTTGCAGCCGACTGACGAACGACGCCGTACGGGAAGTCACTATACACCGCGCTCGCTGACAGGTCCGATCGTAAAGCACGCGCTGGAACCCGCTTTTGCGCGATTGGGGGCAGATGCAAAGCCCGAGGCCGTATTGGCTCTCAAGGTCTGCGACCCTGCCATGGGGTCGGGAGCTTTTCTGGTCGAAGCATGTCGCACGCTCGGCGAGCGTTTGGTGCAGGCTTGGGAAATCGCGCAACACCTTGAAGCGCAGCCTCATCATGACCATGGACGACAAAGACCTTGTTTTTCGGAAGCGCAGGCGCCGATGGCGTCAACGCTGGCTGTTCAAGCTGCTCTTGCTCAGTAATTTCTGTCTCGAGTGCACGAATAGCTCGGCCTAGTAGCGCGATCGACTGTTGCCTGCCATCCGCAAAATATTCGCGAGCCTCGTGCGCCTCCTGCGAGCCGTAGTTCGCTGTTCCACCAAAACCCAAGCCGAGGTGCGCTACGTGGGGACCGTGGTCTAGCGTCGCGGCATCGCTATATCGATTGTACGCCTCGGTCTGGTGCCCGAATGCCGCCGAGAGAGCGGCATCGATGTCTGCTTCGATCGCCATAACTTCGGGTACGCGGTACCGCTTTTGCACTTTCTGTGGATCGAAGGCTTCGAGGTCTTGGATGCACTTCCGCAGTTGCTCGATGCGGCGGCGCTTTTGCTCGACGCTAAGGGCGGGGCGTTCAGGCTTAGGCGGGGCAGAACGACGAGGGGCCATGATGATATCAGGTCGCTAGGTGACACAGAAACATTACCACACGCGATGTCCCCTCGTCCCGTCCACAGTCCCATCAAAAATCGGAATAGGTTGGCCCTCAGCGCCCATTGGCGATTGTCCACTAACACACCGCGCGCGGCAAAGTCTTCGGCGTAATGGATCGTAGCCTGTTCAATAGCGCTGCTAGGTTCAGCGACCTAGAAATTCCGTCACCCCAGCTACGATGCGCGCGCGACGTGACGTTACAAATTCTTCGAACTTATCGTCAGCGAGGAGCCGCCGGTCCACCAGGAAGTCCCGATCGAGATCGGCGTCAGATACTTCTGCAAAGTAGTCCCCGGGGAGCTGGTTGCTCTTGCGGATGTTCCTCAGCTTACCAAGAAAAGCCTTGTTGCCAATATCGTTCACCAATTCTGAGTATTTCGCCCAGTAGAGGGAAAAGGGAAAGATATGGTCTAGCTCCGGCTTGGCCTGCCATGCGTAGGTCCTTCTGCAGACACTAGGTTGAACAATATTGAGGGCGAGCGTCTGGTTAGAGTTGAGCATTTCGACGCTAGTCGTCATCCAAGTCCACGTCTGACGCCGCCTAATCACTTCAAGACATTGCTGCAACGGAAAAGTGCCCCTCGCACCCTGCAACGCTTCACGTAGCCAACGGATGCGGGCTTCGGGGCTTTTGCTTTTCACGAACCGGTTAAATAACAACATGTAGAGCAGCGTCTTGAGTGCCTGCCGATCTTGGTCACGTACGGAACAATTCTTCTGTTTTGCCGCATAGTAAATTAATGGGTACAGCGAGGCTGCGGGCTGAAGCAGAGAGGCAGCCACGACGCGCACATCCGGGTCTCGGCAGAAATCGAGAACACTTTTTAGGGCAGCTGAGAATTTATCAAACTGCAGTTCCATTATGTCCCAATAGCGCGAGATAGTGTCTACTTCAAACGCAACAGGCAAGTCGGAATTGACCAAGAGACCACGGATGAGAAAATCCTTGTCGATACCGACGACACCGTCTGGATCAACCGATCTTATAACTTCATCGAAATTGACGCGCGCGCCTGTCCACTTGGACTTGATTAAGCTAAACATGAGGTCAGAACGCGACAAGCGCGTACCGCCTGAGTTCACCCGCACGAAGATTTCAAGAACTTCGTCGATGCTACGCGCTTGTCTAGCATTGACGATATCCTCGTCGACTGTTTCAAGCGGCACAATATCACTTTGAGTGAAAACACGTCGCAGATTTCTCAAGTTTCTTGCGGCGCGATCAGCCTCCTCGCCGTTCAGGCCCGCCTGGTCTATAGCGTCTTTGATGTCATCTTCCTCGTGGCGACGATCCCACTGAATGACATCTGCAACACGAACGAGATATTTCGGACGTCGCGCGTCATTGTCCTGCCGAAACTCGAAGCGGTAGCTACCTGATGGACCATCGTCGGTCTCCCCGTCTGCATCGCCGGGGCCGCTTACTATGTTGAAGTATAATCTGCGGCCGTCGAACGACCCGTAAGCGCCGATGTAAAGGGTCTGGAGCCGCTGTTGTCCGTCGAGAACCATCTTGCGGCGACGTCCGGCCTCCTTCACTTTTGGAACGAAACTCATTCCAGGTTTGTAGTCTGCGACGAATGGTCGATAGAGCACTTCGTGATATTGGGTCTCCCATATAAGCATCGACCCAAACGGGTAATCTCTCATCACGCTATCGAAAAAGAGGCGCATCTGTTCTGGATCCCAGACGAAGTCGCGCTGAAGGTCTGGCAGGACGAGTTCTTCTTCGCGGATTTGGTTCAGAAGGTCGGAGATCGAAGTCGATCTTGTTGCCACGTGAGCCCCCGCTTCATTGCCCGTACAGAATTGACGTCGAAGCTCTGGAAGCAGATCGAAGATGTCACTGACATGCTGAACGACACCCCGATCTCGGAGATTGAGGCGCTTCGGGCCGGCGACGACGCCAAGGTCGAAAAGATCACGGATCTTCTTCAGTCGGTGAAGCGGATCATGACCGAGGCAAAGTTGAAGGCTTAAAGCGAAGTTTATCATGGACGACAACAGGCGCTCAATCGTGAGCGCCTGTTTTTTGCCGCTCGGGTCCGTGCCCCTGAGACAACGTTGAAGCCGCGCGAGGCGGCATCATCTCGACCGCCGGATCGATACTCAAACCCCGCAACTTGGGATCGAACGAAAACTGAACATCGTGCTACCATTTTGCTACCCAAACCGGTAGCAGCGCACGACACGGAAAGAGTTGTGGTGGACGGCTTGGCCAAAATCCTCAAAGAAAACAGGACCGTGCAGAACAGGCCATCACTGGCCGAAATGGCCGTAACCGCATTTCGAGTGCGGTGCTCTAACCCCTTCTGCTGAACGCCGCCATGAAACTCCGGCTCGAGGCCCGTGTCAGTTAGGATTCGCCTGACGCCGTCGGCCGCTTGCTCGTTGCGAAGCTTGGCGCCACGTCGGTCGCGCGCGACGGCAGCGACTGGATTGTATGCGCGGAGGTCGAGAGCGCGAGCGCCCGCGACGCGAACCGCGAATTGCTCAGCGAGCTTCGGCGGGTCGAGCGGAAGACGAGGCTCCGCGCCCAATGGACGGCGGGTGGCTCGGTCGAGCGATTCTTCGACTATGTTGCTAAGGGCACGCGACCGGCCGGTCGGTAACATCGAGCCAATCGATGGGCGGATGCGAAGAAAATCCCGCTGCGACCATAGTCAACCCGCCATGCCGATCGGCCGCGAGGCAGACGTGCCAGCACGCAGCCACTCCTGCAGCTTCGACCAACGCCGCCGGCCCGAGACGTTGCGCACGGCGATGGCGACGGCCTTCTTCTGCCCGACCAGAACGACCAGCCGCTTGCCGCGGGTGACGCCGGTGTAGAGAAGGTTCCGCTGCAACATGGCGTAGTGCTGCGTCATGACCGGAATCACCACGGCTGGGTATTCTGAGCCTTGGCTCTTGTGGATGCTCGCGGCGTATGCCGGTACCAGGGCGTCAAGCTCGCCAAAGCCATAGGTGACCGAGCGCCCGTCGAAGCTGGCGGTGAGTTTGCCTTCCTC
>Ga0187884_10004435_pt1 | contig 10303 bp, 10 predicted proteins | sample June2016WEW_20_4_FD_132983 | JGI IMG/M metagenome (GOLD analysis project Ga0187884, IMG submission 132983) | Peatland microbial communities from SPRUCE experiment site at the Marcell Experimental Forest, Minnesota, USA - June2016WEW_20_40 | ecosystem: Environmental > Terrestrial > Soil >...
CCAACACGATTGCCGATTTGCGCGGCTGAACAAAATTCGTTGGACTGCAGATTGAATACTCGCTGGTTGAGCGCACGGTGGAGCGGGAACTGATTCCCATGGCGAAGGCTTTCAACCTTGGTCCGGACCGAATCGTTTTCGCGCTGAAGAAAATTAGCGAAGAGACGGGACGTTCACAGGCCCAGGTTGCCCTGGCCTGGCTGCGATATCGCGATGTCCCAGTCATCCCGATCCTGGGAGTGCGGCGGATTTCGCAACTGCAAGACAACCTCGACAGTCTGACGCTCGAACTGAGTGGAAAGCACCTGGCGGACTTGGATGAGGCGAGTGCAATCGAACTCGGCTTCCCGCACGACTTTTACAAAATAGAAATGGTGAAGAGTCTTATTTACGGCGGGATGCAGGACCGTATTCTAGACGCCGCTTAGACGTCGGCTGCCGCGCTGATGTTGCAAGCCTGGGGAGCCGGGTTATCCCCATAAAGTGATTAAGCCAGGCACCGGGGGCCCACTGCACACGCAAGAGCCCGTTACCGTTGCTTCCTTCCGGACCTGGCGGGGTTGGCGAGAGTACGTCGCGTGAGACCGATGCCTGACCTGAATCATTCTAGCAAACCTGAACTCGGATTCTTTGCACGCAGAGTCTCCTAGCGCGGCATGGGCAAAGGACCGGTGACTTTCGGTGCAAGAAAATCCGAGGAAAGCCTTCCCTTCTTGACGGAGTTTGTCGAACAATAGAGGTTCAATTCATTGAAGTCGAATAACGGAACCTGATGCTGGATGCGGATACGGCTCCAGACACCTTTGTAAGTATTTGATGATGCAGCTTTCTGAACATTCCGGCGTGATTCCGCTTCCTCAAGCGATCAACAAATACTTCGAACTATCTCTCTATTTACTTGTTTTGACGGGGTTTGGAACGCTAGCCAGCACCGGCGGACTGGATCTGCCGACAATATTGCTGGTGGGAGTGGCGCTGGCCTTCCGCGGCTATCTACTGGCGGAGCGGCGGCGTGTTGTGATTTCGGAACGATGGACCACGCCCCTGACTATTGTGTATTTCGTTTTCTACGCGGCGGATTACTTCCTGCTTTCCCGCGCATTTCTGGCAGCAACGGTGCATCTGGTCATGTTCGCCGTTGTGGTACGCACATTTTCGCTGCGGCGCGATCGGGACTATACGACGCTGGCGATTCTGGCGTTTCTGATGGTACTGGCCTCTGCGGTTCTGACCGTGGACAGTATTTTTCTGCTCTTCTTTGCCGGATTCATGCTCATGGCGGTGACCACTTTCATCCTGATGGAAATGCGGCGATCGGGACGAGCCGCAAGGTTTCAAGCGCGGCACTCCCGCGACGCGCACGAGCATCGGCATTTGGCTTTCTCACTGGCGCGGGTGACGCCGGGGTTGGTGCTGATGATATTGGTGGGCGCGGCCGCAGTCTTTTTTCTCTTGCCTCGCATGTCGGCAGGCTATCTGGGCGGCTACTCATTCGGCACGGATCTTTCCACCGGCTTCATTGATCGGGTGCAACTCGGACGGATCGGACAGATTCAGCAATCAAACGCGGTGGTGATGCACATCCAGATCAACGGAGACAAGCGTGGGCAGTATGCGCTCCACTGGCGAGGCGTGGCGCTGGCAAGTTTCGATGGCAAGAACTGGTCGAACCCGCGCCAGCACTTCGAAATGCACCGGGAACCGGACGGAGCGTTTTCCCTACCGATCTTCAGCCAGGGAGTGGCTCCGGCCTACGGGGCGCGGCGTCAGGCTGCGCCGGGAACAGTTCCTCACCTCATTCATTACCGTGTGTTGCTGGAGCCAATTGGTACGAATGTCTTTTTTCTTGCTCCTTGGGGACGCCGGGTGATAGGGGCATATCGTGCACTGGAGGTTGACGCGGGCGGAGCCGTTTACGATCTGGACGGCCAGCGCGCCGTGAGTGTGTATGAGGCGGATTCGGACATCGCCAGTCCGTCTCCGGTTCAGTTGCAGTCGGCGGGAAGCTCGCTGCCGCAATTTGTTTCGGCCTATCTACAATTGCCTGCGCTCGATCCCCGCATCCCGCGGCTGGCAGCACAGATTTCCGGTTCCGCTTCCAATAACTACGATAAGACCGTCGCGGTAGAAACTTACCTGAAGACGCATTATGGATACACGCTGCAATTGCTCCGTTCTCCTGTCGCCGATCCTCTGGCAAACTTCCTTTTCGAGCGTAAGCAAGGGCATTGCGAATACTTTGCATCTTCCATGGCAGTCATGTTGCGCACGCTGCACATTCCGTCGCGTATAGTGAACGGTTTCCGCAGTGATGAATTCAACGATGTCACCGGCAATTATGTAGTCCGTGCCAAGAATGCGCATTCCTGGGTGGAAGCCTACTTTCCCGGCTACGGTTGGATCACGTTCGATCCCACGCCGGGTGGCGAGATCGGAACTCCGGAAGGTTGGGACCGAGCCATGCTCTACCTGGATGCGGCCGAATCATTCTGGCGGGAGTGGGTGATCAGTTACGACTTCTCGCACCAGTACATTCTGGCAAAGGCGACAGTGAGCGGAACGCGCAGCTCGTGGGAAAGAACGCGGATGTGGTCCAGACTGCGCTATGCGCGTCTGCTGGGCTGGGTGCGGCGAAGCCAACGAAGAGCGGAGCAAGCGCCAGCGCGGTGGTTCGGAGCTGGCTTGGCCACTGGGGTGCTTCTGCTATTGCTGGGCAACGCGGCGCGGATTGCCAAAATGATTCGCGCAAGACGGCTGCAGGCGCATCCCGAACGATCGCCGGATCAGGCGGCTGCTATGTGGTACGAACGGATGGCTCGATATCTGGCACGGCGTGGGGTGAAAAAATCGTCCGCTCAGACAGCGCAGGAGTTTGTGCGCGTGATCGAAGATGAGAAGTTGCGGACACGCGTAAGTCGTTTCACTGATGCGTACGAATCGGCCAGGTTTGGGAATTCTTCAGACGACGCGCAGCGGTTGCCGGAGTTGTATGAAGAAGTGGAGTTGGCGACCAGGAAGTAAACTTGGTCTTACGAACCATGTTACGCGGCATGACTCACATCCGACACTTCCGGTCGGACCCCACTGCGTACTGTTTCCAGGGTCCTTTAGAAATGCCAGATTACGCTGCCCCCGACGAAATAATTATTCTGGCGGGTTTTGCCGGTGTCGGCCAAAGGAAGGTTAGGAGTGCCCGACCAGAAGTCGCGAACCTCGCCGCGAAAGCTGAAGTGACTGAAGCGCTTCCGAAAGGGACTTACATCCAATCCCAACCCGCCTTGAAGCACGCCAGAGGTTGACGAACCTCCAGGATTGGTGCCGTAGTAGTTGAGATTATTGCTCTCACTGAAGTGCCCGAAACCACCGCCGAAGCTTACCCATGGCGAGACTGCGGTCGCGACGATTTTCTCCTCTTTCCCGGTGGGCATTCTGCTTCCGTACCGGCCTGCTTTGTATCCAAGCTCAGACATTAGGAACCTCCTCCTTGTCTGCCCTTTAATCAGCAGGCAAGGCTCCGTCTTTGGGTCGGAACTGCGACAAAGTTAGAACTAACGGCTGTACATTATCCCTTTTCGCTACGGCTAGCCAATCACGTTCGACCTCGCAGTCCGCTGGCTGGAAAATGTTAAAATAGCGAGATTGCATGCCCTCGAAGAACCTCACTATCCCGCGCTCCAGCGAAAAAACCATTGCCCCGTTGGCGGAAGACAATACACAGCGGACTCATCCACCAAAAGTAGGCTTTATTAGCCTGGGATGCCCGAAAAACTTGGTCGACAGCGAGGTGATGATGGGCCTTCTGGCGCGGGCCGGAGCCGAACTCTCGCCCCGTGCCGAGGACGCCGATGTCATTGTGGTCAATACATGCTCGTTCATCGAAAGCGCGCAGCAGGAGTCAGTCAATACGATCCTGGAGATGGCGGGGCACAAGACCTCCGGACGAGCCAGGAAACTGGTCGTGACAGGCTGCCTGGTCGAGCGCTTTCGCGATGAAATCCGCAACAGCATTCCTGAAGTGGATGCGGTCGTGGGAACGGGGGAGTTGCAGAATATTCTCGCGGCGACCGGCATCGCCCCAGCCCCTGCGCAAAAGAACTCGCCTTTCGTGGTGCTGCCTTCGCGAGCCGAGGGCGACGCACGGGCGGTGCAGGGGCGATTCTCTCGCGGGCAATGGGACGGCGCGATTGCGGATCTCCCCAACTATCTATACGATGACGAAACTCCGCGTATTCTGGCCACCCCGAAATCCACGGCTTACATCAAGATTGCGGAGGGTTGCGATCATCCTTGCACGTTCTGCATCATTCCGCAGTTGCGCGGGCAGTTTCGCTCGCGGTGGTTCGAGTCGGTGGTGGCTGAAGCTGAGCGCCTGGCACGAATCGGCGTGCGAGAAATCACTCTGATAGGGCAGGACACAACCTGTTATGGCGAAGATTTCGGCCTGAAGGATGGTCTGGCGCTGCTGCTGGAGAAACTGGCCAAGATTGAAGACCTGCGCTGGATTCGTTTCCTCTATGCCTATCCGAATAAGATCACGGGCAAACTTTTAGAGGCGATTGGAACGCACGAAAAGATTTGCTCCTACATGGATGTGCCGCTGCAACATGCGTCGGCAACCGTGCTCAAGCGCATGAAGCGTGGTGGCGGAGCGGAAGTATTTCTAAATTCGATCGGCAAGATGCGACGGGAGATTCCCGGCCTGACCTTGCGTACCTCGTTCATTGTGGGCTTTCCCGGAGAAACCGAGCAAGAATTTGAAGAGCTGTGTGCATTCGTTCGCGAGGCCCAATTTGATTGGATGGGAACGTTCTCTTACTCCGACCAGGAGGGGGCGGCAGCGTATGGACTGGGCAAAAAGCTTTCGTCTCGCGAGATCGAGGGTCGGCGCAAACACCTGATGGGAATCCAGCGGCAGATCAGCAAAAAGAAAAAGAAATCGCTGGTGGGTCAGGAGTGCGATCTGTTGCTGGAAGGAATGTCGGAAGAGACCGATTTGCTCATGGAAGGTCGCACCTCGATGCATGCGCCCGAGATTGACGGGAAAGTTTTCGTGAACGACTTTCCGGCGGAGACGATTCCCCAGCCAGGCGCATTTTATCGCTGTCAGGTCACGGAAGCGCACGACTATGATCTGGTGGCAAAGATTCTGTAGTTCGTTTTGAATTCTCGTTTGAATCAGCGGAACCTGGAACATCCTCTGACCATGCCCCGCAAACGCACTCTCAAGCTCCGTTGCCCGATCTGCAAGAAAGTCGTCAAGAGCGGGGATGCGGAGTTCCCCTTCTGCAGCGACCGCTGCCGCACGATTGATCTGGGCAAATGGGCGAGCGGCGCTTATGTGATTCCGTCGCCAGTTACGGATGCAGAGGAGCAGATCCGAGAGAGCACTCCCGAAGATCCGGACGAAGACTCGTGAAAGAGCCTTCCGAGATCGCAGGTACGGAACCCGATGGTAGCTCCGGCGTCCCGCCGCCTGTCGCGGGGGCCGTTCGCCGGAGTCCGCTATGGGTCACGCTAACCGCCACGTTCTTCGGTATCGGACGGTTGCGGCCCGGGCCGGGGACCTGGGGATCGTTGGTAACAGTGTTGCTGTGGGCGGCGCTGGCCCACGTCCTTTCGGCTTCCCTACGAACGCCAGTTGCAATCGCGATGGCCGTGCTGGTTACGCTGATCGGCATTCCCGCGGCTACGCGGGTCGCGCGCGGCGCGGGGAAAAAAGATCCGCAATTTATAGTGATTGATGAGGTAGCCGGTCAATTAGTGGCTCTGATCGCCGTGCCGCTCGCGTGGAAATCTTTTCTGGCGGGCTTTATACTTTTTCGTGCTTTTGATATTGTCAAACCGCCTCCGGTGCGACAACTGGAAGCGATTCCGGAGGGCGCCGGGATCATTCTGGACGACATCGCCGCCGGTCTGTACGCTCTGTTGGTTGTGCATCTCTTTCTGCATTTTGGTCTTCTAAGATAGTGCGAGTATTTTCCTCATGGGATTTTCCGATCGCATCCTGGGTAAGAAGAACGTGAATGGCGGACCGCACATCGAGTCCGTGTCGCCGGTGCTCGCTCTGGCGGGAGGCGAGGTCCGCATCGCGGGCTCGGGATTGCGGCCGCAGCAGTGGGAGCGTCCGCGCGTGCAGTTTGGCGAGGTCGAAGGCGGAATTGTAATCAGCTCAGATTCGTTTCTGGTCGCCCGCGTTCCCGAGGGCGCTACTTCGGGGCCGGTGGTAGTGGCCGCCGATGGTCACGTGAGCAATGCGCACACGGTAAAGGTAGCCGTTCCCGTTGCAGAGAATCTTCACCCGGTAACCAATCCGGCGCTCGACGCTCAAGGCAATATCTACGCCACATTCTCCGGTTCACGCGGCCAAAAAGTTCCGGTCGCGATCTTCAAAATTGATACGAATTACACCGTCAGGCCGTTTGTCGCAGAGATGATGAACGCAACCGCCATCGCTTTCGATCGCCAGGGGCAGATGTATGTTTCCTCGCGCCACGATGGTGCTGTCTATCGCGTGGCGCCGAACGGAACCATGACCACGTATGCCGAGGGGATGGGAATCGCTACCGGCATCGCGTTCGATCGAAATCAGAACCTCTATGTGGGCGACCGCAGCGGCACCATCTTCAAGATTGGCCGCGACCAACAAGTGTTCGTTTTTGCCACTCTGGAGCCAAGTGTTTCGGCGTACCACCTGGCTTTCGGTCCTCAAGGCGACTTATTTGTGACGGGGCCGACGACGTCGAGCTTTGATTGCGTGCACAGAATTGATCCGCAGGGAACAGTGCACAAGTTTTTCCGCGGCTTGGGACGCCCGCAGGGGCTGGCTTTCGATTCAGTTGGGAATCTGTATGTGGCAGCTTCGCTCTCCGGCAAGCGTGGCATCGTGAAGATCACACCGGAAGGCAACGCCAGCCTGGAAGTCGCGGGCCACGGTTTGGTCGGACTGGCCTTTGCGCCAGGACGAAGCGTAATTCTGGCAACCACTGACGCGGTGCATCATCTTTCTTGGAACATTCAGGGGTTACCGCTTTTGCCGGAGTAGCTGCGCGGGAGAGTCTTCTTCCGCCGCTTGAGTCTGATCCGCGTCTGCCGCCTTTTTCATTTACACTTCTACCCGTGAACGCCGAGATCATCGCGGTTGGCTCTGAGCTCCTGACGCCCTTCCGCATGGATACAAATTCTCTCTACCTTACCGAGCAGATCAATCAACTTGGCGTTGAAGTGATTTTCAAGAGCGTGGTGGGGGACGATCTCGGTCGTCTGGTTGCGGCCGCGCAGCACGCGCTCTTCCGCTCGGAGATCGTGATCTTCAGCGGCGGATTGGGACCCACCGAAGATGACCTCACTCGCGAGGCTGTGGCCCGAGCGCTGGGTGTGTCCTTACGGCGCGACGAAGAAATTCTCGACCGTATTACGCAACGTTTCGCCGCGCACGGTTGGAAAATGTCCCCGAACAATGCCAAGCAGGCGGACGTTCTCGAGGGTGCAACAGTGCTTTCCAACGTCAATGGGACTGCACCGGGACAGTGGTTAAGTGGTAAGTTCGACGGGCGCGAACGAATTGTCATTCTGTTACCGGGGCCTCCGCATGAGCTCAAGGCGCTGTTCGAAGCGGAGTGCCGCGAGCGGCTGAGGTCAAAGTTACCCACGGCGTTCCTGGCAACCCGCGTATTGAAGGTCGCAATGCTGGGAGAATCTCATGTCGATGCGCGCGTGGCGCCCATCTACAAACGATTTGCCAACGTGCAGACCACGATTTTGGCGGGAGCGGGAGAAATTCAGCTGCATTTCAAATCGCGTGCCGAGACCTTGGAAGCGGCGCAGGCACACGTGGATGAAGCGGCCGACGCGGTTGAAGAAGAACTCGACGACGCCGTGTACTCGCGGGACGGCCAGTCGCTCGAACAGATCGTCGGCTACTGGCTGCAGATGCGCAATGCCACCGTGGCTGTGGCGGAATCGTGCACCGGTGGACTACTCGGCGAAAGGATTACTTCGGTGGGTGGCAGCTCGCGCTATTTTGCCGGCGGCGCCATCGTCTACTCCAATGCATTAAAAACCGAACTGGCGGGGGTACCTGCCGACATGATTGAGCGTCATGGAGCAGTGAGCCGTGAAGTGGCGGCGGCGCTGGCGGAGGGAATCCGGTACCGTTGCGAGGCAACGCTCGGTATAGGGATCACCGGTGTGGCCGGACCCACCGGAGGAACACCGGAGAAGCCTGTAGGATTGGTCTTCCATGCAATGGCCAGCGATAGCGGGACCGAAGTGATTGAGCGGAACTTCCCGGGCGATCGCAAACGGATCCGCTGGTTCGCGACGACGCTGGCACTGGATATGGTGCGAAGGAAGTTGATGTGAAAGAAGTTGCTCATAGTTCCTGGCTTCTAGCTGCCGGCTAGGAGCTAGCAGCCAGTCGCTATAAGGTTGTTTTATGCGCCTTTTCGTCGCACTCGATATTGACGACGACATCCGCGGCCGGATCACTCGCTTCCTCGACGACGTGCGGAAGTTTGCTCCGGAGGCGCGTTGGGTGCGGCCTGAATCGCTGCACGTCACTCTGAAGTTCATCGGAGAGAAGTCCGAAGCTGAGGCCGAGAAGATTAAGCTGACTCTCAGAACGATTGAGGCCGCAGCGATGGAAATGAACTTTCGCGGCTTTGGATTCTTTCCAGAGGCGCGGGCGCCGCGCGTGTTCTGGGTAGGAATTGAGGCAGGTTCGGCACTGACTTCTCTGGCGGAAACGATGGATAACAGACTATCCTCCCTTAACATCCCGAAAGAGGGGCATGCTTTCAACGCGCATCTCACGCTCGCACGAGGCGGTCGCGGGTCAGGTTCGGCACGCTGGCGGAAGGGGGATGGTCCGAACCGCACCTTTCAGCGCTTGCAGGAAAAACTGGCGGCACAGTCTCCACCGGAGTTTGGAACGATGACGGCCCGCGAGTTTTTTCTTTACCAAAGCCAGCTTTCGCCCGGCGGTTCAAAATACATGAGGCTGGCGGGATTTGGGTTGCAGTAGCGCAGCAGAAATCTAACGCACCTTGCCAACGCTCCTCACCATCGCCGCTCTGAGCTACCTGCTGGGATCGATTCCTTTCGGGTATCTGCTTGTACGCATCTTTCGTGGAGAAGATGTGCGCAAGAGCGGCAGCGGAAATATCGGTGCCACGAATGTCTCCCGCAAATCGCCGGTACTCGGAGGTCTAACGCTGTTGCTGGATGCTCTGAAAGGAAGCACCGCAGCCGGGCTGGCATACTACCTCTCAGCTCAAATGGCCGGTGGTGTTCTGCCTTATCAGCCGATGGCAATGGCTGCGTTGCTTGCTGTTCTCGGGCATATGTTTCCCGTATGGCTGAAGTTTCGCGGAGGCAAGGGAGTTGCCACGGGGTTGGGATCCTTCATTGTGATCACTCCAAAGGCTGTGCTGGTAGCAGCGGGTATTTTTGTCGCAGTGGTAGTCGTCTTTCGTTACGTATCGCTTGGATCGATCCTCGCCGTTGCCTCTTTTCCATTTCTCGTCCACAGAATGCACGCCTATGGCAACGCGCCATTGGCCCTGACATTCATGGCGGCCACTTCCCTGCTCATCATCGCTAGGCATCACGAAAACATTCGCCGCCTGCTTACCGGCACAGAAAGCCGCATGGGAGCAAAGCACGCATGAGCGAGATTGCAATTATCGGCGCGGGAGCCTGGGGTACGGCGCTTTCAATCGTCCTGGGACACAAAGAAACTCACCGGATTCGGCTCTGGGCTCACGAGAAGGAAGTTTGCGACACCATTGCACAGCAGCGCGTAAACGAGAAGTTCCTCCCGGGCTTGCGAATACCAGCCTGTGTAACGCCCTGCAACGACTTGGCCGAAGCCCTTGCCGAGGCGGCTATCGTCGTAAGTGTGATGCCATCGCAACACTGCCGCCGCATGTTCGAGCAGATGCGATCGCATCTGCTCGCAGAAACCATAATTGTCAGCGCTACCAAAGGGCTGGAAGAAATCTCCCTGCTGCGCATGACCGAGGTGATCGTGCAGATGACCAAAAGCGGCGACCGGCTGCCACGGATCGGTGCACTCAGTGGTCCTTCGTTTGCTCTCGAAGCCGCCCGCGGAGATCCGACCGCAATCGCCATCGCGTCGCAGGAGGCTGAACTTGCGCGCACCGTACAGCAGGAGTTCAGTCACGCCAGCTTTCGCATTTATACCAACGATGACCCAGTCGGCGTGGAGCTTGGCGGCGCGCTGAAGAATACCGTCGCGATCGCCGCCGGCGTTTGCTCGGGCCTTGGCTTGGGACACAATTCC
>Ga0187884_10004436_pt1 | contig 10302 bp, 14 predicted proteins | sample June2016WEW_20_4_FD_132983 | JGI IMG/M metagenome (GOLD analysis project Ga0187884, IMG submission 132983) | Peatland microbial communities from SPRUCE experiment site at the Marcell Experimental Forest, Minnesota, USA - June2016WEW_20_40 | ecosystem: Environmental > Terrestrial > Soil >...
CGTCTGCTGGAAGCCCTCGAACAGGCTGCTGCTCTGGCCCTCGCAGCTATCACCCCGGACAACGCCGCAGCTTGGTTCAAACACTGCGGATACGGTATATAGCTTCATGGGAACCGCTCTAGCCGCGCCGTTCAGAGCCAGCGATAATGCGGGCTTTAGCCCCGGAGGGAATTTGTCATTTTCTCTAACTTAGATTTTATGAAAACAAGTTCTAAATAACGAACTCTCCGGCACTGACTGGAACAACGTTTCCGCCGACGAAAATATCGGTAACCGTGTCGCCCAGTCTTCTGCCGCGAACGAAAATCTTGCTGGGACGGCGCATCTCGATGCCCTGTTCAATGAGCGCGCGCTTCTCGCTTTCGAAAACTCCATGCCGCACAACCCACGCGGCGCAACAGCCGGCGGCCGAGCCCGTCGCCGGATCTTCTCCGTTATAAAAAATCATGCGGGCATGCAGGGCAGCGCCAGGCAAAACGGTTTCGCGGCAGACGCAGTAGAAAAACCGGCCCTGGGTTTTGCCCAGGTACTCGGCGGCACGCGCGAAGTCGAGCTTGAATCGTTGCAATCGCTCCAGTTTGCGAAACACGACCATGACGAACGCCAGCCCGGTCGAAACCGTCTGCACCGGCAGCCCGGTATCGATCTCCGCCACTTCCAGGCCGAGCACGCGCGCGACTTCCTCCACCGCGTGGACCTGCCCGAACTCCGGGTCTCGCTGCCGCATTTCGCCGAAGGCCGCGCCCGCATCGTCGAGGCTGAACTGCACTGGAATTTTGCCGACCTTGAGATCGAGTTCCACCAGCGAAGCTCCGCTCTTCCGATGCAAATGGAACGCCGTGCCCAGCGTCGGGTGCCCGGCGAACTCCAGTTCCTCTTCGACGGTGAAAATGCGTACCTTGACGCCCTGCTCGCGCTCCGTGGCGGCGTCGCGAGGCAGAATGAAAGTGGTCTCCGAGAGCCTGGTCTCGCGGGCCAGCGCCTGCATCTCGGCATCGCTCAAGCCGCGAGCATCGTCGAAGACCGCCAACTGATTTCCTTCCAGAGGCTGGGAAGTGAAGACGTCATACTGCACGAAGGCAAACCGCCGTGGCTCTTTCATCGCATTTCCTGGCCTTCAGGGTATCAGAGCCGAATCGTGCAGGGCAGCCCGAAGCGGAATTTTGTTTGGAGTTGACGAGCAGCAGCGGCTCGGTTGTAATCGATGCGCCAGACTTGTTGGCCGTGCGCGCGCGTTGACGAGGCGCCCCGCACTGGCTGTATTGCGGAAGCGAAGGGGGTCCGGTGATCCTCCCGGTCTTCAAAACCGGCGAGCGGCAGGTTCGCCCTGTCGCTGGTGCGTTCGACTCGCACACGCTTCCGCCAATCTAAAAGACTTAGCTCGGCTTGCGTGCCGTTTCCGTGCCGTTGAGTGCTAGAGCTACTACTTTGCTGTGCGCCCGGGACATTTCATCCGTGACCACATCGCCGTAAATGTTCATCGTGGTTTTGATGTCCGAATGCCGCATAAGTTTTTGTTGCACGGCAATCGCAGTTCCCACAGCGTCAAGCCAGCTTCGGAACGTGTGGCGCATCGTGTGCGTGCTCACGTGACCCACGCCCGATGCTTTCCCGGCTTTCTCATACGCATCATTGAGACTATCAGCGGACCACGGTAAGCGGCCAATCTGCGACGGTGATGCGAAGACCCAATCGTCAGCCGCCCGGAATTTCGTGATTTGCTTCCACGTCTTCAGAATGTCCAGCATCTCCGCATCGATGGGCATTGCACGTTCTGAGTATTCGGTTTTGGTTTCGTCGACTCGCTGCCGGACTATACCGCGTTGAATTCTCAATGCAGAGTTGAGCCAATCAACATCTGACCAACGCAACCCCAAACATTCCGAAATTCGCAAACCAAAGCACACGCAAACTAATGCCATCGTGTGAAACGGCTGTTCCATGTGCTCAAGCAGCTTGCGGAATTCATCCACGGTTAAACTGCGTGGCTTCCGCGTCCGCTTTGATGCGCCCGGAATAGTGACTAAGCTCATCGGATTACGTGCCGTTGGAATGTCTCCGCACCACATGGCGAAGTCCCACAGCGAACCAATGAGAAACCGAATGGACGATTTACTGCGCGGCGTGAGACTCAGCGAATGCAGCCACAACTCCACGGGCCGCGCTTGTAGTTCTGCGATTGCTGAATCTCCCCATCGCGGTTGCACGTAGAGACGCAACCAAACATCGTACGAACGTCGCGTGCTGTAGCGTTGTGGCATCTTCTCCGTTCGGTAACGTGCAACGAGATTGCTGACAGTGGGCGCGGACGGCTTGCTGATCTCCGCTCTGCGTTCTAGCTCATCTCGCAACGGCTTTGCGGCGGACCACGCGGCTGTTTTGGTGCCGAACCGCCCCAATGCTTTTGAACGCCGCTTGCCGTTCTCCCACCAGTAAAATCGCCAAACTTTGTCGCGCTTGTCTTGTACGACACTTCCAACATTTATTCTGTTGCTCATCGAATCCCCCCGTATTCGGCAACAGATGGCGAGCCGATATTACCACACGCGCCGCCCACGAATGCGTCAAGCTCATCTGCACGGAACCGCCAAGTTACCCGCTGCGCACCGCTGAGACGATGTGCGGGAATCCGCCCCGTCTTTGCCCATGCCAAAACTGTGCGGTGTGCAACGCGCAAGTGAGCAGCGGCTTCGCGGGCTGTGAGCCATTGGCTTGTTGGCGTGGTCATTGCTGTGGCTTCGCTCCGAAAAAATTGTCGAACGGCTTCAGATGCCGCGGGTCAATGTAGAAGAGCGGCTCGCCGCTCCCGGTTTCTGGATTGCCGGGGTTGGTTGTGCCGCCGAGCTTCAGACATTGGCGGGCGGTAAGCACGCCCAAAACGTGGTCTTCGTCTCGCTCGGGGCAGTGGAAAACGATCAGAATTGGCATCCGGTACGCGCGGTCTAAGCCGACAAGAGCATCCGCTGCAAGTCGACTGATATCGGGCTTGCCATAATACCGTTTGACTTCGACGGCGCGTAGCGAGTGCGGATTCCCGTTCCGAATAATGAAATCGGGCTGCCACCGAAGCGCGCAAGAATTCCCGTATGTGTCGCGGTACGAATTAAGCGCCGCGTTGATGCCGGGTGAGAAGACGGACCGCCCCCATGAATCCACGGTGTAGCCACGTTGCTCTAGTTCGGCGCGGACGTATTGCTCGCTTTCTGATCCGGCTTTGTTACGTTCGTTGAAGTCATCCATTTAGAAACTCTGCTTTCTCCGGCTCGCGGCGCGGACTCTCGAAAGAAAATCCGGGCCGCGATACGGCGTTAATTTGCTGCCGCGTCTTCATTTCCGCTAGTCAATGGGGACACGCTCTCAATACGGACGCGGGGCTTTCCGTCGATTTTTACTTGCTTCAGCTTCAGCATGAAACGGACGCCGATCAACGTGTCAGTTTCAACATCGTCACCGTTGAGCGGCTTCCCGATCTCGGCAAAGAAGCGCACGAAGTTAGACTTCTCATGCAGCGAGTTAGTGAAAGTCCTGGCCACATACTTTGGCCGCCCGTGAGAATCTTTCTCTTCTACATCAAAGCGAAAACGGACTTGCGGCTTCTCGCCGAATTGGGTCTTCTGCAAACCCAAGTCTGTGATTCTGGTTAGTGTGGCGACGTGCGAACCGCTTTTGGGCGGCTCATATTCCGGGAGTTTTGTGATTTTCATAATTTGCTACTCTTTTCCCATCGGTACGCCGGATGCGCGTTTAGATTCCAAAGCGACTTCGCTGATCCCATGAGAGATACGGTGCGATCTTCTTTTTCCGCCACTCATCGAAGCCGCGAAGCTGTGCAATTTCTTTGTCACTGCGGAGCGAGACTGCGAAGTTGGACGGCTCATGCTCAATGCCGTTTTTCGCTAGTCGCCATTGAATGAGCAGCATCTGCTTCGGGCTGAAACAAGCCGCCGTGGCGTATCGCTCGCTCAGTTCCGTGATCGTGCTCCCGCAGTCATCGTCAGCCCGCGCTAATCTGTCAAGAACAGAAAGCACGTGGCTGTAGTTAGCCGGGAACGGCGGAGACTCGGGCAGCGGTCCGTAGTTAATCCCCGGATGGCGTTCGCGGGCTTGGAAATGCAAAGCAATTGCCGCTTGCAAGTCCAGCTCAGATGCGATTCGCGATGGCGTGCCCAGCACATCTCCGCGCCGGTCAATCACTCGGACGGCATGCACCATGCGAAGCATGCAATCGCGGCACGCCCGAGCGCACGCGGATTCTGTTCGTTCAATCTGAAAGAGCACGTCAGCGTGATTGCCGCACTCATCACATGGAGTACTGCTGATAGAGACCACACCGCGCCAAGTTCCGCCGCTCATTCTGTCTCACTCTCGTTTTTGAGCCGCAACCCGACAAACCCCCGAGTTACGTGACCGTCAACCCGCCGCATGTCATCTTTGAAGCCGCCAGTTGCTTTGAGCTTCTTGGAAAACACATCGCGCTTGAGCGGTTCACTTCCGGTCTGGCCGCAAAATGCGCAGTAATTCTCATACAGCACGTTGCCACCAACGAAGCTATCTGCAACTCGGGCAGTGCTCCGGTCTAGCCATTGGCCGAAGTCATCAGCAGCGGCGAAGTACGCATCCGTTGTGTCCCGGATGATGGTGGGCACCGGCAGCCCGTCCGCGTACCACTTCCGGGCTTCGCTAATCAGCAGCGCGAGAATGCCGGGCCGTTCACGGGCCAGCTTTGCTTTGAGCTGCAAATCTGCTGGCAGCGCGTCCGGGAATCGCGCCATGTCTTTGGGCTGTGCAAAAACTTGCCGGAACGGGGTCACGTGCAGCCGCCGCTGTATGGCAAAATCCACGGCTTCAAACATCAACTCTTGCGCTGAGATAATTAGCTTGTGCGATGGGCTGAAGCTGAAAGCATTTTCGTACAAGTTGCGTCCCAGCAGCTTTTCTGGAGATGCTAATTTCTTGAATAGCCCAATGTCCATTTTCAAACGTCGACTTGACTCCGAAGCGAATGCGATGCGCGCGCCACAAAGCTGCGCCAAAGTGCGCAATTCTTGTTCGGACGATTCGCTGAGACCGGAAGAGAGCAACTTGAGCGATAACGTGGCCGCGTAGTCGCCGAATATTTGCGAGAGCAGTTCGCAGAGAACGGATTTGCCATTCGCGCCGATGCCAGTCCAAAAGCCGATAAAATCTTGCGTGACGTGGCCAGTCAAAAAGTACCCCATCAAACGCAAAAAGTATTGAACTAGCGACGGATCACGCTTTGAGACTTCGTCCAAGAACCGTAAGAGCCGTGTGGGTTGAATTGCTGAATCTGGCGCATCGCCGGTTTGCTTGCTAATGTAGTCCGTGGGCCGGGCATCGCGGATGTCACCAGTTGGTAGCATGACAACTCGCCCGCCGGGTATGCCGAGCATATCGGAATTTACGTCAAAGCATTCTGCAAAGCGGATGTGCTCAAGTTCCGTGACCGCGATACCAACTACAGCTTTGGGGAAGTGTGCAGACTTCAAGTGTGCTTTAGATTCGTGCGGGGCGCCACTCTGTTCATAAACGCGCAAGCAGAGTCTCCGGGCAGCGCGGAAGAGTAAATGAGTGAGCGAGTGTCGGTCGCCGGTATCCGATGTCCAGATGCCATTGCGGAATGCAAACGCAATGCTCCGGTCCGATAAGAAGCGGAACTCATCTCCGTTCTCGCGTAGCAGTCTGTCGGCTACATCTGATGATGAGAGCCCACAACCGCCGCGACCAGAGACGGCTTCAGCATCGGCAGAGTCATCTTCGTAATCGCCCCCGGCTTCAGCGGCATCTTCAGCGGCTTGGATGGCTTGCGGATCATCGAACGCGCAAGCGGCATCTGTGGGTGCGACTGCGAAGTCTTCAGTAGCCGTTTCGTTCTTGCTCATTCACGCTCCCATCTGGAAAATTCGGATTGGCGAATTCGCCAAAAAGCTCACGCGCGGCAGCGTCGTATGCGTGCGCGGCGGCTATCTCATCCGCGAAATATCCGAGAAAAATGTTTTTGCCATCGATCTTGATCTTCGCTTCCCATTTGCCGTGACATTTATTCCAGCAAACGCCACGAAATCGGGAAGTGGTTTCGGGGCGTTTGCAGCTGTTGGCTTGATTCTGTTGATGCAAACAACGGCGAATGTTGTGACGTTGGTTATCAAGCCCGTCATGATTTATGTGATCAGCTTGGACGTGTGGATTCGTAATCCCCAGTAAAAAGCGATGCATTCGCAGCGTCGTATGCGTCCCATCGGACTTGCAAACAACACTATGGACGGCATATAAACAACCGTCATTCGCCGATGATGCGTGCCACGGCCCGGCTGCTATGACGCGCTCGTAGTCTTCGTCATCAACCAAAGCAACAAAACCGCGTGTGAGCGGAATAATTTTCACTTGCTCTTGCTCCAGAGAATATCAATCTGCTTTCTAAATTCATGCGAACACCGTGCTTTAGCTCCACGGCCATACGCCACTCGCCCCACGGCATGGAGCATGAGCTGTGTTTGCAAAAATTCAGCGGATGTCCGGCGGCAGAGACCCCAATTCCGGCGGAGCTGCCGGTATGCGTAGCGTCCAGCGGGCAATGAGAGAGCCGAAGCAGCGTGCGACCGTCACTGAGCGGGACAATTTCTTTGAGCGCTACTCCGATCTTGTCCAGATAAATGGCGAGCCGTTCAATCGTGCGTTGCACTTTCGCCGGGTCCGGTGTCTCTGTTGTCCGTGACTGAGTGAGCGCGGGAAGTCCGATATGCGCAATGGCGGATTCTATTTGCTCGTGGGTCACAAGCCCGCAACCGCCTGAGTCCATCAGCTTCGCCATCCGCCACGGACGTTCTGAAGTTGGAGACTTCGCTTTGCGATTCCAAAAGCCGGGGAACCGAGCGAGCCGGGGACGGTCATGCATGCCCGCGTCAATCAGTGCAAACCGCGATTTGAGCGAGCGCAGCAAATTTCTTATGAGCGCGTCCGTGCTCGAATCTGCCGGGAGACTGACCGCCGTGTGCAACTGACAACCGCGTCCGGAATTTACTTGTTTTTGGCGGGGCCAACCAAGTGATTGGAGCCATTCGGAGCACTGCCCAGCTTGTGCGATGGCCGCACCGTGCTCGGAATCCGTACTCATCTCGTCGCGGGGGCATATGGCGTCAAAGTCAAGAAGCAGCGCGGCACGGCTGGCGATGTCTTCTGCACCCGCCCGATGTTTGCGCGGTTGCAGCGGTGCGTTTAGCGCGGACAAAAGCCGTGAATCAGAGCGCAGCGGATTGAGCCCGCGCCAGACGCCCGCGTAGCTGTCGGGCGCAACTTCCGCGAGTGCACGGTGCGCGGTGGCGTCGCTTTCGTAGTAGCCAAAAAGCAAGCGACCGGAGTGCAGCTTTACAGCGAATTCGTGTACAGCATTTTCTGTCATTAAGTTCCCGTTCCCGTATCACGCCAGAGCAATGCGGTCACCCGGGAAAGTGCCCCATTGCTCGCAGCGGATGAGAGCCACATTTTTTCTTGGCTCTACATCTGTAGCGACTTTGGCGGTAACTGCTTAAATCTAAACGCCAATTACCAAGAAAGTGCAACTTGGCGGCGCTTTGCTAAAGCTCAACATTAGATTTTGGCGGAAAGTGTATGAATCTAAACACAAAAACGAAATCTATCGGGATCTGTGTACACTTTAGTGCTACTGTGGGCTATTTTGAAACACTGTTTAACATTTGACCCACCCCGGGGTCATTGCCACTTATGTGCTATGCCCACTATCTGGCGACCGGCAGAGCGGCGGCGCGTCCCGTAGCTCATACCACTTCGGTGCTATACGGGCGGCTATGGCGTCCCGCTGCCACGGACTCACAGACGCATTGACGCATTATCTTATTGACTCACAGACTCACATGCGCATACAATCGATGCCGTGAAAGTGCCAATTACGGAAAAAGCGTTGTATCAGCGCATCAACCGAAAACTGCGAGAACGCGGCGAAGTTCTGAAACGCGCACGCGGTCACGTGGAGATAACATTGGGCGAATACTACGTGGTGAATGTGAAGCGGAACTTTGTCGCTCAGCACCACGTCAGTCTTGACGAACTCGGGCGCAAACTCGGCGTGTTGGCTGAGTGGGAGTCTTTGCAGTGATGCAGACAGACCACATGCGCGATGAGTTCGCAACGCTGCGCATCATGGGCCGCATGAGCGTCACGGGCATCCACGAAGCCGGGCATGCGGTTGTTGGCGCTTATCTCCATCTGCCCGTAGTGTCAGTGGGACTCAAGCGCGGGAGATTTTCGGCGCACGATGGCAGTATGAGCTTCCGTGATGGCGTTGCGGGCCGCACGCGGGTCTCCGGGCGTCTTTTCTCAGCAAGAACGCTGGACGCGGTTCTCCGGCGTGGAGAGTACGAGAGCGTAGTAGTTAGAAAGCAATCTGACCGGGCCGCTATGGGTTTGGGCGCGCGGGCTGCTGTTGAGCTACTTTTGCCGGACTCCGTTATCGATGAGCGCGGTTACGCTACAGACGAGCGGAACGCCCGTGAGATTGCCGAGCTTCTAGAAGTCTCGGCTGCCGATTTCTCCGAGTGGCGGGAGAAGCAATTGCAGAGAGCGCGGGGTATCGTGCGAATCAAGTACGTGAAACACACGATTCTTGATGTCGCGATGGACTTGGAAACGGCGTTGACGATGGGCAAGCGCGGGCTAAGCGGACAGCACGTTCGCGCACTGCTCCGGTCCCACAGACGCAGTACGGAAGCGGGGACGGGTGCATGGACCGCGCCCGGACACGGGCAAGTGATTGATGACTGAGACGGAAACGGGGGACACAATGAAAACTCGCATACTGGTTTTGCTGGTTTTGCTGGTTTTGCTGGTGGTACTTTTTGCTTCCGCAGCTGGGCAGACCGGCGGTCGTGCATGTCCGGGCGTCACGGTTTTACCAATCAAGCCGGTCACTATCCAGCCCGGGCGATCGGCGACGCTGAAGATCGCTTTTCGTGTCAATTCGGGTTATATCAACTCCAACAAGCCGATGCAAGCGATTCTGATTCCGGCCACGGTCAAGCTCAATCCACCATCGGAGATGCTGGCGGGAAAAATCGAGTACCCCGCTGGAGAGCTGATGCCGGAAGAGAAGCTGAGCGTTTACTCGGGAACGTTTAACGTTACGGTTGTGCTGAAGACCATGAACTCGATTACGCCCGGCACATACCGAGTGCGCGGCGAACTGCGCTACCAATCGTGCAGCGACCGGGGCGTGGAGCGCTGGGAATGCTTCCCGCCGCAATCGCAAGAGTTCGCGTTCGATGTAATAATTCGCAGTCGCATAAGCACAGCGCACTGACTGGAGACGCAATGAGCACAGCCACAGACCACGATTTCCAGTGCGCGGCAGTCCGTGAAGCGGCGCGGCGTACAGACAACAGCACAATGAGCCAAGACACGATTGCAAAACTGTGCGCGTGGGCGGCTTGCTTGGGAGCGGTGACTGTTTGTGTGCGTGAGCCGGACAAACGCTTTCACGATTGGGTTGCACAAGCTATTCCGCCGGGTAACTGTGCGTTTCACAAGCCCGAGTATCATTACCCGGTTTCTGTGGGTGAGTTGAGCATTCTGCACGCACACATGCAACGCGGCGGTTCGGTTATTTTGCTAAGTCCCCAAGCCGCCGATGACGCGATGACTTTGGCGCATGAGTTGGGGCACGTGGCCGCCGATCTCGCGGGCTGTGATGACCGGGACCGCAAGCCCAATCAGACATTGCTACGGCACGCGGAGAAGTACGGGCTTGAGTTCGATCCAGAGACTAACGCGGAGCTAATGGCTGAGTGCGTTGGACGGCGGATGTTGGAGTTGCCGCTGAGTGCGGAACTGCGTCGCTTCTCTAATGATGCGTTCTCTGAGTTCACACGGCGCACGGGATGGCAAGCAACGAACGCGAAGACTTGGACGCCCAAACAATTGCGGTTCTAGATTCTCGTGTTCGTAGTAGCTGCGGTTCTAGCTTCTCACGTTCGTAGTAGTTCGACGGTCGCAGTAAGTACTCTATAAAGAAAAAGTATAGAGCCGGTGTTACGGTGTTACACCCCGGCTAAGCCGTGCATTTGCACCATATTGGCTGTAACAGCACGTAACGGCTGTAACACCGCATTTGTGGAAAGCGGCCCCACCGCCGTATGCGGGACGTGGCGGAACGCAACCCGGGCCGGGCCGTTCCCGGTTACGATATCCGGAGTTCCGCCGCTCCAGCACATTACGGCGGGCTTGGTTTCTATTCTTGAAAGCTCCACGCCAAAAACGGGTATGCTACCCCAC
>Ga0187884_10004447_pt1 | contig 10284 bp, 10 predicted proteins | sample June2016WEW_20_4_FD_132983 | JGI IMG/M metagenome (GOLD analysis project Ga0187884, IMG submission 132983) | Peatland microbial communities from SPRUCE experiment site at the Marcell Experimental Forest, Minnesota, USA - June2016WEW_20_40 | ecosystem: Environmental > Terrestrial > Soil >...
GACGAGCCTGACATCGGTCGCCTCGCCAACGGCCAAAAAATCGAAGTCACGTGGGACGCTTTGCCCGGGCGCATATGGAATGGCACCGTCAGCACGATTCCCTCCACCGTGAAACTTCACGGCGCGCGCAATGTGGGTGAGGTCACGTGCTCCGTCGACAACCATGATCTTCGGCTGCTCCCGAACGTGAATGTCGGCGTCACAGTTATCACCGCCGAACATAGCAACGTGCTCACCCTCCTTCGGGAAGCTGTGCGCATGGACGACACCAAGCCGTACGTCTATCAAGTGGTAAACGGGCTTCTCCAGCGCCGCGACGTGGAAATATCGCTGCAAAACCTCACCCAAGTCGAGGTCACCTCCGGCCTTCCGGAGCATTCTCTCGTAGCCCTTTCCTCGACCGACTCCAAGCCTTTGACCGATGGCGCTCCCGTGAAAGTGGTTCAGTAGCCCATGAAGCGGATGGAACAATGTGAAGTCGGATGCCCCGTTTCTCGCATCGTTTGCAAGAAGCGGGTCGGCTCCGCACAGCGCAGCGGCGATAGAATGACCACTCGCTTCGCTAGCTTCCTTGTCGTTTTCCTGTCCCTGCTGTCTTGCTCTCTCGCCGCCGCTGCCGACGCGCCGCAGCAACTTCTTGCCGCGGGCCGCGTGGACCAGGCCGTCCAAACCCTCGAGCAACAAATCCAGAGTTCCCCCACCGCACAGGCCTACAATCTCCTTTGCCGCGCCCAATTCGAACTTGACGATTGGGACGCCGGCATCCCCGCTTGCGAAAAAGCAGTCTCGCTTGCGCCTGACAACGGCCTCTATCATCTCTGGCTGGGACGAATCTACGGCGAAAAGGCGGATCACTCCAACTTCCTGAAAGCCGCAGGCCTCGCCAAGAAGGTCCGTGTGGAATTCGAGCGGGCCGTTGAGTTCGCGCCCAATAGTTGGGAGGCCCGTACTGATCTCGCCGAGTTTTATCTCGAAGCTCCCGGCATCGTCGGAGGTGGAGAAGACAAGGCCCGCGATCAGGCCAACCTTCTCCTGCCACTGAATCCCTGCATGGCGCATTGGGTGAGAGCTCGCATCGCGCAGAAAAATAAAGACAGCGCCGCTGCAGAGCAGGAATATCGCGCAGCCATTGACGCCTCTCAGGGCGGTGCTCGTGCCTGGCTCAATCTCGCCGGATTTTATCGCCGCGCCAATCGTCTTGACGAAATGGAGCAGGCTTTGCGCACCATGGAAACTCGTCCGCTCGATCATCCGGCCGCGTTGATGGACGGTGCCAATATGTTGTTTCGCTCAGGCCGCTCCTATCCCATGGCCATCCGCCTGGTGCGGCGCTATCTCGCTTCCGGTACGGTCGAGGAGTGGCCCGCCTTCAAGGCACATAATTTGCTCGGCGAGTTGCTCGAGAAACAAGGCGACCCGCAATCTGCGGCCGTGGAATATCGCACTTCCCTTTCGATGGCCCGCACCTTTACCAGCGCGCAGAAGGGCTTGGATCGCGTCGCCGCGAGTGAATGAGTTTTGCTTCCGAATGCATGAACAACCCAGTCTTCCGCCAATAGCTGCAGAAAATAGATCATGACCTCGGTTCGCATCGACAAATGGCTCTGGGCCGCCAGATTCTTTAAGACTCGATCTCTCGCGGCACGCGCCTGTGAACTCGGGAGAATTCAATCCAATCGCCAGCCCGCCAAAGCTGCACGCGAAGTTCATATCGGCGACATGCTGCGCGTGACCAACGACGGCGGCGACTTCGAGATCGAAGTGCTGCTGCTTGGCGATACACGCGGCCCGGCTTCGGTTGCGCAAACCCTCTACCGCGAATCCGACGCCAGCCGTGATCTCCGCGAGAAAGTCGCCGCTGAGCGCAGGGCAATGAGAGAGTTCGAGCAGTTGCCCGCAGCCCGGCCATCCAAGCGCGATCGCCGCAGGATCATCCAGTTCCGCGGCAGAGCCTGAGCCCTTGAACTATGCGGAAGAGCCGGTATGCCCTTCCGTTGACGCACGCATGCTGCATCCGTAATATGGAGCGACTCTACTGGCAGGCGTCCGCCGAATGATCGATCAGGTCATCTCTCACTATCGCATCGTCGAGAAGCTTGGCGGCGGCGGCATGGGCGTCGTCTACAAAGCGGAAGACATCAAGCTTGGACGTTTCGTCGCTCTCAAGTTCCTGCCTGAAGAAGTTGCCTCGAACGCCCAGGCTCTGGAGCGATTTCAGCGCGAAGCCCGGGCCGCTTCGGCACTGAACCACCCCAACATCTGTACCATCCACGAAATCGACGAGCAAAACGGCCAGGCCTTTATCGTGATGGAATACCTCGATGGCCTGACCCTCAAGCACCGTATTGCCGGCGAACCGCTCGAGACAGACTTCTTGCTGCAACTCGCCATCGAAATCGCCGATGCCCTCGATGCTGCCCACGTAGAGGGCATCATTCATCGCGATATCAAACCCGCCAACATCTTCATCACCCGGCGGGGCCACGCCAAGATCCTTGACTTTGGTCTTGCCAAGCTCGTCCCCGCGCGCGCCACCGCCGATCCCGAAGGCGCCATGAACCGGCCTACTGCCGTCAGCGATGCTTTTCTCACCAGCCCCGGCACGGCTGTTGGCACCATCGCCTACATGTCGCCCGAACAAGCTCGCGGCAAGGAGTTGGATACCCGCACGGACCTATTCTCCTTCGGCGCCGTGCTCTACGAAATGGCTAGCGGCTCGGTTCCGTTTCGCGGTGATACCTCAGCGACAATTTTTGAAGGGATTTTGGGGCGAACTCCGATTCCGGTCGTTCGTCTTAATCCGCACGTCCCGGCGCGGCTGGAAGAGATCATCGGCAAAGCGCTTGAAAAAGATCGCGATCTGCGTTATCAGCACGCTTCCGAGATGCGCAGCGATCTGAAGCGGCTACAGCGCGACAGTGGCTCCGGACGTAGCGCTGCTGTCTCTGAATCCGTCCCCGCCAGCGAGACTGAGCCGCCGCCAGTGACTGGTTCAGGTACTCCGAAGGCCGCCAGCAATCCGGCTGTTCCAGCATCGCCAGCCAGCACCAGCAGCTCGAGCGTGACTGCGGTTGCCCGTGATCATCGTGTCGGAACTATAGTCACGGTTGTCATCGTTCTCGCTCTTCTCGGTGCCGCAGGCTTCGGAGTCTATTCTTTTCTCGGCCGTTCGCACTCCGCCGCTTTTCAGAACTTCACGATCATCCAGGTCACCAACACTGGCAAAGCCGAGTTAGCGGCGATTTCACCAGACGGCAAGTTTATCCTCCACGTTCAGAATGACAATGGGATGCAGAGCCTCTGGCTGCGCAACATCCCCACCGGCAGCGACACGCAGACCGTTCCGCCTGCAGCTGGCATTTATCGCAACCTCGCCTTTTCTCCCGACGGCAACTACGTGTACTTTGAAAAGGCGGTCAATCATCAGGGCACCGAGTTCGATTTCTTCCGCGCGCCAGTTCTCGGGCGGCGCTCCGAAAATCGTTGCCCACGATGTTGACAGCGATCTCACCTTCTCTCCCGACGGAAAACGCATCGCCTACATTCGCGCCAACGACCCCGAGCCCGGGAAGTACCGCCTGCTTACCGCCAACGACGACGGCGGAGATGAGACTATCCTGCGTATTTCGCAATCTACTCGCGGCGGTGATCCTCAGCACATCAGTTGGTCTCCCGACGGCAAGCAGATCGCGTACTCCTTCCAATCTTCAGGCGAGGCACTCAGCTACATCGAGAACTTCGACCTCGGAAGGAAACAGGTCGCCACTCTGGCCGCCCTCCCCAATGAACAACTCTTCGAAGTGAAGTGGCTGCCCAGCGGGCATTCCTTGCTTTCAGTCTTTGGCGCCAAGGGACCGAATTACGAACGCTCGCAGATCGGAGTAGTGTCGGACAAAGGTGTGATGCAGCCGGTCACCCGCGACACCAACCGCTATTCCACCTTGACGGTCTCCGCCGACGGCAAGAGCGCCTCCAGCGTGCAACTGAAGACCACGCACGCGCTAACCATTCTCGACGGCAGCGTCTCCGCCAAGAGTACGCCGGAACCGCAGTCGCTTTCGCAGGTCACCGATCCCCGCGAACTCGACTGGACTCTCGATGAGAAATTGCTCGTTGCCGATGCGGCAAGCATCACGCGCATGGATCCAGATGGGCATAACGCCGCCGCGCTGATCGCCGACCCGAATGCCTTTATTCTTGGCTTTTCCTCCTGCGCCAGCCGCTACTTGCTCCTTGCCTGGTGGTTTCACACTGGTTCCACAAAAATCACCATCTGGCGTGCCAGCGCCGACGGCGCCGCGCCCAAGCAATTGACCACCGGAGGCTTCGATACCAATCCCGTCTGTTCCCCCGATGGCAAGTGGGCGTACTACATCGATCGCCCCGGAACTTCCCGCCTGATGCGCGTTCCCGTGGACGGTGGCACAGCCGAGCCAGTCCCCGGTACCGCTGTCCCAGACCAGTTCGGCATCGAGGCCATTAGCTTTGTTTCCGCGGACGGAAAATCTCTCGGCTATGTCGTAGATGTCGCCGATCCGGTCACGCATGACGCTCGCGCCAGTTTCGCCATCGCGGGTCTGGATGGTGCTTCTCGACCACGTCTTCTCGAACTCGATCCCCGCTTCGCTGGAAGTCAGGTTTTAGCCCCTTCCACGCAACTCGTTCCCAATGCGAACGCCTTGGCATACAAGATCAGCGAAAACGGTGCGGATAATCTCTGGATCCAACCCCTCGACGGCTCGCCTGGACACCAGTTAACGCACTTCCCGTCCGAAAGAATTACCGACTTCCACTGGTCGCCGGACGGAAAGAGCTTGGCCGTGGTCCGCGAGCACGATGTCGCCGATGTCGTTCTCCTGCGCGAAGGAAACCAGTAAGCGCACACACTAAACACGCCGTTTCCTTGCGACCTTCCGCCTCGACTCCGGCTGGGACCCATCCTTATCATTTCTCTCGCATCAGATTGTCCGTAGAATCTTCTTAACGTTCACAAAGGTGAGAATAATGAGAACCAGATTACGGAGTGGCTCTGGCATTCCTATGCTTTTATTGGCGATGCTTCTATTTCTGCCCGCCTCGTCGCTGGCCGAGCCGCTCACGCTCCGTCACGCCGTTGAACTCGCGCTGAAACATGCTAACGGCATCGCCATCTCTGCCGCCGACGAGCAGCATGCCTCTGCCGCTTACCGCGAACTGCGCAATAGCTACGTCCCCCAGCTTACTGCCGGAGCCGGCATCGGCTGGACTGATGGTTTCCCCCTCAGCCTTGAAGGAGCTGCTCCCTCGTTATTCAATGTAACCGCGCAATCGGCGCTCCTCAATCCCGCGCTGGGGAATTTCATTCACGCCGCGCAATCAGACGCGGCGGTCAGCGCCTTCCGTGCCAAGGACCAACGCAATCAGGTCATTCAAGATGTCGTGTTGAGCTATGCCGAGTTAGTGAAATGGGAGCACCGCCTGACTCAACTGCACGAGGCCGAATCCGCCGAAGAGAAGATGGCGGCAGCCGTTGCCCAGCGCGTGCAGGAGGGCATCGACAGCGCGGTCGAAGACACCAAGGCTCGCCTGTCGGTGGCGCGCGTCCATCTGCGCTTCACGGAAGCCAGCGGCGCGGCGCAGGTTCTTCGCGAGCGTCTTTCCAAGTTAACGGGACTGCCCGCCCTGTCCATGCAAGTCGATCCCGACTCCGTGCCCGTTCCTCCAGCCGTCAATGAAGACGCTGACTTGTCGAGCAAAACTACAGAGGCCAATCCAGCGGTGCAGGCCGCCGTGGAACACGCGCGCGCACAATACTTGCGGGAAAAGGGCGAGAAAAGGTCCTTGTGGCCCAGCATGGACTTCGCCGCGCAATATGCCAACCTCGCTACCTACAACAACTATCAAAAGTTTTATCAGCCTCACAGCTTTCAGCCCAACAACGTGACCATTGGCGTGGCCCTCCACTTTCCTTTTTTCAACTACGCCCAGCACTCTCGAATTCAGGAAGCCGAGGCGGACGCTCTCAAGGCCAGGAAGCAGGCCGATGCGGCTCGCAATCAGGCCTCGGAAGAAACCATGCGCCTGCAGCGCTCCGTCACGCAGATGCAAGCTGCCCGCGATGTGGCCGAACTCGAGTACGAGATCGCACAGAAAAATGTCGAAGCCGTCCAAACTCGCATGGAATCTTCCTCAGCTACCTTGCACGATCTCGATGATGCCCGCACCCAAGCCAGCGAGAGATTGATTTCGCTACAGGATGTCTCCTTCGAACTCGAACGCTCTCAAGTTGCGCTCCTCCGCGCTACCGGGGATCTCGAGGCTTGGGCTCTGGGGACGAAATAATGAACAGTAGAGGCAACCAAGTAGCAGAAACTAAATCGTTTGCCGATGCTCCTTTTCCGCAGTTCGCTGCATCAAAGGTGGTATTCAGCGACGAACCTGCATAAACACTGCTTTTCGACAGCATCGGCCGCAGGCGAATGGTAAACTAGACACTCACCTACTATGCCTCTTAAAACACTATTTCTGAACCCACCCTCGTTTGAAAACTTTGATGGCGGCGCCGGATCCCGTTGGCCCGCGACCCGCGAAATCGAGTCATACTGGTATCCGGTGTGGCTGGCTTATCCGGCGGGGATGCTGGAGGGAGCACGGCTGCTGGATGCGCCGCCGCATTATGTTTCGGCGGAGCTGACCATTGAAATTGCGAAGGATTACGAGTTTCTGGTTCTGTTCACCAGTACGCCGGGCTTTCCGGGGGATATTGGGCTCGCGAAAGCGATCAAGGCGGCGAACCCGAAGATCAAGATTTGTTTTGTGGGACCGCACGTCAGCGTGCTGCCGGAGAAGTCTTTGCGCGATTGTCCGGCGATCGATTTTGTGGCGCGCAAGGAATTTGATTACGCCGTGGTCGACTACGCGAAAGGCAAGCCGCTGGAAGAGATTGCCGGCATTTCCTTTTTGAAAGATGGGGAGATTGTTCACACTCCCGACGCGCCGCAGATTCAGGATCTGGATGCGCTACCGCATGTCACGGACGTTTACAAGCGCGACCTCGACGTGACCCGTTACAACGTGCCCTTCCTGTTGAACCCGTATGTTTCTCTTTACTCCACGCGCGGGTGTCCGGCGCAGTGCACCTTCTGTTTGTGGCCGCAGACGTTGAGCGGGCATCCCTGGCGCAAGCGCTCGACCGACGACGTTGCGGCTGAGATGGCGAAGGTCAAAGCGTACTGGCCGGAAGTGAAGGAATTCTTCTTTGACGATGATACCTTCAACATTCAGAAGGCGCGCACGATTGAGTTGTGCGCCAAGCTGAAGCCGCTCGGCCTTACGTGGTCATGCACTTCGCGCGTAACGACTGACTACGAGACGCTGAAGGCGATGAAGGAAGCGGGATGCCGCCTGCTCATCGTCGGCTACGAGTCCGGCGATCAGCAGATTCTGAAGAACATCAAGAAGGGCGCGACCATCGAGCGGGCGAGGCAGTTCACCAAGGACTGCCATAAGTTGGGGCTGGTGATTCACGGCGACTTCATCATGGGACTTCCGGGCGAAACGCACGAGACCATCAACAACACTATCGCCTTCGCGAAAGAGTTGGATGTGGAAACCATTCAGGTTTCGGTGGCCCACGCTTATCCCGGCACCGAGCTTTATGACTACGCGGTGAAGAACGGCTTCATGGTCGGCGATAACAAGATGGTGGATGAAGGCGGGCACCAACTGGCGCACATCCAGTATCCCGGACTGCCGGCGGATGACATTCTTTCGGCGGTGCATCGTTTCTACGATGAGTATTATTTCCGGCCCAAGGCTGTGTTCCGCATTCTGAAAAAAGCCGCGTTCGATAGTAACGACCGCAAGCGGCTTTACAAAGAGGCGAAGACTTTCCTCAAGCTGCGTTCGGCGCGCAACAAGATGGTGAAAAAACACAGCGACGACGCGGCTGCGGAGCTGGCTAAGGCCTAAAGAACCTTCGCCACAGAGGCACAGAGACGCAGAGAAAATCTTAACTGTTCGTTCTTCTGTTTTCTTCTTGGCTCCGTGCCTCTGTGGTGAAATGCTATACGTGCACCCACTTCTAATCTTCCCGTGAACTTTCGCAAGTATCTTGTGCTGGCTGGGGTCACGGTGTTCGCCGCGGCCGGAGACGCCATGCTCTCGCATGGGATGAAGCAAACCGGCAACATCTCAATCCATCATCTGCAAAGCGTGATCTTCGCCATTCTTAATCCTTGGGTCGCGATTGGAATTCTTCTCTTGCTCGCATTTTTCACCACCTACATGACTGCGCTCTCCTGGGCGGATCTCACTTACGTGCTGCCGGCGACTTCGCTGGGGTACGTGCTGCTCGCCTTCGTTGCGCGATTCTTGTTGCACGAGCATGTGAGTCCGCTGCGCTGGATGGGGATTGCGTTGATCACGGGAGGCGTGGGATTTATTGCCGGAGGACCAGCGCTGACGGAACACCCACATGTGGAATGCCGCGGGGCGACATCCTCATCCTTTGACTCCGCTCAGGACAGGCTTCTCGCGAAAAGCGCCAGAGATGGCGCACCCACCGAGGTGAAGTCATGAAGGGCTTGTATACCTGGGGCGGCATTCTGGCGATCACCTTCGCTTCCGTGGTGGGCGATGTGCTTTTAGCTCGCGCGATGAAGCAAGTTGGGGATGTGGGCGCGCTGTGGCGGAAGTCTGGCCTGATCGCCGTCATTCGCCGTACGCTCGGTAATCCTCACTTTTTCTTTGGAGTCACGGCGATGGCGGTGGCTTTCTTCAGCCTGCTGTTTGCGCTCTCCTGGGGAGACGTGAGCCTGGTCGGTCCGGCCGCCGCTTCCCTCACCTACATTGGCAACGCCGTGGCGGCGAAAATCTTTTTGCACGAACGCGTGGATCGGCGGCGCTGGATCGCGGCTTCGCTCGTGGCCGCCGGAGTGGCGCTGCTGGCAGGGTAGAACTGGTTCCTCACCGAATTCGCGCCAGGCTCGGAACGAAGATGGCCTCGGGCGTACGTCTCAGCAAAACTCACCAAGAACCCAAACCGCCTCCCAACGGCTCATGGTGTAATCGTGGATGAAAGTTTGTGCATAGCGCGTGGGAAAGTGCACTCGGTGCGTCGGTCGGAGGACATCTCGAAAACCGAGATAGCAGCTGCAAAAAGTGGCACAGGTTCGTCGATGGGGGTTTGGGCAGTTTGCAAAAAACCAGAGTTTTCCGGACAAGTCCTAGATAAGGCTATGGAAGATCGGGGGATACCGCAAAAACGGCGTCGGAAGGTTGGTTCAGGAAAGCAACCTCAAATGCGGTTCCTTCAATCATATCCCTGCTTCTCAGGTGAGCATTGTTGCTCAGACGTATGGCAAGCGGAGTGCTAGCTTCGGAGTGAGACTACGGGCGAGTCGCCAGGCGAACGGCATGAGCTTGGCGCTTTCGGGAGTGGGGTATGGCGAAACCGATTGTTAAATCTGTCGGAATCGTTTCGTTCGCTGTGCTCGTGGCTTGCGGCGCCGTGTGCCAGACATCGGGCCAGTCTCTCCCCGATACCCCGTCGGTACAGGGTTCGACTGAGACGCAGAAATTCAACGCGTTCGTTGAGGAAAACCGCTCATTGAAATTGGGCATGATGGGCGGCAATACGGGCATGATGCGGCAAGGGGCACTCGTCGCCTTTTCCGATCGGATGGTATCCGGTCAAAAAGAATCGAAGACTATCTTTGACAAATACCTGAGCTCGCCGTCGGCGAAGCGGCTATCGGGTTATCGCTCTACGAGCGGTGGGAGCTTGATGGGCCGGGCCACCTATGCAGCCTCGCGTATTTTTGTCACGCGGGATGAATCTGGAAAGGGCAGGCTGAACACTTCCTATCTGCTGCGGGCGCTGACTTCGGTGGCTGCGGACACGGCCTCGCGTCCCTATTGGAGACGATCCCCGACCGGTTCGGTCAGCGATTTTGGTTCGACCGTGGGCAATGACGCGGGCATGAACGTGTGGCATGAATTCCGGCCCGGGATCGAACAGCTGATGAAAAGTCACGCGCCGAAGTTTGTATCCAGAATCGAAGCGCGCATCGGTCAGAAATAGCGCAGAACCCAGCCCCTCAGTTATTTCTGTTGGATGGATTCCAAGTACTTTGTGACGGCGTCGAGCCGGACTTCTCCCCAGTCCTGATCGGCTTCAACCTCATGAAAAATTGGTCCCCAGATGGGCATCTCGCGACTGCCATGGGCGGGTGGGGCAGATTGTTTGCCTTCGATGATGTCCTTGACGTGCTGCTCAGGAAACCTCCGACCATTTCTTTGCGA
>Ga0187884_10004451_pt1 | contig 10275 bp, 9 predicted proteins | sample June2016WEW_20_4_FD_132983 | JGI IMG/M metagenome (GOLD analysis project Ga0187884, IMG submission 132983) | Peatland microbial communities from SPRUCE experiment site at the Marcell Experimental Forest, Minnesota, USA - June2016WEW_20_40 | ecosystem: Environmental > Terrestrial > Soil >...
AAGCTCGGCCTCAGCGCCCGCGCTTACACGCGCATCCTCAAGGTGTCGCGCACCATCGCCGACCTGGACGGCCTGCCGGAGATCACGGCGGCGCAGGTCGCCGAGGCGATCCAGTACCGGAGCTTGGACCGGTCGTTCCATTGATGTCGTGATCATGCTGGTGTTCGTGTTCGGTACACAGCCGAAGGGAACGGACGAGGCGTGGAGAAGTCGGTCGACGTATGCAGCCCTGCGGGTTGTGTAATGGTCATGCTACCACTCCCCTCGCACGCAATTCGGCGATCGCATCATCTCCGTAGCTAGCCGAACGCAGCACCTCGTCGGTGTGCTCACCAAGTTGCGGCGGGTGCCGGCGCAACGACGCCGGGGTCTTAGGCGAGCGCACAGGGTTACGCAAGTAGCGAATGCGGCTGCCGGCTGCATCGTCGGCCTCGAACACTGTCCGATTTACGGCCACCTGCTCATCTGCAAGGAAATCCTGCAGGCGATTGACTGCTACGAGCGGCGTCCCTGTCTCTCGGGCGCGCTCGACGAGCACCGCCGTGGGCCACTTGCGCACCTCGGATTCGAGGATACTGTACGCCTCAGTTATGTTGACTACGCGCATCAGCAGCGAGCTGAAGCGCTCGTCGGTGATCAGATCCTCGCGCTCCAAGATCTTGCAGAGTGCCTGAAACTGCCAGTCCTCAATGATCAGGAACACGACGTGGCCGTCCGCCGTCTCCCAGGTGCGGTGTACCATGGCGAGGTCGGGCAGGCTCTGCCACTCGTCGCTCGGTAGGAACGTATCCCGCAAGAGGGCGTCGGGCAGAATGAAGGCGGCAAAGGCATCCAGCATCGCAATGTCGATCATCTGGCCGCGCCCGTCTCCCCGTTCTCGCGCCAGCAACGCCGCCAGTATAGCGTAGGCGCCGGTCAATGCGCTTGCCTTGTCCGCAACGAGGCTGCGGATCAAGGCAGGCGCCTGGCCGGCCCCTTGGATCGGCATGTGTCCGGTCAGTCCCTGGATGACCGTGTCGTAGGCGGGACGCTGTGCATAGGGCCCGTCAGGACCAAAGCCGCTGATCGCGAGGTATACCAACCGCGGATTGTGGCCGGCGAGGGAGCCGTAATCGATCCCGAGCCGCTCGGCAACTCCGGGACGGAAGTTATGGACGACCACGTCGGCGCTTTCCGCCAGACGCTCGGCGACGTCCCGACCGCCCGCTTGCTTCAGATCGAGCACGATGCTCCGCTTGTTGCGATTGAACTGGATAAACATGGCACTCAGGCCGCCCTTGAAGGGCGGGCCCATCATCCGCGTGCTGTCACCCCGGGGCGCCTCGATCTTGATCACATCGGCACCGAGATCTCCGAGGATCATCGTACACATCGGGCCGGCGATCACTGTCGAGAAGTCGAGAACTTTGATGCCAGCGCAGGGACCGGTAGGCGCGTGGTCAATTTCGACTTTCATGATCGTTCCGGTTGATCCGCTTGGGCTCGCAACCTGTCGTCCCTTAGGCGCACATTTTTACACGGATTTGCCTGGTGCCCTTGCTTGAAGGCTCTCCATAGCACGTTCTTCCGTTGAACGAAAAAACCCCAGCGTCCCGCTGGGCTCACGACCTGTCGTCGAGTGCCATAGGTCGCGTCATCCACGCCGGTGAGCAACACCAAACCGATGACCCGAGTGCTGAGGGAGAACATTCTTGCCAGCGATTCCCTGCCGGATCATGACGACCCCTTCGCGGCGTGTTCGTGTTCTCGCCGAAACGTCCGAAGTCCTGCGGCAGGCGCTGCAGGCCAATCCCGACGAACTCTACTGGCGGCCAGAGAATCTCACAGAGGCCCGGCAGGGGAAGTAGGAACGAGTATTCCGAGTTCACACTTGGTGAACATCTGCAGAGCGGGTGCGGGCGTCGAGCGGCCCGCTCGTTGCTTCCCGTGCTTCGGGACGGCTCGCGATCGCGGTAGCAGGAACAAGTGGCGACAACGCCGAGCACAAGTCGGGACACTCGGACGCCACAAGGGTTTCCGCTTGGGGGTTAAAATCAGGGAAAAGGTTTCTACAGCATCTCGAGGAGCTTTTCCTGGAACGTCTCCAAGATAGCCAGGGTATCCTTCTTCCTCAGATCGAAAAATACGGAGAACAGCCCGATGCCTTCATGGAAACCCACCAGGGACATGGCCAGCCAGTTTGTCCTTTTCTGATCGCGGCTTTCTCCCTGCATAATACTGACCACGCCCCGGATCCAATCGGTATAAATCTTCTTCATCCTGGCATTGACCGCTGGATTGTACATGGCGATCTCCCAGATCTCCACGAAAACGATCTGGAGCTTCTTGTCCGTGGTGATCCGCGTATTCACGAAATGGAACGCCTCTCTGAGGATCTCTTGGCGCGTCAGCCCCTTTTCCTGGAACTTCAATACCTCCCGGTCAAAGAGGGCTTGGTAGTGTTCGTAGACTCGGTCGATGAAACAAAGTAAAATATCTTGCTTGTTCTTGAAGTAATAGTGGAGCATGGCGTAGTTGATGCCGGCTTCGGAGCCTATGTCCTTGATGGAGGTCTCGGAGTAGGGCTTCCTCAGGAGGCACCGATAAAGGGCATCCAGGATCTCTCTGCGGCGCTGCTCGCGGATAGGCTTCCTTCCCATGATAGGTGCTCTTCGAGATCCTTTTCTTTTCCATTGGCCTACCCGTTTGGGCCATTTCGTTCAGGGATGGCGCAAACGGGCAGGATCTATTTCTCCGAAAATCTTTATTTCACCAGCGCCCCAACCAGTTCGCCGATGGTCCTCACATAGTGGTCCACATCCTTCTGCGTTGCCGTGGGGCCCACCAGCGCCATCTCATGGACAGGGGTTAGCAGGACGCCCCGGTTGGCGCACCAGACGTGGATGAGGGCATCCAGCGGACCGGTCATGCCCTCGGTTATGATGTCCACGGCGTTGTAGTCCACGTCGGCCAACGCGGCCTCGGTCCCGTTCTTCGGAGGCTTCGGGAGGAACCTGAACTCCACCCGGCACCCGATGCGGGCCACATACCAGGCCAGGCCGTTCGCACTGATGATGGCCGCCAGGCCATCCTCCATGCGTTTGGCCAGCTTGATCATGCGCGCGAAATTCTCATCGTTGATCGCGTGCTCGAAGGCGGCGCGGATACCTGCGACGGCCGTGGCATTGCCGGAAAGCGTGCCTCCGAAACCGAAGAAAGTGTGCCACGGCGGGCGCCTTGCCATCCAGTCGGAGATCTCCTTGTTGAACCCGAGGATGGACGCCGGGTAGCCGCCAGCGATGAACTTGCCGGCCACGAAGATGTCTGGCTTCAGCCCCATCTCGCCGGTGACGCCGCGGGGGCCGGCGCACATGGAGTGGGTCTCGTCGATGAGCAGCAAGGTCTCGTATTTTTTCGTGATGGCCCGCAGTGCCTCGTGGAACCCGGGCTCCGGGGAGATGATGCCGATGTTCGTCATGACCGGCTCCGTGATAACGCAGGCGACGTCACCGGGCGCCAGGGCTTGCTCCAACGCGTCCACATCGTTGAAGTCGATCATCCTCGTCATCTCGGAGGGGTCCCGTACGATGGGCCCCAGCATGCCCGGGACATGCATGAGCTCGCCCATGAAGTTCACCACGAGCGTCTCGTCCACGCTGCCGTGGTATGTGCCGTTGAAGCCAAGGATGAGCTGGCGCCCGGTGAAAGAGCGCGCCACCTTCAGCGCCATGCGGTTGGCGTCGGTGGCGGTCATGAGCACCTGCCAGTACGGCAGTCCGAACCGCCGCTCAAGCTCCTGGCCCACCCATATGCAGTCCTCCGTCGGCAGCATGGTGGTCGTGCCCCGGTTCTTCATCTGCTTCGTGATGGCCTGCACGATCTTCGGGTGAGCGTGGCCGCACAGGCCGCCGGTGTCCCCGAGGCAAAGGTCCAGGTAACGGTGGCCGTCCACGTCGGTGATGTATACCCCCTTTGCTTTGTCCACAAAGACCGGGTAACCCCCTGTCCAGATGCGCATCCACGACATGGGTACGCCGCCCACCAGGTTCTTTTTCGCTTCTTCGAAGAGGGCCTTGGACTTCGGCCGTTCTCTAACGAAGCGCTCTTCTTCCTGCGCCAGCAGCGTCTTTACCTTTTCGGGCGTTATCGTTGCCATCGTCTCCTCCTTACGTCTTGGGATTGGGGCGTTTTTATTTATTTGTCGACCATCAAATTCGCTACCACGTTTCTTCCCGGTCGTCAACGACATTCAGGCCCGGCAGGCAAGCAGGAACGAGTATTCCGAGTTCACCACTAGTGAACACACGCCCGAACGGGCGTGCGCGGGTCGCGAAAGATCCGCCGGCTTCCTGTGCTTCGCGACGGATCGCCATCGTGGTAGAAGTGCATTTGTGGAGGCACTTGTGACTTAGCCCAACTTCCAAAGTTGGGTTGACGCGAAAATTCTTTTCGACCCCGCCCGCGACTCGTCGGAACGAAAATGCGTCTGGGTGACTGATCGCGTGCGCCGGCACGGCTGGTGTGGTGAAAGCACGCAGCGTAGTGGCGGCCAAGTGGGTTGCGGCGTCGGGAGTTTACGGAATTCTGAGCGATTCGTTGAATCCCATCGCAGGCGTCTGTCGCACGGCCTTAGCGCCGGCGCCTACACCCGCATCCTCAAGGTGTCGCGCACCATCGCCGATCTCGATGCCCAGGCCGACATCACCACCGCCCATGTCGCCGAAGCCATCCAGTACCGCAGCCTCGACCGCTCGTTCCATTGAGGTCGTGGTCACCGGCGCCCGACGAAGCGGGAGAAGGTCTGCGGCTGCGGGTGTTTGCAAAATTCATCGGTATGTGGTGATTCTGCCGTGACGTGACTCGGCGTAAGTGCGCAGAAAAGCGACTGTGCCTCCGGCTGATCCTCGACGCCCGCTGCGAGGGGGGGATGACTGAGCAGATCAGTCCGTAAATGACACCTACTTACAGCTTCAACGTCTACGCTCTTCCGCCGGCGGTGACGGCCCTGGCGCTCCTGCTGGTCGGTGTGGCGGTGCTCATCCGTGAGCGCGCTTCGCGCGTCAGCGTGGCGTTTCTCTTTATCCTGCTCGCCACGAGCGTGTGGCTCTTTGGGCTCACGGCGATGTATTGCGCCACCAACGAAGCGGTCGCAATATGGTGGGCAAGATTCCATTTTCTCGGCATTCCCTTCATTCCGTCGACCATCTACCTGTTTTCGGTGGTCGTGATGGGCATCTACGCGCGGCGCAAGAGGCTCATTTGGGCCGGCTTGCTGCTGTCCGCATTCTTCTCGGCGGCCGCCCTGTACAGCGATGTGCTGGTCGCCGGCGTCTACCGCTACTGGTGGGGATACTATCCGCGCTACGGCTGGCTGGGCATTCTTTTCTTGGCATTCTTCTTTGGGCTTGCGCTCGCCAACCGGCGCGATTACTGGGTCGAGTACCGCAAAGCAGCGCCCGGCACGCGTAAGCTCAGGCTGCGCGCCCTGTTCATGGCGTTCGGCATCGCCTATCTAGGCGGCCTGGACTATCTGCCGTGTTACGGCGTGCCGCTCTATGCCTTCGGGTACTTGCCGGTTTTCGTCTGTCTCGCCTTGACGGCCCGCGTCACCCAGCGGTACCGCTTGGTCGACATTGCTCCGGCCTTCGCCGCCAACGAGATCCTCGCCACCATGGCCGATCCGCTCGCGGTCTGTGACGCGGACGGCAGGATCCGCGTCGTCAATCAGGCGCTGTGCGCGACCTTAGGTTACACGGAGCAGGAGCTGCTCGGGGAGCGGATCGAGTGTTTGGCGGGCGCGGATTCGGGCGGCGTCGAGCACCTTCGCCAGCTGCTCTCGCCGGGCACGGCTCGCAACGAAGAGATGGTATTCCAGACCAAGGGCGGCGAACCGGTCGCCGTGAGCATCTCGCTCTCCCCTCTGCAGGACCGCGGCCGCAACCGGGTGGGCACCGTCCTCATCGCCCGCGATATCCGGGAGCGCAAGCGGGCCGAAGCCGAACAAGCGGCGCTCTTCGAGATCGCCAAGGACATCGCTGGGGTGGTCGATCTCAAGGAGATTCTCAACCGCGTGCACCAGCGCGTCGCTACCCTGCTGCCCTGTGACCGCATCGTTACCTACTACTGGGACGTGTCCCGCAATACGTACCGGGCCCTGGCCTGGCACGGCGTCCCGTCGCGGCTCGTGCCCGATGGCGTGGCACTGGAATTCCATTCCGGCCAGCCCGTGAGCGAGCGGCTGCTTGCCGGGGAAGCGGTGCTCATCAACGACATCGCCGACCAGAGCTTGGTGCCGCTGGAGATGTTCACCCACTTCGGAATCACGGCCGTGTTAGTGGTTCCGCTCGTGGTGCGCGGCCGAAGGATGGGTGCGCTGGCGGCGCACAACTCTGAGAGTGGCCGCCGCTTCGACCCGCGTCAGGTGCGGTTGTTCGAGGGCATCGCGCAACAGGTGAGTGTCGCCATCGAGGCCGCAGACCTCTATCGCGCGCAGGAGGAAGAAACCGCCGTCGCCGTCGCCTTGGCGCGCATCGGGCAGGAGCTCATCTCTTCGCTCAGCAGCCCCGCGCTCCTCGACCGACTGTGTCAGCTGACCACCGAGGCGCTGGGCTGCGACCACAGCCGCACATGGCTCTGGCACGCGTCGGACGAGGCCTTCGTTCCCGTCGCTCGCTACGGCGACTCGCCCGAGCAGTGGGACATGATGCGCCTGGTGAAGCTCGGCCGGTCCGCGCTAGCGACGCAGCTCGACGGCATGGAGCGCAACGGGGTTTTCAATTTCAAGGTCGCGGACCTGCCCGACTCGGAAGCCAAGGTGTGGGCTCGTGCCTACGGCTTGACCGTAAGCCTGATGGTGCCGCTGCGCCGCGGTGGTGAGCTGGTCGGGTTTCAGACCGCCAACTACCGCGGCCGCGAGGGGGTGTTCGGAGAGCGCCACGAGCGCATCGCGCGCGGCATTGGCCAGCTGGTGTCGCTGGCGTTGGAAAATGTGCGGCTGATCGAGGAGCTGGAGCGCGCCAGCCGTTTGAAGTCGGACTTCATGTCCACCATGTCGCACGAGCTGCGCACGCCCCTGAGTATCATCATAGGTTACCACGATCTCCTGCTGGGGGAGGTCTTTGGCCCGATGGGCCCCGATCAAGTGGACACCCTGCGACGGACACAGAAAAGCGCTGGGGAGTTGCTCGCACTCATCACTGCCACGCTCGACGTCGGTCGCCTCGAAGCCGGAAAAGGGCTGTTGGATGTCCAAGAGATCGATCTGGGCGAGCTGAGCCGCGAGATCGCGGGGGAAACCACGAGCCTGCCCCAGACACCAACCGTATCCGTGGTGTGGGATGTTCCGGCGGAACTGCCACGGCTGCACACCGATCGAGCAAAGCTCAAGGTGGTGGTCAAGAATTTGCTCGCCAATGCAGTGAAATTCACCGAACACGGTCAGGTCACAGTCCGTGCCCGCGCCTGCGACGGCGGCGCGGAAATCGCCGTGGCGGATACAGGCATCGGCATCAGCCCGGACGTCCTGCCGATCATCTTTGAACCCTTTCGCCAGGCCGAAAGCGGGGCAACAAGCCGCCGTGGCGGGGTGGGGTTGGGCCTGTACATCGTGCGCCGCTATCTCGACCTCCTCGGTGGGACGATTCGCGTGGAGAGCGAGCTGGGCCGCGGCTCAACATTCCGCGTGTGGCTCCCGTCAGGCGCGCCGGCGGGAATCCCATAAAACGCGAGACGGCGATGACCAAGCTCGGCCTCAGCGCCCGCGCCTACACCCGCATCCTCAAGGTGTCGCGCACCATCGCCGACCTGGACGGCGTGCCGGAGATCACCGCGGCGCTGGTGGCCGAGGCGATCCAGTACCGGAGCTTGGACCGGTCGTTCCACTGATGTCGTGCTCGTGTTCGTGCTCGTGCTGGTGTCCGCAGCCAGACCGCGCCGGCCGCTCGCTCGGTGGAACATCTCGGAGCAATCGTGCACTTGTGCAATTACAAGATTACCAACACCACCACCAACACCAGCACGACCCCGAACGGAGGGCGTTATGAGCAAAGGGCAATCGCACCCAGGCCATCCTGAGGTGCGGGATCGGACCGCGTCGGCGGCTCGCTCGGTGGAAGATCTTGAGGTGTTCCAACTGGCTCACGCGCTGGTCCTGCGCATATACGAGCTTACCCGTTCGTTTCCCGGAGACGAGAGGTTCGGGCTAACGGCCCAGATCCGCCGTGCCGCAGCCTCTGTACCGGCCAATCTCGCGGAAGGTGCCGGGCGCCTGAATCGCGCCGAGTATCGGCAATTCGTCGGTATCGCCAAAGGCTCGGCGGCCGAGGCCAGTTACCACGTGCTCCTCGCAACCGATCTCGGGCACATTACGGCGGAACGTTCGCGCGAGTTACGTGACGGCTATAACCGCGTCGGAAAGATGCTCACGCGATTGGCCCAGGCGCTCTCGTAGGCCCCGCCTCGACGTCGAAGAGCAGGAGCAATCGTGCAATTGTGAAATTACCAACGCTAGCACGAACACCAGCACGACCCGGATGTCGTGTTCGTGTGCGGGACACATGATGTCGTGCTCGTGTGCGTGCTCGTGTGCGGGACCAGCCCGCGCCGGCGGCTCGCTCGGTGGAAGATCTCGGAGTAATCGTGCACTTGTGCAATTACAAGATTACCAACACCACCACCAACACCAGCACGATCCCGAACGGAGGATGCTTACCCCGCGGGGCAACGCCTGCCACGCACAATTCATTGAGCTACAATGAGAAGGGAGGTTAGAGCGGTGTCGCGAATCATCAAGACCATCGAAATCGAAGGTCAGCCTGCCGAAGCGCTCTTCGACACGGGAGCCACCTATTCGTACGTCCGGTCGTCCCTGGCAACCGGCGCCCCACGGGCGGCAATGCCCGTTCCACCCCGAGTGGCCCTGGGCGGGAAGACTATCCAAATCCAGGAATTATGTCTCATCCACGGCAAGATCGAAGGATTGGATTTCATGAGCGACGCCGTGCCCATCGACGACATCGACCGCGCCGACGGCCACGAGATTGATGTCCTGATCGGCGCCCGGACCATGGAGCAGTGGGAAATCAAGTTGGACCCCAAGAGCGGAGCCCTTGATCTCGAAGGGTTGCGGCGTCGGGAGTTCACGGAATTCTGAGCCACTCATTGCATCCCGTCACAGGCGCGTGTCCCATGGCCAGACGCGCCCGCGCCTACACCCGCATTGGAGGAGCGCCCATGGCAAAGACCAGAGAGAAGTCCTCTCGTCGATCGGCCCCGCGCCTGAATAAGGCACGGCTTGATGAGTTGATCGAGGAGGCGATTGTCGACTGCTACAACGAAGACGAGCAGCTCATGGGGCTGTTCACGATGATCGAGGGTAACTTGGTGCTCCCGTTCGAGACCGAGGTCCTCGGCATCACTGTCACCGTCGAGCGCATCGACCTCAACGAGGCGAACGAGATCCTGGCGATCTGCCGCCATGGGCGCGAGCGTCAGGCGATTCCGGTTCTGAACCTTCCACTGCCTTCGCCGCCACCGGATGGGTGGGAGTGGATTGAGGCGTATCGCTACTGGTGTCGTCCGAGATAGCGTTCGGGCGGCTGACGACCGCGTTGAGGGATCGTTAGGCGCTCCGTGCTGCTGGGAGTCGCGTTAGCGCGGTGAAACCGAGAGGGGGAAGAGTTCTCCGAGAAGACTGGGCTGCAATTCGGATACCCAAGCTCTGACCAATTCTTCTAGTCGCCGGGTGTCTTCTTGGAGGCGATCTTCGCCGGGCATGAAGCCCAGGTAGACTTGTTTAATCCAGTCTGACTGGAACAGTCCTAGCGCAAGGAAGAGAGCGAAACAGCCGCCCAAGTTTTGGAGGGCAGCTTTGATGTCAATTTCTGTCTGCCACGTGTCAAGCATCTCGGGATCGGGCAAATTTCGATGCACGATCCTTTTGTGTTCTCGGTACATAGCAACCTCGTGAAAGCTGACGTCCTGCTGGCCGAACTCCGTTGCTATCTCCAAGGCTTGGCTTCTGAGGAATTCCGTAAGGTCTGACTCTCTACCCTCTTTGCAGATGAGCTTGACCATGCTCAGCGGCGAGTGCCGAAAGCGTAAGCCAAGGAGAACAGCCTCACCGGCGACGAGCTGATAGGCTCCTAGATATTTTCCGAGAGTCAGTCTCGGCCTTCTGCCGGTTCCGGAAATTCTGACCGGAAGAATTCCGGAAATTCTGTCCGGTCTTCGAAAGGAGACCGGAGATGAGAGCAGAGAAGGAGGAGGCGTTTGAAAACGTCGGTGCACGGCCGGGAA
>Ga0187884_10004452_pt1 | contig 10269 bp, 9 predicted proteins | sample June2016WEW_20_4_FD_132983 | JGI IMG/M metagenome (GOLD analysis project Ga0187884, IMG submission 132983) | Peatland microbial communities from SPRUCE experiment site at the Marcell Experimental Forest, Minnesota, USA - June2016WEW_20_40 | ecosystem: Environmental > Terrestrial > Soil >...
CGAACAAGGTTGTCATCGTTCCCGGCTATGGCATGGCCGTGGCACAAGCGCAACATAAAGTGCGCGAGCTCTACGATGCTCTCACCAAGCGCGGCATCGACGTGAAGTTCGGTATCCATCCGGTCGCCGGGCGCATGCCGGGACATATGAACGTGCTGCTGGCCGAGGCCGATATTCCGTACGACAAGCTGCTGGACATGGACGAGATCAATGGCGAGCTGCCGCAGACCGATGTAGCGCTGATTATCGGCGCCAACGACGTCACGAATCCCGCGGCACGTACCGACGCCAGCAGTCCCATTTATGGCATGCCGATTCTTGATGTGGACAAGGCGCGCACGGTGATGGTGATCAAGCGCAGCATGAGCCCGGGCTTCGCCGGCATCGACAACCCGCTGTACTACCTCGACAACACCCTGATGTTGTTCGGCGATGCTAAGCAGTTCGTGAACTCGATTGTGCGGGAGTTGACCGGAGGCGGCGGTGGGCACTGATTGTGCCGCGGCTAAGCGGCTCGAATCACGATAAATGCCGACCGGTCGCTGACGCCCGGACCCACGGCGCTTGAGCCGCATTGCGGATGAAGATTTCTGCCCCCTAGCCCCTGACCGCTAATCCCTGGCCCCATTCGCACTTCTTCCTTGACACGTACCCCTGCTTCGCAGGTTAATACTCGTTCACATTCAGGTAGCCACCTGACGAGGAGCGACTCATGAACAAGGGGGATTTGGTCGAAAAAATCGCGGCAGCCCACGGCATCACTAAGACAGCAGCCAACGGTGCGATCGATACGATCATCGACTCTGCCACCAGCGCTCTGAAGAAGGGCAGTCGCGTGACCCTGGTGGGCTTCGGTACGTTCTCTATTTCTCAGCGCAAGGCGCGCAACGGACGCAATCCGCAGACCGGCAGCGCCATCAAGATTCCCGCGAAACGTGTGGTGAAGTTCACCCCGGGTATCGAACTGAAGAAAGCGGTCAACAAGAAGTAGTCAGCAATAAAAAGTGTGTTTCGGGGGCGCGATCCTGGTGCGCCCCGCACATCTTTAGGGCGTCTTCTTCACAATCAGCTTCTTGCGCAGGTCCTCAATGTAGTGGTCGGTCATCCCCGCAATGTAGTCGCAAACCACCCGGGCCAGCTTCTCATCTCCCATTCGCTCCTGATGCCCGCGCGGCAGAGCTTCGGGATGTGCCACCAGATAATTGAATACTTCCGTGATGATGGTTTCTGCCTTGCGTTTATCCGGGTCCAGTTGCGGCGTGTTGTACATCGCCTCGTGCAAGAACTTCTTCGCCTGCAGCCGTTCTGAGTCGACCTCCGGACTGAAGGCCGCCAGCCGTGCGGAATTTCGCCGCAGCTCATCCAAGGTCCTCACACCCGTCTCCTCCACTCGATGTTGCGTCGTCTGGATTAGGTCGGTGACGAAGCGGTTCAGCATTCGCTTCAGTGCTTCGTTAAACTTCAGCTTCTCCGGCGCGTTGGGATGCTTCGCTTCGGCCTCGACGTAGTAGCGATCGAAGATGGGCACCCGTTCCCGAATCTGCGGCAGCTTGAGCAGCTTAGCTTCGAAGCCATCGTCGAGATCGGCTGTGTTGTAGGCAATTTCGTCGGCTAGGTCGATGAGCTGCGCCTCCAGCGGAGGCCGTAGCTCCAGCAGATACTCCGTCAATTCGGGATGATCGATTGCGCTGTAGTCGTGCGAGTGCTTGATAATGCCCTCGCGCACTTCGAAGGTCAAATTCAAGCCGCGGAACTCCGCATAGCGAAGCTCCATCTCCTCAACGGTGCGCAGCGCCTGCAGATTGTGATCGAAGAATTCGCCATGCTCCCGCATCAGCAGGTCAAGCGTGCGCTCGCCGGCGTGTCCGAAGGGAGGATGTCCGATGTCATGCACCAGCGCCAAAGCCTCGGCCAAGTCGACATTCAGGTTGAGCTGCGCCGCGATGGTGCGCGAGATCTGGTTGACCTCGATGGTGTGCGTCAGGCGGGTGCGAAAGTGATCGGAGTAGCGACTGGTGAAGACCTGAGTTTTATTTTCCAGGCGACGAAAAGCGCGCGCGTGAATGACGCGGTCGCGGTCACGCTGAAATGGATTGCGGTAGGGGTGCGGCGGCTCGGGATAGCGGCGTCCGCGCGATTCCTCAACGCGGACGGCATACGGTGCGAGCATACGAGCAGTTTAGCAGTGCGTGACCGGAATGATGTTGTTTCTGGGTACCGAGGTTAACGCGGAAATCGAGAACGCTGCAGCTAAGCGCGGTTTGCCGGAAGCCAAGCACAAGGGCCAGAAGACGCCGGCAGCTCCGGAACCAAAAAGTGCGTAGTGGCCGCGCTCAGTCGCCTGCGGCCATAGCCGGCGTAATGTCTTCCACGTCCACGATGTGCGTCGGATATTTTCCGGTATAGCAGGCCGTGCAATACATACGCTCGTCGCCTTCGCCGGCAGCCTTACGCAAACCCTCCAGCGAGAGGTACGCAAGGGAGTCTGCGCCGATGTACTCACGAATCTCGTCGACTGACTTGTTGGCGGCGATGAGCTGATTCTTCGAGGGCGTGTCCACGCCGTAATAACAAGGCGAAATCGTCGGCGGACAGGAGATGCGCATGTGTACTTCTTTTGCGCCAGCATCGCGGACCATGCGCACGATCTTCCGGCTGGTAGTGCCGCGAACGATGGAGTCGTCGATCAAAACCACCTTCCGGCCTTCTAGCACATGGCGCACCGGATTCAGTTTCAGCTTCACGCCGAAATCGCGCACCCTCTGCTCCGGCTCAATGAAGGTGCGTCCGACGTAGTGGTTCCGGATCAGCCCGAACTGTAGAGGAATGCCGCTCTCGTGCGAGAAGCCCATTGCCGCGGTCACGCCGGAGTCAGGCACGGGAACCACGATTTCCGCATCAACCGGAGACTCTTTTGCAAGCTGCCGCCCCATGGCATCGCGCGTCTGCTGCACGGCGCGGCCGAAGACCAGGCTGTCGGGCCGTGAGAAATACACGTGCTCGAAGACACAGCTGGATTGCGGCTGCTGCGCGGCGTAGAACCGCGAGTGCACTCCTTCCGCGCCAACGATGACGAGTTCTCCGGGCTTGACCTCGCGCTCGTAGTTAGCGCCGACGAGGTCGAAGGCACAGGTTTCGGAGGCGAAGACAATGGTGTCGGCGCGATGTGCAGCCTGACCGGGAATACGGCCCATTACCAGCGGGCGGAAGCCGCGAGGATCGCGCGCGGCAAAGACGCGGTCCGGCGTGAGCATCACCAGTGAAAATGCCCCTTCGAGGCGGCGGAGAGAATCGGCCATGGCATCGGCCAGCGTCTGCTCCCGCGAGCGCGCGATGAGGTGAACAATAACCTCGGTGTCGCTGGTGGTCTGGAAGATTGAGCCGGCCTGCTCCAACTGACCGCGAATCTCAAGCGCATTCGTGATGTTGCCGTTATGCGCGAGAGCGATCTTGCCCTTGTTGCACTCCACCATGATAGGCTGCGCGTTGAGCAGGGCCGAGTCGCCTGTGGTGGAGTAGCGCGTGTGGCCGATAGCGAGCGAGCCGGGAAGACGTGACAAAACATCCGCGTTGAAGATGTCGGAGACCAGCCCCATGGACTTGTGCAACTGCAGTTTGTCGCCGTCGGACGCGGCGATACCAGCGGACTCCTGCCCGCGATGCTGCAGAGCGTAGAGGCTCAGGTAAGCAAGCTTCGAGGCTTCAGGGTGGCCATACAGCGCCACCACGCCACATTCTTCGCGCAGCTTATCGGATGTAATGTCCATGGCTCACCTGATCCGTGCTTTATACCGGACGTAACGGCTTATGCAGTACCGATACTGGGAACGCGGCGGCTGAGCGCCCCACTACCCGATCAACTAACTCTTCTGCAACGCCGCGGGCACCAATCGCTCTTCGGTTTCCACGTGCAGCGCTTTTTTCAGCGCTCCGGCCCATGCGTCATGCAGTTCGGAAACGTCGGCGCTAGCAGCAACAACTCCTGCCACTCGAATTTCAAACTTGTCTTGGACTGTCTCGCCGATGACTTCCGCTGAAAGAGCGTATTTTACCGCTAATTCTTTGATTCGCCCCACGTTTGTTGGGTCGCAGGAAATCAAAATCCGGCTCGCATCCTCGCCGAAGAGGACGAACTCCGGAACCAGGCCGTCGGAACTAAGGTTAACGCGGGCACCGACTCCGCGGGCGAAGCCACATTCTGCAAGGGTTACGGCCACGCCGCCTTCTGAACAATCCTTGGCCGAGTCCAATAGTCCCAGACCAATCATTTCGACGATGCCCTTTTGCAGGAGGCTTTCCTTATCCAACTCAAGGGATGGCGGGAAGCCCCAAACGTGTCCGAGGACCTCTTTGGCGTACTCAGACGAGCCAAATTCGGCTTCTACGTCCGAGGCATCGCCCGGCTCCGAGCCGCGCAGCATTATCAACGCGCGTCCGGCTTCGCGGAAGTCAGGCCCAATGGCCTTGTGCACATCCTCGATGATCCCAACCACGCCCATGACCGGCGTTGGGTAAATGCCCTCGCCAAGCGTCTCGTTATAAAAGCTGACGTTGCCGCCGGTGATCGGGGTCTCCAGCTCTTCGCAAGCCTTGGTGATGCCGTCGATGGTCTGCGAAAACTGCCACATGATGTGCGGCTTCTCGGGATTGCCGAAGTTCAGGCAGTTAGTGGCTGCAATCGGAGTAGCGCCGGTGCAGGCCACGTTTCGCGAGGACTCGGCCACGGCGTGCATGGCTCCCAACTTCGGATCGAGATAGCACCAGCGGCTGTTGCCGTCGAGTGCCATTGCCAGTCCACGATTCGTTTCCTTCACGCGGATGACGCCGCCCTCTTTGCCCGGCCCTTCTACAGTGTTTGTCTGCACCATGGAGTCGTACTGCTCGAAAACCCAGCTCTTGGAGCAGATGTTGGGACTCGCCAGCAGGCGCTTCAGATCGTCCGTGAACTCAGTCCGCGTGCCTAGGGAGATGTTCTCCGGCACATCGCGCGGCACGGGAGGCTCCCACCGCTCCAGCGGGCGCTTATAGACTGGAGCGTCGTCCGTTAGCGAGGCGTTCGGGATTTCGGCGACAACTTTTCCGTGCTCCAGCACGCGCATGGTCGGCTGATCGATGACGCGGCCGATGGTGACGGCGTCGAGTCCCCACTTCTGGAAGACGCGGAAGACTTCGTCTTCCCGGCCCCTTTCAGCGACCAGCAGCATGCGCTCCTGCGACTCGCTCAGCATGATCTCGTACGGGGTCATTCCGGTTTCGCGTTGCGGAACCAGATCGAGTTCGATCTCCAAGCCAACGCCGCCGCGTCCACCCATCTCGCAAGTGGAGCAGGTCAGGCCGGCTGCGCCCATATCCTGAATACCGATGATGGCGCCGGTCTGCATCGCTTCCAGACAGGCTTCCAGCAGCAGCTTCTCCATGAACGGATCACCAACCTGAACGTTGGGCCGCTTTGCTTCGGACTCTTCGCTGAATTCCTCGCTAGCCATGGTGGCGCCGTGGATGCCGTCGCGCCCGGTCTTGGAACCAACGTAGATCACGGGATTACCTGCGCCCGCAGCCTTGGCATAGAAAATCTGATCGCGCCGTACCAGTCCCAGCGCAAACGCATTGACCAGCGGATTGCCCGAGTAGCAGCTTTCGAATTTCACTTCGCCGCCGACGTTCGGCACGCCAAAGCAGTTGCCGTACGAAGCGACGCCGCTGACGACGCCTTCCATTACAGAGTGGTTCTTGTGCAGCGTGTCCTGATCGAGTCCGGACTGTGGAGTGATGGGCCCGAAGCGCAGTGAATCCATGATGGCAACCGGGCGCGCGCCCATGGTGAAGATGTCGCGCAGAATGCCGCCGACGCCTGTGGCCGCGCCCTGAAAAGGTTCGATGAACGACGGGTGATTGTGCGATTCGATCTTGAACGCGCACGCCCATCCATCGCCGATGTCAATGATGCCGGCGTTTTCGCCCGGGCCCTGCACCACGCGGCGGCTATGGGTTGGCAGGCGCTTCAAGTGGACGCGGGAGGACTTATACGAGCAGTGCTCGCTGTACATCACGCTGAAGATGCCGAGTTCGGTGAAGCTGGGCTCGCGGCCAAGGGCTTTCAGGATGCGGTCGTATTCCTCCGGCGAAATGCCGTGGTCGCGAAGTACTGCTGGAGTAATGGTGGATTCTTTGGCGTTGCTGGGTGCGCTTTCTACTTGGGTCATGGCGATGAGTGGAATGTCTATTTTCGCATGCCGAAGCGACCCCGCGCCGGGAAAACTTGTCTGTAACTTTCTGCCTCGGCACCCGTATTCTGACTGAACGGTTTTGCGGGCGATCATGACCGACTTCCATAGCTTTTACGTGAGATATGCACAAGATGTGAGGCGCTTTGCCCTGCTACTCTCCGGCAATGACGCTCTCGCCGACGACCTGACGTCGGAGACTTTTGTGCGCGTCTGGACATCCCGGGGCGAGATTCGGCAGAGTACGGTCAAAGCTTACCTGTTCACAATCGTCCGCAACCTATACCGCGACCACTGGCGCCGCGAGAAGCGTTGGACCGAACTCGAAGAACACGTCCCGGACAAGAGAGCCTCGCCACAGCAGAGAAGCGAGAACTCCTCCGAGCTGAGGAACGTGATGGCCAATCTGCAGGAGTTGCCGGAACAGGAACGGGCCGCACTGCTGATGTACGCCGAGGAAGAAATGTCGTATCAGGAGATCGCGGACTCACTCGGCTTGACTCTGGCTGCCATCAAGGTAAAGATCCATCGAGCCCGCCTGAAACTGCTGGGAAAAAGCGCCATTGCGAAGGAATCCGCAAAAGGAGTGCAGGTATGAATGTGACCCGCGATGTGATAACCGATCTGCTGCCCTTATATTTTTCGGGGGAAGCCAGCGACGATTCGCGAACGATGGTGGAAGAGTTTTTCCGCCAAGACCCTGAGTTTGCTCATCTGGCCCACAGGCTGAGCAATGTTAGAGAGAAACTGGTGCGCGACGTGGCTGCCCCCGAAGCCGCCATCGAGAAACGAGCCTTGAAGAAAACTCGCGAGATGCTGCAGGCACGAAATCTCTGGGCAGGCTTCGGCATTGCCTATATGCTCTGTCCGTTGCTTACGCTGAGACATCACAGCCGGTGGTGGGTTATGTTCTTCGATCAGCCACAGATGGCCTTCGCGTTCTTTATGATTGGCGTCTTGTTTGTAATGCTGGCGGGAGTTTTCGCCTTTAAGCTGCGCCGCTCAGGGTTGTAGTTCCGGCGGGTCAGTCTTCCGCTTCGCGCCACTGATACCCGCACATCAGGCACTTCCACAATCGCTCGATTTGGGTCGGCGGCTCGGGAAAGGGAATCGCCGCCGACCAGAGCGTGATCTGGCGCGGACTGGTAGCCGGCATCTCGCGAATCTCGAGAGACTCACATTCCGGGCAGCAGGCGACCTCTTCCACGTCGTCGCCCAGTTCCTCTTCGCCGTCCAACTCCAGCGGGCGTCCATCCTCGGGCTCGAAATCGTCCAGCACTTCCAGGGCGCGCACTACTTGGCTGTCCGGAACCTGCAGCCGGATGCCGCCCAACGCCATGCCGATGTGCCAGTTCATGGCGTGCATGTTTTCGTCGCAGACAAAAGCGGAGATTCCGGCGGAGATAAGCTTGCCCTGCGCGAGCTTCGCCTCGCCAAGATTCAGGAACTTCGAGATGGTCACCAATTCTTCCAGCATGGCCGATTACGGGCTTAGGGTAGGCTAGCTTTTCGCCCGAGTCAATTGCGACAGATTAGCCCTCCGGCTGTGGTCTTTGATGGCATCCACGATCTCGGTCGCCACAGCCAGCGCTCGGCGGCCATCTTCGAGCGTGACTTCGGGCGTCGAGCGCTCACGCACCGCCCCCAGGAAGCTGGTCAATTCAGCTCGCAACGGCTCCTGCTGCTCGATTTTCGGTTTGAAAGGCGTGATGCCTGGGAATGCCGAAGCGGTGACGCAGGCGGGATTGAACGGGTCGTCCTCGGCTGGGCTCGCACTGACGTCGTCGACGGTGAGCACCAGCACGTCCTGCCGCGAATAGTCGAGGGAGATGTACTGACGCGGCTGGAAGAAGCGCAGCTTGCGGACACGCTCGGTGCTGACCCGGCTGGCGGTAAAGTTGGCCACACAGCCGGAATCAAATTCCATGCGCACGTTGGCGATGTCCACCTTCTTCGAGAGGATGGGCAAGCCGACCGCACGAATTTCCTTCACTGGCGACTTCACGAACGACAGCACGACGTCGAGATCATGAATCATCAGGTCGAGGATGACGTCGACATCCAGCGAGCGTGGTGTGAAGACGCTGAGCCGGTGCACCTCAAAAAACATGGGCTGCTTCAGCAACGGAACCGTCGCCCGTACCGCGGGATTGAAGCGCTCCAGATGACCGGCCTGCGCTACGCGGCCATTTGCTTTGGCGACGGCGATCAGTTGGTCGGCTTCCGCAACGGTGGTCGCCAGGGGTTTTTCGATCAGGACGTCGACACCGTTCTCCATCAGTTTGCCGGCGACCGCGAGGTGCGAGACCGTAGGAACCGCGACCGACACGGCCTGCACGCCGGCCGCGATCAACTCCTCGGGAGAGTGAAAGGATTGCGTGCCGAATTCCTTGGCGACCGCCCGGGCGCGGGCGTAGTCGGCATCCGCAATGCCGACGAATTCGACATCCTGTGCGGCGTCTTTTTGCAGATCGCGATATACGCGGGCATGATTGCGGCCAAACGAGCCGCAGCCAACCACTCCGACGCGCAGGGCGCCGTCTTTACTGGACATTGTTTGATTCTCGCCGATTTGGCGGGCAGTAGGCAAAGTGATGGCAGCATTCTTCGCGAACCCGCTAAGATGGGTGCGTGCAAACCACGGCGTATCTGTCGCTGGGTTCGAATCTTGGCGATCGCGCGGGGAGCCTGCGGACAGCGATCGCGAAGCTAGGTGCACTGGGTGAGGTGCTGGCGGTGTCGTCGTTCTACGAGACCGAGCCGGTGGAGTTCATCGACCAGCCGTGGTTCCTGAACTGCGCGGTTGCCGTGCGCACGGAACTCACGGCGGAACAACTCCTGGCCGGAATCCAGGCAATCGAGCGGGAGATGGGCCGCCGACGGATTCAGCCTAAAGGCCCACGCAACATCGATCTCGACATTCTGCTTTTCGGAGATTCCATAATCAGCACGCCGGTGCTCGAAGTGCCGCATCCGGCGATGCATCGGCGAAGGTTCGTGCTGGAGCCGCTGGCGGAAATCGGGCCCGAGGTGAGGCATCCGGCCTTCGGGCATTCTGTGCGTGAACTGCTGCAGGCGTTGCCGTCTAATAGCGAACAGGTGAAGAAAGTAATGTAAGGTTGGATTTATTCCAGCAGGCCGTTGCCGCCGACCCCAACTATGTGCTGGCGTATGCGGGCCTTGCCGATACGTCCTACATAGCTCCCAGCTACATTCAGATCTCGCCGAATCAGGCTGAGTTGGCGGCGAAGCGTTGCGCAAGGCTGAGGATCTGGACTCCGCCTCGGCCGAGGCCCATACCGCACGCGCAGTCGCGCTCTTCGTCATTCGCTATCCCGCGCTGGATTCGCTGCGCTCTGATCCCCGATTTGTTTAAAGACCTGAATGCAGGTTGGAACTCCCCGAATAAGGACTGCCTAATCGAAAGGGGGGCGGGCTTCGCATGGGATTAGGACTTCTTCACCTCCGCCTCCGCGTTCTTACCCGCATTTCTCAACAAATTTACAACGCTTTCTGCTGTTGAAACGTGACCGTTAGCAATTCGTCGCCCGACGAGCATCGGGAGCCTTTATTTATTTCCCGCTAATGAGGCTTGGTCTCTGACTTGCCTTAAATAGCTCTGCCTGAGCCGATCTAAGTGCAGGTGGAGGACCTTCGATGGATTTGAGCCAGCCGGTAGCCGGACCAAATGAGATGGCGGATGAGATGGCTGAGGTCATCAACGAGTTTCTTGTCGAGAGCAACGAGGGGTTGGATCGTTTCGACCGCGACCTGATTGCGCTGGAAAAAGACAAAACGTCGCGCGAATTGCTGGACAGTATCTTTCGTGCCGTCCACACCATCAAGGGCACCGGCGGCGTGCTCGGTTACGAGAAGCTCGTATCGGTTTCGCATCTCGGCGAGAGCGTGCTCAGCCGCATGCGCGACGGAGTGCTGGTGCTCAGGCCGGAGATTGCCACCGCGCTGCTGGCCATGGCCGATTCTTTGCGGCGCATGCTGGAGAGCATTGCTTCGGCTGGAAACGAGGGCGACGAAGAAAACTCCG
>Ga0187884_10004455_pt1 | contig 10265 bp, 11 predicted proteins | sample June2016WEW_20_4_FD_132983 | JGI IMG/M metagenome (GOLD analysis project Ga0187884, IMG submission 132983) | Peatland microbial communities from SPRUCE experiment site at the Marcell Experimental Forest, Minnesota, USA - June2016WEW_20_40 | ecosystem: Environmental > Terrestrial > Soil >...
ACCCTACTCTCCTGATCTGAACCCGATAGAAAAGTTCTTTTCCAAGCTCAAGGCGCGGCTCCGCAAAGCCGCCAAACGAGATATCGATGCCCTATGGAAGGAAATCGGGGAATTGCTCAATACTGTCTCCCCAAGCGAATGCACAAACTTCTTCGCCTCTTGCGGATATGTACGCACTTAAATCGAAACCGCTCTAGAACCACCCAGGATTGGCGGGAGGATAATGTCCGTATAGACCAGAACATCACCCAGAAGGTGAGGGCATTTGTACGGTTCACGCACGATGCGTGGAATGAAGTGGATCCTACTGTACAGTGGTCTGGCGACTCCTTCCCAACAATGCATTCTACTTTCAATGTACCTTCTCGGAACTTCATCGCCAAGGTGACCTCGGTCTTCAGCCCCACGCTGCTCAATGAATTCTCGGTCAACTACGGTGCTGCTTATGGCTCACCAGTCCCCCCTGCCATGGAGATTGTCGGCGCGCAGGAGCCCGCAGGATACAACGCAAAGAATGTATTTAATGGCAATGTTTACAATCTCGTCCCGACCATGAGCTTTACGGGAGGGTGGGGAGGCATTGACGCGCTGTGGGGACCCTGGTGGGCCCATCAGGGTATGACTGAGTACACAGATGACCTTACCAAGCAACTTGGGCGTCACAGCTTGCAAATGGGCGCAGTTTTCCTGTGGTCCCAAGCCCCGGTCCAAACGCAGTCGACCCCATCCCGTCAGGGGGACTACAGCTTTGACGGGAGTCTCACTGGCAATCCGATCGGTGACGCCTTGTTGGGCTTGCCCGCCAGTTATAGCGAACTGCAAGGATACCGACAGCCGCTAGACGACTTTCACCAATTTGAGCCTTACTTCCAGGATGATTTTAAGGTCAGCAGACGACTGACGCTTAACTTGGGTATCCGCTGGTTTGACATTCCTCACGTGTACGATGACAAGAAGACCATGTTCCTCGCCAGTGCGTATAATCCTGCCCAAGCTCCAACCGTAAACCCGGACGGTACGATCGTTGCAGGATCAGGGCCACGCTCAACGGTATAGTCTACCCCAATAAGAACGGTGTCCCCCGGGGACTTGTGCAGAACCATTACAACACCTTCGGTCCTCGAATCGGGTTTGCGTGGGACCCGACGGGAAGCGGCAAGACGGCCCTGCGTGCCGGCTATGGGATCGGTTACTACCGAATCGAAGGGAACGATACTCAGCGCACGGCGGGCAATCCTCCGTATTCGGGGATTGCTACCTTCTTCCGTCCGCCCTTCGACAATCCAGCGGGAGGTGCGGTAGCACCTCAGACCCCACTTGTCGTCTACGGCTTCGACCCCACTTACGATATCCCCAGCGCGGCGAGTTGGAGCTTTAGTATTCAGCGGCAACTCACTCCTAGCCTTGGGCTTTCGGTCGCCTATGTCGGTACCCAGGGACTTCACCGCGACATGGTCTCTGACATCAATCAACCCCTTGCGGCGATGGGATATGACTTTGATCCTCGCATCGCCTGCACCGCGACGACCCCATACCCTTGCACCACAAGAATCTCCGAGGACTACGTGCGCCCTTACAAGGGATGGTCGACTATCTCCAACGTAATCCCTGTGGGCAATTCCGCCTATCACGGTCTGCAAATCTCCCTGCAAAAAAGGCTTTCCGCCGGGCTGTCCTTTGCAGCGGCGTATACTTGGTCCAAGACATTAGGGACATGTACAGGTTCGGACCTCGACGGTTGCACACAGAACTACTACGACATGAAAGCAGAACGGGGATTGGCAGCGTTTGACCGCCCGCAGGTGCTGATGGCAAACTACGTCTACGATTTGCCCTTTTTCAAAGGGCTTTCTGGAATCGGGGGCGGGGTCCTCAAGGGCTGGGAGGCGACGGGCATCCTAACCTTTGAGTCAGGTCTGGCGTTTACGCCGGGTTTCACTTCAGCTACGGCGGGACTTGCCACAAAGCCGGACCGGCTCGCTGGCGTTTCCGTCAACAACGGGCCAAAAACGGCTGGGCAATGGTTCAATACAGCGGCGTTTACGGCTCCACCTTTCGGATACTTTGGAAATGCTGGCGATGGGATCATCCGCGGCCCGGGTATGAACAACTGGGATATGGGCTTTTTTAAGAACTTCAAAGTTAAGGAGCGCGGAAATGTTCAGGTTCGCGGCGAGATGTTTAATACCTGGAACCATACGAACTTCTGGGATATGAATACGACCTATGGTTCCGGGAGTTTTGGACAAGTCGTTAGTGCCCACACTCCGCGCGTCATTCAGCTTGCAATGAGGTTGTCCTTTTAGCGCGTAGTGGTTGTGCGACGGGGGAGACGGGGCCTTCCAGCAGGAAGGCCCCGTTTCTCTTCAGTCAACGAAGTGGCCCGTGGATCGATTAGCCAAGGAGGGACGGTTCATTCCAGCATTGAAGGTGGTGGTGGGTCTTGTGTTCGCGGCGCAGGTTTTGGCGCTGGCGAATAATTCACGCAAGCCTGAAGATTTGTTCGCTGCCGCTCGGCTGGCCCAAGAAAAAAACGATCTGGAGAATGCCGAAAGACTGTACCTTCAGTATCTGCGGGTGGTTCCGCAATCCGCCGAAGGTCATGTCAACTTAGGGGTCGTCTATGCGCATGAGGATAAACCAGAGAAGGCCATCGTGGAGTACCGCCGGGCCTTGACCATTGCCCCTTCGCTCCAGCCTGTCTATCTGAACTTGGCGATACTCTACTTCAAGCAAGGGGCTTATGCGGAGGCCGTCAAACCCTTGCAGAAGTTCCTCGCCTGGCAGCCGCACAACCGACAGGCCAACCACCTTCTCGGCCTCTGCTATATCGAATCGGGGCAATATAATGCTGCGCTCCGGACTCTCGCGCCGCTACGCGCAGATAATGACCCCGCCATTCTGTTGGCCTTGGCGACCGCCTACATCAGGTCGGATCGGTCCAGGGAAGGCGAGGAGCTGATCCGACAGTTCCTCACTTCCCAACCCGACTCATCTCGTGTTCACTTTATGCTGGCCCAGACTTACCTCAGCCTGGGTCAGTTTCCGCAGGCCCTAACGGAATTCGAGCGCGTCTACGCGCTCGATCCCGCCTGGCCCCAGATCCATTTGTTCTTGGGAGCAGCCAAGGCAAAGTCCGGGCGTTTCGACGAAGCGGAGAAAGAGCTACGTGCCGAACTTCAGCTCGATCCCGCGAGCTTTCTCGCGAGTTTCACGCTCGGGGCTTTGTTGAACAAACAAGCCCGTTACGAGGAGGCAATTCCGATTCTCGAGGGGGCTCGAAGTTCGAGACCAAAGGACAGCGACGCCAATTATCAGTTGGCGTGGGCCTACTGGAAGTTGGGCACAGTTGACAAGGCCTGGGATGACGCGAGGGCAGCGACCAAAACTAATCCAGGGAACCGACCCGCGCATTATCTCCTTGCTCAGATTGCCCGCAAAAAGGGCGACGAGCAACTCGCACAACGCGAGTTCCGCATAGCTCAATCCCTAAGCGAGGCAGAATCAGAGCACGATATTCTCCGGCTCAAAGAGCTGGGTACGAAGTCGGGAGGCGTGTTCTAATCTATTCAGTGGATTTCAGGGAGGATTTCATGAACAAGAATCAGGGCGTCGATCGCCGCAAGTTTATTCAGGGATCCGTTTCATTACTCGGAGCCACGTCGCTTGCCGCATGGAAGGGATCAGCACAGCCGGTGGATGCGAAGAACACGGATATTCAGATGCAGGCCACCTTCGAATCTAAACAAAGTGTGTGGATCCTCACCGAGCCAGGGGCGGGTTTTCAGGAACAGCCTGCGGCTCGCGAGCTGGCAAGGGGCCTCAGGAACCTGGGGCTCGTAAGGGAACCGAAACAGGCTGCGGCGGGTGGCGCCGAGACCGCGTCTGCCGATTACGTTTTCTCTCTGGTGGTCGACAAACAGGCCTTTAAGCATCCGGAGGCCTACGAGATTCTCCAAAAGACCGAAGCCGGCAAATCGCCCCGGATACGGGTAGCGGGTGCCACCCCCCAAGCGGTTCTCTACGGTGTGTTTGACTTTTTGGAACGCCAGGGCGCCTTCTTCGGCCTGGATGGTGAACTCTACCCGCTGGAACCAGCCAAGGCCTTGGCTCTTCCCCCGGCCGGCCAGCCCTGGGCAGGGCAGCCGCGCTTCAAAGTGCGAGGATTGAACCCTTGGCCGAATTTCCTGAACAGCATTGCCGTGTTCAATCGCGAGGATTTTCGCACCTATCTTGAGGCCATGATGCGCATGCGGTTCAACACCCTGGGCATGCATGTCTTTTCCGAATCCATGCCCATATCCTCAGGTTTCCCGGGCACGGCCCAGTACTATGATTCGTACCTATCCTTTGAATACGGCAATGTCGGGCATCTGTCTTCCACGGATACAACCACAGCAAACAGGTGGGGCTACTTAGCGCAACGAACGTCAACTTTTGGGATGGGTGCGCCGGACCTTTACGACGGTGAAGTCTTTGGCTCGGAGGCCACAACACAAGCCCGAAGCTGCTGGGAGGCGGCCGAACTCGCCCAACAACTTTGGCGTGAATCGTTCAAATATGCCCAGCAACTGGGAGTGCGAGTTGGACTGGGCTTCGAGCCCTATCAGATTCCGGACGAGATCTTCAACGCCGCGCCGCCCGAAGCGCGCTACGTCGCCAAAGACCCAAAAATCCCAGGGCCGCGCATCGACCCTGATTCCGTCACGGCACGCGACATTCTGGAGGCACGGCTTGGGAGACTGCTCGAGACATACCCGACGGTTGATTACGTGTGGTTGTGGGAAACCGAAGGGATGAACTGGGCCAGCCAGAAGGACAACGTACCGTTCTCCACAACACCCTTCAAGCAGGCGCACGACTTTCTGCGGCGACACGCCCCGCAGAAACGGATCGTCCTCTCCGGCTGGGGGGGCGTCGCGCGGCACTTTGCTCATTTCCATAAAGAACTCCCGGGCGACATCATCTTCTCTTCCCTGAACGACAACCTGGGTTGGGATCCCGTCAGCGAGGTCTACGGCAAACTCGAGGATCGCGAACGGTGGGCCATCCCTTGGCTGGAAGACGACCCGGCCATGTGGTTGCCACAGTTTCACGTCTATCGAAATCACGAGTACATGGACCAGGCCGAACAGTTTGGATGCGCAGGAGTATTGGGCCTGCATTGGCGTCACCGCATCATGGATGCCGACGCGGCTCTGAACGCCAGGTATTCCTGGGATAAAACGCTCCAGCCCGAGAGATTCTTCAAGGCTTTCGCGGCTGTCCAAGCCCGCGCGCCCCGTGCCTCGAATCTCGCCAAGGTGCTTGACGACACGGATCGCGACCGGCTCATCCTCTGCTCCTTTACGGGAGAGATCAAGGACGGTCACCACCAGATCAACGAGTACTCCGGCGACTACAGCGAGGCCTTTCGATTCTGGCTCGGGTACGACCCCCCGGCGGAAGTGATGAAATCGCAGGCAAAGGTGGCGGCGAATCTTCGCCAATTGACTGCGGCGGCGTCTTCACCGGTAGAGCGCGAGCGCCTGAACTATCTGGCGCGGTTCGTGGAGTTCCTCACGCCCTACTCCGAATCGTGGGTCTTGTCTTCACGTCTCCACAATCTGCTTCAACAGGCGCTCGAGTTGAAGAAACAAGGCAAGGTGGATGAAGCGCGGCAGAAAGTGCTGGCGGAGGGAGTGCCGCTCTGGCTGAAGCTTGCGCCCCTGGTCCGGGAAGCTCTGCTGGACTTCCAGGAGATTGTCAGCAATCGAAACGACATCGGAGCGCTCGCCTCGCTGCACAACAAGTACGAGCGCTTGGCGCTTTTCCGGCTGCGCATGTCGATGAAGGAATTTCTGGGCGAATTGCCGCCGGAAACGGAAACGCTTTTGGAAGAAGTGTGGCGGCCCGATCCGAATGCAGCGCAACGCGTCTTCATCCCCACGCGACCCACTCTCCTACGGGCCGGAGAACGCGTGCGGGTCTTCGCCGTGGCGCCTGGACATGGTAAGGTGCTTCGCGTCTCGCTCAACGTTCGTGCGGCTGGCTCGGAAAAGTGGGGTCAAAAAACCATGACGCATGTGGGCCGGCGGACTTTTGCGGGTGAGCTTGCGAATGAAGAACCCATCACGTCTCTGCTGGACTATTACGCCGAGGCAGAGTTCCAGGCGGGAAGCGCAAAGTCCATTGTCACCGCACCCCTGGAGGCGCCGACCCGGTTCTATACGGTCACATTGGTGTGATTCCGCAAAGGAGTTGCCTTTGCGGCTGCAAACTCCTCGCGCCGTTGGAGGTCCCATCGACCACCGTGGCAATGATCGCGTCGCGGCACTCGTCCACGGGGGCCTTCGACAGGGCGTTACCTCCTATCATCGATCGGATGCCTCCCGAGACCAAGCTAAGCGGCCGCGCGCTTGCGGGCGGTGCGGTTGGCGCGCGATTAGGCGCTGGCTTTGGGTTACCCAAGCGGGATACGGGCCTTGTTTTGGGCGAGCCACGCGCCGAAGCTTTGCAGCGCGGGGTTAAGGGCTCGGGCGACCTCGAGGCGGCGCGCACCGCAGAAGTATTCGTTGAAGTCACGCTTGAACTGGAACATATTGCCGAGATCCTCGACGCCCGGGAACCCAAAACTGCGGTACACCTCGGGTGGCACGTCGTTGTAGCGCACTTCTTCACCCAGCGCCTTGGTGAGCGCGGCGGCCATCTGCGCGCCAGTCAAATGCTCACCGGCAATGCCGACCGTCTTGCCGATGAACTCGCGGCCCCTCTTGAAGATGCCGTAGGCGCAGCGGCCGATGTCCTCGGCGGCGATACCCGGGAGCTTCTTGTCGCCCATGGGCAACGTGATGGCTAGCTTGCCGTCCGGGCCCTTCTTGGGGCCCATGCCGAAGTAGATGAAGTTGTCCCAGTAGAACGACGTCTGAAGGAACGTCACCGGCAGGCCGAGGTCGGTAAACACCTGGTTGGCCTCGCCCTTGGCGTCGAAATGCGGCACCTTGTACTTGCCCATAAGGGTGGGCATGCGGTTGTCGCTGAGGGGCACCCACTTGCGCGTGTCTTCGAGGGTCGACCAGATCACGTGTTCGATTCCGGCGTGCTTCGCCGCCTGGGCCATGTTGGTAGCGTTAGCTAGCTCCCTCTCCGGCGAGAAGTGCGCCCAGAAAAACGTGACGCAGTACGCCCCGTAGGCGCCTTCAAACGCCCTGTTCAGGCTCTCCACGTCGTCGACGTCGGCGGCGACCACCTCGGCGCCCAGCTTTGCCAATGCTTTTGCCTTGTCAGAGTTGACGTCTCGCGTGAGAGAGAGCGCGCTGAAGCCACCCCTCGGGTCGCTCAAGATGGCGCGGACCAAGCCGCCACCCTGCGCGCCGGTTGCACCTACTACTGCGATGATCTTCTTTTCAGCCATACGATCCCCCCTGCTAAATTGGAAAGGCAATGTTCCACGGCTAACCGCCACGCACCTGCCCCTTGCCGGCGTGCCTCAATTAACGCTCGAAGAGGTCGCGCCACCACCGCGCGGTGCAGCGGGTGCTCAGCCAGCCCTGTACGTCATGACCACTTCTTGCCCAGCTCGTCCAAGCCAGCTTTTGCCAGGTCTTCCGGGGTCATCACAATATGGAACTCGCAATCCGCATTGAACGTGAGGAACCATGGCTCCGCGAACGTGGGAACCTTTGACGTATCATCTAAATTAATGATCATGATCCCCCCGCGGCGACCTTGGAACTCCCCGAAGTAGACCGCCTCTGGCTTCAGCTCGTCGAGAATGCGCCGTATCTTCTTTCCTGCCGTGCCGTCCTTCACCGCAGTGTTAAACGGCTCGTGCGGAAGCTTGACATGGAGAAGCATTCGCATGTGTCACCTTTTTCAATTGAGATTAAATTGGTCTGGCAAACTCTTGTTTCGTGTCGGCCCCGCAAAAAAAAACCGTCCCGGTAAGCAAAAGACCACCCCCCCCTGGGCGCACAAGCTCGCGCGCGCTTCGAATTCAGCGACTTGTGTGCTCTTCGACGATTTGATTGCGAAATGTTACGCGGACCGCTCCGCAACCCTGAATTACTTATTAAACCGCCGCTCTACCTAAGAAGTCAAGCAGTCTGAAGAGATTGAAGGAAAAGAGAAATGTCATTTGCGCCTGCGTTTCGGGTGTTCAGCATGCGGCTATTCTGCCAGTGCGGAGAGGCATTGGCCCTCGCTGCAACCATGATAAGATACGGGGAACTGGAGAAGTGAGGGGAAGGTTCACATGGCTATCGACAAGACGTTGCAGGAAAGGCGAGAGGAGATCCTGGAGATCGCCGCTCGCTACGGAGCGCGAGACGTCCGCGTCTTCGGCTCTCGTGCCCGCGGCGAGGCTCGCCCAGGCAGCGACCTGGACCTTCTGATAAAACTCGAACCGGGCCGGACCCTGCTTGATATGGTGGCCATTAAGCAGGACATCGAAGACATACTGGGTTGTAAGGTGGACGTTGTTACGGAAAACGCGATCAGCCGCTATATCCGCGAGCAAGTGCTGAGTGAAGCGGTCGCCCTATGAAAAGCGATGCCGTTTATCTTCAGCACATCCTGGACGCCGTTCACAAGATCGAGTCGTACGTCACGGTGGGCCGGGATGTTTTCATGTCAACGTCGCACTGGCAGGATGCGGCGATTCGCCAGTTCGAGATCATAGGAGAAGCTACAAAGGGTCTTTCAAGAAACCTCCGTTCCAGGCACCCTGAGGTCCCTTGGCAGCGAATCGCTGGACTGCGTGACTTCCTCATTCACGAGTACTTTGACGTTGACCTCGTGGCGCTCTGGGATCTCACCCAAACCGGCCTGCCTGGATTCAAGAAACAGATCGCTTCAATCCTGAAGGAACTCGCCTGAAGTGGACGGGAGATTCTCCCCGCGTGGGGAGGCAGAAAGCGCAAAGCGCGGCAAAAAAAGGGCCACAAGCGGAGAAGCTGTATGCAGCGGGCAAGATGCCGTGCCCCAGTTTCGGTTGTTGCGGTTGGGATTTCGCCTTTTATTCCAGGGCAACACGCGGTAGGCTGGATGCTTCCAAAAGTCTGGCATGACATTTCTGGAACCGGAAGGTGACATATGCTGAAGCAACACACGCCGCGGTGGCTCATCTGGGCCGCCGCAATCACGCTTCTGTTGGCCGCGCAATCTTTCCCCCAAACCACGGTGACTTCCACGGAACTGGATCAGAAAGACCTGGTGGTGACCGTTTACAACTCCAACGTCGCACTCGTGCGGGACGTGCGCAGGCTGCGGCTTCCCGCGGGGAGCCTGGACTTGCGTTACATGGATATTGCGGCTCAGGTGAATCCCACCACGGTCCACATCGTCTCGCTCACCACCCCCAAGGAGCTGAACGTCCTGGAGCAGAACTATGAGTACGACCTGCTGAGCCCCCAGAAGCTTCTCCAAAAATACGTGGGCAAAGAAGTGACCCTTGTGCGGTTGGTTACAGAGAACAATTCCACGAAGGAAGTTCCCGTTAAAGCCACCCTGCTTGCCCTTAACGAAGCGCCGGTTTGGAAAGTCGGAAACGAAATCATCACCGGGATGGGGGCTGACCGTTATGTATTCCCGGACCTGCCTGAGAACCTTTATAGCAAGCCAACCCTGGTGTGGCTCCTGGACAACAACAGGGCTGGGGAGCAGACGGTGGAAGCATCCTACCTGACCAACCAGGTCAATTGGAACGCAGACTACGTTCTCACGATTCGGTCGGATCAGAAGGCGGCGGATTTGAACGGTTGGGTTACGGTCATCAACAATAGCGGAACGGCATTTCGGAATGCGCAGCTCCAGCTTGTGGCAGGAGAGGTACACCGCGTGGCAGGAGCAGGAGAGGGCGGTGGCGTTGGCGGAGGCAGGCTGATGAAGGCGATGGCCGCACCGGCGCCTCAATTCGTCCAGGAACCGATCTCCGAGTATCACCTCTATACGCTCGAGCGTCGTACCAACATCCAGGACAATGAAACCAAGCAGATCAGCCTGCTCGATGCCACGGGGGTCAGCTTCGACAAGATTTTCGAGGTGGACGGGCAGCAATACTACTACCACAACGCCCAGCGCCCCGGCGAGCCCATTAAGGAACCGGTCCAAGTCCACATTAAGTTCAAAAACTCACAGGAAGACTCTCTCGGCATCCCGCTGCCGGCGGGAACGGTGCGCGTATATCAAGGCGACTCCAAGGGGCGGGTGCAGTTCATCGGCGAAGACCGCATTGGCCATACTCCCAAGGATGAAACACTCGATCTACACATCGGCAACGCTTTCGA
>Ga0187884_10004456_pt1 | contig 10262 bp, 4 predicted proteins | sample June2016WEW_20_4_FD_132983 | JGI IMG/M metagenome (GOLD analysis project Ga0187884, IMG submission 132983) | Peatland microbial communities from SPRUCE experiment site at the Marcell Experimental Forest, Minnesota, USA - June2016WEW_20_40 | ecosystem: Environmental > Terrestrial > Soil >...
CATCTGACGATGTCCGACGCGCCTGAGGTACTGGGGGGATGGCGCGGTACAAGCCGTACAACCTGCAGCAGGACAACACGACAAGTGGATCCCGCTGAGCTACGCGGATCAGATCGTGCCGGGCTCGTTCGAGTACGCGCTCAATGAAATCAAGGCAATCCTACCCCCACAGCCGATCCCGCAGCCCCGAGCCCCGCTCGATGCGGTGCGTGATCGCGTGCTTGACCATCTCACGGCTGGCGTAGACGGTCACCTTGTGGCGCGCCCTCGTGACCGCCGTGTAGAGGAGCTCGCGCGTCACCACCGCCGAGATACGCTCCGGCAGCAGCACCGCCACCTCGTCGAACTCCGATCCCTGGCTCTTGTGCACGCTCATCGCGAAGACGGTCTCGTGCGGCGGCAGCCGCGACGGCGAGAGCCTGCGCACGGTCTCCGCGGCACCGAGGAAGAGCGCGAGCTTCCCGGCCGTGCGCTCAGGATCATCCACGATGATGCCCACATCGCCGTTGAACAACTCGATCTGGTAGTCGTTGCGCGTCACCAGTACCGGCCGGCCCACGTACGCCGAGCTGTCGGGCCGGATCAGACCGGCATCAGCCAACGCGGCTTCAATCTGCCCATTGACCCGCTCGACACCCATCGGCCCGCGACGGTGCGCGCACAACACCCGAAACTTCTCCAGTGCCCGCAGCCGTTCGAGCGGCTGCTGTGTGTGTAAGTAGGAACCGAATCCGCGGAGCGCGGCGGCGCGCAGCTCCTCGCTCAGCTCCTCGCCTTCCTCCGGCTGCACGCGCGCGACGTTGCGATAGTCGCCGGACTTGAGAATCTCCAGCGCCGTGCCCGCATCGCCGCTGTTGATGGCACGCGCCAGCGTTCCGATACCGCTCTGCGGACCGTACCGGTAGCTGTGCGTGAGTTGCACGATACAATCCCAGATCCCTGTCGCCCGCGGCGCCCCGGCGCTTCGCGGCAATTGATCGCCGGTGAGCTGCGCCACTTGCTCGACCAGCGCCTGCGAGTAGCTGCGCGGCGCGCCGGTGTTGCAGATGTCGCCCAGCACGGCGCCCGCCTCTACCGACGCCAGCTGATCCTGATCGCCGAGCAGGATGAGCCGCGCACGCGGCGGGACGGCTGCCACGAGCCGGCTCATCAGCGCCACATCGACCATCGACGCCTCGTCCACGAGCACAACATCAGTCACCAGCGGATTGCGGGCCTGATGCCGGAAATCGGTGGAGCTTCCCGCAATCGATCCTAGGCAACGATGGATGGTCGCCGCGTCCTCCGGAATCGCGTCGCGCACCGCGCTGCTGCAGGGTAAGGTGCTCCTCGCCTTGCGAATGGATTCCGAGAGCCGCGCCGCAGCCTTACCGGTTGGCGCTACCAGCGTCACCCGCGGCGTGCGTGCACCGGCGTGCATGGCTTGCTCGGTAAGCAAGGCGAGGATCTTGACCACCGTGAACGTCTTGCCCGTGCCCGGTCCACCGGAGATCACACAGAACCGCCGCTGCAGCGCCAGCAACGCAGCCATGCGTTGCCAGTCCGGCTCGGCCGCACGCCGTGCCACCGAGTCGGGAAATAGCCGGTCCAGTGTTGTGCGCAGCCAGGAGCCGTCGAGCGATGCGTCCACCTGCACCGCCCGTTCACGCAGCGCCGCCGCCAGCCGCGCCTCGTGCTCCCAATACCGCCGGAGATACAAACGGCCGGCATCGTCGAGGACGAATGGCGTCACCGCATTCCCGTCGCCGACTAGAGGGCTCGACCGCAGCACTTCACGCCACTGGTCGAGCGGCGGCCACGGGTGCTCGGCGACCGGCTCACCCGCGTCGTTGTACAGGACCTCCATCTCTGCCAGGCGCGGCAGATCGAGACACACGTGCCCGTTACCGACCTGGTGACTGGCCATCGCCGCGGCCAGCATGACCTCCTCTCGCGGGTCGCCGCCGATCCGCGCCATCGCGCGCGCGAAGTGCTCGTCGAGCGGCGACAGGACACCTGCGGAACGCAGCGTGTCGATCGCCACCGTCATCGGCTTCCCTCCGCATGCCCGGCCAGTGCCTCGGACAGGTTTTCGATGAGCTGGCGAGATGGACGATCGAAGAAGACGCCGTTGCCGCCGTAGTGCTCCGGCGCCATACCGCGCAGGAAGAGGTAGTAGACGCCACCGAAGTGGCGATCGTAGTCATAGCCGGGTAACCGCCGCGTCAGATACCGGTGCAGCGCGACCACGTAGAGGTGATACTGGAGGAAATAGTGGTGCTCGACCATCGCGGCGATCACCTGCGGCTGCCCGTAGTCGTCCGGATGCGGGCCGAGGCGGTTCGACTTGTAATCGACCACGTACCAGCGCCCGTCGTGCTCGAAGACCAGATCGATGAAGCCCTTCAGGAATCCGGTGAGCGGCGCAAACCCGAGGCTGCGCAGCCGCGCGGCGTAGTCGGCCGGCACCGGCGCCGTCGCGTGCTGGGCGAACACCGCCGCCAGCCGCTCACGAGTCAGCAGCACGGCATCGTCCCGCACACTCTCTCTGACATTCTCGACTCTCGGCTGCCGACGGTCGACTACTTCCTGGCCCGCTATCGGGAACAGGAACTCCAGTTCGTTCAGCCTCCGCTCACGCGCGATGTCGCGCAGGCGCAGCGACGGCGCGCCCGCGTTGAGCGGAGTCCCGACAATCGCCGCAAGGGCACGGCACAGCACCTCGGCCCATTTGTCCTCGAACCCAAAACGCGCCAGCGCTGCGGTCACCGCGTCGCGGAGGACTTCCGGCTCGGCGGTCTGGAAGTCGAACGTCTCCAACACCTCGTGGATCAGCTGCCCAGCCCGCGCGCCGGCGGGAAAGTCGTGCAGCACCACCAACGATTGATCAGGCAGCGGAACGCCCGGCTCTGCGGTCGAAGCGATTTCCTCGGTCGCATCGTGGTCCAGCCCTTCCGCGGCAGGCAGGCTGATCACCTCGGCGGACGATGTCAACGCCGAAAAGCTCGACACTCTCCATGTGCGGCGCAGCTCTCGGTTCGCCGCGCGACAGTGCAGCGTCCCCATCGCCTCGGTTGGGGCGGCGTAACGTCCGGCGTGTTCTAGGGACAGATCGGCGACCGCGATGGATCCCGGCGCCATCGTCGCGAGCCCTTCCAGATCGGCGCGCATGCCGGCGTCGTCGCGGTTGCCGATGAAGGACTTGATGAGCGCTGTCGTTGCGGCGCGGGGATCTCCGCTCACACCGGATGGCTGGTGCAGCACGTACCCGAGCGCGGAGTCCGGCGCGCTGCGAAAGGCTCCCCACACGACGGTGCAGCGATGCCGCGCACGCGTCAGTGCGACGTACAGCAGCCGCACGTTCTCGGCGAACGCCTCACGTTCCGCTGCCCCGAGATGAACAGCATGATCGGACGAGCCAATGTCGAGCTTGAGCCGGTAGTCGTCAGTGGAATCGTGGAACCGTAGCATCTCCTTGTCGCTCTTGTGTAGGAGGGCGCCGTCCCACAAGTACGGGCAGTAGACGATCGGATACTGCAGTCCCTTGCTCTTGTGAATGGTGGTCAGCTTCACGGCGGCGGCATCGCTCTCCAGGCGGATCTGTGCCGCCTCGCCCGCCAACTCTGCCCGCGCGCCCGCATCGGTCTGCATCTGATGGAGCCACTGGACGAGCGCGTGTGGCCCGCGGCGCTCTTGGGTTCCGGCTGTGTGCAGCAACTCCATCAGGTGCAGGACATTGGTCAGGCGGCGCTCGCCGTCGAGAAAGCCGAGCAGCCGTTGCGGCACGCGTTGGGCATCCAGCAGCGCCCGAAATGCCGCCACGAAGCTGCGCTGCGTCCACTGCTCATGCAAGTCCTGGAACTGCCACACCCATTCATCCCAGCGCTGCTCGTCGTGCTCGAGGGCGGCGAGATCCTGTGCATTCTGCCCGAGCAGCGTCGTGCCGAGGGCAGCCCGGATGCCGCGCGCGTCGCCCGGATCGGCCAGGGCCTGTAGCACGCGTTCCATCTCCTCGGCTTCCGGCGTTTCGAAGACGCTGGCATCACCCTGCAGCACGCTGGGCACGCCCAACTCGCGCAACGCCTGCTGCATGAGACTCGCCTGCTTGTTTGTGCGGCAGAGAACCGCGATGTCTCCCGGCTCGACGCGCCGCTCGCCGATGGTCGCCCCCGAGCCAAGAAACCGCACGATGTCCGCCGCGATGGCTGCTGTTCCCTCTCCTTCGCCCCAGGGCTTGTTGATCGCACCGCCTCTGCCCTCCTGTCCCATGCGGCGGACGAACAGAATCTGCAACGGGGGTTGCCCTGCCGCCGTTCCACCGAGGCGGTCGCTGGCAGCCGGCGCGGCTGCTACGGGGAGAAACGGGATCTCGTCAAACACGAACGGTTTCCGCAGACGGCCGAATAGCGCGCTCACTCCCTTGATCAAGCTCGGATCCGAACGTTGATTGGTGCCGAGCGTGTGCGGCTCGCCACCGACGTCATGCTTGGCCTGAATGTACGCAAACACGTCGGCGCCCCGGAACGCATAGATGGCCTGCTTCGGGTCGCCGATCAGAAACAGCACCGCGTCGCTGCCGAGGTACACGCGCCGGAAAATCTCGTACTGCACCGGATCGGTATCCTGGAACTCGTCGATGAGCGCCGCACGGAAGCGGCGCCGGATGAGCGCGGCGAGCGTGGCACCGCCAGGCTCACGCAGCGCCTCCGCAAGCCGCTGCAGCAGATCATCGAACGACTGCACGCGCGCCTGCTCCTTCCGCCGACGCAGCTCGTCCCGGGCGTACTCGGCGAGATTGCGCTGCAACGCGAGCGCGCACGCAGCCAGCGAAGGGTTACCGGCGTCGTCGACGGCGCGAAGGACCGGATCGTCCCGCCCCGGCAGGACGGGCATGTCGCGGTGCCTGACCACCTTTATCGCGAGATTCTCCAGCTTCGCCAGCGTGACGCGTGCATCCACGAGGTGCCGGACGAAAGGCTCTGGAGCCGCGTGCAGCTCGCGCACCCAGAAGTCCTGCACGACTTCGGTGACCAGCGGGCTCTCGTTGGCGACCACCTCGGTGTCGAACGCCACGCCGCTCTCGAACGCATTGTCCTCCAGCATGCGCTGGCAGAAGCCGTGGATGGTGAAGATCGCCGCCTCATCGAAACCGTGCAGGGCGACGAGCAGGTGGGCACGGTCCTCCGCGAGGGCGCCCTGCTCTCGCCGTTGGCGCGCGAGCCGGTCGAGAAATTCGTCCTCACCGCCGCCCGCGTCGAACGTGACCAGCGCCTCGTGCACACGCCGGCGGATGCGCGCGCGCAGCTCCGCTGTCGCGGCGTTCGTGTACGTCACCACCAGGATCTGACTGACACTCAGTCGCAGCTCAAGCAGCAGCCGCACGTACAGATTGGTGATCGCGTGGGTCTTGCCCGTGCCCGCACTCGCTTCGATGAGGTTTGTGCCGCTCAGCGGAATGGCAAGTGGATCGAGCGGCGTCACGGCACCTCCTCACGGTGGTCGAGCAGCGGGCTGAACAGGCCAACGGCCACTTCGGCAAAGGCGGGGAGACGATCGGCATCGGGGTCTGCCGCGGCGGGGCCAAACCGAAAATCGGCGTCGAGCGGATCGAGCCCGTTGAAGACCTGGCGCACGTAGTCGTCCTGATCGTCGCCCCAGCTGTACTCATCCCCCTGAAAGCTGCCTCGGGCTGCGTTCAGCGCATCTGCTGCCGCGCTGGCCTTCTTCGATCGGCGCAGGTGCTCCACATACGTCCGCGACGCGTTCTCGAAGAGGAGCAACGGTGCCGCTTGGCCGATTCGATACCAGCGCAGGAGGTCATGCAGGATCTCGGCCGCGTCCTCGACCGGACGGAAGCGCACGGTCATCGCGCCTCCGTCTTTCTCTGGCCGCCCCACCAGATAGCTGACCCGCGGGTAGCCGTTCGGCCGGAGCCAGTTGAGCACCAGGTGGCGAATCCACAGCCCCAGTTCGTGCCGGCGGCCGAGCTTCGAGAACTGGTATTGCACCTGACCGGCGGGCCACAGGTTTCGGATCACGCCGGTGATCCGCGTCACGTCGAGATCGTCGTCCACCACGAGCGGCTCCAGCTCAGCGTCGCGCAGCAAGGCCTTTGTCCGCAGCGCAATTGCTGTCACCTCCGGGTCGACGTCATCGAAGACACACTTCCCCAGCGCGCCGGGCGGCAGCGCACCGCTGGCCTGCACCGAGGGCAACGCGTCCTGCACCGGCTCGCCTTCCAGCGCACGCTCCAGCAGGCCGGTGCCCACCTTCCAGCGCTCGAGGTTTTCGAGCTTCAGCGGCTCGCGGTCATCGACGGCCTCGATGTCGTCGGCCAGGTACAGCGCCAGGCGGTGCTGCAAGAAGGCACGGGTGGGATTTTCGAAGAAGCGCACCAGCTGATCGATCGAGACCTCGCGCGTCGCGGCTGGATCGTCTGGAAGTGGCGCGCCGACGAACGGCGGCGCCTTCGCGCGTTCCCCTTGCAGGGCCCGAGCGCCTTCGTAGTAGTTGTCCGCGTAGCTGAACAGGCGCGCATCGGCGGAGTCGAAGTAGCGCGGGCTGAACGGTTGCAGCGGATGCTGGGTGACCATAAGCGTGCGAACCGAGTCCGCAGTCGAGAGTCGCGCGTCGCCAGGGGGCAAGACGAATGACTCCTCGATCGCATCGAGTAGCTCGCTGACAACGACGGACGGCGGGATCTCGCTGTTGTCGCGGATACTCTGGCCGACGTAGGTGATAATCAGCCGCTCACGGGCCGACAGGAGCGCCTCCAGGAACAAGTAGCGGTCGTCGTCGCGCGAGGAGCGGTCGCCGGGTCGGGGATGTTGCGCGATGAGGTCGAAGCCCGGCGATCGGCGCACGCGCGGGAAGTCCGCGTCGTTAATGCCCAGCAGGCAGACGACGCGGAACGGGATGCTGCGCATGGGCACCAGGGCGCAGAAGGTCACGCCGCCCGTCAGGAAACCACGGCCCGGCGCGCCGCGCTCCAGCGCCGCCGCGAGTTGCAGCTGCACCGTGTCGAGATCCACCGGACCGTGAAACTGGCCGGCGCGCGCCCGGTCCGCCAGCTCTTCGAGTGCCGCACGAATCTGCCGGTGCTGATAGGCGTTTTTGTTCGTACTGGCGACCATGGTGCGCAGCAGGTTACTGAGGTCATCCCGCCATGTGTTGAGTGCGCGGGCGGTCTGCAGGGAGCGCTGGAACCCGAACAGCGCTTCGCAGAACTCGGCCAATTGGCCGAGCAACTGGGCGGTGCTGCCCTCGACATCATCGTAGGGCAGCACGGCGCCGTAGAGTCGGCGCCCTTCGCCCGGCATCGCGTAGCCGAGCAGCATGCGATCCAGACCGAAACGCCAGGTGTTCTGCACCAGCGGCGGTTGTTCCGCCGCTTGCCGGTGTATGGCATCGATGCCCCAGCGGATGCCGGATGCCGTGATCCAGGCGCGCACGAGGTCGAGGTCCTCGGCAACGAAACCGAAGCGTTCGCGGACGGGTTCACGGCCCAGCAGGTCGAGCACCTCGCTCGCTGTCATGCGCCCGCGCAGCACCGTCAGCAGCGTGAGGAAGGCATCCACCACATCGTCCGTGGCCCGCACCGCGCGGTCGGCGATGCGGTAGGGAATGCCAAGCCGGTGATCGGCCGTGCTGCCGAAGACGGCGTCAACGAAGGGCGCGTAGCCGTCGATGGCCGGCGACATGACCAGCACGTCGCGCGGCTCGAGCGTCGGGTCGTGCTCGAAGAGAGCGCGCAACTGATCGTGCAGTACTTCGACCTCGCGCATCGGTCCGTGGCACGCATGGATGGCGATGGACTCGTCGGTCGGATGAAGCGCCAGCGGCGGCGCGTCCTCGTTGCCGGACCGCCGATGGCGGAGGGTCAGGATATCCGACTGCAGCGTGTCCAGTATCGTTGTTGTGCCCGGATCTTGGTAGAGGCTGTCGTCCGGTTCCTCGTAGTCGGCAACACTTTCGAGCACCTGTTGGAAGTCGCGGCCGACGCGGCCGAGCGAGGCGAGCAGCGGATTGTCGACTTCCAGGTGCAAACCCGTTTCGATCTCGTCGGCAGCGGCGCCGTGCTTCGCCAGCCTGCGCAGCACCTCGCGCTCTGCGCGGATCTGCGCCCAGTACTCCGGAGAGGGGCTGAGCAGGAACAGATGGACTTCGATGTGTTTCGACAAGGCGGCGAGCATTTCCAGGTACAGGGGGGCGAGCGTCGAGACCCCAAAGAGGCTCACTCGTGAGGGAACACGGTCCAGCAACACGCCCGGCCGTTGCAGCGTTGCCAGGAACTCCCGAGCGAGGGTGGCCACATGGCGTGAACCGTGCCGCTGCACGAGCGCGCGCCAGAGCACGGCCTGCCAGTGCGTCTCGGCGCTGTGCGTCTCGGCGCCGCGCTCCCAGGCAAGAACCATCTCGGGGCGATAGACGACGTACTGATCGAAGGTGCGGGCAATGCGCTCGGCGAGCTGGATGCGGCGGACGCCGCGTTCATCGGTGGCAAGGTACGTGTGAATTGGAGCAAACTCCGGGCGGTCCAGGAAGTGCGCCAGCAAGTCGGCAATCGACCACGTCAGGATCTCGGGTTCGAACGGGGAGCTCGCGCCATCGTCCAGACCCAGCACCGCGCTGACCGTGCGCAGAATCAGGTGGCGTGGAAACGGAAAGTCCGGATTGGCCCACACTCCCAGACGGCGCGCCAGCTCCATGGACAGCCAGCGCTCCATCCCGCGCCCCTGCACCACGATGCATTCGGAAGCCGTGGGATCGGGCAGCGGTCGCGCGACGACCTCGGCCAGTACTTCGACCAATGCTTCAGCGCGGTTGCTGCGATGGACGTACATGGAAACGTGAGAACCCTACGATGTCGGAGCCAATACCACAATCTCGCCGCCAGGCCGTAGCCGTAACGACGGATCACAATGTAGCTGGGCCGCCAGTCAACCGCTGTCATGGCGAGAGCTGTTGCCAGGATCGTCGATGGTTTTTCCGCTGAACCCGTCCGGCGCGCGGGATTTCGTGACTGACCGCGCCGCCCGACACCGTAAGGCACGCGAGAGCTGACCGCAGAACCGGGCCTCAGCCCTCGCCAACCAAGTGCTCCTGGTACCACCACGGGCGTATTGTGTTACCGCCGTCTCCGAATCAGCTCTGGCCTGCGCGCCCCGGACCCACCCCGTTGACGTCTCCTCGGATCGCCCGAGCGGTGCTTTGCACACCGATGATCACGAGGTGCAGCCTCGCGCGTGTGAGCCCGACGTAGAGCAGATCATTGCGCTTGCGCTCCACATACGAGTCCATCTCGGTGAGGATCACCACTTGTCGCTCAAGCCCCTTGAACCGATGCACGGTCTCAAACACCACCTTGCCGGATGTGCCGCGCGGGTCGCGCGTAATGCCGAAGTTGCCAACCCTATCGAGGTTGGCGAAGGCACTCCTCTCCCAGACGCGGCCGGAGAGGATGGCAATGTCCTGCGGAGCGACTCCCTCGTCGACGACAAGCCGCTGCAAGATGCGGCTGACGGCCTTGCGCACCTCGTGCTGACTGCGCGCTTCGACGAACTCGACGGGCCGCCCCTCAGGCGCGACGCTCTCGAGTGTGCCGCCAGTGTAGAAGGCACGCGCGATGTGGTGGATGCACTTCGTATTGCGCAGATTCTCGGTCAGGTCGAACGACGCCAGCCCTTCCGGGATGCCACCGTCGTGCCGGAAGATCTGCTGGTTGTTGTCATAGAAAATGTAGAGGATGCCGTCGCTGGGGTCGCGCAGCCCCAATTGCAGTGCCACCCACCAGTCCCGGCGAAAGTCCTGGCCTTCGTCCACCACGATCGCGTCGAAGCGCTCCTCCGGTAAGCGGCCAAGTGCCTCGACCAGAGCCTCCGGGAGCAAGTCGTCGAAGAAGGTCTGCCGCTGCGGCAGGCTTTCGACCGCCGGGATCTCCACCCCGGCTTTCTGTCGGACGACGTCGCACCAGTGCTGGAAGTTCATGATGGTAAGGCTGTCACATGGTCCGGCGGATTGCCGCAGATACTCCGCCAGTGGCACGTTGAAGCAGGTGAGCAGGGTGGCATAGCCTTCGGACGCCAAGCGCTTGGCCTTCTCGAGGGCGAGGAGCGTCTTCCCGGTTCCCGCCCCGCCGCTGATCGCCATGCGCCGATTGCGTTTATTGAGAGTTGCAAAAGTAATAGAAAGCTAGGACAAAAAAAGAGATGGCAGCTCTGAAGCAATAATGAAGCTCCGGAGCAGGGGTGGCGTGTGGCGGAGGCGGCGCAGTTCGTGGATGA
>Ga0187884_10004458_pt1 | contig 10261 bp, 11 predicted proteins | sample June2016WEW_20_4_FD_132983 | JGI IMG/M metagenome (GOLD analysis project Ga0187884, IMG submission 132983) | Peatland microbial communities from SPRUCE experiment site at the Marcell Experimental Forest, Minnesota, USA - June2016WEW_20_40 | ecosystem: Environmental > Terrestrial > Soil >...
CCCCGGTTGAGGGAGAGGACACTTTCCCGGCAGAGAGAACAGCCCGGCAAGGGAGGCCCCTGCACATGGTATCGGTTGGCATCGACCTGCATCGACGACGCTCCGACCTGGTCGGCGTCGACGACCTCGGCGGGGTCATCTGGAAGCACCGCATCACCAGTTCGCCGGCGGACTTCCTGCGTGTCTTCGGCGAGCTCGAGCCCGGGTCCTGCGAGGTGGCCTTTGAGGCGACCTACGGCTGGGGATGGCTGGCCGACCTGCTCCAGGACGCCGGCATCCCCGCCCACATGTCGCACCCCCTGGCGACCAAGGCGATCTCCTCGGCCCGGGTCAAGAACGACACCGTGGATGCCACCACCCTGGCGCAGCTGTTCCGAACCCACCTCCTTCCCGAGGCCTGGATCGCGCCCCCTCAGGCCAGGGAGGCCAGACGGCTGGTCCGGTCACGGGCAGCGCTGGTGCGCATCCGCTCCTGGCTGCGTTGCCAAGTCCATGCGATTCTCGCCGAGCACGGCGTCACCCCGGAGGCGAGTGACCTCTTCGGGGCGGAAGGACGCCAGCTTCCTGGCCGAAGTCAGCTTGCCGCCGCTCTCCCACAACCGCATCACCAGCTACCTGAGGGTCATCGACGCCGTGTCCGACGAGGTTGCGAGCCTGGATGTGGAGATGAGGGCGTTCTTCCGCGGCCACCCGGCCCTACCCCGACTGGTACGGATCCCAGGGGTCGGCTTCCTCACCGCCGCCACCGTGATCGCCGAGGTCTGGGATGTGAACCGCTTCCGCCGTGCCGACCAACTCTGCTCCTGGGCCGGCCTGACCCCCACGGAACGCTCCAGCGCCGAGCACACCCGTCGCGGGCACATCTCCAAGCAGGGCTCACGCTGGCTCCGCTGGATGCTGGTGGAGGCCGCGACCAACCACAGCGGTAGCGATCCCAACCTCCGCCAGTTCGAGGCCCGCATCGCTCGTCGACGCGGCCTCAAGATCGCTCGCCTCGCCCTGGCGCGCCGTCTACTGACCCTCTGTTTCTATGCCCTGCGTGACCCGGGTGGCTGTGCCGCCTACCCGCTGGTTGCCGCATGACCTGCTCACCCAACGTGGTCAGGCGCGCTCGAGAATGACATAGCCCCCGTCGCGCGGGCGGCTGCTCAAAGTGATTGAGCCGCCTGGGCCGCGTGTCCACCATGGGGATTACCCCCGAATAGATGTCTGGTCAGATCACCCGACCGCACCCCGTGGTCACCGCGGCCACCGACCACCACCGTCTCCACCGATCAGCCCTGAGGCCACGAGCCCCTTGACCGCGACGGCCTCTTCATAGATGTCATCCCCCAACACTGGGCCAGGCGAGAGTGCTGTCACTCTCACTGGAGCGAACCGTTCACGAGAACCAATCAGTAGACGTCGGGTGTGGGCGACGCGCCCAGGAGCCCGACTGGTCGGTCATCTCTCCTGGCAGCTGACCACCGCTCGGCTCGTGCCACCCACAGACACGATCACGGGTCCTGCCGTCTGGCAATCGACAGCGGCGCTCTGGTAGAGCGGGCTGCGACCAGTCACCGCGTAGGTGTCCGCGGGCACCGAGATCGAGAAGGTGACGTCGGATCCCGCGGTGATCGTGAAGGTGGTTCCAGCTGGATTGCGCAGACTGATGGTCCCCGAGAGCGTACGCTGCGTCGCCGGCAGCGGTCCCCCGAGGGCTTCCAGCGTGCGGGTTAACGATCCCGTCCCAGCGTGGAGCGCCAGCTCCACAACTCACGAGGAGCACCACGCCGCATTCACGCCTGGCGAAGGGTGCCATAGCGAGGCGGCCTTCCTCCGGGAGGCTCCGTCGCGCTCAGGCTGGAACGCAGGGAAGGGTGGCGTAGCTCGGCAGAGAATCGAAGCCAGGGGGCCATGAATTCGGGAACTGGCTGACTTCGACAGCCTCTCCTGTTTTCGCGTTGTAGACGACCACCCCCGACCGCGCCCCTCGCCCCGTGAAGGCGAGGTCGAAGTCCGACGCTCCACCGATCCCCACCCCGGCTGCGGCGACGACCCACACAGGGTCGTTGGAGTGCACGGCCATATTCGCCACCACCGCGAGCGGCACCGTTGCGTATGGCGTTGGCAGGGGCGAACTGTAACTGGTTCCCGGTGAGGGGGCAGGGGCGGCTCCGACGAAATGGAAGCCCGGCTCCATGATGCGGAGGTAGGCGTCATAGGTCATCAGCTTCGCGGCGAGGCGGGTGATCGTCCCGCCGCCTGCGGTTACCATCCTGGTCGCTGCGGCGAGCGCCGCGTTGCGATTCATCGGCTGAATGGCCATACCCGGCGGCCCTCCGCAACCGGGAGGCGCGGTGGGAAGGCCGCTCGTCCAGGTCGGGGACGGCGTCTCGGTGACGGCGGCCGCGGTCGTCGTTCTAGCTATGGGGGTTGCGGACCGGTCCTGAGCACCCTCCGGATGAGGGGCCACGGAGGAACTTGCCAGCGCGGCAGTAAGCACACCCGCCGCCACCAGCGCGTTGACGATCTCGGCTGCACGGCGCGGTCCCCATGGGTGGCGCTTGGGCACTGGAACTACGGACGCCCTTCGCGTGGGCGCACGGCGGGGGCGGCCCGCCACGTTGTCATCTTCAGCACCCATCACGAAATAGCTTGCGCCCACTCGACCTCCCGAGCAACCCGAGGATGACGGCGTCGACCTCATATCCTTCGCGACAGGGCAGCCTGGTCCGACAACCCCGGACGATCTCACCTTCGAGGTCACCTTCGCCGTCGGGAGGAGGGGGACAACCGCCGATGGTGGAGCGGCCCGAACGAAACAGGGTGCCTCACGCCCAGGTGCACCGTTTGGCCAGATTTACAGGCTCGATAGCGGGCCGCGGCGGGCGACGGGGTGTGGCAGCGGCGCAGCTCAAACGACATTGCCAGACACTGGGCCACCCCAGGGTGTCAGTTTCACCCCTGAAGCGCTATCTGGGCCAGGCCTCAGGAGCATGGAACCTGTCAGCTTCCAAGGGTGAGGCCGGCGACGCGGTCCATGACGCCCGACAGGCCCTGATGCCGGAGTGGTGGCGGCGCGCCTCCCCAGGCTCTGGAGGAACCCGGCAGCGGCAAGCACGGCCATGGTGGGGCAGCCCAGGATGCCCGCGTGTCGACGGTCACGTGATGAGGCCAGTCCGCGCCAGGTGATGAGGCCAGTTGCGGTCACCTAATAGAGCCACTTGCGGTCACCAAATGAGGCCACCCTCCTGACCTCATCGACCGCCCGGTGCCACAGCGACGATGGCCGGACCCAGAGCTCAAGGAGGGAGCGATGTCCGGCAGGAGATTCAGCGTGGCAGAGGTGGCAGAGGTGCTCCAGCACTGGCAGGCGGGCAAGAGCCGGCGGGAGCTGGCGCGAAGCCTGGGCATGGGCAGGAATCGGATCGACCGCATCGTGGCGGCGGCGGAGGCGGCGGGGCTGGGGCCGGGCGGCCCGCTGCTCAGCCGGCAGGAGTGGGAGCGGCGGGTGCCCGAGCTCTTCGCCGAGCAGGTGGTCCGACCGGTCGCCGACCCGACCAAGGAGATCCGCCGGTTCCACGAGGTGATCGTGGCCGGGCTGGCGACGAGCACGGTGACCACGGTCTGGCAGCGGCTGCGCGATGAGCGGGGGCTCACGGCTAGCCTGTCGACCTTCCGTCGCTACGTCCGCCGGCACATCCGAAGGGTGCGTCCCGAGGACGCCACGGTGCGCAAGGAGGTCACGCCGCCGGGGGAGGTGGCCGAGGTCGATTACGGCCTGCTCGGGCGGTGGTGGGATGCGCTCAACGAGAGGTGGCGGAGGGTGTGGGGGTTCGTGATGACCCTGGCCTTCAGCCGCATGGTCTTCGTGTGGCCGGTGCTGATCTGCGACGAGACGGCGTGGGTGGCGGCGCACGTCGCCGCCTTCGCCTTCTTCGGGTCGGTGCCGAGGCAAATCCGTCTCGACAACCTCAAGACCGGGGTGCTGCGCCCCGACATCTACGACCCCCTGGTCAACCGCGCCTACGGCGAGCTGGGGGAGCACTACGGCATCCTCCTCGACCCCTGCCGGGTGGGCAAGCCCAAGGATCGGCCGCGGGTGGAGCGCAACATGCCCTATGTTCGCGACAGCTTCTGGAGCGGGCGCGAGTTCCACGCGGTGCCGGCGATGCGTGACGAGGGAGCGCGGTGGAGCCGTGGCACGGCGGCGCGGCGGCCCCACGGCCTGCTGCCCGGGACAGTCGGCGAGGTCTTCCAGACGGTGGAGCTGCCGGCGATGCTGCCCCTGCCGGCGGAGCCCTTCGAGCTGGCCCAGTGGGCGAAGGCGACAGTGCATCCCGACTGCCGGATCCAGGTGCAGCGTCGCTTCTTCTCCGTGCCCTGGCAGCACATCGGCAAGCAGGTCCACATCCGGATCGGCGAGCGGGTGGCCTGCATCTATGACGGCACCGCCCTGGTCAAGACCCACATCCTCACCCCGGGCGAGCGCCACTGTATCGACGACGCCGACTACCCGGAGCAGAAGATAGCCTTCCTGCAGCGGACGCCGAGCTGGTGTCGGCGACGGGCGGCGGAGCTGGGCCCTGCGGTCACGGCCATCGTCAACGATCTCCTCGCTGGTCCCCATCCGCTGGCCTGCCTGCGTCAGGCGCAGGGGATCATCCGGCTGGCCGACAGCCACGAGCCGGACCGGCTCAACGCCGCCTGCCAGCGCGCTCTGGTCGCCGATGGCAGCCTGCGCACTGTCCGCAACATCCTGCTCCGCGACGGGGATGCGGCGGAGGACGAGCCTCACACCAGCAACGCCGGCGCCTTCCTCCACGGCGAACAGCTGCTGCTCGAAGGGGTGCGGCCATGAGGCCGGCCGAGCTCCAGGCCAAGCTGAAGACCCTCAAGCTGGGCGGCATGATGCTCACCCTGGAGATGCGTCGAGCTCAGGCCGTGGACCAGCGGCTCGGACATGTCGAGTTCCTGGCCCTGCTCCTCGACGACGAGATCGATCGGCGCCAGTCGAAGATGCTGGCCCAGCGGATTCACCGGGCCCGGTTCGAGGAGCAGAAGACCCTCGAGGAGTTCGACTTCACCTTCAATCCCCAGATCCCCGCCGAGCAACTCCGCAACCTCGCCACCTGTGGCTTCGTGGAGCGCCACGAGTCGGTTCTCCTGTGCGGGCCGGTGGGGGTCGGAAAGACCCACGCCGCGCAAGCGTTGGGGCACGCAGCCTGCCGCGCCGGGTACTCCGTCCTCTTCACCAAGACCTCGGCATTCCTGCGCGACCTCGCCGGCGGGCGGGCAGACGGTTCCTGGGAGCCACGGCTGCGGCGTTACCTGCTGAGTGACGTCCTCATCTGTGACGACTTTGGGATGCGCGAGTTCACCCCCTCCCAGGCCGAAGACCTCTACGAGCTGATCTGCCAGAGGTTCAGGGTCGGCAGCCTGGTGGTCACCAGCAACCGGTCGCCGAAGGACTGGTACCCGCTCTTCCCCAACCCGGTGCTGGCCGAGAGCGCCCTCGACCGGCTGGTCAACAGCGCCCACCACGTCATCCTCCGGGGCCGCAGCTACCGTCCCTTCCGGCGGCCAGACGGAGGCGGTTACCCTGCCCTCGACGACCCCAACGGCCCGCAACCTGGCCAGCTTGGTCGAGCGCTTCAGGCGCAAGCCGCTGAGAGCGCCCAGGAGGCGCAGGACGACCTCGACCCGACGTCTGATACCTCCCCCTCGGAGGCCCCCAACCACCCACCCAGGAGGACGAGAGGACAGCTACCATCGTGAGCATCCGACGGGGCGCCGGGTGGCTCCATCACGTGACCGTGCATGGCTCCATCACGTGACCGCGGGTGGCCTCATTGCGTGGCGTTCGACAGCCCGCGCCCCGTCTGCCATCTCCAGTGGGCAGGCACCTGTTCGCCCTCTCCGCCTACTGCCTCTCGCAGACGCTCTCCAGCCCCACTAAGCTCGGTGTCGTGACCGATCTCCCCGAGCACGTCGTGCGAAACCGAGCGTACTGGGACGGTCTGGCGCCCGAGTACGCGGAGAGAGGCCGTGATCGCTGGGCCCAGGCCGAGCCCAGCTGGGGGATCTGGGGCGTGCCTGAATCGGAGCTGCGGATCCTTCCTCCAAGCCCCGGCGGCCTCGACGTCATCGAGCTCGGCTGTGGCACCGCGTATGTCTCAGCCTGGCTGGCCAGGCGCGGCGCCCGGCCAGTGGGCATCGACAACTCGGAGGCCCAGCTCGTCAGCGCGCGAGGTGGGGCCGTGGACAGGCTCACCAGCAGCCCCACCGCCATCACCGCTCCGACCACCCCCAATCGCCCCCAGCGCCGCTAACGGTGTTCCAGGGACCAGTTCATCACCTCAAGCCTACGCGCATCCCGCGACCCCCACGATGACGAAGCTGGGCAGGCCGAACTTCTCTCTAAGGTGGCTTCCAGCCCCTCGCAGGCTGGGACCCCGAGATGGCGTCGCCACCAAAGCCACGCCCCGTTTTCAGCCTAGTAGCCATGCGTGAGAGAGTCCGTGTCGTGCGTCCGGTCCCACCACGCCGTCCGCCACGCTGGCTGAAGCTGTTCAATCGGATCAACGTTGCCCTGCTACGCCGGGGAATCGGCCCCGGCCCGCAACGCTTGCTCACCGTCCCGGGACGCACTACCGGAAGGCGGCGGACAACACCGGTCGCCGTGGTGTCCATCGGCGGAGAGCGATACATCGTGGCTGGGTACGAGACCTCGGACTGGGTGAAGAACGCCCGCACTGCCGGTTGGGCGATCATCAGCCGGGGCAAGAGCAAGGAGCGGGTCAAGCTGACCGAGATGCCTGCCGACACAAGCCCATCCATCCTGCACGAGTTCGCGCGGCAAGTTCCGGGTGGCCGGTCCTTCATGACCGTGGCGGCCGACGCGTCCGATGCGGAGTTCGCCGAAGCCAGCTTCCACCATCCGGTATTTCGGCTGGACTGACACCCGTCGGCCCTGTCCGACGGGACAGCACCCGTCAGGTCCAATGCGCGATAGATCCCCGGTTTTGCCGAGTACCATCGCTGTCGATGGACGTGGCTTGGGCGCTTAGCGAGCTGTCGAGTCTTGACGGGCCAAGATGAGTACAGGCAAAGGCGCAAGCGGCAGGGGATTCACCGTCCGGGAACGCGTCCTCAGGGGTGTTGCTTTCGTCGCAGGCCTGACCATAGCAAACGCACTTCCTGCGGCTAGGGATGATCCGTCCCTCAGGACCGCGATCATCATCCTCAGCGTTTTCATCCTCATTGAGCTTGGCGTCGATCTCCAGACGCCGTTCGGGGCTGGATGGAAGGAGAAACAGCTTTACGAGAGTATTGCGGCTACGATGATTGGCGCATCGGGCATTATCCTGGGCCTGTTAGCGGTGTTTGGGCAGAACACACTGACGACAACCGCAAAGGTCGGGACAGTCAGCCTAGTGGTGGACATCCTGTGTGGGCTGATCCTTCTGCCGCTGATTGCCGAGGAATGGGCTACGTCGTCGCTATCTAAGCTACAGGCCGCGGTGGTCCTGCTCGTATATACCGCCACCGAGTGGTCTCTGGCGTTTGGACTGCTCTGCGTTGCAATGGCAGTCCTGTATCGTTAGTTGGGCGACTCCACCGTCATAGCCCTCTGAGGCGAGGCCGCGGCCGTGCCGTCCCGGCCCTCCCAAGCGAACCGTCATCCGCTGACGCGCAGCTTCCGCTTGGCCCTTCGGCGCCTTCCGTCCCCGGAATCGACCTCGATCGCAACATCGTCCGGGTTGGGGTGTCCCAGCACCTCCGCGCCGGCTGCCACCTCGGCTGAGGCCAGGTGGGTCAGACGTCTAAGCGGTTACCCCGCACGAACCCGCTCGCGTGCCTCCTGGATGGAGCGGCCGGGTCACCCCGCGCTGGTGAGGCTTGGAAGTCCGAGTTTCTCTCCAGGGCGGCTAGCAGGGGCCGGTTTCAACCGATCGGTGCAACAAGGCTCTCCAGAAGCTGGCTGAAGGCCTCGGCTGGTGTTTGCCATCCGAGTGTACGGCGAGGGCGTCCGTTGAGCTGGACCGCGATGGCCTGCAGGGTGGCTGGGTCGCTCGGCATCACCGAAGTGCTGGGCAGGTACTGGCGGAGGAGGCCGTTGGTGTTCTCGTTGGTCCCCCGCTCCCATGGGGATCGAGGATGGGCGAAGTACACGGCGACACCTGTGTCGACGGTGAATTGCCGATGCTGAGCGAGCTCAGTTCCCTGATCCCAGGTGAGCGATTGCCGGAGCGATGTCGGCAGGGTGGTGATGGTCTCGGCAATGGCCAGGCGAGTGGGCTCGGCGGCGCGTCCTCGAGGTAGCGGAACCAGCATGGTGAATCGCGTCGTTCGTTCCACAAGGGTCCCCACCGCGGAGTGCGCCCCCTTGCCGACCATGAGATCGCCCTCCCAGTGACCGGGAACCTTGCGGTCGGCGACCTCGGCGGGGCGCTCGTCGATGCTCACCATGTCGGCGATCCGATGGTGTCCGTAATGACCGCGGCGCTCCAGGCCACGATGCTCCTTGCCTTGCCTCAAACCAGCCAAGAGCGAGCGCTTCAGTTCACCCTTCGGCAGAAGGTAGAACCAGGTGTAGATCGTCTCGTGGGACACGTGCATCGTGCCGTCGCTGGGGTACTCCAGCCTTATCCTCGCAGCCACCTGCTGCGGTGACCAGCCCCTGGCCATGCCGGCACACACGTGGGCCCGCAGCGGCGTCCCCTCCGCCAACTTCCGCACCTTAGGCCGCCGCCGTCGCCGGCGGGCCAGCTCTGCGGCCCTGACGGCTCGGTAGCCCGACCTGCCTCCGCCAGCTCGAACCTCCCGACTCACCGTCGCCGGGTCCCGGCCCAGCTGGCGAGCCAGCTGACGCATCGAGATATCGCGGGACATCCCCAGCGAGATCTCCTCTCGCTCCTGCAGGGTCAACCTCGTCCTCGGCACGGGGCACCTCTCATGGCGGCTGTCCGCCAGATCAGATCACCCCCGTTGCGTTCACCGGTTGAAACCGGCCCCTGCTAGTGCACTGTCTCATGAGAACGTTGACGGTGTACTGAGGCTGGAATCACCGCGGAGCGTCATGCACTCGATCACCTCCCTGGCGAGGCTCGGGTAGATGGTTTCCTTGGAGAGGACGAGTTGGCGCATGAGGACGCTCGACTCGATGTGAACGTGTCGGGTCGCCTCGGCGAGTGCCTCGGCGCGGAGCTCGGAAGAGCCGTATCGCAGCACCGTCGCATGGATGATCGATGGCTGGAAGCTGGGGACGCCGACGTCGGCCAGCATGTTTGCGACATGGGATCGGATCGTGCGGACCTCGCCCAGGGGTTCGGCGACAGCAATGACCGCGGCGTCGGTGACCTCGAGACGACGGAAGATCACCTCGCACGGGGGGACCGCTGCAAGCAGCTCTCGTAGCGATGCCGTCCACCGGAGCCTGTGGCGTCTCCAGAGGCTGTCCTTTGAGACGCCATATCTCTCCCTGACGGAGAGCAGGCAGGCGACGCTGATGTGAAGGGTCGCTGGGGGGCCAGTGAGGAGGCCTGGGCCTGCAGCCTGAAGGCGCTCCTGCGCTCGGACAAATATGCGCCGGGCGTCGTCCGTAAGATCCGCTTTGAAGGTTGTAGGCGATGCACCGCTTTCCCCAGAGCAGGTCCGCTTTGAGGAGCAGTGTCGCATCCGTCATGGGCGATGACGACCGAGAGACGCCAGGATCTCGTCGGCGGTCTTGACCCAGACGAAGGGCTTGCAGTCGTCGTTCCAGTGATCAAGGAAACGTTGGATGGCCTCGGTCAGGGCGCGGACGCTGGTGAAGGCGCCGCGCCGGATGGCCCGCCGGCTGAGGATCGAGAACCAGGTCTCCACCTGGTTCAGCCAACTCGATCCGGTGGGCGTGAAGTGGAGCTGGATGCGGCGGTGTCGGGCCAGCCAGGCCTGGACCTCCGGGGTCTTGTGGGTGGAGGCGTTGTCGACGATCACATGGAGAGGCTGGCGGGGATAGGTCTTGGCGATCAGCTTGAGGAAGTCGAGGAACTCCTCGGCCCGGTGCTTCTCATAGCAGCCGCCGGTGACCGTCCCGCTGGCGAGGTCGAGAGCGGCGAAGAGGGTGGTCGTCCCATGCCGGACGTAGTCGTGGGTATGGCGCTCGACCTGTCCTGGCCTCATCGGCAGCAGCGGCTGGGTGCGGTCGAGAGCCTGGATCTGGGTCTTCTCGTCGACGCTCAGCACGATGGCGTTCTCGGGTGGGTTCATGTACAGACCCACGACGTCCTTGACC
>Ga0187884_10004463_pt1 | contig 10243 bp, 9 predicted proteins | sample June2016WEW_20_4_FD_132983 | JGI IMG/M metagenome (GOLD analysis project Ga0187884, IMG submission 132983) | Peatland microbial communities from SPRUCE experiment site at the Marcell Experimental Forest, Minnesota, USA - June2016WEW_20_40 | ecosystem: Environmental > Terrestrial > Soil >...
AGAGCGCGACGGTGACCGTCGTCTCCGTCCGCGTGACTGGCCGGTAGAGGGTGTCGCGCTCGAAGGGCACGCGCCCGGCCTCCGTGATCAGACGTATCAAGTCCAGGCGTCGCAGCCCTTGTGGGGTGGTTGCACCGGCGTCGTGATAAATCTTCTCTTCGACCACAGTTCCGTCAATATCGTCGGCGCCGAAGCGCAGTGTGATCTGCGCCATCTTCGGCGTCACCATCTGCCAGTACGACTTGATGTGCGGGAAGTTGTCGAGTACCAGCCGGGCAACCGCAATCTGCCGGATGTCGAGCATGCCGGTAGTCTTCGGCAGATGCTGCAGCGGCGTGTTCTCGGGATGGAAGGCCAGCGGGATGAAGGTCTGAAATCCGTGCGTGTCGTCCTGCAGAGCGCGGAGCCTCAGCAGATGGTCGACGCGGTCCTCGTCGTTCTCGACGTGACCATACAGCATGGTTGCGTTCGACTTCAGTCCCACTTGGTGGGCGGTGCGGGCTATCTCCAGCCACTCGCCGCCATCGATCTTGTGGTCGCAGATGATGTGGCGCACGCGGTCGGAGAAGATCTCCGCGCCGCCGCCGGGCATGGAATCGAGCCCGGCTTCCTTGAACTTCACCAGCACTTCGCGCGGCGTTATCTTGCCGATCTTGGAAAAGAACGAAATCTCCACCATGGTGAAGGCTTTGAGATGGACCTGCGGAAAGCGTTCTTTCAAGCCGGAGATCAGGTCGAGGTAGTACTGGAATGGCAGGTCGGCATGCAGGCCGCCGACAATGTGGAATTCGGTGATGGCCTCGGTGTAGCCGGAAGCAGCGGTGTTCCAGACCTCTTCCAGCGCCATGGTGTAGGCGCCGGGCACATTCTTCTTCCGCCCGAAGGCGCACAGGCGGCAGGCCGCGACACAGACATTGGTGTAATTGATGTGCCGGTTCACGTTGAAGTAAGCCGTGTCACCGTGCATGCGCTCGCGAACGTGATTGGCCAGCCAGCCGACCGCCAGGATGTCGCCGGAACGGTACAGCGTGAGCGCATCGTCGGCCGAGAGACGCTCGTGCGCCATGACCTTATCGTGGATCGGGTTCAGGCGGACGTCGTCCGTTTGGAATGGGCGAAGCTGTTTGGCGACGGGCGAGGCAGACATATGCTCAATGATATCGCACCATGGGCTGGGGGTCACAGGACGATGTGAGGCAGGTTTGGGTCAGGGCACGACCTCAGTCGTGCCGAATGAACCAAGTAATTGAAGAAGAGTTCCTTCAGGGACGGCACGCAGGGGCTGAAGCCCGGTAATACATAAGGAGTTTTGCGGCACGGCTCAAGCCGTGCCCTGACACGAAACGGCTTGAGCCTAGTCCGCGGCAGCGTTTTCGTCTACTACCTCCGCAGCAGCAAATCCCCAGTAATGAAGAACAGGAACGCCATCGAGATCAGGCCGTTCATGGTGAAAAACGCGGCGTTTACCCGGCTGAGGTCGTCGTGCTTTACCAAGGAGTGCTCGTAGACCAAAAGCAGCGCCACGAAGACCACACCGACAATGGCGATCTTGCCCAGCCCGAACGCCACCACCATCCAGGCGAGCAGCAATACGGTCAACACATGAAAAAGCCGCGAAATGCTGAGCGAGGTGCGAATTCCAAACGCCTTCGGCACGGAATAGACGTCGGCGGAGCGATCGAATTCGTAATCCTGGCAGGCGTACAGGATGTCGAAGCCGGCACCCCAGAAAACCACGGCTGCGGTCAGAATCAGGATGCGCGGATCGAGCGAGCCGCGCACGGCAACCCACGCTGCGGCAGGCGCGATGCCCATCGCCAGTCCAAGCACGACGTGCGACCAACGAGTGAAGCGCTTGGTAAACGAATACAGAAACACGATGCCCAGCGCGACCGGCGAAAGATAGAACGCCAGCGGGTTCAGCTCCCAAGCCGCCAGGATCAGGATCGCGGAGGTCACGATGACGAACCAGGCCACGAACGATTTGCTCAGCTTGCCGGCGGGAAGCGCGCGAATCTTGGTACGCGGATTTTCGGCATCTATCGCTGCGTCGGCCAGCCGGTTGAAGGCCATGGCCGCCGCACGCGCTGCGACCAGCGCGACGACGATCCAGATAGAGGTATGCAGGTTCGGGATGCCGCCGGCCGCCAGAACGGCGCCGGTCAGACCAAAGGGGAGCGTCAGCACGGAGTGCTCCCACTTGATCATCTCCAGCGTAGTACCAATGCTGCGAAACAACGCCACGAATTAATTGTAACGTGGAAAAAGTCTCAGCTCATGCCCTGCGGCAGCGGCTGGCCAGTCCACTTGCGCTCCCAGGCCGGGACGGCGATGCGCTCCGCCACGATTGCGGGCTTGCGCGCCCAGCACACTACCCGAGTGCCGAACGGCAAATTAATGAAGCGGGTCAGGAAAAGCTCGCAGTCCAGCAGCAGGATGATCGCGGAATTGAGACTGCGCGAGTGCCTGGCGGACTGGCGGTAGCGATCAATCGACTTGGTGAAGATGTTCTTGCCGATGCGCTCGACGAATGCGGGGAGAAATCCTGACGCAACCAGGTAGGACACGCGTGTGACCTCGAAGCCGGCGTTGTTCAACTCGCGTCGCAATTCGTTCGCCGTGTAGCGGCGGCGATGGCCGCGGGCCTCATCTCTCTCGCCCCACAGCGCGGGATAGGCCGGGACTGTCAGGCATAACATCGCGCCATCCTTCAGGACGCGGCGCAGCTCGCGCAGAGTTGCAGGACTGTCGCTGACGGTCTGCAGGACATCGCCGGCGACCGCGGCATCGAAGGAGTTCGAAGTAAAGCTGAGTTCCTCGGGGCTGCTACAGACCAAGGATTGACGCTGGTTCATCTGGTGAAAAGCAAGCACCGGCAACGAAGGGTGAGCGTTCACGACGCGCAGCAAGGAGGAGTCGGCTGACCCAAATTCGGCGGTGCAGCCAAAATCGAGGACTCGGCCCTCGCTCTTGCCCTTCATCGCATGGGCGACCGCATCACGAAACAGCTTGCGACGCGCCACCCACCACCATGACTGGGTCTCGCGTCGGAGTGATTCGAATTCGGGTTGCGCTTGCATCGCCTAGCTCGTCCGCACTCGGAAGAGGTATTTTACGGGAATGTGCGACAGGTTTCTGTGAGATTGAGGAGAATGCTTGTGCTTAGCTGGCGCGGCCGTCACGTTGATTTAGGTCCCCTGGTTACTACTCCGCCATCCGCGCTTTCAAAGGAGAGCTCGGATCTGAGCGCCAAGACTCGACGCGGCCATTCTTGAAGTAAATCTGCGATGAGCCGTACACAAAAACATCGCTCGCGACTTTGCTCGGCGGACCTTGAATTCGAATCACGTCATTCTTCGTCGACCCGACGGTGAAGTAGGGCACTTGAGGATCTTCGTCAGGATAAACCACCAGTGACGCTTTACCGGAGACTGCGTCATTTGATCGAGGGTGCAGCCCTGTCTTGCCCGTGGGCGCAGCTGAATCATTCGTAGCCGGTTTAGACAATTGCTTTTTGTCTTTGCCATTTTGGCGGATGGCTCCGGTAGGAATTCCGCTGTTACCAACTGTTTCTGTGTGCGCGCCATCGGTGACATGACTTGCCTCCTGGGCGAACCACAGATAGACCGAAATTCCGACGGTCAATAGGGCCATGAGCGTGACGGCGAGTCGTTTCTTGTTCGTTCGTTGCTTCGTTCGGAAGGATGAGTTGACGTGGCTTGTGTGTGGGTACTTGTGCGCAGCGTGGGGTGAAACCGCAGCTGTAGCTGTGGCAGACGATCGCGGAGATTCCTCTGCTGGTGAGACCGGCCTCGACGACGCGTCGTTTGGGCCTTCAGCCACCGTAGTAGTCAGCAGTTGGTAGGCTGAATTGATTTCCTTCAGCTTTTCCTCTGCTGTCCGCCGCAAATTTTCGTCACTCTGGAAGCGGTCGGGGTGCCATACCTTGGCCAGCACACGATAAGCGTCTTTGATTTCAGTTTGAGTTGCAGCGCGCGTCAATCCGAACAACGCGAGAGCGGTACAACGATCGCAAATGGATCGTAGGCCATTCGTGTTGCGGCCACACGCACAAACGCTCATAGCCGTACCAGGTTCTCTCGGATAATCTCGTGTCGGAAATCTCCTCTTAATCCTTTCACGATCCGCCAGCGGCTAAAAGCTATTTGTATGGAATCTCCAATTGAAAGTCGGAACCGACCCAAGTCTCGAAAAGCGCGAGACCCGGGGCACCCGAATCGACAGGACCTAAACTTTCTCGTGGACGGCATTCTTGAAGTATTCCAGCGACATCTGCAAGCCGGTCCGTAGATCAATCTTTGGCTCCCAGCCGAGCAGGCGCTTGGCTTTCGTGATGTCGGGACAGCGCTGCTGGGGATCGTCCTGCGGCAGAGCCTCGTAACGAATCTTGCTCTTCGATCCCGTAACTTCCAGCACTACCTGCGCACATTCCAGGATCGTGAACTCGTCCGGATTACCAATGTTCGTAGGTTCGCGCTCGTCAGAGTTCGACAGCGCCAGAATGCCCGCCACCTCGTCGCTGACATAACAGAAGCTGCGCGTCTGCGAGCCGCTTCCGTAAACGGTCAGGTCTTCGCCTCGGAGCGCCTGCTTCATGAAGTTCGAAATGACGCGACCGTCGTTGAGTTGGAGCCGAGGGCCGTAGGTATTGAAGATGCGCACGATGTGCGTGTCCACCTGGTGATAACGGTGGTAGGCCATGGTGGTCGCCTCGGCGAAGCGCTTGGCCTCGTCGTACACCGAGCGCGGCCCTATGGGATTCACATGCCCCCAGTAAGTTTCTTTCTGCGGATGTTCCAGCGGATCGCCGTAACATTCCGAGGTCGACGAGATCAGGAACTTCGCGCCATACTTCTTGGCCAGTTCAAGGCAATTCATGGTGCCGATGGAACCGACTTGCAGCGTTTCGATGGCGTGCTTCAGGTAATCGACAGGGCTGGCTGGCGAGGCCAGGCGAAATACGTAGTCGACCTTGCCGAAGTCGAATAGCTGGCAGACATCCTGCTCGCGGAATTCGAAGCGTGGTTCGTTGCGCAGGTGCGCGATGTTCTGCAGACTGCCGGTCAGCAAATTATCAGCGCAGACGACGGAGTGGCCTTGCGCCAGCAGGGCATCGCAAAAGTGCGAACCGAGAAATCCCGCGCCTCCGGTAACCAGTACACGCATAGCGTTTCCCATCTCAGGCGTAGGCCAGAACGCCAGTCTGGCGCAGCCGCGCGCGCTGGTCCTCGATGATGGTGTGCAACGAATCCTCGAGCGAGATTTTGGGCGCGTAACCGATTAGCCGGTTCAGCTTGCTGACATCGGGGACGCGACGCCGCATATCTTCGAAACCTTCTTCGTAGGCGGTGCTGTAGGGAACGAACACGATGCGCGACGACGATTGCGTCATCTCTTTGATGCGCTCGGCTAATTGCAGAATCGTGATCTCGTGGTTGCCGCCGACGTTGTACACCTCGCCGTTGGCGTCAGGATGGGCGGCAATACCGATCAGTGCATCGACAGCATCGCTCACGTGGGTGAAACAGCGGCTCTGCTGGCCGTCGCCGAAAACGCGTATATCTGCACCGCTGAGCGCTTGCGCCACAAAGTTCGGCATCACCATGCCGTAACGGCCGGTTTGTCGTGGGCCGACGGTGTTGAACATCCGCGCAATGACGGTTGGGACACGCCGCTCTTTCCAATAGGCAATCGCCAGGAACTCGTCGATGGCCTTGGAGCACGCATAACTCCAGCGCGCCTTGCTGGTCGCACCGAGCACGAGGTCGTCGTCCTCGCGGAAGGGAATCTGCTCCTTCTTGCCGTACACCTCGGAACTCGAGGCGATGAGCACGCGCTTGCGCTTGGTCTCGGCCAGCGACAGCACAGTCTCCGTGCAGCGGATATTGGTTTCGATGGTCCGCACCGGGCTGTCGAGAATCAGGCGAACACCCACTGCGGCAGCGAGGTGGTAAATGACGTCGCTCAGGTCGACCAGTTCCGCCATCAGACGCATGTTGTTCGCGCTGTCGATGTGATAGGTGAACTGAGGATGAATCTTTAAATGCTGGATATTGGCAATGGAGCCGGTGGAGAGATCGTCGATGATGTAGACCTCGTCGCCCAGCGCGAGGTGCCGTTCTGCGAGATGCGAGCCAATAAAGCCGGCGCCTCCCGTAATCAATATCTTCAATACGTTTCCTCCGAAACTACTAGAGTAAACTTGTCGCGAAGCGCAGCGCAAACTCTGGTGATGCGGGTCACCGTAATGCGCGTGGTTCGCGCCCTATAATTGCCGGTTTATTGAGGCTGCAACCATGGTCGATCGCGAAGCAGACCTGCTGATCATTGGCGCCGGAATCGTCGGGCTGGCCACTGCGCTGGAAGCGACGCGGCGATTCCCCGACATGCGCACGATCGTCGTGGAGAAAGAAGACCGCGTCGCCGCTCATCAAACGGGACACAACAGCGGCGTCATCCACTCCGGCCTGTACTACAAGACGGGATCGCTAAAAGCCCGCAACTGCGTGGCGGGTGCGGCTTCGATGAAACGCTTGTGCCAGGAGAACGGCGTTCCGTTCGAAGAGTGCGGCAAGCTGGTGGTGGCGACCACCGTCGAAGAAGTTCCCCGGCTGGAGGGTCTGCATGAAAGCGGTATCGCCAACGGCGTGCCGGGTCTGCGCATGCTACAGCCGGAGGAGTTCCGCGAGATTGAGCCGCACTGCGCCGGCCTTCGCGCACTGCAGGTTCCGTCTACCGGAATTGTGGACTATACAGCGGTCGCGCAGAAGTATGCCGAGCTGATCCGAAACTCCGGGGGAGAAATCGTGCTGGGTGCGAAGGTTATAGGACTGCGTGGAGACGATCGCGGCAACGTTGTCGAAACGACGGCCGGAACATTTCGCTCGCGTTACGTCATCAACTGCGCCGGACTGTACAGCGATACGGTCACCCGCATGGCTGGCGTCGAAACGAATCTCGAGATCATCCCCTTCCGCGGCGAGTACTTCGAGATCCGGACTGAACGCCGCAGCCTGGTCAGAAATCTGATCTATCCCGTGCCCGACCCGCGCTTCCCATTCCTCGGAGTGCATTTCACGCGGCGGGTGAACGGAATCGTCGAAGCTGGCCCCAACGCGCTGCTGGCGTTTCGCCGCGAGGGCTATCGCGGCGCGCCACCCAACCTGGATGAGGCCATGGGGACGCTGCGTTTCGCGGGCTTCCGGAAGATGGCGAAGAGATATTGGCAAAAAGGATTGGCTGAGCAATACCGGGCATGGGTGAAGTCGGCGTTCACTCGCGAGCTGCAGAAGCTGGTTCCGGAGCTCCAGGAATCGGACCTGGCGCCGGGTGGTTGCGGCGTGCGGGCGCAGGCGGTTGACATGGACGGCAACCTGGTCGACGACTTTTACTTTGTCCATAGCGGTCGCATGATTCACGTCTGTAACGTGCCTTCGCCGGCGGCTACGGCCTCTCTGGAAATTGGCAAAGAGATTATCGCCATGATGGCTGAGCGCTTTAGCCTGACCCCGGTACCGCTCACCCGGGCCTAGCATGGTAAGCTTTTTGGATGGCTTTCTATCTCGTTACCGGCGCGGCGGGATTCATCGGATCATCCCTCGTGCGCGCTCTACTGGAACGTGGCGAGCAGGTTCGCGGCTTCGATAATTTTGAGACCGGCCGGCGCGAAAATATTCAGAACCTTCCATCGCAAATCGACTTCCGCGAAGCCGATCTGCTGGACGTCAGCGCAATCCAGTCGGCGTGCCAGGGTGTGGATTACGTCCTGCACCAAGCCGCGATTCCTTCGGTGCCGAAGTCGATTGCCGATCCTGCGCGCAGCAACAAGGTCAATATTGAGGGCACGCTGAATGTGCTGATGGCCGCGCGCGACGCCAAGGTGAAACGCGTCGTGTACGCGGCGTCGTCTTCGGCTTACGGCGACAGTCCGACGCTGCCGAAGTGTGAGGACATGGCACCGAATCCGCTCTCGCCGTACGCGGTCGCCAAATTGACTGGCGAAATGTACATGAAAGTGTTTAACGGCGTGTATGGGCTGCCGACGGTGTGCCTGCGTTACTTCAATATTTTTGGCCCGCATCAGGACCCGACGTCGCCGTATTCTGCGGTGCTGGCGAAGTTCATCACCCAGATGCTGCGCGGCGAGCGGCCGACCATCTACGGCGACGGCGAGCAATCGCGCGACTTCAATTACATCGACAATGCGGTTGCCGCGAACCTGCTTGCCGCGACTGCGTCTGAGGCCGACGTGGCCGGGGAGATGTTCAATATCGCCACCGGCCATCGCTTCAGCCTGAATGAGACATTTGAGATGCTGAAGCCGTTGACCGGCTACACCGGCGACATTGAGCACGCCACGGAGCGCAGTGGCGACATCAAACATTCGTTAGCGGACATTTCGCGCGCACAGGCCAAACTAAAGTATCAGCCGCTGGTGGACTTCAAGGAAGGTTTGCGGCGCACGGTGGAGTGGTACCGCGCCAGCGAGTCGTCTAAGAAGAAACAATTGGCGGCGAAAACGTAGACGCATCCTTATGGTTTTGCCGAGGTGAAACTCGAGCATTTTCAAGATCGCGCTACCATAATTTTAAATGATAACGAGACCACAACGCCGGCCTTTGCGCCGGCTTCATCACGAAAGGATTATTCATGGCCCGTCAGCCCGGCACTTACGCCACATTTGATACCACCGAAGGAACCATTGTCGTTCGTCTGTTTGAGAACGATGCGCCCGTCACTGTGAAGAACTTTATCGACCTCGCCGAAGGTTCGCGCGAGTGGACGCACCCGACGACCAAAGCCAAAAGCAACAATCCGCTCTACAACGGAACCATCTTCCACCGCGTGATTCCCGATTTCATGGTGCAGGGTGGAGATCCGACGGGCACCGGCATGGGCGGCCCGGGATACCAGTTCCAAGACGAGACCAAGAATTCGCAGCACAAGTTCGACAAGCCGGGCAAGCTGGCGATGGCGAATTCCGGTCCCAACACCAACGGCTCGCAGTTTTTCATTACCGTTGCGGCGACCCCGTGGCTTACCGGCAATCACACTATTTTCGGCGAAGTCGTCGAAGGCCAGGAGATCGCGGACAAGATCACGAAGCTTCCGCGCAATCGCCAGGACAAGCCGAATAACGATGTGGTGTTGAATTCGGTGAAGATCGAAAGAGTGTAGAAGAAAGTTTCGAGTTTCAAGTTTAAAGTTTCGAGAGAGGCGGGGGATTCGATCTCCCGCCTTTCTGTTTGCCGCCAAGATCGATGAGTTCTGGGGGCTTTTTTGAGGGAAGCTACCCTGGCTGGCGTATAGTCAGTCCGTGCATATCGGGCCCAAATTCTAACGAATCTAGGAGATGAACATGAAGAAGCTTCTCTTCGGAGTTGTGTGTTTGCTCCCCCTTCTGAGCTTTGCGCAGAGCCCATTCGACGGCACTTGGAAGACCAACATGGAGGCCTCCAAGCTGTCGCAGAAGTCGTACGAATTCACAGTCAACAACGGGACATACGACTGCGAAAGCTGCGTCCCCAAGATCAACGTGAAAGCCGACGGGCAGGACCAGGCTGTCACCGGTCAAACCTACGACACGATCTCGGTCCAGGTGACCGATCCAAACTCGGTTCACTTCGTTTTGAAAAAGGGTGGCAAGACCACGGGCGATTCGACTCGAAGCGTCTCTGCCGATGGCAAAACGCTCACGGTAGCGGCTACTAATTATCCCGCCGATGGCAGCCAGTCGTACAAGTCCGAGTCTACCTGGATGCGGGTCGCCAAGGGACCTGCGGGCTCGAATGGAACCTCTGGCAAATGGCGTATTCAGAGCGCGAGTGGAGACAGCGCTGGCATGACGACAACCTGGAAGGTTTCCGGCGACGAGGTCACCATGACCAGGGGCTCGGGAATGACCTGGACCGCAAAGTTCGGCGGCGGAGAGGTTCCAGTCAAGGGTACCTACGCGAACGAAACCGTGTCGGTGAAGAAGTTACACGATCACGGAATCGAAGTGACTTACACTCGCGACGGCAAAGTTTACGTCGTGGATAAAGTGACCGTTGCCTCCGACGGCAAGAAGATCACGGATGTGGAAGACAACAAGTGGACCGGAAGAATTTCAACCTACGCCGATAAAAAGAAGTAGTGACATGCTGCTCAACCCGGTGCGGATCGAAAGGTTGTAAACCGGGAGGTTCGAGTTTCAACAGGCGGGGGATTTGATTCCTCGCCG
>Ga0187884_10004465_pt1 | contig 10242 bp, 9 predicted proteins | sample June2016WEW_20_4_FD_132983 | JGI IMG/M metagenome (GOLD analysis project Ga0187884, IMG submission 132983) | Peatland microbial communities from SPRUCE experiment site at the Marcell Experimental Forest, Minnesota, USA - June2016WEW_20_40 | ecosystem: Environmental > Terrestrial > Soil >...
AAGATCGCGCAAGCGGGCGACCGGCGCAAGGCCGGGCAGGAGGCGCAGCGAAAGGTGGCCAAAGCCAAGCGCGAGCTGCGCGACGATTTCGAAACCACGGTGCTGGCCACCGAGGATGACTCACGGCAGGACCGCATCCAGCCGCTACGCATCACCGAGGGCGCGCGCGTGCGGCTGAAGGACGTGCGGGAGCCGGCACGCGTGACCCGTTTTCTAACCAACGATCGCATTGAAGTGGAAGCCGGATTTTTGCGCTTGCAGATTTCGCGCGACGACGTGATCGAAGTGCTGCCGGAGACGGGCGGCGCGCCGGCCAAGCTGCCGCAAGGCGTGACTTACAAGCCGGCGCCGCAGTTATCGCCGGCTTTCCAGGAAATCAACGTGATCGGCCGGCACGCCGAGGAAGCGCGCGATGCGGTGGACGAATTCCTGGACCGCGCCGTGATGGCCACCGCGTCCCGGGTGCGCATCGTGCACGGCTTCGGCATGGGTGTGCTGCGCCAGACCATTCAGGAGTTGCTCAGCACTCATCCGCACGTGGCGAAGTTCTACTCCGCGCCGCAGCAGGAAGGCGGGGCGGGGGCGACCATCGTGGAACTGCGGGAGTAGGCGGGGGCATGCTTTACCTTGCCGTCACCCCGTGAGATGACGCCGGCGATCCAGGAGGAGTGTGGGCGCCGTCGACGATGAGTCAGCTTGACATTAAACATGCGAGGATGTCTACGTGATCAGTGTCGAACCAACCACCGAGGTCAAACTCAGTCACCGTGCCTGGCGAGTCGCCATCGCCGAAACCGGCCATATCGCGGCCATATCAAAGGAGGGTCTTGCCACTCTGCTCGCGCCCGACCACGTCACGCCCAGATCGTTTAGCATTTCCGCCGACGCCAGCGATGCGGCACTCTCCGCGACGGGAGACATGTTGGCAGTCGCCGCGCGTGGAAAGCTTGTCCTCATTTCAACCACTACGTTTCGGCCGGTTCACCGCTGGGACGAATCAACTGAAGCATGCTGCTTTCTTCCCGGTGATGCCTTGTGGACGGCTTCGAGATGGGACGAGGATTCGGTCGCCCTGGAGGTCCGGGAGCCCGATACGTGGAAGGTCGTCGCGCGTGCCGAACTGAAGGATCCCTTCGACAATTCCTCGTTCATGATGCGCCCGCATTCCGATGGCGAGTACGTTGCGATTTTGGCCGCCGCGGGCCAGGATGGTCAGAGTCTTTTCTGGGCACATCGCGACGGTTCCCGTATCGGCGTTGACCGCTTTCCAGGACTCGAAGACACCAGGCTGCCCAGCCCTCTGCCCGCCGGCAAGCAGTTCCTTGCAATCTGCGATGGCAATGAACTTCGCCGCTACAAGTTCCCACTCGGTCCGCTCGAAGGAACAATGGCGTGGCCTTTCGATGACATGGAGAATCAGATCGGCGACCGGGTCTCCTGCGTCGATTCGGACCGCGCCCTGTTGAGCTCCCTCACTGATCGGCTGTACCTCGTCGACCTGCGCAAGATGGAGATTGCCGACGAGGTCTGGCTTTGCGGTCACGAGCCGAGGCCTGCCGCCGAGGTCTACCCGAAACTGCGGAATAGCCGACGGCTGTGCTACGACTTGGGGCACTTCGAACCTCTGCGGGCCGGCAGTCTCGTCTCGATCCACAGCGAGCTCAAGCGTGACAGCCATGATAGCGTCCTGACTTGGCGGGTTCCGTCGTTGGGGAAAGTCCGCTAGCAACAGAGACTCCGCTTCCGCGACGCCCTACTCCGCCTCCGCTTCCGGTGGTTCCCACGCGTCCAGCAGCTCCGGGTTTTTGGCGAACCGCTTCAGGACGCGCAGGATTTCGCCCGACTTAAAACCGGCATGCAGCAGGCGGCGGTAAGCGGCAGCCATGTCTTTGTCCTCTTCGAAAAGGCCTTCGCGCACGGCGAGGCGGTATTTGCGGCGGACCCAGTCCTCGATCAACGCCGTCTCGTCGACGCCCGCATACACTTCGCGCACGGTGCGCTCGGCCAGCGCTGGCGCCACGCGGCGGCGGCGCAAATCCTGGACCACGCGCGTGCTTCCCAATTTTTCGCCGGAGAGGCGCGCGGTGGCGAAGGATTCGGCGAAGCGGCGATCGTCCAGATAGCCAAGGTCCTTTAGGCGGGCCACCGCGTTATCCACGTCGGCCTCGCGTTGCGCGCGGCGGCGCAACTTCTCGCGCAGCTCTCCGGTGGAATACGCCCTGCCCGCGAGCAGCCGCAGTGCGTAGGTCCACAATCGTTCGGCGTTCAGGCGCCGGTCCGGTTTTTCCGCCATGATGGAGGTTCTTATGCGGAGTATACTGAAAATTGGCTCGGATAGAGACGGTTGAGCCGAAGGAAACAGGAGGCACACGATGGATAAGAACGGACTTTCGGCATTTTTGTTGGGCCTGGGCGTGGGGGTCGGCATCGGCATATTGTTCGCTCCCAAGTCCGGAGAGGAAACGCGCGAGTATCTGCGCAGCAAGGCAAATGAAGGCGGCGACTTGCTGAAGCAGCGCAGCGCGGATCTGAAGCAGACCGCGGCCGACTGGGTCGACAAAAGCAAAGAGGCCCTGAACCGCCAAAAAGAAAACCTGGCCGACGCGGTGGAAGCGGGAAAGCAGGCGTACCGTGAGGCGCGCGCGCCGCAGGCGAACGAAGGGAACGCTTAGCATCTAATTCGGTGGCGGGACGGAACTGACGGCATGAGCGACGAAGTTTTTCGCTGGATCGTAAGCGCTGGGGTGTTGCTGGTGGCCGCTGTGTTCGTAGTGCAGGCGCTGACGGCGGTGGCGATTTCCCGCGCGTTGCGCCTGATGCAGGGAAAGATCGCCGGTTTTCTGGCCAGCGCCGAACCCGCCGTTGCACGCCTGGACCCGATGATCGAGCGCGCCACCGTGTTGATGGACACGGCCACGCCGCAGATCAAGATCGCCGGCGCGACCATTGAAAAAGCCGGTCCGGCCCTGGAGAGGGCGCGCGTGACAATCGACAAGGCGGCTGCCGCCATCGACCGCGCCGGGCCGCTGATCGATCAGGCCAAGACCACGCTGGCCAACGCTAATCTGGCGATTGAGGAAAATCGCCCGAAGGTTTCGGAAATCACCGAGCAGGTGGCCGGGATCGCACGCACCAGCCGCGAGCAGGTGGATCGCCTGGGCGCGCTAGTGGAGGATGCCGGCGACCGCGCCCGCGCGCGGCTGGCGCAGATCGACGACACCGTCACCGACGCGGTGGAGCAGGTGGGCGAAGTGGGCAACGCGCTGAAGCGCGCGGCCATGCGCCCGGTGCGCGAAGCCAACGGCGTAGCGGCCGGAATTTCAGCCGCGGTTTCCACTTTTGTCAAAGGCCGCAAATATCCTCCCGACATGGCGACCCAGGACGAGGAGATGTTCATCTGATGCCGCTCAAAACAGGTTGACGTCGAGACCTGCGATGAAGTGGATGCCGGGAATGACGAGGTCGGGCAACTCGCGGTCGTTGGTCAGGAAGAGATCTACCCCGGTGTGCGCCGCACGCGCGAGGTGTGTGGCACCGGCCGGCATCACCCGAGAGTGGGCGCAAACCTGGCCGTAGCGCCACATTTGCCGGTCAGACAATTTGACGCTATTCTTGCGACTGGCCGCGCGGCTCCGCGGACTCCGGCGGCTTACACCCTGGCGGCGTGCGTGGACCTGCGCTCGGCTACGTATTGGCGGAGACGCGCGTGGAACGCCGCAGCCAGTGCGGTCTGCGCGGCTAGCGTACGGCCCACTTTGGCGCCTTCGATTTCCAGCACCGGCAGCAGGTCGCGCGTGGTGGAGGTGATGAACACTTCGTCGGCGGCTTCCAAATCGGATGGCAGCAGCGGCTTCTCCCCAACCGCGAGGCCCGGCACGCGGATTTCGTCGAGCAGCACTTCGCGGGTGACACCAGGCAGGCAGCCGGAGCTGAGCGGCGGCGTCCAGACCTGGCTCCCATTGGCGATAAAGATGTTGGCCGAAGTGCACTCCGACACCTCGCCGCGCTCGTTGAGCAGGATCACTTCATCGAAGCCGCGCTGCTGCGCGTTTTCAAGCCAGGTGAGATTCATCGCCCAGGACAGGATCTTCGTGCCGGCAAACTCGCAGGCGGCGTGGCGCGCCTGCGGCTGGACGGCGAGCTTGACGCCATGGCCCCAATCCTTGGTATCGGCGGTGAGCGCGATCAAGTCGCTCGAGCGGCCGGTCGAAGGGCCGGCCCACATGCCGCCGCCGTTGCGGACAATCGCGACGCGGAGAGTCGAATTGTGGGCGCGGTTGGCTTCCACCAGTTCCAGCAGCCTGCCGCGCAACACGTCGGGACCTTCGAGCAGCGGCACGTGAAACAGCGCGGCATCGCGCTGGATGCGGGCCCAGTGGCGCTCGAAAGCGAACAGCACGCCTTCGGACACGCGCAGCGTGCTGAAAACGCCCCAGCCCGCCAGCAGACCGACTTGCCCCGCCGCCAGCGTTTCGGCCGAAGCTTCCTGAATGCGATCGTTGTGAAGAATAAACCGGTGCACCACGTTCCCATTCTATCGCGCGGCGGTTGGCAGCTCGTGGTAACGCCGCCTGGGCTCCATCCGGCGGAGCGCTGCCGCCTACCTCATGGGCCACTCTATACCGAGCAGAAACTGGCCCTCGTTCCGCGGCACCGTCAAGTAATACGAGGCATCGTTGGGAGAAGGACTCGATGGGACCTCGCAGCGCAAATAGCGGAGTTCCGGGGTAATGCGGATTTTCCAGAGGCCAATTCCGATTCCGCCACCCAGCACCCATGCCTGGTCGTGCGCGTGCCAACCTACCGAAGAGAACGTCACATCTGGATCAAATGGAGGAAACCCGTAGTTGATCGTGTTGATCTTTCCGCTGGCATATCGCGGCTCGAATCCCAGTGACAGAAACGGATGCGTGCGAGCAACCGGTAAACGGTACTTGACTAGAACGGGAAACGCCCACGAATTGGCAATGGTACGGCTCACCCATGACTCGCCTATCAACCAGAAATTCAGGGTGTTTCCGAGGCGGCTATAGAGCACATCGGCCTCTAATGCAAAGTGAAGTGGCAGCCCCACCTCGATTTTCGGACCGACCAGGTACGGCTTGGAATCCGAGGAGCCGGAATAACCCGCGTAGCCCGGCGGGCCGTAGTCCGGTGAGTCTCCCGTGAGCCGGAGGCCGCCTTCCGCCCCGATGGTCAGGTGTTGAGCCGATGCGGGGATGGCGAGGCATAGCAATGTGAGTGCTTTGCGCATGACAGTTCTAAGACCCGCGGGAGGTGCGTTTACACTACACCGCGCCGCGGTTCTTGGAATGACTCGGACTTTACCGGGAACGTCCAGCGTCGCGTGGTCGCGTAATCACCAAGTCGGCACCGTGCCCGCCGCCCTGACGCGCGGCCTCGACAGGCGACAAAAACCGATCGTCTGTCCTACCCCTGACAGACCGCAGCACGCCGCTGCTGCAACTCGGGACGGTACTCCGGCGGCACCAGCAGCGTCAGGGCGTCGGGAACGATGCGGATCTCGGCCGGCAGGTGGCCCGCGAATTCGCCATCGATTTGCAGGAACACACGCTGATCGAGCGGCTGTGGCGCCGATACGCGGCGGGCGCGCAGCACCACGATGCCGGGCACGCCATCCATCCGATTGGCGACCAGTCCCGCGAAATACCGGACATAACGCAGCGTGGTGCGGCCCTGGAACAAGACGAGCTCGAAATGGTCGTCGAACAAGCTGACATCGCGGGCGATTTCGAAATCGCCGCCGTAATTGCGGACCTTGCTGACCAAGGCAAACGAGCAGTGGTGCGTCACGCCATCGGCCTCGATGGAGAATTCCGGCAGGCGGCGCCCCAGCAGGCTCCAGCCGGCCAGCCAGTACGCCAGCTTGCCGATGCGCGCCTTTAACGGCGCGCTGACGTGGTAGACGATCTGGGCATCCAGGCCGATGCCCGCCATCAGCAGAAAATGCCGGGAGACCGCGCCGGCTTCCGAACTGACTTGCCCTATCGAAATGCGGTGCGGGCGGCATTCACCCAGACGGCGCGCGGCGTCCAGGAAATTGCCGCCGAGTTTCATCTCCATCGCCAGCACGTTGGCGGTGCCCGCCGGCAGCACTCCCAGCGGCACCTGGGAATGCACCATGCCTTCGGCCACTTCGTTGAGCGTTCCGTCGCCGCCGGCGGCCAGAATCAGGTCCGCGCCGCGCTCGATCTGCTCCCGCGCCAGCGCGCCCGCGGTGCGCGGACCGGTGGTGGGGCAGCACGTGACCTGGTGCCCGTCTTGTTCCAGGATTTCGGCGGCGCGCGCAACCAACGCGCCTCCCTTCCGCCCCAACTTGCCCGCGCACGGGTTATAAATGAGGACGGTCTTACTGTAGCTGGTGATGGTGAACTCTCCCATTCCTCGTTAAATTATAGATGAGAGCACAATGAAAGATTTTGCAGGGGAGGCCGAGAAGCTGCGCGCCGAGTTGCGGCGCCACGAGCATCTGTACTACGTCCTGGACCAGCCGGAAATCAGCGACGCTGAATACGACGCCCTGATGCGCCGCCTGCGGGAACTGGAGGAGGCGCATCCGGAGCTGGTTTCTCCCGATTCGCCGACCGGGCGGGTGGGCGGCAAGCCGCGCGAGGGCTTCGTCAAGGTTCGCCACAGCGCGCCGATGCTCAGCCTCGACAACGCGCTCAACGAAGGCGAGCTGCGGGATTTCGACCGCCGCGTGCGCGAACTGCTGGAGGGCGCAGCTTACGCGTACGTGGCGGAGCTGAAGCTGGACGGCCTTTCGATGGCCGTGCAATACGAGGAAGGCCGCCTCCGCCAGGCGGTGACCCGCGGCGACGGCACGGTGGGTGAGGACGTCACCGAGAATGCGCGTACCATCCGTTCCCTGCCGCTCCGCGTGGATTCCGCATGGCCGGCCTTCGAGGTGCGCGGGGAGACGGTCATGAACCGGCGCGCCTTCGAGCGCCTCAACGCCGAGCGCGACCAGCAGGAGCTGTCGCGTTTCGCCAACCCGCGCAACGCCGCGGCCGGCTCCCTGCGCGTGTTGGAGCCGCGCATCACGGCGTCGCGCCGCCTGGATTATTACACGTACTTCCTGATGACCGGCGGCCACTTCGCGCTCCCCAGCCATTGGGCTTCGCTCGATGAAATGGTCCGCCTAGGTTTCAAAGTCAACCCCCATCGAAGGCTGTGCTCCGGCGTGGACGAGGTGCTCGAATTCTGCGCCCACTGGGAAGTGCACCGCCAGGATTTGCCTTACGAGATCGATGGCGTGGTGGTGAAGGTGGATTCGGTGGAGCAGCAGAACGCGCTCGGCTTCACTGCGAAAGCGCCGCGCTGGGCCATTGCTTACAAGTACCCGGCGCGCCAGGAGCGCACTACGGTGGTCGGGATCGAAGTGCAGGTGGGCCGCACCGGGGCGCTTACCCCGGTCGCGCATTTGCAGCCGGTGACGCTGGGCGGCGTCACGGTTTCCCGCGCCACGCTGCACAATGAAGACGAGATCGCCCGCCTGGGACTGAAGATCGGCGATGAGGTGATTATCGAGCGCTCCGGAGACGTCATCCCCAAAGTGGTCCGCGTCTGGGCGCAGGGCAAAGGCCGCACGGCCTTCGCGATGCCCGTCAACTGCCCGGTTTGCGGCGGCAGAGTGGTGCGCGAAGAGGGCGAAGCGGCGCGGCGCTGCATCAACGTGGACTGCCCGGCGCGGCTGAAGGAATCGATTCTCCACTTCGCGTCGCGCGGCGTGATGAACATCGACGGCGTGGGCGAGGCGCTGGTGGATCAGCTCGTCGACCGCGGCCTGGTCAAGAGCGTAGCCGATCTCTACCAATTGACCGCCGAACAACTGCTGTCGTTGGAGCGTATGGGCGAAAAGTCGGCCGCCAACGTGCTCACTAACATCGCCCGGTCCAAGCTGAATCCGCTGCCGCGGGTGATCGCCGCGCTGGGAATCCGTTTCGTCGGCGAGCGCACGGCGACGCTGCTGGCCGAGGCGTTGGGCAGCCTGGACGCCCTGGCGGCAGCCAGCGCCGAAGAGTTGCAAGGCGTGGAAGAGGTCGGGCCCAAGGTGGCGGAGAGCATCCTTCAGTTCTTTCGCGAGCCCCGCAACCGCGAGCTGGTGGAGCGGCTGCGCGCCGCCAGTCTCGATTTCACCTACGTCTCGGAACGGCCCACGGGCGGCCCGCTCGATGGCCTCACCTTCGTGCTGACCGGCACCCTGCCCAGCCTCAGCCGAGATCGGGCCAAGGCTCTGATCGAGCAGGCGGGCGGCAAAGTGGCCGGGTCGGTGAACAAGAAGACCAGCTATGTGGTAGCGGGCGAAGACGCCGGATCGAAGCTGGATAAAGCGCGCGCGCTGGGAATCGCCGTGGTGGACGAGCAAGAACTGCGGCGCTTGATGGAAGTCCGCGAGTGACGCGGGACGGGCGCGTCCGGAGAGCGCGGCTCGCGTTACGGGTGGTCGTCCTGCATCAGCTTGCTCACGCGCTTCAGATTGCTCCTGATCTCGTCGGTGGCGTCGACGATTTGGCTCGTGTCATAGATTACGCGCGGGGTCAGGAAGATAATCAGCTCGGTGCGCTGGGTGCTGACGCTCTTGCTCCCGAACGCCATGCCCAGAATCGGGATACGGTCCAGAATCGGGACGCCGCTCAAGGATTCGGTTTTGGATTCCAGAATGGCACCGCCGATGGCAACCGTGTCGCCGTCCTGCATAGTGATCTGCGTGCTCATGGAGCGGTTCGAGAACCCCTGGCCCAAGTTGTTCGACGCACTAGCTGAGGGAGCGCTTACCTGCTGGTTGATGATCATCGTCACCACGCCGCTCGAGTTGATATGGGCCAGGATGTCCAGCGTCACTCCCGTGCTCTGGCCGCTGATGGTCTGGGCGAAAACCGAGTTGCCACTCGATTGCACGCCTGCCGCCACGCCCGAGGACGTGGCCACCGGAATCTGGCTACCCACGTTCATGGTGGCCGGCACGCTGTCGGTGGCGATGATGCTCGGCGACGAAATCACTTTGGCGCGACCGACACCTTCGTTCGCTTGGAGCAGCCCCAACAGTTGCTTGCTTTTCCCCACCACCATGCCGGCCGTCAACGCCAGGCCGCCCGAACCAACCGCGGCGAACGGCGCTAGCGACGTCGTGATCCCGCCGATCAGACTCTGCCCGTTGGTTTGCGGCGTGACACTATTGTTCGTTAGGGAGCTGCAGCCGGTGTTTCCCGCCGACTGCAGACAGCTTTGCAAGCCCGCCGCGAAACTGCCCGTCAGATCCACCTCGTAAATCTTGCAGTCGATCAACACCTGGCGAGGCGGCACATCTAACTGGCGTAGCAGATTCTGAATCTCCTCCCACTCCTGCGGCGTTCCCTGAACCAGCAGTGTGTTATCGAACGGATTGGGGATGACGTGCGGCATGCGGGCGGCCTGCTCGCCGGCAGCCCCCTGGCCCAAGTAGCTCCCGGTGCGATCGGCCGCGGCTGGCTGCGCCAGGCCACTGGAGGCCGTACTCTGCATCGGCACGGGCGTCGCTTGCGTCTGATACGCACCGTAACCGCCGTAGCCGCCGTAGCCGCCATACGGATTACCGGACATCCCGCCGTAGCCGCCAAACATGTTGCCGTAGCCCATCCCCATAGAACCGCCGTAGCCCATGGAGCCGCCGTAACCGGTGGAGCCACCATAGCCCATGCCACCGCCATAGCCGCCACCACCCATGCCGTAGCCCGTGCCATTCAAGCCGAGCCCCGAAGCGTACATGCTGTTGTTAGATTGCTGCGCCAATCCGATCAGCGCCATCGGATTCCCGGTGTACAGCGCCATGATGGCCATTGCTACCGTCTCGGCGCGGCCGTATTTCAAGCGGTACACCCAGTTACTTGTCGATCCCGAAGTCACCTTCACCGGGATGTCCAGTTTTGCGATCCACTTTTGGACTTCGGCGAAAATACCTGGATTGGGCGCCACGGCAATCAGGATGTTGATGCGGTCCACCGGAATGAACCGCACGGCAGCATTCTTCTCGGAGAGCGAATAGGCTTTGAAGACTGTGTCCAGCTCCTTGGCCAGGTCGGTGGGGCGGCTGTTCTCGACATCGAAAAGGCGCACACGCTTGGTCGCGAAGGTGTCGCTGTCAAACAGCCCAATCAGTTCCATCGTCCGCCGCATGTTGCGGCTGTTGTCCTCGAGAATCAGCAGATTCGCCGGATCGTAGGTGGAGTGCGTGGCGCCTTC
>Ga0187884_10004467_pt1 | contig 10235 bp, 10 predicted proteins | sample June2016WEW_20_4_FD_132983 | JGI IMG/M metagenome (GOLD analysis project Ga0187884, IMG submission 132983) | Peatland microbial communities from SPRUCE experiment site at the Marcell Experimental Forest, Minnesota, USA - June2016WEW_20_40 | ecosystem: Environmental > Terrestrial > Soil >...
TCCCGGTCTGTGCTGACAGGGTCGAGAGGCTTTCCAACAGCCTCGATGAACCCGTACTTGTTCTGCTTGACCCCGAGTAGCCGCGCGAGCTCGCGCGTGCCCGGTGATGGCTCCATGCCCACCGACAGCACGACGAGGTCCATGGGGACTTCCATCGGGCGGCCCATGGTGGTGTCCTCGCCGCGGACAAGCAGGCGATCCCCTTTCGGCAGCACTTCGGTGATCAGCCCCTTGACGTACTGGACGTGGTGCCGTTCTTGGGCCGGCCAGTAGATCTCGTTCTCCCAATAGCCGTACATCCGCATGTCGATGTAGAAGATGAGCACCTTCGAGTCCGGCAGCAGTTCCCGGATCTCGATGGCTTCCTTCGAGGCCACCCCGCAGCACACCTTCGAGCAGTACTCATTGCCAATCTGGCGGTCGCGGCTGCCGACGCACTGGACGAAGCAGACCCGCTCCGGTGGCTGCCCATTGGACGGACAGAGCACCCGTCCCTCCGAGAGCATCGCCTCGAGGTCAGGCTGGGTGATGACGTCGGGGAACTCGTAATACCCGTACATCTGTGTCGCCCGGCCCGGGTCGAAGTGGCCGAACCCCGTGGCAATGATGATCGCACCGCACCCGATCGTCTGGTCTTCACTCGACTGGGTCTCGGCCGTCTCGGCGCGACGCAGTCTGAGTGTGAAGGCACCGGGTTCCCCCGTAACTCCGGCGACCTCGGTACCGAGCCGGACCTCGATGAGCGGGTTGGCCGTGACCAGGTCGACCATCTGACGGATCTGTGGCTGCGCGGGCTCGCCGCGAGGCGTCAGACCGCAGTAGTTCTCTGCGACAGGCGTGCCGCCGAGGAAATCACGCTGCTCTATCAGCACCGCCGTGCCGCCCAACTCTGCGATACCCTGCGCGGCGCGCAGCCCACCTGGTCCTCCGCCGATGACCGCAACCGTCTCAGAGGACATCTCTCACCTCAATCGTCGTGTCCGTTCCCAGAGCCGAAGGCCCTTCTTCGTCGTGCAGGCCGTCGGCGTCGTCCCAGTCGAGGTAACGCTTCTCGCCGCTCTCGAGCCGGCGCAGATCACTCTGGAACTCCGCCCATGCCTTCTCCCAGTCGATGCCCATCTTCTCGAGCAGCGGCCGGTAGTCGGCCGAGTGCCAGTGCAACTGGCACACGCGGTATGGATGGGCTCCCATCGCGAGTGCCGCGAACTGCGCATCGCTGAGCACTGCAAGACCGACGTTGCGCCCGTGCGCCCTGGCCGCAAACTGGCTCTTGTCGAGGGTTGTGACACACCCGGTGTCGTGAGTCAGCACGACGTCGGGGTTGGCCTCCTCCTTCATCACTTCGATCTTGCGCAAAGTGGCGAACGACCGGGTGAAATCCCTCTGCACCAAGATGTGCCGGAAGCCGAACCCGCAACAGTCGAACCAAGTCGAGTAGCTGCGCACCTCGGCACCGAGGGCTTCGGCGAGGCCCGTCACGACGGCGGTGCGTTGACCACCGTAGATGTCCGGGTCGTAGATCGCGTCGCCCGAAACGATCTTGTGGTAATGGCACGCCGGGTGGACGGTCACCACGATGCCCGACACGTCGCGTACCTGCCTAGCGGCGATCTCGTGGCGCAGCGCGTGAACCCACTCCGAGTAGTGGACGATCTCTTCGGGCAGCACAAGGGGCTTGCCGAGCTTGGCCATGATGCCGCGTACCTGCGCTCGCAGCTCCGGGTGCCTTATCAGCTGCTCGCGCACTTCCTTGTAGTGACCGTAGGAGGTGCCGCAGTGGATGAGCGGGAAATAGCCCGTCTCGTAGGCGGCGGCAAAATTGCGTACGGCCACGGCCGCCTGGGCGGCCGTGTTGGAGGTCGCGCTCGCGTAATAGTTCCAGGCCGTGCACGAGGTCTGGTCGTGCGGATCGTGGTAGTCGTAGCCAAGCTTGCGCATCATCCAGAAGATCGACGTGGAGTAGCCCGGGATGTGGCCGCACTGTCCACAGGACTTGTGGTGCCACAGGTGCGCCTTTTGGATCCGCTTCTCGCGTCCGTACTTCGTGGCCACGCTGATCGCTTCCCCGTCGATCTTCTGCACGATCAACTCACCCTGGCGCTCCAGCTCGAGCAGTTCGGCACGGGGGTCGTCAAGTGACCGCCGGTCGACGACCGGCTCGGCGGTTGCGTTGACAAGCCGACGCGCGTCGAGGGGTGCCCCTATAGGAATCGTCATAGCTCAATGCCTTCTTCCTCGAGGCGATCCTCCATCAGCTCCTGCAGGATCGAGTGCAGGCTGGGATCGACCTGGGCGATCATGTCGAGGGCGCCGGTCTCGAACCAGATGAGGTACAGCTCGACCAGCGTTCTGTCGGCAACGGACCAGCCGGTCGATGTCGTGTGCATGGTCTCCGGTGGCAGTGCGCGGCGCCACAGGTCAAGGTTGTCCGCCACGTCGGCGGTCTCGGGCCCCCAGTCCGGGAAGGCGTCCCGCCCCAGCATGTCCGGTGAGACCTGGGTACCGGTGGACATGATCTTGTAGATGATCCGTGAGTAACCGACCAAGGCCTCCTTGGCCGAGGCCAGCCCGTTGCGGACGGCTACTTCCCTCATGATCGTGATGATCCCGCCGGGGTTGTTACCACGCGGGCAGCGCAAGCAGGAGAAGCACTGGGAGCACTCCCAGATGTCCTCCTGCATCTGCTGGTAGATCAGCTCGACATCCTCACGCGCGGCCGCCTGCGCGATCCGGCGCGGGCTGAAGTCGTAGAACTTGGCTGACGGGCAAGCGCCAACGCAGATGCCGCACTCGTAGCAGCCGTACAGGTAATCGCCGAAGCGAAGGTCGCTCTTGACTTGCTCGAACAGCTGCACCTTCACCTCGTAGGACACCTCGGTGTAGCCGGCGACGTCTGCGACTTTGTAGTGAGCGTCCGTCTTGACCTGCGGGGGGGCAGTGACGGTCATGGCGAGGGCCTAGAAACTGATCACGGCATCGGCTGAAGCCGCTAGGTCATTGAAGGCTGCGCCGCCGATCACCTCGACTCCCTCGATCAGGTCTTCGAGACTCAGATCGTTGAGCGCGAGCGACGGCTGGCAGACCAGCAGCCGGACGCCGAGGGTGGTTGCCTGCTCGATGAAGTAGCGCAGCGGCTGGCCCTGGTCGCCCTTCGGGCCGATCTTGTCCACGACGTCTTTGCGCAACAGGGTGGGCCCGTACATCGTGAAGTAGATCATGACCTCGAACTCCATCGCGGCCGCGGAGGCCGCGAGATAGAAAGGGGTCGCGCTGCGGCCTGGGTCGTCGGCTCCGTGCGTCTGCACGTACAGGATCTTCGTCTCAGAGTCTTCGGCCCACATCGAAGCCTTCTCTCAGTTCACCTTGCGAATCAGGATGTGAAAGACATCACCCTGCTTGGTGATGCTGAGCAGGTCATTTCCCGTACGGCTGCTCCATGCCCGCATGTCCGGCTCGACACCGGGGTCGGTGGCGAGGAGTTCGAGAACCTGTCCGGAAACGAGATTCTTGATCGCTTGAGCAGTCTTCACGACTGGCAACGGGCACGCCAACCCAGTGCAGTCGACAACCTGGTCGACAGCTGGGGTCGAGGGCTCCGGCACGACGTTCTCCTTTTCGTCTCAGATCGAGAAGTCTTCCCCGGACCATACGCCGGACTCGGACGGACGCACGTCATGGCCGTGGCCGTGTCCCGCGACGGCCATCTCCAGCTCGTCGACGCGCTCCAGTAGCGAGTGCAGGCTGGCACCGAGCAGGTCCGGCATGAAGGCCGACTCGAGGTCCGGCCGGTCGCTGGCCCGGTGCGGCCGGCTGCGGGCGATGATCTGGCCGGGCACGCCGACCACGACCGAGTTGGGGGGGACGGACTTGACGACGACGGCGTTGGCGCCGATGCGGCTGTCGTCCCCGATCGTGATCGCCCCCAGCACCTTGGCCCCGGCGCCGATGGTGACGCGGTTGCCGACGGTCGGGTGGCGCTTCACCCGCTCGAGGCTCGTGCCGCCGAGGGTGACACCTTGATAGATGGTCACGTCGTCACCGACCTCGGCCGTCTCGCCGATGACCACGCCCGTGGCGTGGTCGATGAACACGCCCTGGCCCAACACGGCCGCGGGATGGATGTCGACCCCTGTGAAAAGGCGCGCCAGGCTCGAACACACCCGGGCGAGGAACTTCAGGTCGTTTATCCAGAGCAGGTGGCAGATGCGGTGGCTCCAGATGGCGTGCACGCCCGAGTAGCAGATGGCGATCTCGAGTGACGAGCGCGCCGCCGGGTCGCGCTCGCGGGCCGAGGCCAGGTCGCGCCGCAAGGTCGAAAGCATGCTCAGTCGCTGAGACCCTCGAACAGCGCCGTGGACAGGTAACGCTCGCCGAACGACGGGATGACCACGACGATCAACTTGCCCGCGCTCTCCGGGCGCTTGGCCACCTCGAGCGCCGCCCAGAGGGCCGCCCCCGAGGAGATGCCCACCAAGAGGCCCTCCTCCCGGGCCGCCCGGCGGGCGAGATCGAAGGCGTCGGCGTTCGCGACGGTGATGATCTCGTCGATGACGGCCTTGTCCAAGATGGCCGGGACGAAGCCCGCCCCGATGCCCTGGATGGGATGGGGGCCCTTCTGGCCGCCCGAGAGGACCGGCGAGGCGGCAGGCTCGACCGCCACCATCTTCACCGACGCCTTGCGCTCTTTCAGCACCTGGCCGACGCCGGTTATCGTCCCCCCGGTGCCGACGCCCGAGACGACGACGTCGACCTCGCCGTCGGTGTCGTCCCAGATCTCCTCGGCGGTCGTGGCCCGGTGGATGGCCGGGTTGGCCGGGTTCTCGAACTGCTGGGGGATGAAGTAGCGGAGGTCGGCCTTCGCGAGCTCCTCCGCCTTGGCGATGGCACCGGGCATGCCCTCGGGTCCCGGGGTCAAGACGAGCTCGGCCCCGTAGGCCCTGAGCAGCGCCCGGCGCTCTTTACTCATGGTCTCGGGCATGGTGAAGGTGCAGCGGTAGCCGCGGGCCGCGCACACCATCGCCAGGGCGATGCCGGTGTTGCCGCTCGTGGGCTCCAAGATGATCGTGTCGGGGCCGATCAGGCCGGCCTTCTCGGCGGCATCGATCATCGCCACGCCGATGCGGTCCTTCACGCTGTGGGCCGGGTTGAAGAACTCGAGCTTGGCCACGACGGTGGCCCCGCTGTCTCCGGTGAGCCGGCGCAGGCGCACCAAAGGTGTGTGCCCGATGAGCTGAGTGATGTCTTCCGCGATCTTCATGCCCCCATGCCTTTCTCGAATGCTGTCGGACAAGCCGAGCCCAACTTGCAAATAAATTCTATCGTAATCATGCAATAAATCACATACACGAGCAATTCGCCTCCGCAATCCCTCGCGAGGATCGGCGAATCCTTGGAGTTATCCCTACCGCACTCCGCTCAGGCCGATTCGCACCTCAGTCAGCCACTCGGCTCGGTCACGTGGGCGTTACTCTCAACGTGAGGCACGATTGAATCCCATGATGAGGGGCTTCCCCAGTGGCACGGGGAGGCAAGAAGAGCAAGCGCTCACTCTTGATGCCGGCGTTCGATCGGGATCCGATGGGCGCCTCGCAGCCAACAGATACACAGTGCGGGACGCGGGCAGGAGCACAACGGTCACGCGTTTGATGCGCAGGCCCCGCCGGTGATGGTCTCAAGTTCGGCCTTGAGCGCCGCCACAAGCTCAGGCCGCCGTTCGAAGAGGTCCTGTTCCTCGCCAGGATCGGCGGCGAGGTCGTACAGCTGCCCGGGCGAGCCAGCCTCGGGCCAGCCTCCTGTAGGAGGTGGCCAGCCACCGGATCCCTTTGTGCCCAGTACGAGCTTCATGTCCTCGAGTCGCAAGGCGAAAACGCCGCGCTCGGAGTGATGTACCAGCGAGCGCCGCCCCCGAGGAGAACCGCCGTTAGCCAGGCCGGCACGAAAGCTCACACTGTCTTCGGCCTCTGGGGACACGTTGGTGTGAAGGAGATCTGCGATCGTGGCGTACAGGTCGGTTAGACCCACGAGCGCGTCGGAGCGCACCCCAGCAGCGACCCTGCCGGGCCAGGACACGACGAGTGGCTCGCGGTGCCCACCCTCCCAGATGTGCGCCTTGAACCCTCGCCAGGGTCCCGACGAGCGGTGGCCGTAGGTCCGGTAGACCTCGACCCCGTCAGCACCGATCACCCGGTCGCCCGGAAGAGCACCGTTGTCGCTCGTGAAGATGAAGAGCGTATCCCGCCATACTCCGGCTGATTCGAGAGCCGCCCGGAGTTGACCGACCGCGTAGTCCACGAACCAGACAAGGTCGCCGCGGGGCCCGGCTTGGCTCTTGTTCCGTGCGACCTCAGGCACGACCTCTTTCGTGCAGGGCTCGTGTGGAGAGTCGAGCGCGACATAGGCGAAGAACGGTCGATCACCGAGCGCCGCGGACGTAACGAAGCTACAGGCCCTCGCGAGGATCTCGGGGTCGGCGTCAGCGTGTCGCCAGCCCGGGGAACTCATCCCTGGGCGGCCGGTATAGGGCGGCGCGTCGTCATAGACGCGAGGCGGATCGACGAAGCGGTCACCTTCGATGAATCCGTACGGCGGCTGGCAGGTCGGGCAGCCCGACGTCCCGAAGAACTCGTCGAAACCGAGCTCAAGCGGGGCGCCCGTCACCGGCCGGTCGAAATCGATCTGCTCTTCCAACTGACGGGTCGCGTCGCTCCACGGGAAAGGACGGGCAAGGTCTACGTTCGCGCCTCTCCGGAGCGCGTAGCCGAGCCCGAGGTGCCACTTGCCAATCGCGGCGGTCCGGTAGCCGAGCCGCTGGAGCATTCGGGGCAAGGTCGGTCGGTCCGCCTCCACGAGCGGCGGCTCATAACCATAGAAAACGCCGCTCTTGAGCGGCGAGCGCCAGCAGTAGCGGCCCGTGAGCAGGCTATAGCGTGACGGCGTGCACACCGCAGATGAGGAGTGAGCGTCGTCGAAAGCGACCGACTCGGCAACGAGGCGGTCGATGTTCGGCGTCGGGATAAGCGAGCCCGGGTTGAACGCGCCGATGTCGCCGAAGCCGAGATCGTCGGCGAGTACGAGCACGACGTTCGGCCGCGTGCGCCCGGCCAGAAGCCCAGTGATCTGACCGCTCGCGTTGCCGAGCCGATCACCACTCATCGGCCCGGCGCTATGGGACTGGGGGCCGCAGCGGGCGACGTATCGGGCTCAAGAACTGGTGAGTTCAGCCAGACAGGCGGTGAGCGTAGCGATCGAGCCGTCGTATAGGTAGTCCCAGAGCGATCGGTCCGGTCTCTCGCCCTCCACGAAGTCGTTCGGAGGTGGTTGGGGTCGCAAGAGGTTGCTTGTCACTCTGTCGCGCTCATCGTCTAGTCACGTATCTCCCGGGACAGCCAAGGGTGCGCCTCGTGTGGTCCCAATACAACCATTCACAATCCTTCTGTTCCGAGCGCCACGCTAGTGAGTCAAGGTCCACTGGCGCACGTTGTCGCGTTGACTCATCAGAAACCTCCGCGTAGCCGCCCGGGTTCCCGGACAACTTGACACGAGTCAATAGGTTGTGATCTTGAATACCGCCTTTAGCTCGGGATTCGCGAGATCTTCTGGGTTGGGCTCGACTTCCGAGCGTTGCCGGAGCCTGTGGGTGAGTCGGGCCGAGCTTCTGGCGGCGGCGGTCGGTGGGTGCCAGTGAGCGGACGCGTCTTTGTTCATGTTCACGCATGTCGGCTCCCTCACGGCGACGAACGCCGCCCTTCTCGTCGGGGTCGAGTCCCTCACCGAGAAGATCACCGAGTTCTTGGCAAATCTCGGACCTTTACGTCCGGCCGCTGGGCATGATTCCCCGGCCTCGATCGATCCCCTCATCACGCCAAAGCGTCTGTCGGAAATGGTTGAAGGGCACCAGCGCTTCCCAGGGGAACCTGTCAGGCAAGACGAGCTGTTGCACCATCGGGGCCCACCTCGTTCTTAGCTTTATCCCCCGTGGCACGCCTTCGCTTTCTGTCCGCTCCCACAGGGACACGGGCTGTTGCGAGGAGCGCGCGAAAACGCCACCGTGATAGCCGATGCGGGACGCCCGTGATCGAGCAGGTCGGCCATGAGCTTCATCGGCTGGTCGACGCGGCGGAAGAAGGCCTGGTAACCCGCGCAGAGGTAGTTCAGGCCCGGCTCACCATCAGGGGTCGCGATAAAGCGATTTTTCGGACACTCGCCGTTGCACGCAAAGCCCACGTCGCACTCAAGGCAGTCGCGCGGGAGCGTGTCGCGTTTGTCGTTGCCGAAACGTCGCTGATTCTCGGAAGCGAGGAGCTCAACGAGATGCGTTGTCGTGATGTTGCCGAGGAGGTGCTCCGGCTCGACGAAGTGGTCGCAGGAGTAGACGTCACCGTTGTGCTCGAGCGCAACCGCGCGCCCGCAGGTCTCCGCGAAGACGCAGATGCCCGGGGGGAGATGCATCCAGGACGCGAGTGCCGCGTCGAAGCTCTGGACGAAGACCTCACCGACATCCCGTCCGATCCACTCGTCGAAGACCTCGATGAGGAAGCGCCCCCACTGTGCAGCGTGGACCGAGCGGTCGCTCACCGCTCCGAAATTCTCAGCACTGGGCTCGTGCTCGACAATTGGGACGAACTGAATGAAACGTGCCCCGCAGTCGTCACGCAGGAACCGGTAAACCGCACGGGGGTGCTTGGCGTTAATGGCGTGGACTGCGCACAGGACGTTGTATTCGACGTGGTGGGCGCGAAGGAACTCGAGACCGCGTAGGACGCGTTCGAGGGTCGGTTGGCCACGCTTGTCGACTCGGAGATTGTCATGGAGCTCGCCTGAACCGTCGATACTGATCCCAACGAGGAAGCCCTTCTCCGCAAGGAACTCTGCCCAAACCTCGTCGAGCAGCGTCCCGTTTGTCTGCATGGTGTGCAGGAGGCGCTGGTTCGGGCGGCGGTAGGACTCGGCGAGTGCGACGACGCGACGGAAGAAGGGGAGTCCCATCAGCGTCGGCTCGCCGCCCTGCCAGGCGATCGTGACCTCGGGCGCGTCCTGGGCCTCGATGACCTGGCGGACATAGGTCTCGGCAACCTCGTCGCGCATGCGGAAGCGGGCATCGGGATAGAGCGCTTCTTTGTCGAGGTAGAAACAGTAGGAGCAATCGAGGTTGCAGATCGCTCCGGTCGGCTTCGCCATCACGTGGAAGCCCCTTGGCGCAGTCGGCGGGCGCGGAATGGGCATCGGGGGCCCCGTCGAGGTACGTCGGTGCTCGGGCTCGCGACGGCGCAGGGTTACCGGGACGTCGGCCACATCATCGTGTCGCGTACGCCGCGCACAGCATTTCAAACCGGAGTCTTCTTCCTAAACGATGTTCTCGCTTCACCACCGCCCAGACCTGCTGCCCGCTTCGTCCACAGCAGCCCGGGCACTCCGTAAGAGCGCTGCTTTTCAATCTACCCCGATCGACCTCCAACCCATGCGCCCGCACGCGACCTTCCCGGCGTATTTGACAGCGGGTCGCGACGGCCCACGCTCATTGCATGAGATGGGTTCGGCTCGGCATTACCGTCCGGAGTATCTGGCCTTCGACGACAAGCTGTTCATCGACCCCGCCGGCTGAGCTGGTCTTGCAGGTGCCTGAGTCCAAATCGGCTTTCCTTCTTCCAGCGAAACCGAAGCCGTGAGGCTCCATTAATGGCCGTAGTAACTCTTGACAATCGCAATAGGTCGAGTCACTCGCCTGGTTTGAACTGCACTTACTCGGTGGACCTTATGGGACTGTTTTCAACTTGCGATTAAACGTCAAGGGCGCGCCCTTTGGCCGACGAGCCCTCCCTGGCCCGGGACCGCAAATGGTGGAGTCTGTGTACGATCTCCTTGTGCAGACAGCGGCCGAAGGTGCGGCGGTCTCGTCGAACAGAACGTGACTCTCGCCGTAGAGACCACGAGCCGGGCCTGCGTGTTGCAGCAGGGCAGACTGGTGCTATCGGGTCCCAGCCGCGAGCTGACCGACGACCCGCTGGTAGTAGCGGCCTATCTCGGCGCGCGGGTCGAGTCGCCGGAACAGACGCCTCAAGCATGAACTCTGACGGAAGCCCGTTGCCCCGACCGGCACCCTGCTTGCTACCGGGTTGCCCGAGCCCGGGAAGGGAAGTGATCGCGGTCGACGCCCACGCCGGTGGCGAACCGGGGCGGGTCATCGTGGGCGGGGTCGAGGACGTGCCCGGGGCGACGATGTTTGAGAAGATGCGCCA
>Ga0187884_10004468_pt1 | contig 10233 bp, 8 predicted proteins | sample June2016WEW_20_4_FD_132983 | JGI IMG/M metagenome (GOLD analysis project Ga0187884, IMG submission 132983) | Peatland microbial communities from SPRUCE experiment site at the Marcell Experimental Forest, Minnesota, USA - June2016WEW_20_40 | ecosystem: Environmental > Terrestrial > Soil >...
AGTCGGTGCTTTGCGTTTATCCAAGACTGGGTAGAAAAGAAGACCCGACGCCACCTGATGCGTGCCCGGAAACGACGGGGCTTCGGCTGGAAGCGATGGAGTAGGGAGTGGCTCTATAACGTGCTCGGCCTGTTCCACGGGTATCGAGTACGCCCATATGGGTCTCTGCCGAAAGTCGCACCTGCGCGATAAGTCTCATAACCCTTGATGGGAAGCAGGCGGGAAAGCCCAGTGCCCGAAATGGGCACGCTGGGTTTGACGTGGCGGGGGCTGGAAACCGGCTTACGATGCGGCTAGTGTGGTACTCCCCAGAGGAAACGGGGAGCAACAGATAGGCCCAACCTACGGAGCATGGCGCCAGTCCTCGACCCTACCGGAGGGAGGGGGACCCTAATCGGTTCTCCCTACCCCTATCATCAAACTGACCGACCACCCGCGAGATGACAATCCAAGAAAGGATGGAAGACAACCATGATGAGACACAGAGATAGAGTTCTCACGGCCCTTAGCCACGAAGAACCCGACCGGTGTCCCATGCAGATCAGCTTTACTCCTGAGTTCGCTTCCAGGCTCCACATGGATTTACTTCACAAGACCGGCTCCTCGCACAACCCTCACGGTGGCGGCAACACCTATGAGCTTGAACAGGCCCTAGGTGAAGATATGCTGTTGACCTCAGTGGGTTGGGCCAACTCGTACTACCTGGAAGCAGGTGATTATACTGACGAATGGGGCATTGGGTGGAAGCAGTGCGAGTACACCACAAGATTCGGCAAAGGCAGTTATACGGAGATTTCCGGCCATCCTCTCGCCAACGATGAGGCGCTTGAAAGTTACAGGCCCCCGGCCCCCGGCTGCCCGGAGCTATACCAGGAGGCCGCACGCACCATCCAGGCGTTCAAGGAGGAATACTGGATTGTGGGTGTTACAGTCACCACGATCTTTGAAACCGCTTGGGCCTTGCGAGGGCTGGAACGACTGCTGATGGACTTCGTTTTCAATCCCGAAATCGCGGAGAGGATCCTCGACATTCCTTATCAATACCATCTGACCGCGGCCAAGAAACTCGTGCAAATGGGCGTGGATATGATCTGGGTGGGTGACGATGTCGGCGCGCAGAGCGCGATGATGATCTCTCCACAATGCTGGCAGAGGTTTCTCAAACCCCGGATGGCCACTTTCATTTCTGAGATCAAAGCTATAAACCCGCAGCTCAAAGTCGCCTATCACTCCGACGGAATGATTAGCCCCATCATTCCCGATCTGATTGAAATCGGCGTGGATATCCTAAACCCGATTCAGCCTGCTTGCATGGATCCCGCACAAATCAAGCGCCAGTTCGGGGACAAGCTCTGCTTCTGGGGATCCATTGACGAGCAGCACACACTGCCTTTCGGTACGCCTGCCGAGGTCCGAGGGGAGATTTTCGAACGGCTCAATACCATTGGGAAAAACGGCGGTCTTATTCTCGCCCCAACGCATCATATTCAGTTGGACACGCCACTGGAGAACTTCTGGGCCTTGCATAAGACCATCATTGAACCGCCGTACTCGAGACTGAGAGGGGAGCAAGGAGGAATGCTGCGAAGGGGAAGCCGGATGTGCCGGAGGGGTTACCACCTTTAAACTTGAATGCGGCGGGGATTGACATGGGCAATGCGGAGCACACGGTGGCTGTGCCGCCGGCAAGGTTTGCTGGAAGTCCACCGCTTCTGGCCAAACGAGCGATTGCTTGACACCGTTAGGAGGCTTGCGGATTTGCGTCTAAAGACTTTTGGGCAGGGAGGCAAAAGTCTTGCTGGCATGAGAGAGTGCGAGGGTAGCTCCGCGACTGTGCTCTTGGATCCGATCATGGAACTCTTTAAAGCAACCAACGACTCCTGGTATTTGAACTTCGCAGAGACTATTGTTGATCAAATGGGGGACAGGCGAACTTTGGACATAGTCCACAACAGCCTAAAATGGCTCGACCTCGCTGAGTTCGCGGATGGCAAGATATACCAGCTAATCTGGAAGCATGTTGGTATTCTAAAACTGCATCAAGTTACTGGAAACCCGGACTATTTGCAGGCGGTCCTTAACGGGTGGGATGAGATTGTGCGATATCACCTCACGATAGGTGGAGGCCCTTGGGGCGGCTTCGGCGGCAAATGGCACGAGTGCTTCAACACGAGGGGTTTTTGGACGCCATATGGCATTGTCGAGACCTGCAGCACGATGTCATGGATACAGCTTAACCGCGAACTACTGCGTATGTTCGGGGACGCAAAGTATGCCGATGAAGTCGAGCGGGCTGCATACAACTCACTGCTGGGTGCTCAGTTCCCGAACGGTGAGGACTGGAGCTATTATACTTTACCGAATGGGTTTAGAGAACTCACGGGAACGTGGGCATGCTGCGCATCGAGCGGGCCAATGGCCTTGGAAGAACTTGGTCCCATAATGTATGGCGTTACACCACGCGGTGTCTCGATAAATCTTTATGGCGACAACCATGGAAGCTTCATTCTTCCAGGTAATACGAAACTCAAAGTCACTCAGCGGACCGACTATCCGTTCGCCGGACGGGTGATCCTTCGGCTTGAACCAGAGCATCCCGTCGAGTTGGCTCTTTCGGTCAGGATCCCGAGTTGGGCTGATGAAGTGGGCCTTACGGTCAACGGCTCGCCGATCCGAAAAACTAGAGACAATCAGGGTTATGCAACTGTCGAAGCTACCTGGAGAGAGGGAGACAAGGTCGGCCTTGAGTTCCCGATGAAATTGGTGATGCACAGGAGCGTGGAACAGGAAAGTGTCGGCAAACGCAGTATTTATTCCAACCGTTGGAGTGCGTTCACGCGTGGTCCCTTGGTCTACGCGGTCAGCGGCCTAATTGAGGGTGAAGGCCGTGAGGACAGATTGCGCTTGCCGTATGTACCTGGCGATAAGGTGCTAGCGCCGTGTCCGTCGCCTTCCGAGTCTAAGGCACCGGCGTTCAGGATGCCGCTACCTAACGAACGGGAGATCGTCTTCTTGACATACTTCGAGGCAGACAAAAGAGTCCGCGACGAGTGGCGGCTGACCTGGATCAAGACGAGTTAGGTTTTCGATGCTCTAGTTCGCAACCTTGGTCCAAGCCTCTAGAGGCGATCGCGTGTATCTTACCAGACCGGAAAATGAAAATGAAATCCGTGCCAACGACCCCGGTCCTTGGCACAACAAACTCTCGGGAGGTGAAATTATGGGTAAGCAAATTCGTGTGCTTCAGTACGGGGTGGGGCCAATCGGCGCGGGAATAGTGCGCCTGATGCTGGAGAAGCCGCAACTGAAGATCGTTGGGGCCGTCGATGTGGACCCCGCGAAGGCAGGAAAAGACTTGGGACACGTAGCAGGTGCAGGACGGGACGTCGGTGTGGTGGTTGCTCACGATCTTAAGGCGTTATTGCAATCCCCAGCCGATGTAGTCGTGCATACCACCTCATCGTACTTGACGAACGTGGCGGATCAATTGATCGAGTGCTTAGAGGCGGGCATGCACGTGGTCTCCACGTGCGAGGAGCTTTCCTATCCGTTCCGCAAGCATCCGGCCTTGGGTGAAAAACTCGACCGCTGCGCACGCGAGCATAACGTGGCTCTGCTTGGGACGGGTGTTAACCCGGGCTTTGCCATGGACAAGCTGGTTCTAACTCTGGCTACGGTTTGCCACAAGGTGACCAAAGTGCAAGTCCAGCGGGTAGTCTACGCTTCGCGTCGCCGTCTGCCGTTACAGAAGAAAGTGGGGGCGGGAATGACAGTGGAGGAATTCCGTGCCGAGGTGGCTGCCGGGACGATCAAGCACCATGGATTGCCGGAGTCGGTAGCGATGATTGGGGATTCCCTGGGGTTGCCCGTGGAGCGAATTGAAGAGACCATCGACCCGGTGGTCGCGGCCGAGACCGTTCGCAGCGAATACTTGGAAGTACCTGCGGGCCGCGTGGTGGGCGTGCACCAAGTAGCACAGGCGCTGGCAGAAGGTGGGACGAATGTCCGCTTGGAACTGCAGATGTATCTCGGTGCGCGCGATCCCGTGGACGCGATCACCGTCAGCGGAGTTCCCGACTTGAGTCTGCGCATTGTCGGAGGCATCCACGGGGACCTCGCCACTACGGCCATTGCGGTCAATTGCATTCCCGCCATCCTGGAAGTCAAACCGGGGCTTCGCACCTCGCGAGACATCCCAATGTGCTTTTTGCCGGGAGCCTAATGCCGCCTCAACGTAGCTGGCTAATCGTGCCAGTGACTTATCTTTCGGGTCGTGCAAATGTGGGCGTCGCGATTGGATGAATTACGTTGGCAAAGCACTAGCTGGCGAAATAAGCTCGTGGTATTATTCGAGAAGGGAGCAGCGTCGCCCGACTCTGCTCCGCTGCAGTAGTTACTTGACAATGAACACTCTTCCAAGAGGTTCCGGCCCTCGTCGCGTGAGTTGTCTGCCGGAGGAAAATCTTCGCTCCATGCTGGGTCTTCAACCAGCCTGGACGATTTGAGGGGATCATGAGCGAAAACCTGGTTAACCCGAGATCAAGAATAGTCGAGGAGTATGTCCGGAAGACCCCCACCTCGGGACAGTTGTATCAGAAGGCGCAAGATCTGTTTCCGAGTGGCGTGACCCATGACGTGAGGTACCTTCTACCGCATCCCATATTCGTTTCGCGCGCCGATGGCGCCCGCAAGTGGGACGTTGACGGCAACGAGTACGTGGACTACTTCGGTGGGCACGGAGCTCTCCTTTTGGGTCACAATCATCGCAGTTTTGGAGGTGGTTCGAGAGCAACTTTCGCGCGGGGTCCACTACGGCGCTTCGCATGAATTGGAACTTGAATGGGCGACTCTGATCCAGAAGCTTATTCCCTGTGCCGAGCGGGTACGGTTCACGGGTACAGGGACAGAGGCTACGCTCCTCGCCCTCAGGGTGGCCAGGGCTTATACGGGCAAGAATATTGTGGTTCGATTCGTCGGGCACTTTCATGGGTGGCACGATCATGTGGCTTTTAGTGATGCTAGCGGCGCACCGGGTATCGTGAAAGGCATCGTGGACAGTGTGGTGATCTGTCCAACCGGGGACCTCGAGTTCGTCAAGCACGTGTGTGAGACTCGCGACGACGTGGCGGCCATCATCCTCGAACCCACAGGGGCGACGTTTGGCAAGGTTCCGATCGATCCGCAATTTCTCATGGATTTAAGGAGCCTGACGGCGCGCCTGGGGATCGTACTCATTCTTGATGAGGTGATTACCGGCTTTCGCTGCTCGCCGGGCGGCGCCCAGGGCTTTTACCACGTGACACCGGACCTTACCACCCTGGCCAAAACCGTTGCTGGAGGATATCCGGGCGGCGCGCTCGTGGGCCGAGCTGAAATCATGAGGGTCATGGATTTCAGACGGGAAAACGGCATCTTGCCGCCGAAAGTACCCCATCAGGGAACTTACAATGCCGAGCCTGTTTCCGCCAGCGCAGGGATTGCTACTCTCAAGATAATTTCCACCTCTGACGCCATCGCAACTGCCAACCGCACAGCGGCGCGCCTACGAGAAGAGCTGAATGCGATCCTCCGACGGCTTGGCTCAAGTTGGTGCGTCTATGGGGACTTTTCCAATTTCCATATTTTTGCGAATCCTGATAACGAGCCTGTGGGACCTGAGGACATCATGGCCGGCAAGGTACCTTGGCAAAAGCTCAAGACGTTATCAGGGGGCGGTGACCTCCCGCACGTGATGCGAACAGGGCTCATTTGCGGAGGAGTGGATATAGCCAGCTGGCCAGGGGGTCTCTTGTCTTGCCGCCACACCCTCCAGGATGTTGAGCGGACGGCGGGCGCATTCGAAAAGCTGCTCAAAATGCTCGCTGAAGAAGGCCGGCTTCCGTAGGGTTATGTTAGTCATTACGTAATATTGCTAGTGAGTCTGATCGAGGCGCGGTCGGTCCGGAAGACCACCGCCACCCGAGAAACTCAAATTGCAAATCCCGCTGTGGAGAATTCAATGAAAAACGCTCCCAACCGCAGAGAGTTCATCAAGGAGGCACTGGTTGGCGTATCTCTCACGCCTCTCCGAATAGAGTCGTCTGATGCAATCTCCCTGGCTCAAATAGTGGAGAGTGCTCCCGAGACCAGCGTTACGAAGGTACTGCCTGCAGTGGATCTGTTTCCACTGTCAGCAGTACGCTTGGGGGATGGACGCTTCAAGCATCACCAGGAATTGGACCGAATATACCTGCTCAAGCTCGATCCGGACCGGTTGCTCTCATGGTGCCGCGTTGAGGCAGGTCTGGAGCCAAAGGCGCCACCTTACGGAGGATGGGAGTCGGAGCGTCAGTATGGTCACCCACTGCCTGGCGCGATACTCGGTTTTTATCTTTCCTCTGCCTCGATGATGTATCAGTCCACCGGCGATGAGACTCTGCATCAGAGGATTGATTACATCGTTAAGGAATTGGGGGAAGTACAGCAGGCCAACGGCAACGGCTACCTGCTCCCCACGGAGAACGGCAAGAGACTGTTTAAAGAAGTGGCAGGCGGTCGAATTGAAATCGGATACGACCCCTACACGCTTGCCTTTATCAATGGGTTGTTTGAGCCGACTTACGTACTGAACAAAGTGATGCTTGGACTTTATGCAGCCCATCGCTTGGCCGGCAACCTCCAGGCCCGCGAGGTCCTTATTCGTACTGCGGACTGGTTTGGTTGCGAAGTTTTGGATAAGTTGAACGAGGAACAGACACAGAAGCTGCTGGATTGTGAGCACGGCTCCCTCAATGAGTCCTTCGGAGATGTGTATGAACTAACAGGTGATCCGAAGTATCTGGCATGGGGACGACGGCTGTGCCATCGCGTGATGTTGGATCCAATGTCTGAGGGCGAGGATATCCTGAGTCGCTGGCATTCGAACACCCAGATTCCGAAATTCACGGGATTCCAGCGTATTCACACCTTCACGGGCGAGCAGAAACTCGCTAATGCCGCCAACTTTTTCTGGAAGACTGTGGTGAATAATCGGTCCTGGGCGAATGGCGGCAACGGCGCGGATGAGCATTTCTTCGATCCCATGAAGTCTGGCGAAGCCCTCTTGACTTTGACTGGGCCTGAAACCTGCTGCTCGGTAAACATGCTCCGCCTGACCGAAGCGCTGTACCGCGCCCAAGGTTCGGCCGCTATGGTTGATTATTACGAACGCACTCTGTATAACCACATTCTGCCCGCGCACGATCCTGAGAGGGGAATGTTTGTGTATTACACATCGATGAGGCCGGGGCATTATCGTGTCTATTCCGATGAGTATGATTCGATGTGGTGCTGCGTCGGTACGGGGATGGAAAGCCCCGCGAAGTATGGGCGGATGATATACGCCTCCGATTCTGAAAGCATTTACGTTAACCTCTTTATCCCTTCGGAATTGAAGTACACCGAAAAAGCCCTAACATTGAGGCAGGAGACTCGCTTCCCCGACGAGGCGAGAACGAGGATAAGATTCTCCTGCCAGGAACCCGTGAAGCTCGCTTTGAAAATCCGCCACCCGTGGTGGCTGGCGCCGGGAGCAATGAACGTTTGGATCAATGGCCACAAACAGCCTGTTGTCTCACAACCTCGTACCTATGCAGCTTTTGTGCGCGAATGGAGAAGGGGGGATACGGTGGAAGTTGAATTGCCCATGCGGTTGACCGTAGAGACGCTACCCAACGATGAGAGCTACGTGGCGGTGCTTTATGGTCCTATCCTCCTAGTTGGGGAACTCACCACAGAAGGATTGAGCAAGGAGAACTTCTGGAGCACAGCCGAAGAGGTTGCTCGGGTTGTGCTGCCGGAAGACAGGGTACCCGTTTTGGTAGGTACTCGAGATGAAATCTTGAGACGAATCGAACGAATCCCTGGACAGACGTTGGCATTCCGGACAGTCGGATTGGCTAAACCTAGCGACATGAAAGTTGTGCCTTTCTATGACCTGCGTTACGAACGACACGTGATCTACTGGCGGTTGATGACGCAGGAGGAATGGGGTGAAGAACTTACCCGGCGCGAAGAGGTGTGGCGTCGTGCTGTAGAGCTTGATGCCCGCACCGTAGACAGTGTACTGATTGGCGACAAGAATTCGGAAAGGGCCCACGCAATCAACATGAGAAACGCCGTGATTGGCAACGCACCCGCCTCCTGCTATCGAACTTGGCGGCAGATTACCAATGGCGGTTTCCTTAGCTATCAGATGAAGGTTCTGCCGGACGTTCCTCTCGCCATCTATTGCGAGTACGCGGATGCAGAAAGAGGATCGCCGATATTCGATGTTCTTGTGGACGATCATGCCACGGCCACGCAGCCCCGCCTCCAGGCAGAAGAGAGAAAACCTGATCGTGCTGTGACCTATAGGATTCCGCCCGAACTGACTCGCGGAAAGAGCTCAATAACTGTGAAATTCCAAGTGCCTACGGGCGATGCTGCGGGAGGAGTATTCAGCTGTAAGATCGTTCGAGTTTGATCGCGAGGTTGCAACCAGGGTGGTGCTTCACCAAAAGCTAACCCCGTATAGTCAAAAAACTCGAACAAACTGAAATTGCACAGATAATCAGTCCCGAAGACAATCCAAAGTTTTTTCGTCTCCACTCCAATGCCTTCAACACATCGGAAACAACATGTGACCAATCTACACGACGGGCTAGCGATGACCGGCCAGGAGGTGGGCCGCTGGGTAAATTGCTGATTCTGCGAGCGGATCAGATTTTGGCGACGCACAGCTATTTGCTGGGCTTGAAACGGCGGAATCGCAAAGACACGTGGGCGTACCTCCAGCAGGCGGAAGCGCAGCGGGACTGGCAGGAATGTCCAGCGGGGATCGCTTCCGCCGAGAAGGCGGTAGTGCCGAGGACTCGCGTGGTCGAGGTGGCCGGTAAAGAACCGGGCGTGCGCGTGTTCGTGGTTCACAGTAAAGAGCGCGAACGGTATGAGCGCAGCCTGCGGGAACTCTCGATGGAGCGAGTGCGTAAGGAGCTGGAGGCCCTCGAGGCGCGAGTTGAGAAAGGCGAACTGAAAAAGCCGGACAAGATCGCGGCTGCCGCCGCCACCGTCCTACGCCGCCATCACGGTCACCGTTATTTTGACTGGGAGTGGCGCCAAGGGAAGTTTCGCTTCTTCGAGCACACGGTGAATGGGGCGCGGGAGAAGGCTCTGGAAGGCAAGTACGTCATCCAGAGCGAGGAGCGGAATTTGTTGCTGCCTCGGAAGGATGGCCTGGCATGGGAATGTGTCCGATATCACAGCCCTTCCCCAACCGACGCCGATAAGCCAGCGGGGTATCGCCCACCAGCTTCCGACATCATGCCGAAGTAGCTCTGGTTGCAGAAGCCTGTCTCCTGGTTGATGCTGTCCAAGGGTTTGTCGGTGGTGGTCAATAAGACTTGCGCCTTGGCAATGCGGAACTGGTTAAGATACGAATGGAAGGACTGCCCGGTCGTCCTCTTGAAGAAACTCATGAAGTGGGAGCTGCTGATGGCGCAAAGGCGTGCCGCATACTCCACCTGGACCGGCAAGTGGCCGTGCTTCTCTAGCGGGTGTTCACCGCTGAGCCGGAGTGACGTTTTACGTGCAAGTTGCTGCTTGCTAACGAGGTCTGCGACGCTCGGGCAGTTTCTTGCGCGTGACTACAACAATCTTCCGGTGCGGTAGCGCCTCCGGCAGGCGAAGGTCGGCGGTTTTGAGCAGCGCCCGGCAGGCAGCGCTGGGCTGGGGAATCCGCAAGCAACTGCCGCCTCCGTCGATCTGCATTTCCATCGAGCACAACGTCTGTAATTGATGCAGCCCCTCTTCCACGGTTATATCCAAATCCGCCCAGGCCCGGCTCAGTTCCCGGCGGACCAGGTAGGCCAGCATCACCACCAGCACTTGAGCGCGCGTATGTTCGGCCGTGCGCACGTGAATCGGACGGGTCTCCAGGTGCACCGTTTTACAGGTGCGGAAGGCCTGCTCGACTTGCGCCAGATCCTTGTAACGGTCATGCACGACCTGCTTGGAAGCCACGCTCTTGGCCAAGTCCGTCTTGATCACGTAACACCCATCCAACCGTGCGGCTTCTTCCCGCGCGGCGGAGTTAACCGCTACTTGCACGCTGCGCTCTTGCGCCTTGACCTCCAGCCAAGGCGCAATTTTCAACTGGGCGATTTTGACCCGCCCCCGCTTTTCCGCCGTCCCAACCCGGGCGCGGGGATGCTCACGCAGGTAGCGGTTCCGCTCCTC
>Ga0187884_10004469_pt1 | contig 10231 bp, 14 predicted proteins | sample June2016WEW_20_4_FD_132983 | JGI IMG/M metagenome (GOLD analysis project Ga0187884, IMG submission 132983) | Peatland microbial communities from SPRUCE experiment site at the Marcell Experimental Forest, Minnesota, USA - June2016WEW_20_40 | ecosystem: Environmental > Terrestrial > Soil >...
CAGGGATCTTGCTGGTATCTCAGAGATCTGGAAGAAGGCAGACGTCCAACATACCCCCGCAGAATGGGCGCTCCGCTGGGTCTGGAACCATCCGGAAGTGACCGTCGTCCTCTCCGGAATGTCGGCACCGGAGCAGGTCCGGCAGAACGTCGAATGCGCAAAAAACGGGTTACCGAACTCCTTAACGAAGGCAGAACTCACCCTGTTCAAGAGCGTAAAAGAAGAGTTGGAGAAGCGGATCATAATCCCCTGCACCGGATGCAAGTACTGCGTGCCGTGTCCGCATGGTGTGAGCATCCCAGAGTGCTTTGAATATTATAACCGGGGGCACATGTACGACGACGAAGAACAGACCCGACAGATCTATTTGGCGTTCCTTGGTGTTTTTTTTGGCGGCACTCCAAAGTACGCGTCCCTCTGCGAGGAGTGCGGGGAGTGCGAAGAGAAATGCCCCCAGAGACTCCCTATCCGCGATAACCTGAAGACCGTAGTGGAATATTTCGGGAAATAATATGATGCGGCGCGCAACGTCTACAGCGCCAAATGCATAAAGTCCAGCACATACAATAACGATTTTGCTATGCGCCTAGCTAGGTGGTTAAGGAGACGCTCGGACTATGACGGCTATGGTACCGCAATGTTATTTCTGTAAGCTCCACGAGCAAGGTATGAAATGCGCCAAATATGACCAAATCGCCCCCGAAATATTGGTTAACCTAAAAAAGTGCACGTTTAAAGAAGATACCGACGCGAAGGAGGACAAACGATGACGTTAATAGAGCGCGTAGTAAAATATGGATTTATCTTCTTTATTGGCGCCGCCTTGACAGTGGGGGGCGTTTGCGGCCTTATGGCCATATTCGGTTTTATATTCGGCGCGCTCTGAATTCTAAACACGCCAACAAACGCGCTAAAAGCGACGGTTTAAGCTGGCAGTACTTGTATTTCAAGCCTTATCCGGCGTTGTAGAGACTCGTCGTTATGAGGTTTCGATGGTGTTACACGCTTGCTAGCGCCACGAATCTAAAGCCAATGAGCGCAGCCCGGGTGAGCTCTTAAACAGATTTTTCGCTCTTTCTTGCAAAGAGCTTCAGATACTCCCCGTGACCCTCCTTCTCCAGATCCTCCTTCGCGATGAACCGAAGCGCCGCCGAGTTCATGCAGTAACGCTGCCCCGTCGGCGCGGGCCCGTCGGGAAAAACGTGACCCAGGTGGGAATCCCCGTGCTTGCTTCTCACTTCGGTCCTCACCGCGAAGAGCTTCCTGTCCTTTCTCGTCGTGACGTTCTCCGGCTCCAGGGGTTTGGTGAAGCTTGGCCATCCCGTCCCAGAGTCGTACTTATCGAGCGAGCTGAAGAGAGGCTCTCCGGATACGATGTCAACATAAATCCCCTCCCTCTTGTTGTCATCGTATTCGTTTTGGAAGGGCGGCTCAGTGCCTTCGTGCTGCGTTACCTCGTATTGAAGCGGCGTGAGCTTCTTTTTCAGGGTGGCGTCATCGGGCTTGGAACAGGTCATGTGTCCGCCCGGGTTGCCGCCGGGGTTGGTGCCCGTCTTCTCCTTTCCCCAGGTCTCATCGAGGAACTGGTCACGGCCGGAGCCCAACCTGTAAAGCTTATACCTTACGGGGCTTTTCTTGTGGTAATCCTGGTGGTAGAACTCAGCCTCGTAGAACCTTGAGAATTTCACAATCGGCGTGACGATAGGCTTCGTGAACTCACCGGATTGTTCAAGATCCGCCTTCGATGTCTCCGCGATGCGCTTCTGTTCCTCATCGTGGTAGAAAATCGCCGTCCGGTACTGAGGGCCCCGGTCAGCAAACTGCCCGCCCGGATCCGTCGGATCTATATGATGCCAGAAGATACCCAGGACCTGCTCATAACTCACCTTTGAAGGATCGTAGTATACCTGTACCGCTTCATAGTGGCCCGTCTTTCCCGTTGTGACCTCCTCGTACGTGGGGTTTTCCTTCTGACCACCGGTATAACCCGATATAACTTTTGCTACGCCGGACACCTTTTCGAAATCGGCCGCTAAGCACCAGAAACAGCCACCCGCGAGGGTTGCGACCTTCAAATTTGTCTGATCTTCTTTCATAGGATTGTTCACCTCTTGTTTTTTTTTGCGTCTGTCTTAACACGCGCTTAGCGCGAATATCAGCGAAAACATGATTATAAGGATTTTCACCGGAATTCTTCTGTCTCGTTTCACAGACGGCCCCGACAGGGTGAAGGGAATGCCCACTGCGGGACGATCACTTTTGCGACTGAATGGGGCAAAACACGACGTTCACAGTGACGCTACCTCGATTAGCTCAGGATTGATCTTTTTGTCACCCCTACTGAAGACGATCGGTGACTTTCGGTTTGCTTTGTGACGCTCTCGCAAAAACGTGCGTGGCAGATCAGCGTTGGTGAAACCGCTACGGCTCCTGCTCCGGCTGATGCAGGCATGCTCTGCCCGGAGACATTTACGTCCTTATTTCCGGTCCGACACTAAGAAAACGCTGCAGCATACTCTAACCTATGCACAAAGAAAAAAAAGAGATTTTACGTATTCAAGGGGTAAGTGACCTACGCGAATAAGGAAGCAAGTCCGCCTATGAACAATATGATAACTCCGATCCAAGCTAGCCAAAGTACGAGACCCGGAAGTAGGAATAAGAGGATTGCTAGTATGATAGCAAGTAGGATCAACCCACCGCCACTCGCTTGTCTTGTCTCTACCACGATTTTCACCTCCTGTTGAATATGTTTAATCGTTATATTTATCTGTTTCTTTATTGAGTGGAAAACATTGAATTTACGAGTTTCTTTATGGTTTAGACGTTCGCCGCAAGCGTCGATCTTTGGACGCATAACCATTATCTTAGCGACGCTCGGATCAACGGGCCACTGAATAGTAAACAAAGCTCTAAGAAACAATTTCTATTCTGTCACTCTATGCCTTCCTGGGTCAGGTCGTGAACGGACCCCGTAACGGCCCTTGAATAGAAAAAAGAAAAGGGGCAAAGCCCCTACTACGCCTTGACTACAACGGTGTGCGCTGCGCGGTCTCCAGTCCGCTGTCTCTTGTCCGATGTCCATATAAGAATTGCACCGAGCAAGAACGGAATAATGAACGGTATTGCGTCGATGATCAGCAGCAAGGAACGCACGAGTGCGTCGACATAGCCAATCTTTGAACCGTCCTCTTTGACCACTTTGATCTTAAGGGCCATCATGCCCACCGTCTGTCCATACGCCCCCAAGAGGAGAGTGAAATAGAAGAGCACGATGAGTGCTGATATGGTGCTGCCAAGTCCTGCGAGCGAATTCGCTGTAGTGGATATGTGAAAGGTTCCATTAGTAAAATTCGCGCTATTGAAGACGGGCGTTTGCAAAGGACTCGCGAAAACTGATGCAATAATGCCCGCAATAATGACATCAATAAGAAGAGCTACGAATCTGACACCGACGCTACGGTACTGCAGCGGGGGGGGGTGGTCATTTCAGGCGCTGGAGTCATTTCATTTGCCATTCGTTCACCTCCTTATGGCTTTGTCGCCTAATTGCGTGTTTTGTAGGTAAAAACCTATGGATCGGATACAAACACGCGTCCCTGCTTGTTGCACATATGCGATATTTGTCTACAGGTAACCATCATCAGTTTGTTTTTCACGCATCGTACTAAAAGCAAAAACTTAAGTCAGAGCCGTCCGCAACCTGCTCCTATGCCGTTCGTTCATCAACCTGAGTATATACCTGGAATTCCAGCAGCCGCCATTACAACCCCCCCTAATAACACGCGGGTGGAAAACTCAGTATTTGTTAAGGGCACCGCCCAAAACATTGGAGAAGGACCCTATTGGCTATGGCTTGTATTATATGATTACAACGCGAACCGCTATTACCCGCAAGATGGGCCCGTTGCTGTCTCCTCAAACGGTCAATGGGATCTAACTGCATCTTTTGGGAACAGCGGAAGGCATGATATTACTGCGCTCGCTGCAGATAAAAACGCCAACGAGATTCTCTCACTATACCAAGCGGGTAGTGAGTCGAGTGGTCTTTATCCGGGGTTGCCTGCCCTTCCTTCAGGAAGCATAACGCTGGCTTCAGTCACCGTATCTAGAACGTAACTTAACCCTGTGCTTTTCCGTTCAAGCAAGTTTACTATAGTAAGAGACGAAAGCACTACACAGATCTAGAAGGCGACATTCATCCAAACGATCAGATTTGAGGGTGGAGAGGCGTTGGCAGGCGCCTGTATTAAGCTCCGGTTCACAAGGTTCTTTCTCGTTTGCAAAGCTTGATAAACAATTATGTCGTGCATGTGACTATCTTTGCCCCTTAACTTCTTTACCCGTGTAGTAGTACGCTGCCTTTTTTGCCATCTCCCCGGGCGAGGGGACTGCTCCGACCTGCTGCAGCATGCCAAGGGCATCAAAGTTCAGCCACATCTCGGTGATCGTTCCGTTGACGACCTTGTCTATGCCGATTCCCACATAGGTTACGTGCTTCCCGGTCGCCGGCATGCCCATGAGCTCGCCCTGGTTCGTGCCGCGAAACGTCAGGCGGTAGGCGACCTCGTCTCCTTCTGCAACCATATCCTCAACGGTTGCCGTGAGATCTGGAAAGGCGGTGCGGTACAGGGTGATGAGTTGCGAGATGCCTTCGGGGCCAGGGGGAACCGGGGGGCTGCTGGGGTCGTGGTTGACGGCGTCGGGAGCGAAGTCGTTCTTGCACAGAGTCGCGTTGCCTGTGTTTAAGTGGTCCTGCCAAAAATGGCGGACAGCGGCTTTATTCTCTTCTGCAGACATAACAATCGCCCATAAGTTAGTCTTCACGCTTATAGCTGCTACCCTCGTTTTTTCGGAACAGGCTTTGTTGTCGACCTTGCAGCTTTCATTGCTAAAAAAATAAGGAGCTAGAGGCGTTTTTGGAGTTGTCAGAATATCACTATCGACTCTTGGTCCCTAGCTTGCTCGGGGACTTTGGGTTAGTAGTCGGAGCCTCCACCTGGCTTCGGTCACCCCGTTGAAATAATCTTCATATCAGGATATAAAGGTAAAATCTGCACAGTCGCAGAGAGCGGTCGTCGGGACAGAGAATATCAACAATCCGCGCTGAAGGATACTCAACATGAAGACATTGATTGTCTACGCTTCAGTTCATCACCAGAACACGGAGAAAGCGGCGAAGGTGATAGCAGCAGAGCTAGAGGCAGACCTTGTCTCTGTTGGTCACGTGCAACCCGGCGCCCTCACGGTGTATGACCTGATCGGATTTGGATCAGGGATTTATGGCGGGAAATTCCATCAGGCTATCCTCCATTTTGTAGAGACGCTCCCAACCGTTACGGAAAAACAGGCCTTTGTATTCTCTACCTGCGGCGTAGGGGGAACGCGATGGCACGCTGCTTTTAAAGAGCTGCTGGCGAACCGAGGATTCTCGGTCGTGGGTGAGTTTTCCTGCAAAGGGTGGGACACGAACTCTTTTTTGAACCTTTTCGGGGGGATCAATAAGGGACGACCAAACGAGGAGGATCTGGAGGAAGCACGCGTATTTGCACAACGATTGAAAGAAAAATATACATGATCGCGTCGTTACCCATTCTCGTGCTTTCATCCAAATCATTGGTCGATGCGGGCATCTTCACCCGCTAGCCATACGTCTCCCCAATATTGCATGTAAAGATCATACACGTGCTCAGGCAGCGGATGCTTGCAAAACCGCCAATCCACGCCAGAAGCCCCGTGAGTGAGTATGTAGTTCTTGTTCGACTGATCCCACTGCAATATGTCGCCCTGCTGCTCACAAACCTATGATGAGCAGCAGTAATGGATAAACATCAAGTCAAGAAAGAACACGCCCTACATCCAGCTCAATAAATCTAATCTGCGATCTTCGCGCCTATTATCCTCACGTCTTTCGCCGGCCGGTCCATAGCGCCAGTCTTCACTTTGCCCATCTTCTCCACCACATCCATTCCCGCAACAACCTTGCCGAAGACCGGATGAGCTTTGTCCAGGTAGTTGTTGTTTACCAGGTTGATGAAGAACTGGCTACCGCCCGTGTTCGGACCGGCGTTGGCCATGGCGATGGTCCCCCGATTGTTGCGGTTGTGATCAGTGAACTCATCCTCGATAGCGTAACCAGGTCCACCACGGCCAGTGCCCGTAGGGTCCCCGCCCTGGATCATGAAGCCGTCGATGATCCGGTGGAAGATGGTGCCGTCGTAGAATCCCTTCTCCACCAGCTTTCGGAAGTTGCCCGCGGTAATGGGCATATCATCAAAAAGCTCCAGGGTGATGTCCCCCATGCTGGTGTTCAATAATACCTTGGTCCTGCCCGCCTGCGAAGTGCCTTTTGCCATGTCCTTATCCCTCTATCACGTATCTTGAATTCTCCATTTCTGGTTGATGAATCGTCATTCGGATTATCGATATAAAAAATTAAGGGAGACTGCGGCCCGTATTATCCTCACTTCCTGCGGATCCTGGTCATTGAGCCTTAGATAAAGTGCCGTCATATTGATGCTATAATCACATTCTTGAATTGATCTTGCTATCTTACCACTTGAAGTGGTGGCTGACCAGCAGCGTTTCGAGGAGATTATGTGCATAGCATATAAATTGTGCGGGGGCCCCAATCGAGACTGGTCGTCAATATGACGGGCAATTCAAACAATTTGGCTGTTTTTGCCAGCCCTAAAACGTTGTTTCTGAATTCTTCAGGGGATGCGTCACGTACCAATTGCATGAGTCCCACTTGGTGGTCAATGAACAGTAACTCCGCATTTCCTGAAGTTAACGCTTCGTAGGGGCCTTCATTTTCCTTGTGTTTCGTCATCTTCATTCTCCCATTTCATCTGTCCTGCAAGGTTCTTGTGCAGCATTAGAAAACCCCTTACGGATTTAATAGCACAGCTCGACGCAAAAGATATTCCTTGGTGTGGCGCCACAACTACAAGCGCTTAGTAATCTTGGAGATCGTTCTTAGAAAGGAGAGATGTTACCATGAGCCAAACCAGAAGGGTTGTAAGGAGTTGGAAGAGCGTGCCCACCATCGAAGGGGCAGGAGTCCATTTGAAGCGGGCGCTTGGCTTTCAAGGAGCGTCCCCGGAACTCGATCCGTTCCTTCTGCTGGATGACTTCCATAGTCACACTCCGTCAGAATATCTGCCAGGGTTTCCGTGGCACCCGCACCGCGGAATCGAAACCATAACCTACGTTTTGGAAGGAATGGTCGCGCACGGTGATAGCATGGGGGATAAGGGGACTATCAGCGCTGGCGACATGCAATGGATGACCGCCGGCAGCGGAATAATCCACCAGGAGATGCCGGAAGGTGGGGCAGATGGTCGCTTGTGGGGCTTGCAGCTGTGGACCAACCTCCCTCGCTCCCATAAAATGATGACGCCCCGTTATCGGGAGATTAAAGCTGAGGACATCCCAGAAGTCGTTGTTAATTCCGGTTCTCGCATAAAGGTGATCTGTGGCACAGTGGAGGGGGTACGCGGGCCGGTTCAGGACATAATCGCCGAGCCAGAATACCTTGATATCACCGTGCCCCCTCATTCCCGTCTCCAGCACCGCGTTACATACGGCTATACCGCACTCGCGTATGTGCTCGAGGGGGCTGCTTATTTTGATGAAGAGCCGAAATCACCGTCTGAAACAGTCAGCAGAGGCGCATTACAGCGGGAGCCGCGCGGGAGCTTACACGGTCCAGAGAGCGTAATCGAGTACGAGCGTGAACGGCATGAGATATCAGTAAGCACTGAAAATGATGGGGCACGCTTTATCCTCATCACCGGACAACCCATTGGCGAGCCCGTTGCGTGGGCTGGCCCCATCGTGATGAATACGCAAGAAGAGCTTCGCACAGCTTTCCAAGAGTATCGCGAAGGCACGTTTGTCAAAAAGTAGAACGACTGTCGTTACCGGTTATTGCAGATCGCTCGTGCTGTCTGCGGTTTCTGTCGAGCATAGCGCGCGCATGAGTAGCTGATACTGGGGCGACAGAGATGAATGAAGACGGATTTGGGCCTGAAAAGCTGTTTGCCAGGGAAGCTTTGTTTGCGGCTGTCGTTGCCGAAATAAGGGGATATTGAAAGCATGTGGGATGAAGAATCAGAAGAATCAATAACAGGATACTTTCCGAAGACCGGATCCTATGTTGTGGAAGATCGCTATGAGTTAGTGAATGATGGGAATGCGACATTGGAGATCGTTTATGTGAACCCGGCACTTGAGGGAATGCCTAAGTTAGATAGCGCTTCTGTTACGTTAATTAGGTCTTTTGAGCTACCGAACAGTGAACCAGAAAAAAAAATCAAGCTCAATAATGTGTTGATCGACGGGCAGTTCAAGGTCGTGCTTCCAGACACAGCTTTAAGACCAACAGGATACATCGGGAATGCAAAGCCAGACAGTGATGCAGAGAGGTATCTCTTCTTGGATAGTAGATTTACGTTGACGGATCTGTATACCCTTCCGTTACCTACCGTCACCATCAAAGGGAAGTTCAAACATCTGGAATCAGAGAGACTCTATCAAATCACGATAGAAAGGGCATTTTTGACTCAAGACCTCCCCGGGTCGTTCTTCAGACGGCCATTAGAAGAGGCCACCTGTAGCTTCATAGCGACAGATGCAACCATTGGCCCAATGTCAGGAGGCTACCAGCAATAACGTTCATAGGCCGTCGCCTCACCTTCTTAGACTAGAGTCGGCAATAAGGCTTGCCTGCTGAGAGCATGCGCCCTGCAGTATCTGACGTTCCTCAGTCTTGAAAAAGCTCTTTTATCTCGTCCTGAACCACGAAAGTCACGGTCGCGATCCGTGCCGAAAAAATGGCGAATTAGATCTCGCTAGTTTTAGTGAAGACCGCTAAGATCGATAGACAGATAGTGCAGTGTGTTCAATTTACCTATCGACATCACGGAGGAAAATGACTCTTTTTCCGCTTTCCTTTAATAAGCTGCTGCACAGCGTGACGCGAGACCGTCTCCATTTCAGGTCAAATAGGGGCCTGAAGGCAATCGCGCGAGGGGCACGAATATGAAAAAGTGGATGTAGCTCTGCAACATCGATAGATTTATTCACTCACCGTCAATACCCTCAAGAACTTCTTCTAAGATCTCTCTCACCCGTCTATTGGTCATCGCAGCAGAACGGGCCAGTCTCGTTTCAGGGAACGAAACGTCTTTACACAGTTGATCTAGGTCTTCTTTCTCGTGGTTGAGCAAGTCAATAACCTCTAATAACCTCTCTTTCATTTATTCACCTTCCATATTAGGTAGGAGCTCATAACAGTCAGCTATTAATTCTTTGATTGTGTCAAGGTCTTCTTGCGTTGCCTCTTGAGCCATAGCTCATTCCCACAACTTTTGTAATGATCATCAGCATTTAATCCTTCGGTGACAAAATACAAGTACCGGTGATCTTCACATACTACAAAAAAGAAGGGTAGTACGCGACAGTTTAGACGGCTTTTATCTCAAAGTGCGACGCGCAGCGTGCACGCTACGGCATTTTTGATAACTTCCTTCTTTTTTGACGTATCAAACGCGCGCAGCTCTCGAGCTCTCCAGCTTAAGCCTTTATAAACTAACAGGGAAGAAGGAAGCGTATGGTTGAACCGCGGGACACTGTTGAAATTGTAAATGTGGTTGCATCCACCGGCATTGGACAAGAAATAAACCTCAAGCAAGCAACGCTTGCTTTAGATGGCGCAGATTACGATCCTAAACGGTTTCCGGGCCTTGTCTATCGCACCAAGGACCCGAAGACCGCTGCACTAATCTTTCGATCGGGAAAAATCGTTTGCACTGGCGCAAAGAGTATAAATGATGTGTACAAGGGTCTGGAAAAGGTATTTCAAAGTCTACGAAATATCGGAATCGACGTGAAGGGAACGCCGGAGATTAAGGTGCAAAACATCGTCGCGTCAGCAGATCTTCACTCAGTTTTGAATTTAAATGCAATTGCCACCGGTCTCGGGCTTGAGAACATTGAGTACGAGCCCGAACAGTTTCCCGGCCTCGTCTACCGGTTATCGGATCCTAAAGTGGTGATTCTTTTGTTTGGTTCCGGCAAACTTGTCGTCACGGGCGGGAAAAAGCCCGAAGATATGGTCAATGCGGTCGATCGAATCGTTGAGGAGCTTAACAGCTTAAGCCTTCTACGCTGAATGATAACAACTGAATCAGGGCGCTCAAAGGCACCGATTGTATCTGCGCCGCGC
>Ga0187884_10004472_pt1 | contig 10229 bp, 10 predicted proteins | sample June2016WEW_20_4_FD_132983 | JGI IMG/M metagenome (GOLD analysis project Ga0187884, IMG submission 132983) | Peatland microbial communities from SPRUCE experiment site at the Marcell Experimental Forest, Minnesota, USA - June2016WEW_20_40 | ecosystem: Environmental > Terrestrial > Soil >...
CGCGCGGAGCCCCTTCGCCCACACGTTTCTCATGGGTTACAACGGCTCGCGCGAGGGCTACGCCCCGCCGCCGCTCGCCTTCGAGCAGGGCTCGTATGAGGTGATGCGCGGCCCCGGACCGGAGAGCGACCCGCCGGGGGCGCCCCTGGGAAGCATCCGCGCCCGGCCGTGGACGGGGCAACGCATTATCGCCCGGTCGCTGGAGATCTTGGGGCGACTGAAGGAAGACCGCGGCAGATAGGCGACAGGGAACCTGCTGCGTGGCCAGTTTCGGCGGCCTCTGTTCGGCCTTGGCGATGTCCTTCTGCGGCTGATCAGAGAGTGTGAGCTTTTCCGGCTGGGAGAGGATATCTGCGGTCGCTCTGCTACTGCCCCCGCGCCTGGGCCCGGGTCCGCGCCAGGTGTTGTCGGGCCCTCAGTACCCCTCGAATTTGACCCACGCCACGATGCTCCAACGCCATTATAACGTCAGGCCGGAGGGCAGGTTTTTCTGGAACGTTGCCATCGGCCCTGTTACAAGCCTCGCCTAAGGTCATGGAACGCTTTTGAAGGCCGGCAGACCGCCAAAAACTACTTGACGGAGAGCAATTCGACCGTGTAATCTCAGGTTTGAAGGCCGACTGTCCTTGGGGGACGGTCAAATGGGAAATCTCGGTTTATAGAGGAGGAGTATCATGAAATCCGGGAGGCAGGACAAGGCGGAAGGCACGTTTCACAAAGTAAAGGGTAAGGTCAAAGAGATTGCCGGGGCACTCAGTGATAATCCAAAGTTGGAAGCCGAAGGCAGGGATGAAAAGAGAGCCGGCAAAATTCAGAAAAAGGTCGGTCAGGTCAAAAAGGTTTTCGGGAAGTAGTGAGAATGGCGCTCGTCGCCGGTGAATCGGGCGACTCAGCGACTCGTCGGCAATGAGCCGATACCGCGCCCGGTCGCCACGACACACTATTACTGACCACCGACCATCTTCAAGAAGCTCGTCGCCGTCAGAGGGGCACATCCCTCGAAGTGCTTGTTGATGCCGACGAAGGTTTTGTGTCCCAACCGCAGGTTCGCGCGAACGCTACCCGTATTCCCGCCCCTGACGCTCCGGTGTCGCACGTGAGTCTCAAGCTGCGAAAAATCTCCGCATATCCGCTCTTGATAATTTTGACTTTCCGAAGGAGCACATGGAAGAAAGTCGGAATGCTGCGGGACTATATTTGTAGGGAGATAAAAAGTGGAGCGCCTTACGAAGCTTCGCCGGGCGGTCCGGAGTTGAAGATCACGGGAGCGGCAGATTCGGGCGAACAGCTTGGGCGGATAACGTTGATAACCGGTCCCGGCGGTGAGCCACTGAATAACGAGGAGGGAGAACGATGAAACTTCGCTTGATTCGACGTCGCGCGGCACAGGGCTTTACGCTGATCGAGCTGCTGCTCGTGCTGGTGATCCTCACCGCGCTGGCGTCGGTGGTGGTGCCGCTGTACGCCCGTCGCGCAACGCAGGCCAAGTTCGTGCAGGCCACGACGGACATCTCACTATTAGGCACGGCGCTCAGCGCCTTCGAGGTGGACAACGGCCGCTACCCGACCTCCGCCGAAGGACTGGGCGCGCTGAGCGTCGCTCCCGGCGGACTGACCGGGTGGCATGGCCCTTACGTCCAGAAAGCCGTCCGGAATGACCCCTGGGGCAATCCTTACGTTTACGCCTGCCCCGGCACGCACAACACGGACGGCTTCGACCTCCATTCCTTCGGGCCGAGCGGCCAGGATGGCGCGGATGATAACATCACCAGTTGGACTTCGGAGTGAAACTCCGCGCGCGCAGAGTCCATTCGAGCGATACCTGAAATTCGGCTCCGGCCATGCCTTTGCGGCGAAGCACTTCTGGTGACGTCACCTGCAAGGCACAGGGCTTTCTTCATGCCAGACAGTGAGTTACAATTCGCCGGTTCGTGACGAACGGTTCGAACTTGCACGGGAGGAGAGCGGATTGGCGAACCATGTTGCGGTTTTCTGCCGACAAGTGCGGCAGCGATCAGACGAACACCGTAAGGCAGTGGAACGCCTCTCAGGGCTTCACGGCCAAATTGTCAGCATCCTTCGGCAGGAACTTGATTCGATGGTGCGGGTAATTTATCTGCTATCCATTTCGGATCGTCAGCGTCGGGATGAGTTGATCGAGGATTGCGTTGCAGGCCGCAAGTGGCGCGTAACCGACAAAGAAATGGTTGACTTGGCCAATGAGCTTCAATCCTGGACGCGATCAGTTTACCTTTTCGGTTGTTCATTCATCCATCTGTCACCTTACCATGATTACCGGGAACGTGATCCGATGGAAATGATTTCGGAAAAGGAACGCCGTGCGATTCTTGAGCACATGCGTTCCTACCACGGGGGTCCTGTTGGCGATCATCCGTCCTTCCAAGACCTGGCGCCCTATTTGCCTGCGGTCTTCGAGAAGATCTCCAGCAATCTGGATTGCTATATCAAGGATCTTGAAGAGGACCGTGACCTTGAAGTTTAGCCGGAATACGCGTCGAGGAACACGGCCAGAAACGGCACTATGACGGTGACGGACGGTCCAAACAAATGTGAGTTGCCCCGCCTTTGCTCTAACGAGCGCGAGGCGGGACAAGATCAAGTCCGCCCGGGAGAGACGTTGACTTCCACCCGCGCCTGCTTGAAGTCAGGCGCCAGGCGCCTATGGCATAGGGCGCAAGGGGCGAGAGTCTTAACCGCTGACCGAGCCACGTGCAGTGTGGCGTTACGGCGCGTCCGGATGTTTCCTGCAGGCGCAGAATCCACGCCTTGCCGTCGGCTGAGGTCGCGAGGGCAAGGAGTTTCAGGGACGCCGGCGACAAGGACGCCAATGATCCGCGGCGCGCCAGGGCGCCGGAATGGCTCGCGCACAGCAGCGTCACGGGAGGCTGCTCCAACTCGGCCGACAGTCTCGGCAGACTCCTGACGTCTCGTGTCAAGAGGAAGCGAAATCGCAGTTCCCCTGCGTCCACGGTCGGACGCCAAGGCTCTGCGTTCGCCGGAGAGGGAGCGTCGCTGGCATACCGGCTGGCCCGCGCCACGGTAACCCGCAGGGCGTTTTCTTTCAGGTCAAAGCAGTACAAAGCATCGCTGGCAAAGCCGAAGCTCCCGCGACGGCCGTCCGTGCGCACCCAGCGCCCGCCGGGCACTTCTCCGCAGGGACCGCGTTTGACCGTTCCCCCGGGCACTTCAAACTCGGCTCGGTCGGCGCCGGGCATGACAAGCTTCAGACGCGCGGCTCGCTCGTCCCAGAGCACGCGCGCGGCCACGTCCACCGCGTCGCGCTCGCGGCAGAGGCTCATGCAAAGGTCCAGCCGCGAGTTGCCTCCGCGCAGACGCACCCACAACATGGCGCGTTCGGGGCCGCCTTCCACCGTCCGCACGTCGGATATTTTCCAGGAGTGGAGCACGTTCGACAAATCCAGAGACTCCGGCTCTTCATTCATCGCGCCCCACGATCCGTAGCGGTCTTCCACGGTCACAGCCGTGAGCCCCGGCGACGCGAGCAGCGGCCCCGCTTTGTGCGTAATGGCAATTCCCCTGGCCCCTTTGCGCGCCTGAATGGTGTACAGGCCGTTGGTGATCACTCCGCGCTTCGGGGCCGACACGGCCGAGGCGATGCGCGGCGGACGGAAGCCTTCCTCATAACCCATTTCGACGACCGTCCAGCCCAGCGGCGGGATTTCCAGGCGCGCGACTGCGCGTTGGCGCCATGCCAGGTTCGCAAAAGCCTCGGACTCCGTGGCAACCCGTTGAAACTGCAGCGGCTTTCGGCTCGGTCCGAGAATCCGGACGGGCAACTCGCTGACCCGGCCCTGGTAACGCCAGATCGGCCGGTAGTCCAGGCTCGCCTCAAGTTCCACGTGCCCTCGGTACGGAACGGGATGAGGGTTCCAGACCAGGATCGGCACGCCACAGGGTTTGTCGCCTTGGGGACGGCGCACGCTGGTGTCAATACGGGCGGCTAACGCATTGAGCGCCTGGAGTTCCCGCTGCTGGCTGTCATGCCAGGCGCTGCCCAGCCAGGCCAACTGGTCGTCATAGGCGCGCTCGATGCTCGAGCCGGGCAGGATGTCGTGGAAGCTGTTGAAGAGCACCGCCTTCCATGCCGGGCGCGAATCGGAAGCCGCGGCGCCGGTAGCCGCCCGGATGACGGCGCCGGTGCGCTCCGCCGAGATCAGCTTCGATTCCGTCCTGCGGTACGCAAACTTGAATCGGGCGACCGAGGCATAGCAGCCGCGCAGGCAGAAATTCAGTTCCCCTCGATGGACCGGCAGGAAGCGCGGGCCCTCGCGGCCGATCTCCCGGCGCAAGGCGGCAAAGAAGCGGTGCAGGGTGGAGTGAACCAGGGGCACCTCGGGATGGGCCGCCGCCCAGGCGCGTATGTCCAGGAGGTGACGACGGCTGGGGCCTCCGCCGTGATTGCCCAGGCCGTAAAAGACGGCCACATTCTCCAGCCCCCACGTGTGCGCCTCGGCCAGGTATCCATCCAGACGCCGCTTCATCTCGTCGCGCTCGCAGCCATACCAGCCCACGGGAATGCGATAGGCCAAGACCCGCGCGCCGCTGCGTCCTTCCCACCAGAATGCCGGCTTGGGCAAGGGTCGCTGCGCCTGGGAGGGCCGCGAAAAGACGAACGAGTTCATCCCCGCGGTCTTGTAGATCTCGGGCCACCCTGCGCTGTGGCCGAAAGAATCGGGCGCCCACGCTACCGTGGGCCTCCGGCCGAGCGCTCGCCCAAAGTAGGATAAGCCTTCCTCGAAGTGGCGCAGCAGCAGCTCGGTCGCCGGCAGGTTGGTGTCCGGCTGGACGTACGTGCCGCCGACCACCTCCCACCGCCCTTCCTGCACCCGGCGGAGAATGCGCCGAAAGGTCTTCGGGTCGTAACGCTCGATGTGCTCGTAGATCGCCGCCTCGCCCCGGGAGAAGGTGAGTTCGGGAAACTCCTCCATGAGGTCCAGGACCGCCCGGCAGGTCGCGATGCCTTCGTTCAAACCCTCGCGCCAGTCCCATAGCCAGACGGGGTCGAGATGTGCGTTACCTATAAGATGGAAAGTGATCACGGCTCAATCCTGAGGCTGAATCCCCGCCGCTCATTGATCCACGAGGCGGCGACGAGGGCTGGTGCGTCCGGGATCCTGCTTCGGGCCCCGCGCCATCGCATGCGTCACCGCTGAGATTCCCATGCGGCTTGTCAGACAAGTTTGGCTTTGCGCAGGTTTTCGATTGTGATTTTCGCGCTTTCAAGAGGCGGGCGCTTGCACCTGTCCTGCTCGTAGATCATCCACTGGGCGCCGGCCTCCTGAGAGGCCTGAAAGACAGCGGCGAGGTCAATAAGTCCCGCACCGACCTCTGTGAAGCTGCCGTCGGCGGGGTCCATATCTTTGAGGTGAATCTGCGGCACGCGGGCCTTGCACTTCCGAATATACGCCGCCGGGTCCGCCCCGCCTTTCTTGATCCAGTACGTGTCCAGCTCGGCTTTGACCGTCTTCGGGTCCGTGGTGGCGTAGAGCATGTCGAGCGCGTACTGCCCATCTACCATCTGAAACTCCGGCGCGTGGTTGTGGTAGGTGAAGGCGACGCCGGCGGACTGCGCGACCCGGCCGGCCTGCTTGAGCTTCTCGATCGTTCCCTTCCAGTCCTTGGCGACCTCGCCGGCGCAACTCGTCGTAATGAACGGCGATTGCATGGCCTTGGCGTACTTGTAGGAATCGCTGCCTTCCGCCAGGAGTTCTGCGAGCGAGGTATGAATTCCGCAACACCGAAGGCCGAGTTGCTTCAGGAAGGCGGCCAGTGGCTCCGGCGTCATGCCGCCGTACTCCAGGGCGAACTCGACGCCCTGGTAGCCCAGCTTCGCCAAAGCCGTGAGTGTCCCCTTGAGGTCCTTCTTGCACTCGTCGCGTACGGTGAAGAGCTGAATGCCCAGCGGGAACTTCTTCATATGCGCAACCTCCTTGGACCGGAATTTCCTATATGACGTTCACGACCGCCGTGAACCTTTCCGCCGTAGTTTACCTTCCGCCAACGCAAAAGCAAGCGAAGCGGCCGCCCCAACAGACCAAGCCTTGTTCCGCAAGACTGTATCGGCAAGCGAGTTCGCGACTGGAAGATGCGCCTCGGCGCGCGTGAGGGAGCCGAGTCAGCTTTTTCGGCGTTTCGCGAAGCCGGACTCGCCGGCCGGAGCGGCGGCTGCATCGTACGGCTTGGAGAGGAGCCGGGCTTTCCGCTCAAACTCCATGGCCTTGGCTTTATCGCTGAAGACGCGGAAGGTGCAGTGCGGCTCAGTCCTCGACTCCATGTCCATGACGGCATAGAGGCCGGAGGCCTTCATGACAGGTTCCACCCAGCCCATGCAGTGGTCGCAATAAAACTCGCAGGGGCGGGCGTCGTTGTCGAGCACTTTAGAGAGGCTTGGGCAGCGGATCATGTGGAACTCGAAGTAGTCGCCGTGGTCCACCATGGAACTCTCGCAGTTCTCTTCGATCACGATCCGCTTCCAGTACTCCAGCGCCGCCTTGAGCCCGCCCGCGCGGAACCGGTCCGCAAGCTCGACCGACTGCAACCGTCCAAGCTCCCGCCAGTAGGCGACGAGGCATTCATGTCCCCTCGCTTCAAGCGCCTTGAAGACCTCGTTGTAGAATCGGACAAAATGGTCGCTCGGGATCATTTCTTCACCCTCCGTATCGTCTGAACGCACCGGCCGCCGCCCAGCACCTCGGTGACGATGTCGAACGGAGTGCCTTCGGCCAGGGCGGCGTTGATCACAACGGTCTGGCGGCAGAATGCGGGGTCAATTTCGATCCCGCGGGTCTGGAGATAGGCGATCGCCGGACACCGTTTGACCGTCATCCGGATTTCCTCGCCTTTCCGTTCAATGAGGTACTCGCCTTTCTCGCGGTCGAAGAAGTGGGACCAGTGCTCGACCAGTTGCTCCGGGTCGCCGCGCCGGAGATCGGCATGTATCGAGCGGTACACGTCCTGCGCAGTGCGGCGGAAGACCTCGTCGAGGAACTTCTCGCCGTATGTCTTTCGGAGGTAGGCAATGGTTCCGTTGGTCGTCCGATGGAAGTCCATGTGCACTTCACCGGTTTCCTTGTATCGCATCCTGGTTCTCCTTGCGTCCGGCTCACTCAGGCCGGATGTATGGGCGCTCGCGTTCGAGGGCGGCGTCAATGCGTTTTCGGTCCGCCGTCGTGATGGGATAATCCAAGTGCATGAATTCGGTTCTGAAGATGCCCAGACGGTGAAGGGCGTATTTCAAGCCGCCCATCCAGAGGCTGATATCCCTGGCGAAGAGGTCCCAGAGAAATTCATTGGAGCGCTTCTGCCAGGCGTCGGCGGCGGGACGATCGCCTGCGACCAGGGCGTCGAGTGCCTGCCGGATCAGCCCGCCGATGAGAATGCCCGTGCCGAGGAGGCACCCGTCGTACCCGGAGGCCGCGTAGTTGACCACGTCAAATTCGTCCCCCGTCTCCAGAAGAAGCGCGGGGCGCTTCGTCTTAAGCGCCACGAACGCTTTCCTGTACTCCGGCGTGGAGGAAGAATCCTTGATGTAGCTGACTTTCGGATGCGACGCGATCTCGGTCCACAGCGCCAGGTCGAGCACGGAATCGGCGGGCTGCTTGAGGACGTAGACGCCCACCGGCAGCGTCGCGGCTTCCATGGGTTCGGTGAAATAACGCCGGACGAATCCCTCCGTGGCGAAGCGCATGAGCCATGGCGGGGCGATGACCACCGAGTCAGCCCCGGCGTCCTCGGCTCGGGCGATGTTGTCGCGCACCCGCGCGGCGGAGGTGTCGGAAACCTGCACCGCAATGTGCAGCCGTTTCCCCGCCAGGCGCCGGGTTGCCCGGACGAGTTCGTCGCGCTGAGCGTTGAGCATCAGCGGCCCTTCGCCGCAACTGCCGGCCATGAAAAGGCCCGTGACGCCCAGGCGAAGGTGTTGGTCTATCACTTTATCCAGGGAAGCCAGGTCGAGCGCGCCGTCCGCCAGGAATGGAGTGGGCGTGGCGGACCAGATCGTTTTGTCCGCGGACTTCCTTTTCACGCCTGTCTTTTTCGCCATCAACGCCTCTCCTTCGGGATTATGGATCTTTGAAGCGTAAAGCCGCCTGCCCTTTGAGGAGTTCACCTGCCGTTGCGATCAGCAGGTCGGCCGTGTCTTCCGGCGGCCCGCCGCCGACCACCGGGAGCACCTCGTATCCGCCATGCGCGAAACATTCCCTGGGCGCCACGTATCCGCAGTCGCCGTTGGACAAGCTGACCACGAACGTCAACGGATACGGAGATGCCTTCCTGATCGCCATGCCGATTTCGGCGAAATTCTCCCCGGGCAGGAAAACCATCGCGACCTTGTCCGACAGCTTCAGCGCCGCGCAGTCGAACCGGCGCCCGGCCTCCGGCATCTGCTCCACGTAAGCTGCAAGCTGTTCCGCGAAAAACCGCTCCGCGCTCTGGTCTCCTCGGGCCAGGTCCTCGGCGGTGAGGTTCCCGGGCGCGACTTCCTTCGCTTCCCGCATCAAAGCGCGGGCGGCCTGCAGTTGGCCGTCCGCAAACCTTCGTTTGCCGATAATCACCGGCTTCACGCTGAGCGCCGGCTTATCGCAACGCACCGGCTGCAGCGCGCCCAGCAGGCGGCAGGCGATCTCGGCATATCCGCGGCCTATGTCGCGGGACGCCGCATAGCCGTACACCGGCCGGCTCGGGTCGTTGACGTCAATGTGGTTGATGTTTCCCGCCGGGCTGATCAGCGTCAGCACCGGGACCCTGCTTCCAAGGTGTTCCTGGACCGCACGTTCCAGGTGGCCCGGCCAGTCCGCTGAGACCCGGTCGCCGCCGGTCGTGTCGGCGTGGTTGCAGATGTTCACAATCAGCCCGGCGATCTTCCCGTTGCGTCCAAATTCCAGGACACCCACATGGCGGTCCACCGGACCTTCAGGCTTGATGACATCGGGGTTCATCTTGCCGGGATTGGTGACCACCTTCCCGTCCTTCATCCAGTAGCGGCGGTTGAAGGCGAAGGGATTCTCCTCCGCAACTCCGGCGGCGATCTCCGCCGGCGCCAGGTCGGCCAACGCTTCCCTTACTGCGGCCGAAGTCTCCTCAACGATGAAATCCAGGTAGGCCTCGTGGCGGCGGGCCATGTCGAAGATCTCGCCCACGTCCGGGCCGGTGTGCGTGTGCGTAGCGCACAGGGGAATCGTCTCCGCGAAAGGATATCTTTCCCGTTTCAGCGCCGCGCGCACTTTCGAAATGAGCAGGAGAGGCACGATCAGCAGATCGTACGAGATCAGCCCCACGACCGCGCCTCCGCACTCGATGAGCAACACCTTCACCTGCAGGTCGTCCAGAACGCCGGTGTTCGGCCGAGGATTGAAATATCCCGCCAGCGGGATTCCGCGTTTCGGATTGATCACGCGCCGGCCGAACCCCGCGCGGCACGGGCGGCTGTTCTCCGTCTTCGTTGCTCGTCCTCCCAAAGACGTTCCGCTTTCGAACATGAGATTATACGGTCGAATTGCCGCAGTCAAACAGGCTCTCCGCCGTCGGCTCGCGGCGAGGCTTGAATGCGCGCGGCATTACGGTAGAATCATCGGCGGAATCGGCTGCCGCCGGCCGCCGGCTCGGCACCGGGAATCCGACGAGAGAGGACATCGCATGGACGGTCCGCGAGCGTGCCGGGAGGACGAGTTCGGCGAGGCGATCTCCCTCGTCAACCTCGTGTTCAGGGCAGGGACAGGCCAGGACATTCGCAGCGATTATCCGCTGGTGTTCGACAAGTCGAATCTCCGGCACATGCGAATTATCAAGGTCGGCGGCAAGGTGGTCTCGGAGGTGCCGGTCTTCCTTCGGGAGGTCGTCGCCCACGGCGACCGGTTCACGATCGGCATCGTCAGTGCAACGGCCACGCACCCGGACTGCCGCGGAAAAGGATATGCGCTGGCCTGCCTTCAAGACTGCGTTCGAGTCATGGAGCAGGAAGATTGCCCGGTGTCCGTATTATGGACTTTGGAGCGGACCTTTCCGTTCTACCAGCACGCCGACTGGGAGGCGGTTGCCTCGCAGGGGCGGGTGTATGATCTGCGGCCCGAAGAGCGTGAACTGTTCGCGAAGAGGTCGTTCGCCGTGAGGCGGTACGAGGCGCAGGACACCGAAGCTTTGGCCGCCGTCATGAAAATCCACGACGCGGAGCGCTGCCGCATCGTTCGGAC
>Ga0187884_10004476_pt1 | contig 10220 bp, 8 predicted proteins | sample June2016WEW_20_4_FD_132983 | JGI IMG/M metagenome (GOLD analysis project Ga0187884, IMG submission 132983) | Peatland microbial communities from SPRUCE experiment site at the Marcell Experimental Forest, Minnesota, USA - June2016WEW_20_40 | ecosystem: Environmental > Terrestrial > Soil >...
ATCACTTTCTGTCGTGCCTGCGTGTGCAACGGGCAAAGGAGTTGTTGCTGCAATCTGAAACGACGATTACCAACGTGTGCCTGGAGGTCGGATACAATTCGCTCGGCACGTTCTCAAAAACGTTCAGCGAACTGGTCGGTTTGTCGCCGCAGGAATTTCGCGCGATGCCCAAGCGGCTCACGGCAAAACAATTTGCCACGGCCATCTGGCGGTACCTCGCAGCGCGCAAAAAAATCTCCGGTCCGACCATCGAAGGCGTGGTCGAGGGGCCGCGCCGGCCGAAGGGGTTTACTTTTGTGGGAACATTCACGAAGGGCGTGCCACTGGGCGTGCCCTTTTCCGGCACGGTGATGATCGGCCGCGGGAAATTTTCCATTGAGCGCCCCACGCTGCCGGAATTTCATCTGATGGCGGCGCTGGTGCCGCTCTCGGCCAGTTTGACCGACATGGCGGCGAACCTTCCCATCAGCCTCGTCGCCAGTCTGCGCGTGCAAAATGACCCGAACGCCCCCACGGAAAAGCCGCTTCTGCGTTTGCGTCCGCTGCGTCCGACCGACCCGCCCATCGTTCTGGCCCTTCCCGCCCTCGCTCCGCTCCAAATTTTTGGCGGCCGTTGACCGCGCGTTACCGGAGAAATCAAAGCGGAATGACTTGGATCAAGTTCGCAATCCCGGAGAAGCAGCAACAGTGAAGGATGGGTTAATATCCGCTTATATGAAAATTAAAGTCCAAAGTTCATCCGGAGCAAGAATTAATTCCGGTTCGTTTTTTTTCACGTTGCTTTTGGCCGGCGCGGTGCTGTTCGGTCCCGGAGCCCAGCGTTGCGCGGCCCAATCCTTCCCGGGTGCCGCGGGAGACGAATATTCCTACAGCATTGGAGTGTTTCAGTTGACGGTGGATCCGGCCTTCGCCTATTTGTTCACAGCCTACCCCAACACGCCCGGCCATTATTATTATCCCGGTTATACGCCTAGCAGCGGAGTGCTGACCAGCCCCATAATGTATGATTTCAACGACACATATATCGGCGTAAGCGCTTCGCATTCCCGCAATGTGGGGAGTCCAGTTTATTTCGCCGGCCCCGGTGTCCAGGTGGGAACCCCGGCGATATACCCACTTTATTTTCCTGATTTCATTCCCAGTTATTCCAGCTATGCCGTTTTGCCCCCGGCGTTTGCCATTGCCCCGAATGGCATTGATGAGATAATGACGGAAATCGAGAGCTTTAACCTGGCCACCACCACTGGCTCCGCCGGACAATTGAGCTGTTCAAATGCCGATCCGCGCGTGCCGTCAGTGCCGGTTTCGGTGAACATGGTCGTCGCCGGACCGGCCTATATTCCCAACCTGCCGCAAAACCGCCGCAGCATCGGCATGGTGCAACAACTCACGCCCACCGTGGCCGGGACCGATTTTCCGGCGCAAAGCTTTTTCGACATTTATGTTGAGGTGACTTTGCCCCCGGTGTCTGGCAACAATACCGCCAATGATTTTCCCGGGGCGTTGTCGGGGATACCGCTGGCACCGGGTCAGACCCAGGACGGGGCGGTTCTCTACAACGACGCGAGCGATCCTTTGGTCATCATCAACACCAACGTGACTTCGCTGCCGCCGACGGCGGTGTATATCCACGGCATGACCGTGGCGGTGCCGATGAAGTTCAAATACGCCAACCCGCCCTACTGGGCCGCCGATGAGGTGATGGGCTATCTCGTGCTAGCCGGACATGGCGTGATCCCCAACCCATCGAACGACTGCACGGCGGTTGCCGCCAGCATCACCACGGTTCTGAACCAAACCTTGGGAACCAACGGTGCGCCCTTCCCGGGAATGCCGGTTCCGTGGCTGCAGCCGACCAATTCGTTCCCCACCCCGGGTTCGGGTTACAATTCGATCGCGAGAACATTCGTTGATCCAACCACCGGCCAGACCAATGTGAATGAGGACACCGTGAGCTTTGTCGTGGGCACCCAGATCTACTATCTCCGCGACTTGAGTTTGGGCAGCCTTGGCACTTCCGCTTCACTACCGTCGGCGGGCAATTCGCAAAGTTACAACAGTTCCAGTGCGACGGTGAACTTCCAAATTTCTGAAAACGGGGTGGATTTTTATCCCGCCACGTTGAGCGGCTCTACCGGCATTAAGGTTTACAATACCAATGTCGTTGCCGGCAGCACCACCACTTACTCCATGCAAATGACGCAACTGACCGCCTCCGGCACTTGGGCGGGTGGAAACGTCTATTTCCGCGAAAATCCCGCCCAACCCACGCTCGGCCAGCACACCGTCGCTCCCGATCCGCGCGGTTACCGCGTCAGCAGCTTCTTCGATGTGTTCACGGAATTTAGCCCTGACAACGTAAGCTGGTATCCGGCGAACCGTTCCCTGCGCGTGCTCGCCAGCGTGCCGCCGGCGCTGCCAAGTTCAGTCTTTGCCAGTCGAAGCGGCACCAACGTGGTTTTGCAATGGCAGAATAATTTCACACTCCAGAGCACGACCAATATTAATCTGCCTTTCACTGATATGCCCGGCCCGGTCACCAATGGTTTCTATACCACCCCAGTGTCGCAGGCTCCGGCAAAGTTTTACCGACTTATATTCCGGCCATGATTAAAAATTAAAAACAGGCATGCCCGTGACGAGGGCCGCGCCGCAGAAGTTATTCCGACTGCGCCAGTGGTTTTCAGAGGGTGAATGCAGATTTCAAGACCGGGTAAACCCCGGTCTTTTTTTCTCCAAAGCAATCACTTAAGTTGGTTGATGTTTCCGGGTTTGCGTGACGCATGCAGTGGCCACCAGTAGAGCAGCACCGGCAGCAACAGCACCGAGACCACAAAACAATTCAACAACCCCAGCACCAGCAGGAGGCCGAGCCGCGCGTTGGCCGGCACCTGCGAGAGCATGAGCACGCCAAACCCCAGCGAGACGGTCAGCGTGTTGATGAGCGCGGGTGGGCCGGTCAAGCGCAAGGACTGGCTCAAGGCATCGGGTGGTGATTTTCCAACGGCCCGCGCTTGGCTGAAACTCTCGAGCAGATGGATGGCGCAGTTGACGCCGAGACCGAGCGTCATGGCGGCAAACATCGAGGTGGCCACGCCCAGCGGAACGTCCGCCCAGCCCATCACGGCGAATTTGACCACCACGGCCAGCAGGCTGGGCAGCAGGCAATAAAAGCCCCAGCGCCACGAACCGCCCAGCACGGTCGCCACCGCAAAAATTCCCAGCAGGGACCAGATGAGCGATTGCAATTGCGTGCTGACAATGCCGTGGATCAACGACTGGCTCACGGCCACGTCGCCGGCGAAAACCAGTTTGATCCCCTTTGGCGCAAGCTGTTCACGCTCGTAAGCACGGATGTCGGCCATCAATCGGGCGGTGCCGACAAAGTTGGCGTCCTTCAAAAAAACGGTGGTCAGCGAGTCCTGATAATTGCTGTCCACAAGCTGGTGCAATCGCTCCGGCTCCAAAGCCTGCGCGTAATAAACCCAAAGTGTTTTTATTTCACGCGCGTCATCGGGCAGCGTCCGTGCTTGCGGAGAGTCGGGCCGCAGCATGAAACGGGTGGTGGTGAGGTAGTCTTCCGGCCCCAGCACGCCGCCCACCGCGTCCTGGCGTTGTTCACGAATGAACGCACCCAGTCCGCCAAGTTGGCGGATGAGTTCCGACTGGAGCTGGGTGCGGACAGGTATTTCAAACCGGGCCTGCCCGGTCTTTTTCAGCGTGGACCAGAAATGGGTTCCCGGTTCGCCGCCCACGAGCCGGGCAAACAGGACATTGGCGTTGTGATTGGCCATCTCGATTTGGGGCCGCCAGACGGCGGAATCGTCGCCAGTGGAAAGGGTCACGGAACTCCCCATGATTAATGTCGGGTCGCGAACCAAATCATCCGGCAAAGACATGCTGTAGCGACTTACCGCCGAAGCCGGCAGTTCGCCTGTGAGGGTCTTTGGCGCTTCGGCGCAAACATACAACAGGTGCATCCCGAAAAAATGGTCGTTCACCTGCTGCGTGACCCGCCGGAATTCGCTCTCCGGGTCAAAGCCGTTCGTCCAACTGTCTTGCACGACCAGTTGCCGCAGGCCGAACGGCGTGAGCGCCATGATGGCCAGGGCGAAACCGACCACCCACCATCGCCGCCGCACGACAACCTGTCCGATGCCGGCAAATTTTCCCGCAAGCCAGTCGGCGGCGATCCAATCGCCGCGCCGGTTTCCCGGACGGAGCCAGTGGGGATGAATCAACACCAACAATGCCGGAACCACCGTGAAGGACAGGAATAATCCCAGCAGCGCGCCAATGCCGGTAAACAACCCGAACATTCGCACCGCCACCAGCGGGGAAAAAGCGAACGAGAAAAAACCGGCGGCAGCGGCCAGCGACGTGCAGACGACGGGACGTGCCAGCTTGTCGAAGGTTTCCGCAACAAGTGTCAGATGATCCACTCCGGGTTTTTCCCGCAGCAGATTGAAGTAACGGCTGAACAGATAAATGTCGTTGGTGACTGAAATTACAGTGAGCAGCACCGGCATCACGGCGGTGGTGAGATAAATCGGCACGCCGAGCCAGCCCATCAATCCAAAAACCAGCAGCATCGTCGCCAGTACGCCCGGCAGCGGCAGCAGCGCCGCCAGCACGTTGCGGAAGCACAGCAGCAAAACGAGCATCATCACCAGCGCCGCCAGCGGCACGAGCCCGATGTGGCGGGCCACGAACACGCGGAGTTCGTGCAGGCTGGTTGGCGTTTTCCATTCCGTACTGTTGGGTGTGCCGACGCCCAGCACGCTGCCGGGGACGCCGAGGTCTTCGAGAATCTGGACGCCAAACAGCGACTCGGCCACCGGCGCGCCCGTCACTGCGATTTCGTCCGCCGCCGTTTTTTTTGCGGTGATGATTTGCAAAATCTTCGCGTAGAACTGCGCGCGGTCGGCCGCCGCCGGCACGCCAACAAGGATTACGGTGAATCGTCCGTCAGCCGAAACCAGCGTGCCGTTGTAGAGTTCAATCCGGCGCAGGTCTTCGCGCAGCTGATCCAGTTCCGATTGGGTCTTGAGCGGCGGTTCGAGCAGCTTTTGTTGAATCAATGTTCCGGGCCGCATCCGGAAGCCCGGTTCGGTGGCCAGACTCATGACATCGGCCGGAGCGACGCCCGGAATTTTTTTGAGTTCCCCCGTCAAATCGCGGACCAGTTGCAGCGTGGCGGGATTGAAAATGCCATGGGTGTTGCCGGGCCGAATCAGCACGACCAGTTGGTCATGGATGCCGAAGTGGTCGCGAACGGCCTTGTCGGCAATCACTTCAGGCGCAGTGGGGGAGACGAGTGCGTGGCCGTCGGTGCGCAGTTTCAGCCGGAGAATTCCGGGCGCGGCGACCAGGGTGATGACGGCGACCAATGCCAACACTTGCCGGGGGTGGCGGATGGCATAATGCGACAGCCAACGAAACGGGCTGACGAACAGCACAGGCAGTTTGTTCGGAGTAATAAATAAGCGGTTGCTCATCAGATCGAGCCCAGACAATTTAAGCTTCGGACATGCTTTGCATGTGAATGCTCTGGCGGCGGATGCTCGAAGATTGATAAAGCATTCGCCCCGGCAATGCAATCTCGCAAAGTTTTGGGTGGTGTATCAGTTTGGATTTTTCCCTGTTTGATTCAATAATTGAACGCTACGGCCAATTTAAATTTCCCGGCAAATTTGGTTCTAAAACAGAACCAGAACTGGCGGAAGGGGTCATTTCTGCGCCCTTTTTGCTATCTGGTGATCAAGGCCGTAAGGGTGGATTCGCCCCCTTGCCAAAACAGCACCCAATCGCTCGCAGAATTATTGACGAAACACCGTGAGAAATTAAGCCTTTCCAAGGCAACCCTGGCCGCGAAATTGGGCGTGAGCATGGGCACTCTCAAAAACTGGGAACATGGCCGGACAAGACCCAGCAGGCAGTTTTGGCCTGCTTTAAAACTGTTCCTCAAGCAGAATGGCAACTCCATTTGAAACTGAAATGGCCACCGCCAATTATTTCAGCAAACGGTCGCCGACCATATTTTTGCAAGAAGAATGTCCTTGCGGTAATCGAATCGTTTCATTTTATGCTTGAAAAACAGAATCCAAAGTTGGAAATTCTTACCATGACGAGCACTATTACAACCAAAGGTCAAACGGTCGTGCCAAAGGAATTGCGGCGGAAATTTGAACTCGACTCCGGCACTGTCTTGGATTGGCGCGCTGATGGTGATTCCATGCGCGTGGTCAAATTGACACGATCCGCAAAAGGCAGCTTCATCCAGGCACTGCGTCGTTTGGGTCGCGTGCCAGCCGCTCCGCGCGACTACCGGCTTGTGGAGGACGTTTGAGATTCCTTCTCGACACCAACGTCATTACCGAAGTCGCCAAGCCACGACCCAACGCCCGTGTGTTGAACTGGCTTTTGGCGCATGAAGTGGCGAGCGGCATCCCTAGCGTGGCTGTCGCCGAGCGATACCAGGGAGCGCATAACGCGCCCAGGGAACAGCGCGTCCGTTTGCTGGCGGAAGTGGATCATTTTATCCGCGAGTTCGGGGAGACCGTGGTGCCGTTTGACGCGGAAGCGGCCAAAGCATGGGGCGAATATGTTTCGCGCCCCGCCTTGAAACAAAAACCTCGCAGCTACCCGGACACACAGATCGCCGCCATTGCCTTGAGCCGGGGATTAACCGTGGTCACGCGCAACACGCAGGATTTCCCGGAAGTGCCCGTGCTTAATCCGTTTGAGGATTAAACGGCAACAGACTTTTCATTCCTGTCCCCCCACCGACTGCGGCTCTCCATCAATCTCCATCCTGAATTTGGTAACCGACTGCTTCATAACCGCGCACACGCTTTGAATACATCGCGGATAAAATCGGCACGCTGCCGTCCACATAATCATAAACGACGACCTCGCGTTTGGTGTCGTGCAGACGATGCAGCCTAATGTTTGGCGCGGTCCTCACAGTAATAGACGCTCCCGCGTCGGAACATTGTGAATCGGTTTTGCATTCGTGCCTTTCATTTTACGGACACGAATTGAAAACCGTTAAACAGCAGTGGCGGCGTTCTGCCGGATAGTGCGGAATTTCTGAAAAATTCCTGCACGGCCTGCGGCGTTACTGACACTTTCACTGACAGTTGACCGATTTCCCCCCTTTTTGGAACCGAAAAACCCTGATTTTCAAGGTTTCGGTGATGGCGGAAGGGGTGGGATTCGAACCCACGGTAGCCTTGCGACTACGCCTGATTTCGAGTCAGGTGCCTTTAACCACTCAGCCACCCTTCCACTCGTTTATTTACAACAACTTACGATGGATTTGAAGAAACAGTATTGACAATTTAACACGCATTTTTTATACAGGCTCAATGAAAGAGAGATTGAGCCAGTCAAACTGGGTGCAAATAAAGCCATATCTTGTTCGCTACGTTCCATCGGGACAAATTTACGCACGATTTCGCGCATCGGGCAAGCTGATTCAAAGATCGCTCAAAACTGACCGCGTAACTGTCGCGGAGCTTCGGCTTGGCGATTTTATGAAACAGGAGCGGAAAAAAGCTGAAGGTCTAAAAGCTGAAGCGCGCGGCAAAATGAAATTCGGCGATGCGTTGCAAATCTTCTTAAACCGCCTAGAGGATAATTACACGCTTAAACCGCGTTCCAAAGAGTTTTACAAAGAGCGGGTAAATGCCTTGCTCAAATCATGGCCGGGACTCAAAGGCTTGGATGTTGCCAAAATTAACAAAGCCGATTGCCTAAATTGGGCTGGGAATTTCCGCAAAACGGCCAGCGCCAGTTCCTTCAATAACACGGTTAGCGCGTTGCGCCAAATCATCAAAATCGCTTGCGAGGCCGGTGCCCGTTACGAAAATCCAGCCGAAGCGATTCAACGGAGCGCCATAAAATCAAAATCGCTTAAACTGCCGGAACTCGGAAAATTTGTTGAATTGGTTGCTGCGATTGAAAACAGCAAAGTGAACTCCTGCTACCTTGCTGCCGATCTAGTTCGTTTCCTTGCATACGGCGGTTTCCGAAAAACCGAGGCGGCAAACATAACTTGGACGGATTGCGATTTTAAGCGCGGTGAAATTCTTTTACGTATCACAAAAAATGGCGATGCCCGGCGCGTGCCAATGATTGCTGAAATGCGTGCCTTGTTAGAACGTTTGCGTATAGAGCGAAAAAACGAAGCGCCCGAAATGACCGTTATGCAAATCCGCGAATGCCAACAAAGTTTGAATAAAGCATGTAAGGCAGTTGGCACAACACGGATAACGCATCACGATTTACGCCATTTGTTTGCTACACGCTGTATTGAAAGCGGCGTGGACATTCCAACTGTCTCGCGCTGGCTTGGACACCGTGACGGCGGCGCATTGGCAATGAAAGTCTATGGGCATTTGCGCGACCAACATTCCGTTGCAATGGCACAACGGGTGGTCTTTTCAAAATCATCTGCGCCAGTTGTCAGTTAAATTTCTTCCGTATGAAATCCACGAAAAAACCGAAACAACCAACGGCAAGGGAACTTGGAAAGATCAAAGTGTGGATAAAATCACTCACGTCCCAAAAGCGGAAAAAACTTCGTGAGTTAAGAACAAAAATTTGGTGGTGGAGACGGGGGGAAATTCGTCACGCATTCAAAAACCCACACAAAAAAACGCGCTTTAGCTTTTCCTTTACGGGAACAGCCGAGGAAGTCGCGCGAAACTATGAACTCATGCGGCGTTCAAGCGATGGGGAAATGTTCAAGGAAAACTATCTAGAACTGTCACGAACTGAGCGAATAGTTGCCTACACGCTAACCATCTGTTCAATATACTGGTGGTGCATGCTCAACTCCATTTCCGGCACTCGTTGAAGAACTCGCACCCGGCACATTGAAGGCCGGTGGGGGGAACAAAATCCTCCCTTGCCAGACCTTCAACATAGGAGTCCATGATGCGGAATAATCTCGTCTGCTGGTTTTCGCTCATCGGCTCCATCTCCGTGATGACGAGCTTGGGGGTTTTGGTTTTGACGAGAAAATGCAGCTCACGGCCCTTCTCCCGTTTGCCCGTCCCTTCCCGATACAACACGGAGTAGCTGGACATCTGGATTTCGTTTTGATGGATGCTGCTGTCCACGCTTTGCTGTACCCGCTTTGTATTTGAATCGGTGGGAGGGGTCATCCGGCTGCGCTCCACATTGCACCCGCCGCCCGGCTCCGGGGATTTTGCCTCTAGGATTCTGCGCGCGGAGCATTTTCACGGTGAAAATATGGACGGCAAAAAGGCGGCCATTCTCTCGGCAAATTTATTCACCATGCTGGGCTTGCATTTTGATTCGGCTGTGCTAATGGTTTTCTTGAGACAGGACGAAAGTCTGGATTCTCCATCTTCGCTAGAGTCGGCGCAAGCTGGCTCGATAATGCCTTCAAATCCTATTATAGGTCAGGCAAATGCCTGTTTGCGCGAGAGCGTCCCTCAACTGTGAGGCCCAAATGGCGAGAGTTGACGCTGGTTTGCTGTCAGCTTGATGACCCCCACTTCCCAATGACATGGCTTTGCCATGTCTTGGGAAGTTGGTTTTTGAACCTGTAAATTCTGTGCGAAAGGCGCACAACAAAAACTGAATCGCGTGAGAACATTTCCGGCAAAACAGGCCGGAGGAAAATTTTGTTCATAATGAAAAAGCGGAATTTTATCGGGCGACAGGTTAGCAAACGGCGCAACGAGCTCGACTGGACACAGGATTATCTGGCCGACTTATTACAGGATGCTGGCTGGCTTAACGCCACGCGCAGCACCGTTTCCAAAATTGAAGACGGCTCCCTGCGGATTGATCTGACACAGTTGTTTTACCTGGCGGTGGCGCTCCGCGTTCATCCGATTCATTTCCTTCCCAAAATGGACTGGAGCAAGCCGGTCAAAGCCCAAATTTATTCCCAATGAAAAACCAGTAGAGGACGTATGGAAACCATTCCAGAAAACGAAACACAAACCACCACGCCACCAACCGAGCGGCTCGCCTATTCCGTGCAGGAAGCTGCCGATATGCTCGGCATCAATTATTTCACCATGTATCGGCTGATCCAGCGGCAGAAATTAAAAACATGCCGGGTTCTGCGCGGCAAACTGCTCGTGCCACGAACCGAACTGCTCCAATTGCTGCAAACCGATTTGAGGTAAATTATGAACTACTACGAAAGACCCACACCGCTTCAAGAACAGGTTAAC
>Ga0187884_10004479_pt1 | contig 10211 bp, 8 predicted proteins | sample June2016WEW_20_4_FD_132983 | JGI IMG/M metagenome (GOLD analysis project Ga0187884, IMG submission 132983) | Peatland microbial communities from SPRUCE experiment site at the Marcell Experimental Forest, Minnesota, USA - June2016WEW_20_40 | ecosystem: Environmental > Terrestrial > Soil >...
AAGCTCCGCTACGACCTGCTCTACGCGCGGCGGCAAAGTTTCTGGTTGGACATTCGGCTGGTCCTCATATCGTTTGCGGTTACCTTCACGGGCCGGTGGGAGCGCCGGGAAGGAAAGATCTTGCGCCGAGCTCCACGGCGATATCGAAAGCCAGCCTCTGCTGGGGATGCTTGGCTGGCTAATGCGCCACTTTTAAAAGGTCCCTCGCAATCACCGCCCTCCTTATGAGCATATCCGTGGAGCGAGCATAACCATGACGGCTGAAAATCACCTTGCGAGTGGCGGAAAGGTTCCTTGTGTGCGCGTCCTGGGCGTACCTGTGCACGTCCTGGACATGGAGCAGGTCCTCCAGGCCATGGAACAGTGGCTCTGCCAGCGGGATAGGACCCACTGGATCGCGGTGACTAGCTCACACGGACTGGTTGAGGGGCAGAAAGACCCCCGGTTCAAAACCATTCTCGAATCGGCAGATCTCTCCGTCCCTGACGGGAAGTGGACAGCGCGCGTGGCGGCTAAAAAGGCTGCTTGTACCCCAAGACAAGTTCGTGGCGCTGACTTCCTACGGGCTTTCTGCCGGTTATCGAACGAGAAGGGCTATACGAGTTTCTTTTACGGCGACACTGAGGAAGTTCTTGCCCTGTGCGCCAGCAGACTCTCGGAACAATTCCCGCGCCTGCGTATTGTCGGCACATATTCCCCGCCTTTTCGTGAACTTACTCCGGAAGAGGACGCGCAAGTCGTCAAGATGATTGACCAAACGAGACCGGATGTCCTGTGGGTAGGACTGGGCTTGCCGAAACAGGAACAATGGATTTTCTCGCATCGGGAAAAGCTCAACGTGCCGGTGATGATCGCCGTGGGGGCGGCGTTCAAGTTTGTCAGCGGCAAAGTCGAAAGCGCTCCACCCTGGATTCGGGAGTCGGGTTTCGAATGGCTTTGGCGTTTCTTCCACGAACCGCGCCGCACGTGGCGCCGGGCGTTCGTCTACGGCCCGCAATTTGCCGCCCGGTCGATTCTGGAACTCAGTGGATGGTCATTCCCGCGCAAGCGGAAATCCACTGCACCGCCGCTTGCGCGGGGGTGACATGAAGGGGCGGTTAGCAGTTTGCCGCCTGTCCGCCGTGAAACCAAAATGGGAATCTTAACTGAAACCGTAACCGAGGCTTCTCGTGCGCCCACCCTCAAAATCGGGGGCAAAGTGCTGGCCCGCAACACCGTGTTGAACATCGTCGGGCAGGTAATTCCGCTGCTGGTCGGCGTGGCCACCACCCCCTACGTGATCCGGCACCTCGGTCCAGACCGCTTTGGCCTCCTGTCGCTCGCTTGGATCGTAGTGGGTTATTTCGCCCTCTTCGATTTGGGCATCGGCCCCGCCACCACCAAGTTCGTTGCCGAGCTTCTCGGCAAGGGTGAAGTTGAGAAGCTTCCCGCCCTGGTCTGGACCGCGCTGACCACCCAATCGGGCATGGGTCTGGTAGCGGGCCTTCTGCTTGCCGCCGCCTCGCCTGCCCTCGTCAATCATCTTCTCAAGGTCCCGCCCGGACTCCGCCCCGACGCCCACTGGGTATTCATGATCTTGGCTCTCTGTTTCCCGATCAACTTCGCTGGCGGGTCGTTGCGGGGCGTGCTCGCAGCGTTTCAGAGGTTCGACCTGCTCAACGCCGTCGGAATCCCCACCAGCGCCCTTTGGTACCTCATACCCGCCGGGGCTTTGGCGCTAGGGCTTGACCTCCCGGGAATCGTGCTTCTCCTGGTCATAAGCCGAGTGATGGCGCTCGGGGCTCATTTCTTCTTCTGCTTGCGGCTCTGTCCAGCGCTCCGAGGCGGCTGCACGTTCAAGCGCTCCCTTGTCCGCTCCCTGCTCGGCTATGGCGGGTGGATCACGCTCTCCGCCACCTTGGGCCCAATCCTGGCTTATTTTGAGCGATTCCTCATCGGCGCCCTGCTTTCCGTCGCGGCGGTCGGCTTTTACACGCCTCCTTACATGATCGCGAGCAGATTAGGAATACTCCCCAGTAGCCTCACGGCCACGCTTTTTCCAGCCTTCAGTGCTTCGGCAGGGCGCGGAGACGGCGAGTGGATCAGGAACGCCCTCATCCGCTCTCTCAAATACCTGCTCCTGATCGTGGGGCCGGCGGCGCTGGCGCTGATCTTTTTCGCTCGCCCGCTCCTGACCCTCTGGGTTGGCGCAAAGTTTGCCGACGAGGGCGCGCTGGTCTTGCAAATCTTGGCTGCCGGCGTGCTCATCAATTCACTTGCGTATGTTCCTTCCAGTTTGCTGCAAGGTATTGGGCGACCCGACGTGATCGCCAAGCTCCTGCTGCTCCAACTTCCATTCCACCTCGGTCTTTCTTGGTTTCTGGTCAGCCGGTTCGGCCTTCCCGGAGCGGCCATTGCTTGGTCCGTCCGAATGACTCTGGATTTTGCCATGTACATAGTTGCTACCTGTTGGGTCACGCACACTTCGCCCCGCCTGCTCGCGGGAAGGAAAATGCTCGCCAGCGTTGCGACGCTCGGGGCCCTGACTGTGGGCTTTGCTTCGATCCGGGTCTCAAGCCATGCACTGCCTACCGAGGCTTTCTTCAGCGGTCTTCTGGCCGCAGGATTCCTGCTGGGCGCCTGGCATTACGTTCTGGACGTGGAGGAAAGATGGCATATAAGACTGTGGATAAAAATAGCGAAGACATCCTGATGGGGGGCCGGTAGTGGCCGAGCAAGGGTTGCCGCTTGCCAGCGTCATGATTACCACTCGGAATCGGCTGGTCCTATTGCCGAGGGCGTTGCAAAGCGTTTATGCACAGGACTACCCTAATCTGGAGATCCTCGTCCTCGACGACGCTTCCCAGGATGGCACATCGGATTATATTCGTTCTCATCATCCTGACATCCGATTATTCCGGTTTGATCAAAACCGTGGGCTTATTGCTGCCCGCAACCATCTTATGAGCGAGGCGAAGGGGGACTACGTCATCAGTCTGGATGATGATGCCTTCTTCCTTAGCGCCGACACCATCTCCAGAGTCGTCGCCCGAATGGAAGCCGAACCCGAAGTGGCAGTCGTCGCTTTTCGCGTGGTAAACCGGGAAGAAGACGCGGAGCAGGCGCCGGAACCGGAGCATTATACCAGCGACTATTGGGGATGCGGCCACTGCATCCGCAAGGCAGTTCTGCGGGAAACGGGATACTACCGAGAGATTGCGTTGCAACAATCGGAGGAGTCGGTCCTGAGTCTCCGCGTTCTTGACAAAGGATATCGCCTCGTCTATTTCCCGCCTGCCACCATTGTGCATGCGTTTTATTTGGCCAGTGACCGCGACTGGGGACAGCTAAGGGCCCTAACCGCTAGGAATCGATTGCTTCACGCTTGGCTCGACGAACCATTTCCCTGGTACATCCTCAGCACCGCGAACGCCCTCGTGAAATACTCCGCCAGGGCCGCGTGGAAGAAAGACCTCCGGAATGTGCTGCGGGGATTCTGCGAGGCCTTCAAGGACTTCCCGCGTTTGAAATCCACCCGTCGGCCTGTTTCGTCACGCGCCATGCGAGTTTACCTCGCGCTAAGCCCAGGCAAGATCAGAGATGGCTCGGCGATCCGATCTCTCTACCTGAATCCACCTGGCCTTTTCTGGATTCTATTTCGCCGTTGGATCTGTCGGCCGTCGAGATTTGCTACGAGAACGAACTCCGAGGCCAGCCGCCTTACGATCCGCGCATGATGACCAAGCTGGTGATCTACGCTTAGTGTGGGGGCCTTCAGCTCACGCAATATTCAGAAACGGCTGAGGGAGGATGTGTCCTTCATGGCGCTGCCGGCGGGGCGAATCTCTGAAAACTGGCAGTGAAGAGGTGGACTGAATGCTTCGACACCTTAATGACGCTATCCGGAGTCTGACACACAACCGACGGCTGACGAAGATCGCGCGAGATTTTCACATCGCTGGTATCCTGAAACGGTGCGACTACTGGCTCCGAGGACAGGTGGTCCGTCACGTGATCGGGGGAGTTCAGGTTGTTTTCGCTGAGCCTGACGCGGCGGAGTTCCATGCACTTGAGTCCTACTACGGGAACGAACTGGATTTTGTCGAGGCGTTGGAGAAGAGGCTCCGGGGGGGCGGGGTTTATTACGACATCGGGAGTAACATTGGGGAGTTTTTGATTCCTGTGGCCAAGATTGTGGGCGAACGCGGGAGGGTGATCGGATTCGAACCCTATCCCGGCAGCTATCAACTGCTGATCAGGAACATCGCCCTCAACCAGTTGACGAACGCTACAGTATTCAAGTTGGGTCTTAGCGACTCCAGCGGTGAAATCCAGCTTTTTGGGACGCGCGGGGCCGCAACTACTGTTCCTCGCGCCGCCAGTGAGAACAAGAGCTCACCCGCCGCCGTCATCCAAGTGACACGCGGCGATGACCTGCGCCGGACTGCGGGCCTACCGGTTCCCAAGGCAGTAAAGATCGATGTTGAGGGCGCTGAGTTCGGCGTGCTCAACGGTCTGAAGGAGACCCTGTCCAGTCCGGCGTGCGAGCTACTGTGCCTGGAAATCCACCCCCGCTTTATTCCTGCCGAAGTTTCGCCCGAAATGGTGCTTTCGCTCGTCCGATCTCTTGGCTTCAATCACACTGAGAGTCGGCAATGCGGAAGCCGTGTGCATCTGATAGCTGAGAAGGCGGAGGCCCAGGTTTGCGACGCCCCCGCGTAGCCGTCATTCATCCCCAGCTCAGGTACGGGGGCTCGGAGACCGGGCCTTTGTATACCGTCGAGGCGCTGAAGCGCGACCACGACGTAACGCTCATCACAGGTGGCAAGGTCGACCTGCCGCGCCTGAACGCCTACTACGGCACGGACCTGTGGCCGGGGGAATTCACCATCCGTGAAGTGCGGTTGCCCCTGGGGCTGCACCGCACGCCAAAGTTCGCTGGGCTGCGCGGCGCGTTGTTCACGCGCGAATGCCGCCGCTTGGCGCCCGGCTTCGATGTGATCACTTCCCACTACAATCCCTGTGATTTGGGCGCACCGCTCATCCAGTTCGTGGCGGACTTCTCCTTCGCTCCCAAGCTCCAGCAAGCGCTCGATCCCACCACGGTTACCCTACGGCGCTGGTGGTATGCCGACACGGTTTTGCGAAGGGCCTACCTAGGGCTTTGCGAGCGCCTCGTGCCCAGCCGCACGGAGAATTGGAAGAAGAATGTCACCGTGGCGAACTCGCAGTGGACGGCTGGCCTTTTGGAAAGGGAGTTTGGATTGATCGCTCAGCGGGTTCAGTTCCCTCCCGTGCCGGGTAATTTTCCGGCCGTCTCCTGGGATGAAAAAGAAAACGGATTTGTGTGCATTGGCCGGGTGGTGCTGGAAAAACGCATGGACGCGATAATCGACATTCTCGACCAGGTGCGCCAGCACGGGTTCGATATTCATCTTCACATCCTCGGCGGCCTGGACGATTCACCCTTTGCCAAGAAGCTGCAAGCGCTGGCTTCGCGGCACCGAGATTGGGTGTTCCTTGAAGGCCGCGTCGCGGGGAAGGCCAAATGTGAGTTGATGGCCCGGCATAGGTTCGGAATCAACGGTTGTAGGCGTGAGGCGTTTGGGATCGCGGTGGCTCAACTGGTGAAGGCAGGTTGCCTCACATTTGTGCCCAATGGCGGCGGGCAAACTGAAATTGTCGATCATCCCGCGCTGACCTTCGAGAACCATGACGATGCCGTAAGAAAGATCGTGGCGGCGCTGCAAGCCCCGTCACTACAGGCGGAATTATCAGAACACCTTCGTGAAAGGAGCCGATATCTCTGCGTGGAACGCTTTCAGGAGACGGTCCGGACTCTGGTGGCAGAGTTCCTTGGCGAGAGAGAGGGGCTGAGTGTGCCCGCGACACACTCAGCCGGGCGGTCCTTAATCGGCCGAATGCATAGAGTCTCGGTCATTATCCCCACCATCGGCCGGCGCGAGGACCTGCGCAAAATGCTGGAGAGCCTGGCGGGGCAGTCGAGGCTGCCAGACGAGGTCATTGTTGTCGGGGAAGGTGTCGGGGACGTCCCGTCGGAGTTTCCCACCCTCCGGCCTCGGTTCATTCATTTGCCTGGGTCGTCGATTTGCGAGGCTCGCAACGCCGGCGCCGCGGCATCTGATCCCGCGTCTGACCTGCTGGCCTTTCTGGATGACGACATTGTGCTGGAGCCGAACGCTTTCACAGCCATGATGGGTTTCTGGGACAAGGCTGCACCCGACCTTGGCGGCGCAGGTTTCAACGTGGTGAATCATCCTCCCATGCCAGTATCCCGCTTAAAGCGAACGGCGCTTGCTAAGAGGCTGGGACTGTACAGCGATCAGAAGGGCGCCGTGGTGCGGTCAGGCTTCCAGACGACTTATGGCTGTGTTGACGCGGATACGCTGGGAAGTTGGCTACCGAGTTGGGCTGCGGTATACCCGAAGATGGTCTTTACGCAATACGGGTTTGACAATTGGTTCGAGGGGTACAGCTACCTGGAAGACCTCGACCTGAGTTACCGAGTCAGCAGGCGCTACAAGCTGGCTATGGTCAGCAACGCCCGAATCAATCACTATCCTTCCGGCACGGGCCGGCCGGATGCCGTCCTGTTCGGCAAGAAGGAGGTGTTGAATCGACTTTGGTTTGTGCGCAAGCACCAGGAACTGTCTGTAGGGCTGTGCTATGTCGCGCTTGTGATTCGGGTGGCGCTCAACCTTCTCTCGGCTATCCTTGATCGGGACATTCGCTCTTTTCGGAGGGTCGCGGGGAACATGGCGGGGCTTGCCTCGAGCCTGGGATCGTTGTCCCCACCGCCTTGGCGGGAGCCACCTGCCAATTCAACGGGAAAACCATGATGACAAAGGCAAGTGAAGGGCTATCGAGCCCGGCGCCGGGACCTGACTTCTTCGAAGCGCGCATCCAGCCGCTCACCAAGAAGTTTTTGACCACCGGCAAACGCCGGCAAGTCTACGTATGGGATCTCATTCGGATCGGCACATTCGCTGTGTGGCCTTATTACTGGCTGCGGGCGCGCATGGGCAAATACGCGGGAGCCAGGATCAACGTTGCGGCTGGGGCGAGTCGGCTCCCTGGGTGGCTGAACATCGACGCAAACCCCTTACGTTCGCCCCACATCTGGGCGGACATGCGGAATCGCTGGCCGTTCCGCGAGGCGTCAATTGCGGCCATTGTCAGCTCGCATTTTCTTGAACACCTCTTCGACAACGAACTCGACCATGTTTTGCGCGAGATGTACCGCGTCCTGCGGCCGGGAGGCTATCTTCGGATCAGTGTTCCGAGCCTGGAAAAGGCGATCGCCCAATATGTCAATGCCGCCGACGGCACAGAACTGGCGGAGAGAGGCCAACGCTTCCAGTTGACGTGCCACTGGTACGGGGCTCACCACCAGGTGTTTGATTTCGAGCGCCTGCGAGGCCTACTGGCGGAACTCGGGTTTAGGGATTTCCAACGGCCGCCGTTTCCCCAAAGTGGCTTTTGCTCCGTTGCAGAAGTCATCGAGATTGATCGCCACGCCGACGAGTCGCTGTTCATCGAGTGCCGCAAACAGCCACCATTGGTCTCGAAGGACGCATTCTGGTCATCTTCTGACAGCCTCCGTTAAAAGCATTGAGAAACTCGTGAGCTTCATCAGAAGACTTACCTACCAATCCGAGGTGAAGGCTATTGTGCGCTGGCTTGGTCTAGGCAAGACCATGTCTCGAATCTACCATCACTGGCGCGCGCCCGGCGGCGTCGTCTGTTTGCAGGTCGGAGACGTAACATGTCACTTCTGGGCGCGGACAGCCGAAGAACTGAGAACACTCGAAGGACCCGCGGTGGTGAGCTCCATACGGAGCTCGGAAGTAGAGACATTGGAGCGGTTTCTCAGTTTTCTGAAGGCAGGCGACACGGTATACGACATCGGGGCCAACGTCGGCCTTTACTCGGCAATATTGGGAATAGCGGTAGGTGCCACAGGCCAGGTGGTTGCCTTTGAGCCGGAGCAAGGGAACTACACACGGCTTCAAGGGAATTTGCAGCTTAACGGATTAACGAATGTGCGCTCCTTCTGCATTGCTCTAGGAAACAAAACGTGCTGGGCGAGGCTGTATGCTTTCGAGCGTGCCGGCTGTCTTTCCAGTTTAGTAGCTCCGCCAGGGGGAACTGCGCGTCAGGACCTGGTACGTGTTGTATGCGGGGACGACTTCCGTCGGGCGGAGAAGCTTCCAACCCCCAGAGCAGTCAAGATCGATGTGGAAGGATACGAATATGCAGTAATTCAGGGGCTCGCGAAGACCTTGAGCGAGCCTGCCTGCCAATTTGTCTGCTGTGAAATTCACGACAGGCTGGCCCCCTCCGGGATCACACTGGAGCACATCATCGCCTTTCTAGGATCACTGGGGTTTGACCGAATTGAACTGCATGATCGTATAACGGTTCAACACGCGCTTTGCTATAAGTGCTAGTCGACCCATCGCCGTCGACCGCTGACCCTACTCTCAATTGGGGGCAGCGGCGTGAGGCAACCTGATCCTCCCTTGGTAAGCGTTGTCATTCCGACGTTCAACAGAAGCTCCATGGTATGCCGGGCCATTCGGAGTGTGCTTGGCCAGAGCTTTCATGGTTGGGAGTTATTGGTTGTTGACGATGGCTCCGTCGATGATACAGAGAGTGTTGTCGCGAGTTTCGACGATGCCAGAATTCAATATATCCGCCATAGGTGCAACCGCGGACAGTCTGCTGCGCAAAACACCGGGATCGCGCGAGCCAGAGGCGATTGGATCTCGTTTTTGGATTCCGACGACGAGTGGGAACCTGACAAGTTATCCTGCGAGGCCGAACGAATCTGTTCGGTCGGAGACTCCGTAGGTTTACTTTACTGCGGTAAACGCATTCGTTCGCCGGAAGGCCGACTGTTGCGAGTAAGGATGCCTACCACACAAGGGCAGGTGTACCAGAGTCTACTGGCGTGGGACTTCATAGGTTCGTGTTCGCGCGTCACGGTGAGGAGAGAAGCTTTGGTGGCAGTGGGCGGTTACGACGAAAGCCTTGTTAATGCGCAAGACTGGGATTTATGGCTGCGCATAGCAAAGCGCTACGAAGTCGCCGCCGTGCGACGGTACCTGGTGACGCGCTATTTCGGGGCCGACCAGGTCACGGGCTCGCTGCGCTCAATATGCACGGGGAAGGAACAGATCCTCCGAAAGCACGGCGGGGACATGCCGCCCAAGGTGCGGGCAAACCACCTAGCTGCCCTCGCCACGATGCTGATGAATTACGACACTCCGAAGGGCCGGGCGACTGCGTACGAAGCTATCCAGCTTGACTGGAGGCAGCCGAGCCTTTTTGCGGCGATGCTTTGTTCCGTTTTGGGCCAGAGCCTATACCGTCGCCTATTCTCAGCCGCCACCAGGCGGTTGCACCGCCTCTACGTTGGCCGGGCAAAGATATGAGAGCGGGCTCAGCGGGGGTGAGGAACAATGCGAATGAGGGAACTATACTTTTGTCGGCCTTCGCCTGTTGTCCGGACGGTCATTCGGGAATGGGAACCGGTGAGGACGTACTTGGGTGGAATATCGTCGAGCAGGTAGCCAAGAGGCATGCCTCATGTCTACTGACCCACCCCGCAAACCGTCCTGGCATCGAGCGCCGCCGTATGCAAACTCCCCTAGAGCAGTTGAGGGTGAAGTACGTTCAGGTTCCGAAGTGTTTGGATGTTCTGCTTCGGTCCCAGGGGACATTTCAGGTTTACGCGTACCTGTGGCAAATCTGGGCTCACGCGGAAGCCCGACGACTAGCTGAGCAAGTCCCAGTCAGACTCTTCCACCACGTCACTTACGCCAACGATTGGATGGCAAGCTACATCGGGGCGTTTCTGAAGGTCCCTTATGTTCGCGGTCCGTGCGGAGGGGCACAGCAGGTTCGGAAACCCTTCCGCAGCGAGTTTTCGCGCCGCGATCGGTTGTGGGAACGTTTCCGGGCCATAGGCCAAAAAGTGCTTCGGCTGGACCCGGTGTTTCTGAAGGGTCAGGACCGCGCGAGCGCCATTCTTGTTTGTAACCAAGAGTCCCTCGAAGCAATCCGGCCGCGCTGGCGTTACAAGGTGCGCTATTTCCCAGTGAACGGCGTAAGCGAGTCCGAGCTTGCGGCGGGCCTCGAGGAGGGCGTCCCACACACAGGCTTTCGCGTTTTATCGACCGGAAAGCTGATCCACTGGAAAGGCTTCG
>Ga0187884_10004480_pt1 | contig 10210 bp, 8 predicted proteins | sample June2016WEW_20_4_FD_132983 | JGI IMG/M metagenome (GOLD analysis project Ga0187884, IMG submission 132983) | Peatland microbial communities from SPRUCE experiment site at the Marcell Experimental Forest, Minnesota, USA - June2016WEW_20_40 | ecosystem: Environmental > Terrestrial > Soil >...
AATCTGACAGAGCAGGTAGTTGATGATCGCGTCTTGCATACCCGGTGGGATGCCGCATTCGAGACAGGCAGCATTGGCAATGAGAGTGGTGGCGTTGACAGGCACGCCGGCAATTTGAGCCAGTAGAGAGATGATGATGGGTTTTTGCAGTCCGGGAGGGATACCACATTCCAAACAGGCGGCACCGGAAACCAAACTGGTAGGATCACAGGCAATGGACATATTTTTTCGTTGTTGGTTGTGAAACGGGCACTGGCAGCCGTCCGACACGCTGCGATTATTACGGACTGACGGAATTGGCTGACCGCTGGCAGAGCCTTGCCCAAGGAACCACGTATCGGGCAAAGTAATATCGTGCGCGACCGTGGGAATCGTAAAGGGACAAAATGAAATTATTTTTTCCGTGTCACTACCATTAGGACTAGGGCGGAGTTACGGCACCAGGGCGCGGCTTGGTGCCGGCGCCACCCGAATCAACTCTTAAATCAAAGTTCTCCAATTTGACTCCACAGCGGTTCCAAGTCTGGATCGTCCAACGCCATCAGACGGACTTGGTCGAAGCACTTGGTCTTTTTGCCAATCTCAAACGCTCTTTTCAGCCAGTCACGAGCGCCATCCAGGCGGTTCATTTGCGCCGCGTAACAGGCAAGGTTGTAGGGAATGGTGGTCACAGTGGGAAATTTCTCGGCAACGGGCAATAAAGCGTCCCAAGCCGCCTGCAAGCCGCCGCCTTTGGCTTGTCTCAATGAATACGCCAGATGAATCCAGCCGCTCGGTCGCTTCGGCGCGAGCTTGGTCACGGCCCGTGCAATGTCCACACATGCCTCCCACTTTTTTTCCTTGGCGTAAATCTGCCACCGAATTTCGAGAACATCGGGATGGACACGGAATTGCGGCGTGATGTTTTCGAGTTCCTCGTTTGCCTCAACGTGGTCGCCAAGTCCAAGCCAGCCCTCGGCGGCTTTCAGGTGGATGCTGTCTGGTGGTTCCAGTTTCTTCATTACATAAGTCCTACGAGTTCGGCATTGGAAACGGCAGAAGGTGTTTCTTGGAATTCGATTTGCCTGTGTGGCCACTCGTCATGGGCGGGTGACATGCAGCCGCATGAAGCCGTTGGTTGGCGAACTGACCGGAGTGTTGTCGTGGCCCTGAAAGAGGGTCGGGGTGTTTTGGTCAATTGTGATTCCATTGGTCGTAAACGGTAATGTCAGGTCGCTAGTCATTTCGATAAGGAAGGTTACGTCGGTTGCGTCCGGGTTCTTGGGCACAGTCAGCCGGAGGTATCCAGTGCTAATGTCGCCGACGACAGGGTTGGCAGCGGGAACAAGCGGGTCCAAGTCGAGAGAGTATTTAAGTAGGTTGGGCATGCCGTCATTGCTTGCAACGGCGGTGTCGGCTGCCGCACCGGTGTTGCCGGTAATCCCGAACCATTGCAGCCGCCAGAATTGGATGGGGGTGAGGGCGATGACGGTGGTTGGGTCGCTGGCGGTGTCATTGGCTGTGTTGATTTCGCCGCCGCCAGAAACGGTCGCGGTATTGGTGAGGTTGGCGGCAGCGTTGGTAGCAGCATCCACAATGACGGTGATTGGCGGATAACCGGCACCTGCGGCCAGACTTTCGGAGCGAGTGCAGGTGAGCGTGCCGAGGTCGGTCGTCCAACCGGCACCACTTATGGCCGTGGTGGCAAGCCCGGCAGGAAGAACGTCAACAACGCTAACTGTGCCGACAGTGGCCGCGTTGCCATTGTTCGTGACGGTGATGGTATAGGCGTCACCGGTGTCGCCCTGTGTAAAATTACCCGCATGGGTCTTGGAAATTACGAGGTCGGGAGCATTGGTTGACGAGACGGTGCCTTGGACTACAAGGTCAGGAGCCGTGCTGTTCGCCACGTCGAAAACATACCAAGTGCCGGACGAGCCGCCGCCGTAATTGACGATGCGGAAGGTGACGTTGGTGCCAGGACCGACGTTTTGCAAATCGGGAAATCCGGTCAAATTGATTGGACTCAGGGAACCGCCGCTACTGGTGTTTGACGGGTAGGATAACGAAGTGATGTCGGAAAACGCTCCCGACCCGATCTGATACTGCAACACACCGTTGGCCGGGCCTGTGGGGGAGCGCCGGTAATCGAATTTGCTGATTGAGGCAAAGGACACTTTGAAACCGGTCTGGGCCGCGACCGCGAAAGTGGCAAATTGGTTGGCGGCGATGGCCGCCGCTTCATCGGAACCTGTAAAGGCGTTGCCGCCCCAAGCTCGCCCCGCACCAGTGCCGCTGGTGCCGACGCCTGAACCGCGCGTCAGTCCTCCTATTGTGAGGTTGGGGGCGTTGGTCGTGGGTGACAGGGGTGAAGGGCCATAGTTACCTGTGCCTCCAGGAAGCCCGCTTACGTCCCAGCCAACCAGAGTGATGGCGTTGCCGCCGCCGGCGGATGCGTTAATGGTCGTGGCGTCGCTGGCGGTGTTGTTGGCCGGGTTCGCATCGCCTCCGCCGGATACGGTGGCGGTATTGGTAACGCTGGCGGGAGCGCTGGCAGAGACATTTACGGTGACGACAATAGGTGGGTAGCTTGCTCCCGCGAACAGGGTGTTCGAGCGAGTGCAGGTGAGCGTGCTCAAATTCGCAGACCAGCCGATGCCGCTGATCGCAGTGGCGGTAAGTCCGGTCGGGAGCACATCGGTAACGGTGATTGTGCCGGTCGAGGCCAAATTGCCAATGTTGGCGACGTTGATTGTATAAGTATCGCCGGTATCGCCCTGGGAGAAGTTGCCGAAATGGGTTTTCGTGATGGCCAAGTCAACGGTTGAACCAGTCACCGTGAAACTGTTGGAACTGAGCGCGGTGCCGGTGGGGGTTGTGACGCTGATTAGGCCGGGAGTAGCGTTGGTGGGCACCGTGGCGGTTATCTGGGTTGCGGAATTCACGGTGAAGCCCGCACTGATGCCATTAAACGTCACAGCCGAGGCTGAAGTGAAATTCGTACCGGTGATGACGATGGAATCGCCGACCGCTCCACTGGTTGGCGAGAAACCGGTGACGCCCGGTGGTGGATTGGATTGACCGTCCACTTTGTTGCGGAGCGCCGAAGCAACGTCAGACGGCAGGGCGGTGAAAAACGTAAAACCGGTATCAACTTCGATTTGACTGGCAGAGGTGACGTAATTCTGCCAACTGCTGCTCACACTGTTGCTGTTGGGAATTTTCAGCGAGATCACCCGCGTAGTTGCGTCAATCCGACTTAGCGCATTGTCACTGCCCGAAGGAACCACCACGACTATCTTCCAAGTGTATGCGGGAATGAAAACGCGCTGGCTGGGTTGGATGAGCGTTCCGTTAAAACCGCTTGGGCCGCACATTATCAGCAATTCATAGCCGGATTGCGCGAGCGTGCGGCAATAGTCCTCGAAATTTTCCCATACTATTTCGTTATTGTTCGGGGCTTGCGGAATGATGTTTGACATGAAGAACACGAGCTTGTTGACAGTATTGGTAATGGTGCGATCCGCCGAGGGGCACATGTGGCCGCGATCATAACCGGAGCCGCTGTAATCGTCGGTCGAAACGCGATAAAAGTTCGGCGGGAGATTCGTGTCGGTGTAGAACGAACTGGTTCGTCCGCTAGAGCCAAGGTCACTGGCTGTCAAATCCCAGCTTGCCCAGTTCGGCTCGCCAAAGGTGTCGCTATAATCAATCGCTTCAACCGTCCTCTGAATCAGATAATGGTCGTGGTTGTTGGTGTTGGCAGTGGCACCACTGGGATTGCCAAGCTGCATTTGCAGTTGCAGGTTAGTGTTAATAATTGCTCCGGCTTGGAGGGCGCTGAAAAACAGTGTTACGGCACTGACACAGGTTGTACGTATGATTGAGGGCATATAAATTGGGGGTCTGATTATTTTCACAAAAGCCGCACGAGTTTTTGTGAGTGTCCACCAATTTGAATCGGGATGCGAGCCTGAATTTGCGGGATGAGACATTTTCGGCTGAAAGCCGGAATTTGTTCTGTAACCAGTCCTAAACGGCATGAGCAAAGAGCGAACGAATATAGAATTTGCGAAGCGATTGGCCAGTCCACGGGCGGTGAAGCTGCGAGTCGAACAGAGCACCTAGTGCGGTGCGGATTGTCTCGCTGGTGAAGCATTGGTCTTGGAGTGCGATTTCTCGTAGTCCAGAATTGGCGCGATAGAATTTGCTACAACCACATTCTGTCCCCCGCGTTTTGTCATTACGGCAACTACCTCCAAGTTCGTGTTGAAAACAGGACCACCAGACCACCCAGGGGCGGCTTCCCCCACAAAAAAGACGCGATCCAATTTCACGCCATTATTTGTCACCGAAGCCTTTTTTGCAGCCCATGTGTAAGCAATTTCGGTTGAGGTCACAATTGCCGATGACTGCTTCGGGTCGAAACCCATGTAGATGATCGTATCACCTTCGTTCAACTTGGCAAAATCGCCTGCCCGGAAAGGTGCCCCGTTGATTGGGGGATTGGCTGAAAAGACCGCGAGGTCATAGCTCGGCAAAGCATATTTCAACATTAACTCATTGACCCCTTGCCCACTGATGAACAAAAAGTTGGTGTCATGGTAAAGCGTGCGCCCACCCTCAAGAACGTGCCAACAAGTAACAACATCCTTCTGCGGGCCGAGCACAAACCCCGACGCGATTGGGAACGTGTTGGAGCGGATCATTATCGCTCCGCACTGTGTCAACAACGAATCGTTTGTAGATAAAATCGTTTGACTCGAAATCCCGGAACACGCCGACAGCACAAGTGCCGCCAGTCCAAAAATCATTGTGATAATTCTTTTCACGCCGGGAAGGTTGCCCCAAACCCGTCTGGCATAGGGCCTTCGAGTGTGCGCCTGAGTGGCGGCGGCGTCAATACCACCGGGGCCATTCAGTTTTCAATGTTTACGCTGGCTTCAAACGGTCCGGCGAATCGTTTTTGGCGCTGATTACCAAGGGCGAGACACAGTAGGCTAACTGTGTATATCGTGAACAGGACTTTTTTAAGGACGTTTGACAAAGGCAAGTGTTCGTTGCCCGAAGCCAAGTAATTGCGTGTCGTTAATTATTACAGTTCTCCATGCAGGATTAGTATCGTGATGAAACTGATTTGCATAATCCGTTAAGTCAGAAAGTTCCTGCAAATCGGCTGGGGAAAGTATTTGTGTCCCGCTTGATAATCGCTGCCGACATAATCCGATAAATTGTCCTAACAGACTGCCGGGTAAAAAATGTTGCGGATACGCCACGCGAAGAAAACCTTCCAAAATTGGCCGAATGTCCTCGGCAATAGTCCGAGGGTTGCCGGAATTTGCATCGCAGTATTCTCGCAAACCAGCGTGCCGTTGGTCATATTCAGTAACGCAATCTGCGCTCACGTCCCAACTTGCAATTGTTGAACCGCTTCCGTCCCGTTTGACTTCCAATGCGCGCGTATTTTGCTTGTCAGCGTGTTCCCAGATTTGACATAGAAAGGTTTTGTCGTGGGAAAGCACGATTACTTGTGCAGTTCGTTGCACGATACGGCGAATTTCTTGAACGGTCGTAATTTCGCGGTGGTCATCAAGACTAGAAAAGGCGTCATCAATAACTACAATTCGGTTTGCTAAATTTGCCGCATCTTGATCAAGCGAAGCGAAGAAGAATGCGAGAGCCAAAGAATTTCGGTCTCCGGCACTCAAAGTATTTCTAAAACATGGAACCCCCGCCCCGCTACCGTCCAGCGGCACCTGCGCGTTGTTGATTACAATGCAGTAGGTGGAACTCGGTCGCCCCGCAGGGTTAATTGCCGTGACTCCTTCAATACGAAACCCGGCGTAAAATTTTCGCAGGTAATCGTTGATTAAAATTTGATATGCTGGAAATACGGTGTTGCGGTGTGCGTCAAGTGCTTGTCTTGCGGTCGTTTTTTGCGTTTCGGCAGCTTCTTTTGCCGCCTTTTCTTGCAAGTAAGCGGTGCATAACGGCTCAATGTTTGCAGAAAATCTTTCCTTGGTTGCTTTGAGACGATTAAGTTCGTTTTCGGCTGCTATAATGCTTGCAACCGCAGTTGCAGTTTTAACGCGCGCGATTGCAACATTCGCGGACTGTAATGCCGAGTCTGTTGCTGCTATTTGACGCGCCAAAGTTTGGTAAGCTTCGACTTTGGCTTTTGCTTCTTCACCCAAAACAATTTTTTCCAGCGGTGCAGCTTGCTTCGAGTTCAATGCAGCGACAATTGCATTTCTGGCGTTTAACCAAGTTTGGGCTATTGAAGCCAAATCCAAATTCAATTCATCAATATCACAAAAGGACGACCAAAAGCGACGACACTCCACCGCCGTTTGAACCACGCGCTGAAATGCCGCAAGACCATCGCCGCCGAATGTTTCATTTATTGCGGTGAGAGTATTGGTAATATCACGTTTTAATGCCCCATATTCCTCGCTAAAATAACCGCGATAATGACTGACCATTTCTGAATGGTCTATCGCTTGTTCACAAAACGGACAATTTTTTGAGTCAATGGCGACTTTCATAAATTCCATGCCTTCCGCCGCCCATTGCTCGCCACCCTCACCCAATTTATCAAAGTGAGCTTTGAGTCTTGTTAAAGCTGCCGTATCTAAATCCGTTAAGCTGCGGTCTAGCAGAGTTTCAAGGGACGCAATATCAATCGGTGGCAAAGCAATCCTGGCAAATGCAGACTTGGTGCGAATCGCGCTCGCATTTTTAATGGCGGTTAAACTTCGTTCGGCGTTTTGGATTGCTTGATCAATGTCAGGGCGATTGGTTAAAGCGCAAAATTCGTCAACGGAAAGCGCGCCGTGCGTTGCGGATGGAATCACCCCGGCCTTAATTCTCAGTTGAGAATTGTGCTGACTGATTCTGTCCGCAAGTTGTTCAAATGTACGAGCCAAAGCCACACCCTGCGCGCCCAAAATCAATTCGTGCAAGTTCTGGCGATGACCTGACGTGACTATTAATCCGGAATGCACATTTTCAGCGACAAATATGTCGTCAAAAACAACAAGGTCTGGAATAACACGTGACCAAGCATTGTTTTGAAAAACTGCGGGCTGCGGTGCTCCATCACAATTCACCACAACATGCGGCGCGTGCTGTGCGCCAAGACGTGACCTTTCTTTAATCAAATTTGGATCACCTGATGCAAGTGAACGTAAAATTGCACACAGTGTCGTTTTCCCCCGTCCGTTTTCTGCATGGATTAAAGTCAATTCAGCCAAATCAGTAGCCGCTGTGCCTTGAACTGAATCAAATGAGCCAACATTTCTAATTAATTGAAATCGGTTTAGCATATTTGAAAATGTCCGGTCACTAACAGCTTTCAAGCTCGCCTAACCCAGCTGACATGGTGGTGGTGAGTGTGCGCCGAAGCGGCGACGGCGTCAAGATGGGCGAATCCAACTTGCGGCGATAAGCTCTTTTGCGTTGACCTAAATGGGGATTTACGCGCTAATTACGGCCTGAACGCTACGGTAAAAAATATCCTAACACCAATCCAATCAGGAAACAGACTTCAAAAAACAGCGCATGACGACGGATAAAATTTGGGAAACTTGTTTGGTGGTTCTTGGCGGCATCATCACTGGCGGTCTTGGTCTTTTCGCTGGGTGGCTGCTTAACAGGTGGCAACGAGATAGCGAACGAACGGCTGGAATCGAAAGCAGGAGACGGGAATTCTTGGCTTTCATGGAGCAATTGCTCGCAGAGGCGCAGATGCATCATCTGCCCAACACATATGCTACTTGGTATGCCAACAAAATTCCCAACTTACGTCACGACGCCACGTTGATACGCGGCGACTTCGCTAAAGACAAGCGGGTTGAGTTTAATAAATTGGTTGCCATTGCAGCAGGGTTCACTGGGGCAGAAGTAGAGCACCCACAGACAGGACAGGAAAATCTTTTGAAGGCCATTCATAACGTTATTGATTTTACAGAGGCGGCTTGAGCGACTGGGAAATAAAATTCAAATTAGGACACCGCCAACTCTTTGCCTTGCCGGATACCGTTTGTTTCAATCGTCAGTGTTCCGAAAAATGAATATGACAACTTTGATTGAATTGGAAGCGAACTGCGCATGAAACCTCCATTCAGCTATCTTACACCCGATGAGATCAAGAATTATGACCCAACCCAGTTGGGGGCCGGAGGCTTCTGCTTCCTTGTCGCTGAATTGTTGAAGACGAAGTATCCCCAGGCGGAACTCTGGCGGCTGACGAACCAAGAGGGGACGACATACCATCATGTGTTCGTGCGCATAGATGGACGGGAGTGTGACATCAAGGGCTTCAGAAGCGTTGACGATATGCGTTTCGATTTGAATGACCCCAGTCTGGTCGAAGAAAGGGCTGATGCGCGGGCAATCCAGGATTTCTTTCATCCCCATTATTCCCCTGAACAGTTGGCCGCAGCGAGGGCAGTTGTGGGTGTTTTCCTCACCGCCCGCGACAACAAGACAACATTATGATAACTCCAATATCTGTTTTTATCCTTATAGCAATTGTTATTTATTTTATTTGGTCATATCACAAACAAGACCCCGGAGACGGAACCGATAACACATAACTTGATATGAACCGTCCAAAATTCATTTTCGTGGGTAAGGGCATCCTGGGGTAAACCAACCCCTGCCGGGGGAAAGGTATCACTTTTCCTAGAGCCGCCCGGTCTGACCAGTGGCACTCTCGCCCCGGTCTGCTTTCACGCCGCGATCTACCCTTTGCAAAAGCTGCATCAAACCCGGCTGGCATGGCTCCGAGTGCGCGCCGGAGCGGCGGCGGCGTCAAGAACGTGCCGAGCGCCGCGCCGCTGAAACCTCCGCGCCGATGCCGCCAAAAAAAGTCGCTGGCTGAACACGCGATGGCAGGAGTGATGCAGCGTTGGCGCACTCTCAGCACCGTTTCCATTCAACGCCGCTGCCCGACGGGCACATCACTTTGTACTTCGACCAAGCGGACGTGTTCCTACGTTTGCAATGCCCGGCGCGCTCTCTGGGCAACCCCGATGTCGCAGGCGAATTCGTATAAAGAGTCAATGTCCCGCATTTCCTTAACGCCGATTTCTAACGGCCCGCCTGGCCGTAGGGAAAATGGGTGGAGGATTTGCGGTGGATTGTGACTGGCAACGAAAAAGTTGAAGAAAAAGCCCGAAAGTACAAAGGCCCAAACTGAAACCCCTTCGACTTTGGTTGAGAACGCGCCCGCAGTGAAATCCCCGTAAAATTTCCCGTTCAGCGTCAGGGCGGTTATCAAGCACGGATATTCCAGCCAACCGCCGGGGTTGTCCTGCAAGAGCATTTTTCTTAGTTTCTCCGAATGTGGGCCTAAGCTTGCAGGGCGAAACACCCCCCCCGTGTGTGGCGTTTCCAAACCGCCAGAGCAAGGAAAGCAGGAACAACTTGAAGCGATGGTAATCAAATCCCGGCAAGGTAAAGCCAGGAGGTGGCTGCTTCATTGCTTCCACAGCGGGCCTGTAAAATGAGGCCGCTGCATAGTTTTCGTAATTGTTAGCCAAAAGTTGCTCGCAATCATCGCAGAGCAATTCTTCACGCAAGCCCTTTTGATGGATTTGCGGAGTTTCCGAAACTTCGCGGCTGAAAGCGCGGAAACGATGGTTCGAGTCATACATCGGCTTATACATGAACTCAGGCGCGATGTGTGATCGTCGCAACGGCTTATTTAGTTGGCAAAGCGCGCAGGACATATTCAAACACAGGTTAATTCTACTGCACTTCCGCAAAATGGCGAATCGGGGAGCCAACTTCAAGAATCCGACCAAAAACTGGAACGACTCGCTCGCCTATTGCTACCGGGAGCGATTGCACTCCATGCGGCAACATGATACAAACCACACATTGCTTGTGGGTCTGCATGGTAAAGCGGAGCAACGTTATGAAATGCCGAATTAGCGGAGGATTATTCGCTGCGGTGCTGTTTTCTTTGAGCGCCCTGTCCCCCGTCAACGCACAGCCTACGCTCACCGCGCTGCATACCTTCACTGGCACCAGTGACGGAGCAAATCCAAGTACAGGTTTGATTTTATCGGGTAATACACTGTATGGGACGGCAGGGGGCGGCAGTTCGGGCAATGGGACGGTGTTCAAAGTCAACACCAACGGCACGAGTTTTACGAACCTGTACAGTTTCACGAAAATCTCTGGTACTTATCCTTATTTTACCAACAGCGACGGAGCTGGTCCG
>Ga0187884_10004481_pt1 | contig 10207 bp, 12 predicted proteins | sample June2016WEW_20_4_FD_132983 | JGI IMG/M metagenome (GOLD analysis project Ga0187884, IMG submission 132983) | Peatland microbial communities from SPRUCE experiment site at the Marcell Experimental Forest, Minnesota, USA - June2016WEW_20_40 | ecosystem: Environmental > Terrestrial > Soil >...
CCGGCGCGGAAGCGGGCGCGCTGCCCAGCTTGTCCTGGCGGGCCTGGAGCACGCGGGCCATCCGGCTGGCCGGCGTGTTCAGCAGCCGGACCAGGGTCGAGGCCGGGGCGACAAACAGGCCGACCAACTTGCCCCGCAGCACTTCAAGGGACGGCAGGTCCGCCAACGCCATAATCTCAGGCTGCCCGAGCCGCTGGTTGTTCAGGTAACCGAATTGGACCTTCAAGCGGTCCAACTCGGCTCCATAGGTCTTGAGGGCCTTGGCGGCGGTCGAGATATCGCGTTTGCCCGTGACCACCGCCAATTGGCCGTCCAGGATGCCGTCGAAATCACTGATGCCCGCCTCTTTGGCGGCGATGCGGAAAATGGAGTTTTTGACGACGTGGACTTCGGCCCCGGCCTTGCCGAGGCGCCTGCGCAGTTCGGTGATATGGCTCACCCTCAAGCCCTTGTAATTCACCACAATGAAAAAGGGCGAGGCATTCAGGCGGGCCACGTATTCTTTGGTCAAATATTGCTTCTCGGGACGCATGCTTTGAAAGGGTTGCAGGGTTGGATGGTTAAGCGGCGGTGAACTCCTTGAGGTCCAGGCGGAGGGCCGGGCTCATGGTGGCAGAGAGGGTGCAACTGCTCAGGTAAGTCCCTTTGACGCTGTGCGGGCGGGCCCGAACGACGGCCTCGATGACGGAGCGGGCATTTTCCTGGATTTGGACCGGCGTGAAAGCGACCTTGCCGATAGGCACATGAACGTTGCCCGCCTTGTCGGTCTTGAACTCGACACGCCCGGCTTTGACTTCCTTGACTGCCCGGGCAGTATCGTCAGTGACAGTGCCGGTCTTGGGATTGGGCATCAGGCCCCGCGGGCCCAAGACCTTGCCCAGCTTGCGCACTTCGCCCATGGCCTCCGGTGTGGCGATAGCGACATCGAAATCGGCCCAGCCCTCCTGGCATTTCTTGATCATATCCTCGAAACCGACATATTCGGCCCCGGCGCCCTTGGCGGCGTCGGCGGCAGGCCCGCTCTTGGCAAAAACAAGGACACGCACCACCTTGCCGCTCCCATGTGGCAGCGGAACGGTGCCGCGCACCATCTGGTCGGACTGTTTGGGGTCCACCCCCAGGCGAAAGGCCAGTTCAACGGTTTCGTTGAACTTGGCCTTGGGGAGCTTGGAGAGAAGTTCCACGGCCGACTTGAGTGGATAGGTTCTCTTGGCGTCCACCATTTCGGAGGCTTTTCGATATCGTTTGCTAGGCATAAAGAGTTTATCCAGACAAAAGGCTAACCGACAACTTCGATGCCCATGCTGCGCGCCGTGCCGGCGACGACGCGGAAGGCGGCCTCTTCGGAAGTGGCGTTCAAGTCCTTGGATTTGAGTTTGACAATCTCCAGGACCTGCTTGCGCGTGACCTTGCCGACTTTTTCCTTGTTGGGCTCTTTGGAGCCAGCGGTGATCCCGGCCGCCTTCTTGAGGAGGACCGAGGCCGGGGGCGACTTGGTGATAAAACTGAAGGACTTGTCGGCATAGACCGTGATGACCACGGGGATGATCATGCCGGGCTGGTCCTTGGTCTTGGCATTGAAATCCTTGCAGAAGGCCATGATGTTCACGCCGTGCTGGCCCAGGGCAGGGCCCACAGGCGGGGCAGGATTGGCCTGTCCGGCAGGGATCTGCAGTTTGATTTGTCCGGTAATTTTTTTTGCCATGTCTTCGATTGGTTAAATCGTTCAGTAAATCCGGTTCAACCTTTTTCCACTTGCCAGTACTCGAGTTCGACCGGGGTATTGCGGCCGAAAACGTTGATGGTGACCTTGAGTTTGCCGCGTTCCGGCTCGACTTCCTCGATGACGCCGCTGAAGTTCAGGAAGGGGCCGTTGTTGATCTTGACGGTTTCGCCAATCTCGAAACTGACCTTGGGCTTCTCGTGCTCTTCGGAAGCGGAAATCTGGTTCTTAATGGACTCGACTTCCTCGGCCGGTGTGGGCGTGGGGGGTTCGCCGCCCACGAAACCAATGACACCCTGGGTTTCCTTGATAAAGTACCACGGCTTCTCGATGATGCGGTTGTTCTGGTCAAGCAGGACCATGTCGACAAAGACGTAGCCGGGCCAGAGTTTGCGCGTGGAGACCGTCTTCTTCTGGTTGCGCACCTCGACGACCTTTTCCATCGGAACCAGCACTTCCTTGATATAGTCGCCCATCTCTTCGGGTTTGATGCGTTTCTCGATGCTCTCTTTGACCTTCTGCTCCTGGCCGGACAGGGTATGAATGACAAACCACTGGCTTTGCATACTCTTGAAAAGATAAGGGCAAAACCTCAGGTTAGCCACCGGACACACACGGTGAAAACGAAGTCCACCAGCATCGTAAAGGCGCCCAGGAGGACAATCGAGATGCCCACCACCACGGTGGAGCCCTTGAGTTCCTCCCAGGTCGGCCAGGTGCATTTGCGCAATTCCTCGCGCGTTTGCTGCACATAAACCGTCAGGCGCGCCAGTTGCCCGGTGCGCCACAACCAGAGGAAGGCGCCGCCCACGACCACCGCCCAAATGACTATCCAGATTGTATCACTCATATATATTCCTGGCGGAGAGGGAGGGATTCGAACCCCCGTCGGCGGTTCACGCCGAAGCGGTTTTCAAGACCGCCGCAATAGACCACTCTGCCACCTCTCCGGCATGAACGGCTGGCAGGGCGGGAGGGACTCGAACCCCCAACCGACGGTTTTGGAGACCGCTACTCTACCAATTGAGCTACCGCCCTGCTCTGCTCTGTCGTGCCGTCGAATATTGTCTTTGATTTGTCAGGCAAAGTCCCTTTACTCGATGACTTCGGTGACGCGCCCCGCGCCAATGGTGCGGCCCCCTTCGCGAATGGCGAACCGCTGCAATCTTTCCATGGCCACCGGAGCGATGACTTTGACTTCCACCGACACATTGTCGCCCGGCATGACCATTTCCACGCCCTGCGGAAGGGTAACGGTGCCGGTGACGTCAGTGGTGCGGAAATAGAACTGGGGACGGTAATTGGTGAAGAAAGGCGTATGGCGGCCGCCTTCTTCCTTGGACAGGACATAGACCTCCGCCTTGAAATGGGTGTGCGGAGTGATGGTGCCGGGCTTGGCCAGGACCATGCCACGCTCGACCTCGTCCTTTTTTGTCCCGCGCAGCAGCACGCCAACGTTGTCGCCGGCCTTGGCCGAATCGAGCAGTTTGCGGAACATCTCGATGTCCGTGGCCACCGTCTTGCGGGTGTCGCGCAAGCCCACGATTGCCACGTCGTCCATCCGCTTGAGTTCACCGCGTTCGACGCGGCCCGTAACCACCGTGCCCCGGCCTTCAATGTTGAACACATCTTCAATGCACATCAGGAACGGCTTGTCCACGTCCCGCATCGGCAGCGGGATGAAATCGTCAATGGCCTCCATCAGGGCCTGAATGGACTTCTGGCTTTCAGCATCGCCCTCGAGGGCCTTCTTGGAGCTGCCCCGGATGACGGGCGTCTTGTCGCCTGGAAACTCGTACTTGTTGAGCAGGTCGCGAACTTCCATCTCGACCAACTCAATCAACTCCGGGTCGTCGACGAGGTCAACCTTGTTCAAATAAACGACGATGGCAGGGACCCCGACCTGCCGGGCCAGCAGAACGTGCTCCTTGGTCTGGGGCATCGGCCCCTCAGACGCATCAACCACCAGGATGGCCCCGTCCATCTGGGCGGCGCCGGTAATCATGTTTTTGATGAAGTCGGCATGGCCCGGACAGTCGATGTGGGCATAATGGCGCTTATCGCTCTGGTACTCGACGTGCGAGACTGCGATCGTCACTGTCTTGGTCTCATCGCGGACGGTGCCGCCCTTGGTAATCTGGGCGTAGGAGATGGGTGTAGCCAGCCCTTTGGTTGACTGCGTTTGGACGATTGCGGCGGTCAACGTGGACTTGCCATGGTCAATGTGGCCAATCGTGCCAACGTTGACGTGCGGTTTCGTTCGTTCAAAATGCTCTTTAGCCATTGCTCTCTCCTAATATTGTTGTCTCTGTTTCGTGCTCTCGTACCAATCTAACCTAAAAGAATGCGGACTGGAGCCCATGATCAGGATTGAACTGATGACCTCGTCCTTACCAAGGACGCGCTCTACCGGCTGAGCTACATGGGCGCCGGCTCCGATGCCCCTCGGAGCTAGCCAAACTCATTCTGCCTTCCATCCCGATACCAATAAACGACAAAACCCCATCGCCCCTCATTTTCCCTTTTTCTAAAGGCTTGGGGGCTCTGGACTTTTGACTTTTTCGGCCCAACGACAAACAGGAAATTACTGGACCGAGGCCGGGATGTCAACGGCTTTGTGATATTTTTTTTAGAAATTTGCGCGAGGCCGCCGTGCCGTCCGCGCTCAGGACAAACCTACGATAGCCGCCAAGAGCGGTGGCGACCCGGATGTTTGGCCCCTATGGCGAACAGGTCCGCACCAGTCGAGCCGGATGACTGCGAAAAGCACCGCCGCCAGAAAAGGCCAAGTCACGCAAAAACGAGGCCTTGCAAACGTGGAGCGCCTTTGGCAGAATGATTTTGGTTGCTCGGAAATCAACCCGGCTCAAAGCCCTGGGGCTATGGGGAATATTATGTTTGACCTGTTTTCCCTCGTGGAGGCGGCCTGCCTCCCCGGAGACAGTCTCACGATTTGCTTTGCGGCGGACGGCTCCTTCGACCCGGGTGCGGTCGGAATCCTGGCCGCTCCTCACACGCATCAGCACATGATGGTCGCCAAGGAGCGGGCAAGCCAATTACCTGCCGCCGGCAAGCCTGACTGGCCAAGGCTGGTCGCCTCCCCGGGCGGGCACTTCGAGGTCGTGTTCACCAGCCCCGTCTCTCTCGCCGCCATAGGCTGCGTGCGCGTTCCGAAGGCCGAATATGACCGCCTATGGGACATGGCTTTCGCGAGCTTCGCCAGGAAGTTGGGCGACGCGGAGCGCGCCTTGGTTCACGACTTCGTGCAAATGCGCAAAGGGGTTGTGGACGGGAGAATTCGATTGGAGATTATCGCATGAAAATAAAGTTGGAGGCCCTTTACCCGGCAGAAGGAACTGGCATTGTGCGCGTGGACGGAACGTTGCGCCTGGTCCGGCCCCCGTACTCTTCGAGTAATGCGCCGGTGCTGCCGGAGGAATCCGTGCGGGATGCCATCATGCAACATGGCTTCTCCGCCTCTGCGGAGGAGTTCCCGAACTGGGAAGACGCCATTGACTACCTGAACCGACAGGTGGTCGCCGTAAGGCAGTCCCTCGGCAAAGCCGTACCCGATACAGCCCCTGCCGGAGCCATATTCGAGGTTGCTCCGCCCGAGATCTTGGCGAAGTTCCTCGACCGGGTGGAAAGGGAGTTAATCCCAGGGCGTAAGTTCGACCACGCCGAGGACTTTCTCCTGGCTTACCTGAAGAGCAGTGCGGCGATAAGCTTCCCAGAAAGCCGCGGCAGGGCGATGGAGCTGCTCCAACGGAACAGCGCAGCGCGCAAGCAATCGGAAGAGGCGCAGGCGCAAATAGCCCGCCGGGATATGCGGTTCGCAAGCTTGGGAAGGCGAGGTCAACTTGAGTGGAGCACCCGTGTGGCGGAATCCATCATTGAGCGGGGCTGCGTCTTTGCCTGAGGGAATGATGAAAACCATCACCTTTTATTCATACAAGGGCGGCACTGGACGTTCCATGGCGCTGGCAAACGCCGCACGCTACCTGGCACGGCTGGAATTCAGGGTCGTCGCGCTCGATTTTGATTTGGAGGCGCCTGGCTTGCATTACAAGTTCTCGTCTGACACCGACGGCAGGCCCCTGGACGTCCAGGCTGGTGTGGTTGACTACCTCCACAGCTTCATTGTCGAAGGGCAAACCCCCGGGTCTCTGAGGGATTTCACCCTTGATGTGGTCGTTCCGGGCGCAGATAAGCCTCTCATCCAGTTGATCCCGGCAGGCCGAGGCCCGCCACGGGAATACTGGTCCAAATTGTCCCGGATCGATTGGCACGACCTCTTTTATTCAAAAGGCGCCAATGGAGTGCAGATCTTCCTGGACCTGAAGAATCGGGTTGAAGATGAACTAAAGCCTGACTTCCTTCTGGTGGACTCTGGCACCGGTATCACGGAGAAGGGTGGGGTGGCAACCACCCTGCTCGCTGACAAGGTGATCGCCTTGGTCTTGCCGTCGAGGGAGAATCTCGAGGGAGCGCGCGCGGTATTCCAGAGCTTGCGAAGGTCCAGGCGAGACACCGGCGCAGGCGATCTCGAGATCATGGTCGCTCTTAGCCGCCTTCCTCAAATGGCAGACGAGCGAGGGGAACAGGACTGGATCGAGCGGATCCGCACCCTGCTCAACGAAGAAGCCGAGGACCTAAAGGACACGCTGTCCTGCTCCGAGGTCTTTGTGCTCCATTCCGAAGAGGCCCTCGAAGTTCGCGAATCCCTGCGGGTCGGGAGCGGCGTCAGCCCTGACGACTCGGTGCTTTTGCGCGATTATCTCAGGCTTTTCGCCAATGTCGTGTCTCGGGAGTTGATCGAGCCGAAGGCTGGGAAACTTATTCAGTTGGCTAAAGAGTAGATTTGGGGCGATCCCGGGGCCACGCTCAAAGAGGTGGAGGAACTCGCAGAGTCGTTCAGCCATCCCGAGAACTACCGCGCGCCCTTGCGCTTTTACGAGGTAAGGAACGTGGGCGGAGCCACCGTTCTAAAGAGGGCGCAACGGCTTTGGGAGCTTACCAGGAACTCCACAGATGCAATGCTTTGGCAGGTTCTGCGGAGTCAAGCTGTTTGGTTGGGGCGCGGGCGGGGGCGCCACTGGGTTTTAGGCGGCTCGGGCAGCCCTTGGGCGCGCAGGGCGGTGCGGAAGTGCATTTTGGCCACTTTCTCGAGGTTGTCCGCGCCGTATTTGGCCACAAACTCGCGCGCCGCGGCGTCCACGGCTGCGGAGGCGCCTTTTGGAAGGCGCATCTGGAATTGTTTCTCGAGGGCTCCTAACCGGGTGACGAATTCATGGCGCGCGAGAATCGAGGCGGCGGCCACGGCCAGATCCTCCTCGGCGCGGTGCTTCTGGACCAACTGGATTCCGCGGCCCAGGGTCATCAGGGCCCGCGCCACGGTATCTTTGCTCGAGGCAAACTGGTCGCTGATGGCCCGTATCGGAGGCGGTGACATGCGGTGTTTTTGTCCCATCAGATTCTCGATGACGCGCGCATGGCCCCAGGCAAGCAGGGCATTGAGGCTATTGAACTTGGCGTAAAGGCGGTTGTAGGCTTCGTTGCCGATCGGAACCACGGTGGTAACGCACCCGGGCGTATTGCCAATCAACTCAGCCAATTCCCGAATCCGCTTGTCACTCGAGATCGTCTTCGAATCGCGGATGCCGGAGTCTTTCCAGGCCTCGAGGACTGCCCCGTTGACATAAGCGCCGGCGATGCAAAGCGGGCCGAAAAAGTCGCCCTTGCCGCTTTCGTCCACCCCCAGGCGAGGGACGAGCAAATCGGGGTTCAGGACGGTCTCGTACCCGAGGCGGGCCTCCTTGAGGATCTCGGGTTCGAGCACGAATTCGATGAATTCGCGGGTGCCTTTGCCCTGGACGACCAGTTTTCCGCTCTGGTAAAAGACCACATTGGTCTTGTCCTTCTCGCCGGCGAAAAGGGCGTAAGGCACCTCGCGGAACCGGTAATCATGGGCTTGGAGCCAGGCCCGGAGATCCTCGGCCTGCCGCTCCGTGAGCTTCGACGTGTATGAAGTCAATGGTTCCACTCAGGCGCCTTCATTTGCATGGAAGAGGCATAACCTGCCCCGCACAACCGGTCAATGAGGAACCTGCAGGCGGTTGCCTCTTTGCACAGGGCGGCGGACAAAAAATGCGCAGAAACGAATCTCCCCTTTTGCACCCTTTTCCTTTGCAACTCTTGCCTAGCGGAAATCGGAGGGGGGACGTTTTTTCCCTTTCGGAGGGCGGTGGGGCCGGAAAGGGCAAGATTTCCCGCCAGGCGAGGCTGGCACTGCTGTTGCTTCACGCGAGGCAGGCAATGTTGTCATGATCCAAGCGTTATTCAACGACCCGGGGTACGTGGGCGCCAAACGGATGCTCGACGCGCTGGCGGTAAGACACGAGGCGCTGGCGGCCAATGTCGCCAACGCCGAGACGCCCCACTACAAACGAGTTGACCTCGCGCCCTCTTTCCGCGCCGAGCTTCAAAACGCCCTGGCCAGCCACGACACCGCCCGCCTGAGCGCCTTGCAGCCGCGCCTGGCCGTCGATGCGAGCGCGCTGCCCCTGAACCGCGACGGCAACACCGTCAACCTGGAACAAGAACTGGTCCAACTGGGCCAGAACACACTCCAACACACCGTAGAAACCCAAATGGTCAGCGGCGCGCTGGCCCAGCTCCGCCTGGCCATCACGGGCAAGGCCGCCTAATTCCAATGCAACACAACTTGGACAATCTGACAGGTTCTTTCACCGGCTCCTGAGCCTGCTTATGCTCAATCTCATCCCCAGCCTCGCCAGCACCACCGCTGCCTTGGACGCCGAGAGCACGCGGCTGGAAATCATCTCACAGAACATTGCCAACGCCAACACGACGCGCGGACCCGACGGGCGTCCTTACCAGCGGCAGGAGGTGGTCTTCGAAAACGCGCTCCAACGGGCCAAGGCGGCCAATGGCAACGGGACCAACCTGGTCGCGCCGCAGGTCGCCAGCATCCAAAAAGACCCCCGGCCCGGCCGCGCTATTTATCAGCCCGGCCACCCGGATGCGGACGCCAGTGGCATGGTTCAGTACCCGAATGTCAATCTTTACGAGGAAATGGCCGACATGATCGTCGCTTCCCGGACCTACGAGGCCAACCTGGCCGTGTTGAAAAACGGCCGCACGATGGCGTTGCAAGACCTTTCCATCGGCAAGCACTAAGCCCCTTTGACCCGTGAACGCCATCAACTCGATCCGCCAGCTCTGGTCGGGAACCGCCCCGACACAGCCCGGACTGGCTGATGAGGGGGCAGCTTCGGCCGGCTCGATTCCGACCGCCGAGCTGCGCGAGTTGAATGCCGCCCTGCCCGGGGCGTCGGTCTCGGGCGCGCAGCCCTCCGAAACGTCCTTTGCGGGTCTGCTCGGGCAACTGGTGCAGGACGTCAATGCCAAACAGGGCATCGCCAGCCAGGCGCTCCAGGATCTCCAGGGCGGACAAAGCGTCTCGCTGCACCAGGTCATGATCGCCGCAGAGGAAGCCAACGTTTCGTTTCAGTTGATGGTCGAGGTGCGCAACCGGCTGCTGGACTCCTACCAGGAACTCATGCGGCTACAAGTATGATCGGCGGCCCCTAACCATGAACCCGAACGTTGCCAAGATCGGACGCCAGTTCCAGGAAATCTGGAAGCAACTGGGCGCCAACCAGCGGGTCAGCGTGGTGCTGGCCAGCGGGGTGTTGCTGCTGGGAATCATCAGCGTCGCCTGGTGGTCGGGCCGGGCCGAGTACAGCCTCCTTTACGGCAAGCTCTCCGATGGCGAGGCCTCGAGAGTCATCGCGGCCCTGGATGACGCCAAGGTCCCGTACAAGATCGGCTCGGGCGGCAGCTCGATCCTCGTGCCCGCCCAGAAGGTGCATCTGGTCCGCATGCAACTGGCCGGCAAGGGCATTCCCAGGAGCGACGGCGTCGGATTCGAGATCTTCGACAAACCGAATTTCGGCATTTCGGACTTTGTTCAACGCGCCAATTACGTACGCGCCCTCCAAGGGGAACTGGCCCGAACCATCGCCCAGATTGACGAGGTCGAGAGCGCCCGCGTGATGGTGGTGCTCCCGGAAAACCGCCTGCTGCTGGACAAAGACAGACACGCCACCGCGTCCGTATTCATCCGGCTGCGCGGCAACACCCAACTCTCGCCCCAGGCCATCAATTCCATCCGCTTCCTGGTCGCCAATTCCGTCGAGGGCCTCAAACCCAACTTCGTCAGCCTGGTGGATAACCAAGGCAATGTCCTTTCGGAAAATGTCGAGAACGATTCGCTGGTCGGCCTGACCTCCACCCAACTGGATGCGCGCCGCAATCTGGAACAATACCTGGCGAAAAAGGCCGAGGGCATGCTCGAGAAAGTCCTGGGCCCCGGCCAGGCCATCGTCCGCGTCGCCGCCGAGATCAACCTCGATACGATCGAGCGCAAGGAAGAGAAATTCGACCCCGACGGCCAGGTCA
>Ga0187884_10004482_pt1 | contig 10202 bp, 9 predicted proteins | sample June2016WEW_20_4_FD_132983 | JGI IMG/M metagenome (GOLD analysis project Ga0187884, IMG submission 132983) | Peatland microbial communities from SPRUCE experiment site at the Marcell Experimental Forest, Minnesota, USA - June2016WEW_20_40 | ecosystem: Environmental > Terrestrial > Soil >...
AATTGGAGATCATGCGCGACAGCCGGCTCGGCTCCTATGGCGCCATCGCCCTCGCCCTGGCGCTGATGCTACGCGTCGCGTCGCTCGCCGCCCTGACCGAGCGCGGCCTCGGCCTCGCGATATCAGCGTTGATTTGCGCCGGGGCGGTCTCGCGTACGGCTGGCCTTTTGCCGTTGCTGCTCTCGGCGCCCGCGCGCCGCGACGGCGCCGGAGCCGCCATGCCGCGCCCTGCCGGCGACGCGACGCGCCTCGCGCTAGTCCTCGCTGGCGCGGCTTCGGCGCCTCTTCTATTCGCGGGAGTTTCCGTGAGCCAAGTGCTTTGCGCGGATCTAGCCGCCGCGCTCGCCGCTTTCGCCGTCACGCGGCTCGCCGAGCGCCAGATCGGCGGCTATACCGGCGACGTGCTGGGCGCGGCGCAACAGGCGGCGGAGATCGCCGTGCTGCTGGCGCTGAGCGCGAGATGACCAGCCTATTCCGCCGCCGTCTCCATCCGCGCCATCGCCCCACGCACCTCATCCACCGCCGCCATCAGAACATCGACGCCCGCGCCGGGGCGCACGGCCTCCGCCGCCAGGCGCCGGCGGTAACCGCGCGCGCCCGGCATTCCCGCGAACAGCCCGAGCATATGCCGGGTCATCGACGACAGCCGCTCGCCTTGCGCCAGCCGCGCCTCGATATAGGGAAGAAACGCCTCCACCACCTCGAAGCAATCCTCGAGCGGCGCCGCCTCGCCAAATAGCTCCGAGTCGACGCGGAGCAGCAGCGCCGGGTCGTGATAGGCGGCCCGGCCAACCATCACGCCATCGACAAAGCCAAGCTGCTCGCGCATCGCCTCGATGGTCGCGAGGCCTCCGTTGATCGCGATGGGCGCGTCCGGAAAGGCGCGCTTCAGCTCATGCACCAGCGCGTAGTCGAGCGGCGGAACATCGCGGTTTTCCTTTGGCGATAGCCCCTTGAGCCAAGCCTTGCGGGCATGGACGATCAAGGCGTCGGCGCCCGCGTCCAAAACCTTCTCGGCGATGTCGAACAGCGCCGCGCGCGGCTCCTGATCGTCGACGCCGATGCGGCATTTGACCGTCACCGGCACGCTCACCGCGTCCTTCATCGCGCGCACGCAATCGGCGACGAGCATGGGACGCAGCATAAGGCAGGCGCCAAAGGCTCCGTTTTGCACGCGGTCGGATGGGCAGCCGACATTGAGATTGATTTCGTCGTAGCCGAAGGTTTCAGCGATCCGCGCGCTGGCGGCGAGATCGCGCGGCTCCGAGCCGCCAAGCTGAAAAGCCAGCGGCTGCTCGAAGGCGTCAAAGCCCATCAGCCGCGCGCGGTCGCCGTGAATGACGGCGCCGGTCGTCAGCATTTCCGTGTAAAGCCGCGCGCGCCGCGTCATCAGCCGGTGCAGATAGCGGCAATGCCGATCCGTCCAATCCATCATCGGCGCCACGGAAAAGCGCCAGGGGCTGTTATTCGATATCCGATCCATATTCCTTCGACCTTGCCGATTGTGGGGCGTAGCATGGCCGCCACAAGGATCAAGGGCAAATTCGGAAAATCGCAGCTTGAGGCGCGCTCACCCTATCCTGCGCCAACCGTCCATGCCGAGCCGCTCCTGAGGCAAAAAGCGCGCCTTGTAATCCATTTTGGGCGAACCCTCGACCCAATAACCAAGATATAAATGCTCGAGCCCAAGGTCGCGCGTCCGCTCCAAATGGTCCAAAATCATGAAAGCGCCAAGCGAACGCGACTCAAGCCGCGGATCGAAGAACGAATAGACCATGGAAAGACCGTCCGCGAGATAATCGGACAGACAACAAGCCACCAACCCGCCCGTGTCGCGCGCGCGATACTCCAACAGCCGCGTCTCGACATGGCTGTCCTCGATCATCATTTGATAATCGGAAAAGCCCATATCGGCCATGCCGCCGTCGCGATGGCGCGCGCAGACATAGGAGCGAAACAACTGATATTGTTCCGGCGTCGCGCGCGGCGGGCAGGCCGCGACTTCGATGTCGGCATTGCGCTTTTGCACGCGCCGCAACGTCCGCGAAAGAGCGAAGTCGCAGACCTTGACGCGCACGGACACGCATCGCCGACAGCTTTCGCACGCGGGGCGGTAAGCGATCGTCTGCGAGCGTCGAAACCCCGATTGCGTCAGAGTGTCGTTCAATGCGACCGCGCGGCGCCCGATCAAATGCGTGAAGACCTTACGTTCCTCCCGACCGGGAAGATAGGGACAAGGCGCGGGCGCGGTGAGATAAAATTGCGGCGCGTCGCGAGATTGTTTCGTCACGCGGCTTGATTCCTCTTAATTTGCGCCGCCCGCGGCGCGCTAGGCTGGCGGCGCCGAACGCCGCAGCACGATCACGTCGGCGAGAATATCATGTAAGCAGCGTTTGTCGCTGGTGATGAAAGATAACAACAGCAGGGGCGGCAGCAAGGTGGTGACGTAAAACAGCACCGCGTGAACGGCGGCGTTTATGAACGGCGTGCGTTCGCCCGCCATTGTGCGCATTTCGAGGTCCATCAACTTCATTCCGGGAGTCGCCATCCGCCAGCCCGAAACGGTAAGGCCATTATAGAAAAACGCCACCAGCGGAAAAATCGGCGGCAGCAATATCGCCGTCATGCCAAAACTCAGGAACAACAGCCCAAAAAATATCAACGCCGAAAGCGTCGATACAAGTATGAAATCGAGGCATACGGCGATGATCCGGCGCGTGCGGACGCCGTCGAGCGCCGCCCGGGGGATGCGCGGCGGCGCGGCGGCGAACTCTCCCGCCGGCCGTGGTGGGACGCCGTCCTGACCGCCGCTGTAACTCATGCTCGCTTCCTCGCCCGCCGAATAGGGCCAATGTCGTCGATCGGGGCGCCTATTTCAAGGCGCGGCGGCGCGGCGAAGAAGAGGCCGCCGACCGCGCGGCGACCCCGTGGCTCCGATGGCCGGTCAAGCCGGCGAAAACGACGCCCGCGAAGGGGCGTCTACATCCACTTCTGGCGCCACCAGCGAATGAGGCCGGTGACCGAGAGGAACACGGCGAGGACGGCGAAAACGTCGTTCACCCACTTCCACTCGGACCAGAAGATCGTGCCCATATGCACGCGCAGCAACCAGGAGAACCAAGGCGTGCCGGGATCGGTCGGCTGTTTCACGTCGAAGGTCTCGATCTCCTTGCCCTCGGCGTCGGTCACATACATTTTGGACGAGCTCTTCCAGACGAAATTGTCGCCCAGCCGGGTCACGTCGGAGGGCATGAACATGCCTTCCATGCCGCCCATTCCGGCGGTCTCGGCCCTGCGCGCCATCCCGGCGCTCATGCTGGCGCCGCCGCCCTGGCCGGAGTCCTGCCGCGCGCCGTCGTTCACGCCATGATGGGCGTGATCCATGCCGGAATGGTCCATCCCGGCCATGCCGCCCGCGCGCTCCGCTCCGGCTTCGCGAATTCGTCCACGTCCGCCGCCTTGTCTCGCCTCGCCGCGCCCACGATCCCTGTCGGAAACCACGACCTCATGGTCGACCTGATCCGCGCCGCGAATGAGCGAGGGCCCGGCCATGCCGCCGGAAACGAGCACTTTGTCGCCAATTCGGCGCAGGCGCGTCGCCGCGCCGACCGGCTTGCCCGTCGCATCCTCTTCGCGCGCCCAGCTCCGCCCATTGTCCACGGTGGTGAACATGCCGATACGATTGCCGATGGTGAAGGCGCCGGGCATGCCGGGATAGGCGACGATGGCGTCGATCCAGCCGGCCCAGGACGAACCAGCGAAAGCCGGGGTCAGATAGGCTTGCGGTATTCGTGTCGCCCTCATCCAGTCGCCTAGCTCGCGGCCGTGGCCGATGAAGATGCCGGTGACCGCGAGATAGATCAGCATCAGCACCGAGGCGACGCCGAGCGTGGCGCTATGGGCGCGGAACAGCCAGACAATGGTCGAGCGGCGCATCGCCTTGGTCGGCTTGGGCGCGGGGCCGACGGCCTTGGCGCGGTGCTTCCACCATTTCGGCAACCCCCAATAAAGCAGCCCGGTCAGCGACAGGATGAACATGCCGAGACCACCGATGTCGTTCATGACCAAGGAGGTCAGGGAACCCGTGACGCCTTTGCCAAAATGCAGTTCGCGAACGAAGCGGTTGAGCTGGACGTCGGTCACGCGTGATTCGGGTCCAAGCGGTCCGAGTTCGATCGTGTCGATCCTGGCGGGTTCTTCCGTCTTGAACCGCACGATTTTTGACTTGTCGATGACGGCGAGCAGTTCGTCCGGAGCCGATCCCGCGGCGAGCGAGGTGACATACTCGCCCTTCAAGGTCGTCTGTCGCGCGGTCGCGCCCTTGTCGTCGGAGACGTAGACGCCGTTATCGGACGCGAACCAGAGCAAATTCCAACCGACGGCCGGATCGGGCTCAATGGCGAGAATTTGCGGATGATCGCCGTCCAGGAAGCGCGTCGCCGTCCATGTCGTCCCGCCGTCGCGAGACAGCCATAATCCGCGCGGACCGCCCGCCACCTGAATGGAGCGATCGCTCGGATCAATCTGTAGATAGCGCGCGACGCCGCGCGCCGAATTCGCGTCCAGCGACGCCGGCGTCAAAAAGGCCGGCGATTTACTTTGCATCAGCCAGCGCCACGAGTCGTGGTCGAGGAAGAAGCCCGTGAGACCCAGCGCCGCCAGCCAGGCCGCGCCGATGAGCCCGGCCCATTTGTGTATGAAAAAATTCCAGTAATAGAATCCGCCGCCGCTGTGCTTTTTCCTTTTGGCGGGCGCGGAGATTTTTCGCGGAGCTGACGCCTGCGAATCGACCTGGTCGCCTGGAGATGCGTCGCCGGGATGCGAAACGCGCCGAAATATTGAGTCTATGAAAGCCATCGTCGTTCCCTCTCGAATAGGGGCGACCCGCGCGCTCGGAATGCGATTCCGCCGGTCCGGAGCGTGGTCGCTATGTCGCTTGCGCCCTCTCGCGCCGAAACAACGGACGCGCGAAGCGCCCGGACGACGGAAGGCGGTTTGTGGCATGGAGAGCGCGGACGGCGTTGCGCCTGCCCCGGAGCTTCTCGACTTTTATGCGAGCGCGGGGGGCGCGCGCGAACGTAGATCGGCGGGTCCGCCGTCGAGTTCGCGGCCGAGCAGCGTCTCGAACGCAAAACGCGTCGAAACTTCGAGCTGGTGAATGAAATGGGAAATGGAACGCGCGCCGAGCCCCGGCGCGGCTGACAACGCGCAGGCGTCGCAACACGACGCGTGTGTCCCTGCGGGCCCGCCGCCGCGCTCCGTCGCGCCATGGCAGTCGATCGCGGGCGTGGACGTCGCCGTTACGCCCGTCTCGGATTGACGCCACGCGTCGTTGGGCGACGAGTCATGGATCGACGCGCCGTGGGTCGAGGACGCGACGCCGAGCAACAGCGTCGCCAGCACGTAAAGCGCCACGACCGCCTGCCTGCCCATTTGGCATGGAGAGAGCGTCCTCATGGGCTGGAATGTTGCATGGGCGCTTATTTTTCGTCAAGAACGCGGCCGGCGCGGAACCGCGCGAACGCGGGACTGGAAACGATTCAGACACAATAACGACCCCGACCGACGTCGAGAGCGAGCGGCCGGGCGGTTACGTGAAAAGTGGGAATTGCGGCGTTTGTCGACTTGACGGCGCCCGCGCGCCCGTAGCATGCCTCGATAAGGCGTGGAGCCGTGGAGCGCCGTCGCGGCGAATCGCGCCCGCCCCGCGCCGCGCTCCATAATGCGGTCCAAACGCCAAACTCCCGGAAAACGCGCCCATGAACAGCAATGCGGTCGACGGCGGCCACCTCAAGGCCTTTATCGAGCGAATCGAAAAGCTCGAAGAGGAAAAGCGCGCCATCGCCGACGACATCAAGGATGTCTATGGCGAGGCCAAGGGGACGGGTTTCGATCCCAAGATCATGCGCAAGATCGTCTCGCTGCGCCGCCAGGAAAAGGGCAAGCGGGAAGAGGAGGAGGAAATTCTCGGCCTCTACCTCTCGGCGCTCGGCATGGAGTGAGCGCCCCGGTAAGCGCTCGTTAACCATAAGTCCCTAACGCTTGTTCGCGGAGCCACGCCCGACGGCGCGGCTTGAGCGTCCGCGCGAGGGATGACGTGCCGCCCAGAACAACAAAGCACAGCGTCGCCGCGTCGCTCGCGGCCGCCCTGTTGCTGGCGCCGGCGCAACAGGCGCGAAGCCAGGAGCTTCCCCTCGCGCCGGCGATCGAGCCATTGCCCGGCGTCGACGCGCGCGATGTCTCGCCGCTCGGAAACCGGGACATGACCGCCGACCCGATGCGCGGCGATTCGCTTCGCGGCTTCCGGCCCGAGGGCGACGCCTCCACGACCGGCGCGAACGCGGACGATGCGGCGCCAGGCGCGGCGAATTACGGCGCCCCGCGTCCGAAGACAAAGCCGCCGAAACCCTATCCTCCCCATCGCGTTCACGCCGGCGCGCCGCATCCGTCCAAAAATCCCCTGCCCCCGCTTGAACCTTATAAAACCTCGGCCGCGGCGCGCCGCGCCTTGCGCCTGCATCCGCAACCCGACGCGCCAGCGCCGGAGGCAGGCCCCACCGTCGCCGTGACGCCCACGATCAAGGCGAAGCCAAAGCCCGTCGTCGAACTCAATCCATACGATCCGGTCGGCATCGGCGTCGGCTCGCTTCGTTTGACGCCGTTCGTCGAAACTTCGACCGGCTACGACAGCAATCCGGATCGCATTTCCTCGAGCAACGTCCCCGCTCCAGCCGGTTCGAAGCTGCTTCGCGCCGACGGCGGATTCAAGCTTCGCTCCGACTGGGAGCGGGACAGTCTCCAGGCCGATCTGCGCCTCGGCTATGTCGACTATCTCGACTATGAACAGGCCAGCCGCCCGGACGGCGCCGGAAGTTTCGTCGGCCGCTACGACGTGACGCGCGACACCGCCATCGACGTGCTCGGCCATTTCAGTCTCGATACGCAGCGCCCGGGCGCGCCGGCGATTTCGTCGGGATTGCCGGGCGTCACCGTGACCAACCGTCCCGTCATAGTCTCCGCCGGAACCGCCGCCGGCGTCACCGAGAAATTCAACCGGTTGGAAGTATCGCTGCGCGGCGCCTTCGACCGCACGATGTACCAGGACGCCTATTATTCCGACGGCTCGACGCTCAATCTCGCGAGCACGGATTTCAACGACTACGGAGTCATCGGCCGGGTCGCCTACGAGATCTCGCCAAGCCTAAAGCCCTTTGTCGAGGGAACTTACGACACGCGGGTGCACGACTCGCCGGTCGATCCCTACGGCTACTATCGAGACAGCGAGGGATTGGCGTTGCGCGGGGGCGCGGAGGTGAAGATCAGCGATCTCCTGCATGGCCAGGCCTCGGGCGGCTATGCCGAGCGCGACTACCAGGACGTTCGCCTGCCGCAACTGCGCGGGCCGACCATCGACGCCGCGCTGATTTACACGCCCACGCCGCTGACAACGCTGACGTTGCGGGTCGCGACGACGCTCAACGAGACGACTCTGATCGGCGCTTCCGGCGCGATTTCGCGCACGATCAACGCGGAGCTGTCGCACGATCTGCTCCGCAATCTGACGGTGACGGCGCTCGGAACTTATTTCAACAACCAGTATCAGGGCGTCTCACTGGTGGAAAACGGCTACACCGCCGGCGCGAGGCTCGATTACAAAATCACGCGTTCAATCGCGTTCCACGCCAGCTATTCCCACGAGCGGCTGAGCAGCAACGAAGCGGGAGACGATTACACCGCCAACGTCTTTCTCGTCGGCCTGAGGTTCCAGCAATAGCGTTTTCGCCAGGAGCGGACGCCGCGTCGCGCGAAGGAAAACGCGAAAAATTAATAATCGAGGAGCATGGCGCTTTCCGTGAAGGACGCGCTCTTCGCTCGCCTCGCATCGCGGGAGTCCTGTTCGGCATGTGGATGATGCTTGTCTTTACAGTGAACAGCCTGCTGAATTTCGTGGTCAGCCTGCTGGTCGCGAAGTTTCTCGGCCCCGCCGAATATGGCCGCTTCGTGCTGGCGCTGTCGGCCTCCGTGGTCATTCAACTGCTGTTGTTCGACTGGCTGCGATTCGCGGCGACGAGATTTTACTCCGAGCGCGACCGGCTCCAGCGCCCAAACGTGCGCGCGACGCTCGACGCCGCCTTCGGCTGGATCGCGTTCGCGGCGAGCATCGCGGCCTTTGGCGTTTACGCGTCGGGCCTCGATCTGCCGTTGTCGCCCGATTTGGCCGGGCTCGCCATAGGCGTTTCCATCTCCAACGGACTGTTCGATTTCGCCTGCGCCTTGCTGCGCGCGCGCTTTCTCGACAAGTCCTACGGTTTGCTCGTGGTCGCCAAGAACGCGCTCGCCTTCACGCTCACGGTCGGCGGCGCTTTCTGGTTCGGCTCGGCGCGGGTCGCGATCGTCGGCATGATGGTCAGCGTCCTGGGCGCGCTGTTCGCCGGGCGCGGCGGGCTGATCGACGAAGCGGCGCGCGATGGCCGCGCCGAGCGCGCGTTGGGAATGAGATTTTTGGCTTACGGAATGCCGATCATCAGCGCCAACATTGTCTATCAGTCCGTTCCGCTGCTCAATCGCGTGCTGGTCTCGCAATCGCTCGGCTTCGCCGAAGCCGGACAATATTCGCTCGCCTATGAGATCGGCGTTCGCATTGTCGGGGCGATCGGCTCGGCGCTCGACGTGATTTTGTTCCAACTCGCCGTGCTTCACGAAAAGACGACGGGCCCGGAGAGCGCGCGAGCCCAGGTTTCGACCAACATGGGCGTCGTTTTCGCCGTCGTCGCGCCGGCGGTGCTCGGCTGCTGGCTGATTCTGCCGAGCTTCGAACATTTGTTCGTTCCGGAGAGCTTTCGCGGCCCCTACGCGCATTATTTCGCGCTGATGGCCCCTGCCCTCGCCGCATTCGCGCTGATCAACTATGCGATCAACCCCGCCTTTCAGATCGCGCACCGGCTGGCGCCGCTGGTTATCGCCGCTTTGGTGGCGGTAATCGCCAATCTTCTCGCCATCGGGTTCTTGGCGACGACCAGGGACGCCTCGAATTACGCCCTGGCGCAATCGATTTCGAGCCTCGCGGGAATGGCCGCCGTCACGACGATGTTGTCTTGGCTGGAGCCGATGTGGCCGAGACCGCGCGATATTTTCGGCGCGCTGGCCGGCTGCGCGGCGATGCTCTGCGCCGTTCTGCCGCTGCGCGGCATGCCGCCGGGCGTGGCCGCGATGACCGCCCAAATTCTAGTGGGGGGAGCCGTCTACCTCGCGGCGGTGGCGGCCCTGGACATCGCGGGCCTGCGCACCCTCCTGCGGCCCAAGATCGCCGCGCGGCTCAACGGTTGAGACGGCGCGATCTCTCGCCGCGGGCCGCGAAAACCTTCGCGAACCCCGCCTGGCGCGCCGAGGAGCGGCCCTCTCCGATCTCAATTGGATTCAATCTTCGATGGGGGGTTGGCAAACGCCTCCGACCCTTGCTATATGCCCTCACCTTAGATTTTCCCCGATAGCTCAGCTGGTAGAGCACGCGACTGTTAATCGCTAGGTCGTAGGTTCGAGTCCTACTCGGGGAGCCAAGGATTTCAATAGCTTACAGGATCGGCTTAGCGACAAGTGGGGCGCCGGGACAACGCTTCGGACAACAATCGAGGAATTTCGTTGTCCACACAAGAATCGCCCTGCCCTACCCCCATGCCCCGCCCACAATCGCCGGCCTGCAATCCCAAGGCGTCGCCGGCAGGCGCTCGATCAAGTCCCAGCCTGCCTTGCCATCGTGTAGAGCATCGCGCCCTCGGCCTCGTGATCGCATGGTTCCGAAATAGGTGGATGTTCCGCTTCATGCGCGGCGATAAGAGCCGCGCGCATTTGCGCTCTGTTGCTGAGTAGCCCGAAAGCCTCGCGCGCCGCTTCGATCGCTTTTTCGCTCGGTTCGTAAGCCATGTCGCCTCCCAGTTTCGATTCGGGTGAGGAGAAACACTACCACGGCCAGCGGAGTGTCGCCGGACTGGCGCGGGCATAGGGTGGCGGGAATGGGGCGATAACCCCAAAAAAAAGCCCGGCCGAGCGGGGGGCTGGCCGGGCAAAGGCATGAACGGGAGGTTTGCCCGTCTCATGATTCGATGTCGTTACGACGCCAGCGCGTTTCAAGACGCTCCACCAAACGCAAAACGGCCCGCCTGTTCATCCGAGGTCGGGCCGCTTCGTGGCGTCTGGTTGTGCAA
>Ga0187884_10004498_pt1 | contig 10189 bp, 13 predicted proteins | sample June2016WEW_20_4_FD_132983 | JGI IMG/M metagenome (GOLD analysis project Ga0187884, IMG submission 132983) | Peatland microbial communities from SPRUCE experiment site at the Marcell Experimental Forest, Minnesota, USA - June2016WEW_20_40 | ecosystem: Environmental > Terrestrial > Soil >...
ACGGCAGCTTCTTCCAGGCCGGCGGCCCGGACGCTTCGCTGAACGCCGTCGCGGCGGTGGGGCGCTGGGTGGCGGCCATCAGCGCGGTGGTCTCCGTGGGCAGGTCGGCTGCGAAGGCCTCGCGGAACAGCGCGGGGTTGACCGCGAGCTCAACGGCAGTCTCCCCGTCCGGTCGGGACGGATAGTGGTACTGCACCAGGGCTGTGCCCAGGATGCTGTCCTTGGAGCCGCTCTCGACATCGTTCAGGTTTTCGCCGTCATCGGTGGCGAAGGCGGCTATGTAGACCAGGCCGACGACGTTCGGGGCGCTGGTCGCGGCGTTGGTGATGACCGCGCCGGCGTAGGAATGCGCGGCCAGCAGTATCGGGCCGTCGATCTGGTTGAGCAGGCTGGCGGTGTAGGCGGAATCGGCGGCCAGGCCGCGCAGCGGGTTGGCCGTGGCGATGACGGTGTAGCCCTGCTGTTGCAGCCGCTCGATGACGCCGTTCCAGCTGGACGCATCGGCGAAGGCGCCGTGCACCAGCACGATCGTCGGCTTGACGCCAGTTTGCTTATCTGTGGCATTCACAGGGAACCTCCTGCAGGTAGGAACGCGGGCTCATGTTGAGCTCCCATCCACGGTCGCCCCCGAGGCCATGCGATCGCGCCTGTGAACCACCCTGGCCGGACCCTGGTCCGTCGCGGCCGTTCGCTCGACCCAGAAGCTGGCCCGCGCGATCGCGGTCAGGTGGCGCCGGGTGGCGTATCCGGCCGCGCCGAACCCGGCGAAGAACAGCGCGGTCGCCTCCCCCACAGCGCTCGCGGGTCGATGCACGCATAGTAGGCGATCGTTGGCGCCACGGCCAGCCCCTGGGATCCCGTCTGAGTTGGCCGGTCATCCCGCATGATCAAGGCGACGCACGGAGAGGCTGATCAATGGGAGGTGTTCAAAGGCGGACACATGATCCTCACCCTGGGGCGCCGGTCCGCGGCACGGTGGCTGAGCCGTGGGCACCGTACCTGGCGCGCGCCAGTGCGGCGCCGGCCCGCTCGAGCGGGAACCTGTCGTCTACCGAAACCGTGAGCAAGCCCTGAGCGAGGAGCTGGACTAGACGGCCGAGCCGTCTGCCGTCCGGGGCGACCTGCACCGCCCGCATCGTGATGTCCCTGGATGAGCCCGACGACGTCACGGCTCCAGTCTCCCGCCCGCCGCGATCCACCAGCGCAACAGCGCCCGCCGAATGATCTTTGCGCCGTCCGACGGGCAGACGACTCGCGGCGCGAGTTAGCGCAGGAGTGCAGCCTGATCAAACGACGCTCTTGAAAACCGCCAGTTGTGCCCGTCGCGTGCCCGATCAGGCGGTCGTTCATGGAGTCATAGCGGTCACTGACGGAGAGCCTGTAAAGCCACCCGCCTGCGCCATAGCAGGTGCGGCGTGCCTGCGAGATGATCTGATAAGGAAGTAGTCGGCGCTGGCGGGCGGAAGCTCGCCGCTGGCGCGACGGCGCTCCTGCTGTTCCGCAGCGTGGACGAAGAGGAAGGAGTCTTAGGTGGCCGCATGGCGGGGGGATCGAAGAAGACGAAACCGCCGAGGCAGCGGCCTGGCGCGAGATGACGGAAAAGACGAGGCTGGCCGATCTGAATCCCAGGCAGATCGAAATCAGATCAAGGCCGATATCTACGATGCGTATCGGACGCAGATTGAACACGAGGACCAGCTCATCGGCATGCGAAACGGCTGGCTCATCGGTGGACAGGCGTTTCTTTTTGCGGCATATGCGTCCACACTGGCGGTTCAGAACCATGGAGTCCAACGGGGTTTTCCGAGCGCAGCTCATGAGCTATTCTATGAATTGCCTGCGCTCGGGATCGCCCTTGCGGCCCTGGTATTCACAACTGTTAACGCTGCGCTAGCACGTTTGCGAAAACTGAATAAAGAATTCGAAAATTCGCAAGAACGCCCTGAGGGCTATCCGTCGATCATGTCGGGAACTCCTCGGCTGTTCGGGCACAGTGTAGCGGTAGCGATACCCATTTTATTCGTTGTATCATGGATCGCGGTATTCTGTTTCAGGTAGACGATCCTATAGCCCAAGTATGTGGCCCACCGTCCCGCTTCGCTCAGGTAGGGAGTCAACCGCTGCCAAGGCCATAGCCAGCTACCGACGTAGGACGACAGGCTTGGAACATCGAGCCTCACAAGGTTGCGGGCCTGCTGTGGCGTCCACTCGCCGGTGGGGTGGGCGGTGACGCCGCCGATGTGAATCCGGCGGGTGCCGTGCTCGATGAATACCAGCACGTACAGCCTGGTCAGCGCGACGGTATCGACGTGCAGGAAATCGGCGGCCAGGATCCCGGCGGCCTGAGCGTGCAGGAACTGCCTGTGCCGTGCCAAAAATCGCATGTCGGCTCTGAGTTGGTGTTTCCTGCGATCGTTAGGCTGCTCTCCGGTATTCGATGATCAAGCCTTGGACGGCTTGCCTGCGCTCGATTCGGGCGGTCGCATCGATCGTTTCGCCGGGCTTGTGCAGCGGAGGTCTTTGTTCTCGCGACTGGTGGGGCCGGTGATCGTTGTAGTGCTGCGCGTATTCGGCCAGGATGTGCCGAAGGTGCTGTTCGCCGTGGATCAGCAGGTGGTCGAGGCACTCGCGCCGTAGCGTTCCCACGTACCCCTCCGCGAAAGAGTTCGCCCGGGGTGACCGGACCGGAGTCTTGATGATCCGCGTGCCGTTGCGGGCTATCACCTCGTCGAACGCCAGCGTGAACTTGCTGTCACGCTCGCGGATGAGGAATTTGAAGCGGCCGGCGCGTTCACCGAGATCCATGAGCAGGTTGCGGGCCTGCTGGGCCGTCCACGCTCCGGTGGGGCTGGCGGTGAGGCCCAGGATGTGCATCCGCCGGGTCTCGATCTCCATTACGAAGAAGACGTACAGGCGTTTCAGGAACACGTTGTCAACGTGCAAGAAATCGCACGACAGGATCCCGGACGCCTCGGAAGTCAGGAACTGCCGCCAGGTCGGTGACGCCCGGCGTGGTGCGGGCTTCAGCCCGGCTGCGGCCAGGATCCGGCGGATCGTTCCCTCGCCGATGCGGTGGCCAAGGCCGAGGAGTTCACCTTGGATGCGCCGGTGGCCCCACCGCGGGTTCTGTCTGGCGAGCCGCTGGACCAGTTCGCGGATCTCATCCGGGATCGGTGGGCGTCCTTTGGTGTTCGGGTAGGTCCACTTGTTCTTGACCAGGCGTCGGTGCCAGGCGAGCAGGGTGCCGGGCGTCACGATCCGATGCAGGCGAAGGTGCTTGGCGGCAGTCGCGCCAGTGCGGCGATCACGGCACGGTCGGCCCAGTCTGGCTCCGGGCGGGCGACCTGACGGCGCAAGACCGCAACCTCGTGCCGCAGCACCAGGATCTCCGCGTCCTTCGAGGTGTCGCTCCCCGCGAGCAGCGCCAGCCAGCCGAACAACCGGATCATGAGCAGATAGACGAGGCGGAAGAGCACGAGCGCCGAGGATAGAAGCGCAGGTCAGGTGCCCTGCACGAGTTGTGGCACCCCACAGACCTGTCCGGCCTTACCCCTGTCTGGCATTTTCTCCGCGGTTGAGCCCGAGCCGCCTGTGCACGACCTGCCGGGCCAGGTCCAGGACCGCTGGGTCGCCATGAAGGACGAAGTTGGTGTCGGCGGCCAGGATGATCCCGTTGAGCTCGAAGGCGAGTAGGTCAGGGTCCTCGTGCGCAGGGAGTTCCTTCTGCTCAACCGCGGTGGCGGCGAACCCGCGGATCAGCGCCACGAAGCCGGACTGGAAGGCGGCGACTCGCTCCTTGACCGGGCCGGGGCGGGTGCCCATCTCCAGCGCCGCGCTGGCGAAGAAGCAGCCGCCGGGGAAGGTGCGGCGCCGCAGGTGGTCGAAGAAGGCCTCGCACACTGCCGTCAGCTGGGCCAGGCCGGGCGGAGCCGCCAGTGCGGGCTGCACGACTTCTTCGGCGAAGATCCGGCCCGCCTCCTCCACGGTGGCCAGCTGGAGTTCCTGCTTGGAGCCGAAGTGCGCGTACAGGCCGCTTTTGCTCATGCCGATCGCTGCGGCCAGGTTGCCGATCGACAAGCCCTCCAGCCCGTCGACGGTGGCCAGCGACGCGGCAGCGCGCAAGATCGCGTTGCGGGTGTGTTCCCCGTCGGCGCGCGGCCGCCGCCGCGCCCGGCTGTGCCGGTTCATGGTGTCGCTCATTGCCTTGACAACTTAGCACGACCGGTCGTACTGTCCGAAATTAGTACGAACGATCGTGCTAACTGCATTGCAGATGATGAGAGAAGGCAGCGATGGCCGGCAAGGCAGTGATCAGTCTCAGCACCGGCATGGAGGACCCGGAGAAGGTGACCGTGGCGTTCCTCGTCGCGGTCGGCGCCGCCGAATCCGGGCGGCCGACCCTGATGTTCCAGGCCAAGGAAGCCGTCCGGCTGGCGCTGGACGGGACGGCCGCGGGTACCGCCTGCGACGGCTGCCCCGCCCTGCCCGACCTGCTCACGCGGTATGAGAAGGCGGGCGGGCGGTTCATGGTCTGCCCGGTCTGCTTCAACGCCAAGCAACTCGACAAAGGCACCCTGCTGTCCAATGCCGAGCTGGCCGGCAGCGTCCAGCTGTGGGAATGGATCGGCGATGACGGCGCGACGACCTTCAGCTACTGAAGCCCGGCGCGCCGGGCGCGAGTACCCGGTCGCGCCGCTCGCGCTCCCGGATCCCGGTGACCAGGACGGCACGGCCGGCTCGCCGGCCGTGCCGCTGTTCCTGACTGGGCCAGTGCCTCAGGCGTAGACCTGACCCTCGACGCGGCCACGGCCGCGGCCGTGAGCGGCATCTGTCGGCGGCTGGACGGGATCCCGCTGGCCATTGAGCTGGCCGCGGCCCAGCTGCCGGTGCTGCCGCCCGGCGAGCTGCTGGCCCGGCTGGATCGCCGGCTGCTCCGGCCGGTCCTGTGCCGCTTGAAATTAGTCAACGGGTCTTGTGGGGCTCGAATACACGATCGTGGCGGTGACCTGCTCCTTGTCGCAGCAGGGTGCGGCCGTCAGGCGGCGATCTGGTGCTCGTGCGTGAGTGCGCCAAAGACTTGTTTCCGGCGGATCCGGTGCTCGGCGAGGTTGATTTCCGGTGGCCGGGTGTCAGCTTGAGCCGGTGCGAGCTGGCCGAGGGAACGGTGCGGCCGGGCGGTGTTGTAGTGCAGCAGGTACTTGGTCAGCATCCGGCGCAGGTGGTGCTCATTGACGATCAGCAGCCGGTCGAAGACCTCCCGGCGCAGGGTGCCGATCATCTGTTCGCAGATCGCGTTCGCTCCCGGCGCCTGCGGCGGGCTGGTGAGAATCCTGATGCCTGCCGCCGTGAACACGGCGTCGAAGCAGCCGGTGAACTGGCCTGCACGATCCCTGATCAGGAACTTGACCGAGGTCGGGAGTTGCCCGAGGTCCATCAGGAAATTGCGGGCTGCCTGGGTCGTCCAGGCGCCGTCAGGGTTCGCGGTGATGCCGGCCAGGTGGGCGCGGCGGGTGCCGTGCTCGATGACGACCAGGGGGTAGATGCGCCGGAGCAGCACGGTATCCACGTGGACGAAGCCGGCGGCGAGGATGCCGCGGGCTTGCGTGGTCAGGAACTGCTTCCACGTTGGGCCCGTGCGGCGGGGTGCGGGGTCGATCTCAGCGGCATGCAGGATTTGCCATACCGTGGAGCTGGCGATCGGGTGGCCGAGTCTGACGAGTTCGCCTTGCACGCGACGGTGCCCCCACGCCGGATTGCCGGTCGCGATGCGGATCACGAGTTTCCGGATCGCGGCTGCTGTGGACGGTCGTCCGGGTCGCCGCCGGCTGGTGTGGTCCCATTTGCGGGTGACCAGTCGCCGGTGCCAGGCGAGCAGCGTCGCCGGGGTCACCGCGAACACCTCACCCCACCGTCGGCGGGGGATCAGCCGGGACAAGGCAGCGAGCCACAGCCGGCCGGTCGGCTGGTAGCGGACCCGGCCGGTCCGCCGGCGCAGCACCGCCGTTCTCGTGCCGAAGTACCAGGAGCTCGGCGTCCTTGGATACCTCACGCCGGCCAGTACCGCCAGATAACCGACCAGACGGCGAACGAGCAGGCAGGCGACCGAAAGATCACTCAGCGATGATCCCAGCCCGGCTGGCTGCCCAAGCCAGATCCAGTAATCGAGCCCACAGGACCCAGCCCCCGAACGATTAACGTGGCGCTGCACTAGCATGAATGTGCGGTCGCCTCCGACCCAAGGCCGGCGGCCGGAGCGTCGTGCGGGGGTATAGGGGGAGCGAGGCAGATGACGAAGTCGGTGGCAGCGCGCTCGCGGCGGGCAAATCGTGGGGACGGCCGCCTGTCGGGCCGTTTGAGTCGGCTGGCTTGGGCCTCGGTGCCTGTCTGGTCCTTATCGTTACTGTCGTATGTGCCGTTCTTGCGGCTCGCAGTTGCCCGGCGCCGGAACAGTGACTGGGGGGTGTTCGCTGGCTACCTCGCAGCCGTCGTGTTTGAGATCTTTTGCGCGTCCACCCGGCCAGGTGGTGCTGGCCCCGTGATCGCGGGCCTCACAGCAACGCTGCTGATCGTGGTCGCACCCGTGCATGCGTTCGTGGCGCTGCACCATGACGCTGGTCTGATGGAGGCAAATCCGCGTGCGCTAGGGGATGCCAGGGACCGGATCAAGCACCGCAACACCGCCCGGGAGCTTGCGCAGGCAGATCCGGTCCTTGCCCGCGAGCTGCGGATCGGCAGGCCAGACCTGCCGCGCGAGTACGACGACGGCGGCCTGGTCGATGTCAATCATGTGCCTGGCGAGATACTGACGTCGCGGTTGGGACTGGCCCCGGAGGAAACAGCCGCAGTAGTTGCGGCCCGCGAAGAACTCGGCAGGTTTGTCAGCCCTGAGGAACTGTCACTCTACGGGCATCTGCTCCCAGACCGGGTTGACGACCTGCGTGATTGGATGCTGTTCGGTTGACAGACGCCGGTCGGCGGCGGTTCTGGGGCGTCGGGGGTGGCATGATGCGCACCAGCCTCGCAGGCGAAGCGGGCAGGTCAGCAACACGATCGAGTTTCCGGGCGGCACAGGACCCGTTCAGATCAGTCCGTGACCTCGGGCGCGTCCCTGCCCGCTGTTCACGGAGTCCGGAGAACTGGAAGGTCGTTCGTGTGGCTCCCAGCCGCACATGACACCGGGCATTGTGACGCCCTGGTCCTCGTCACCGACATCGGGCCTTTGACCGGCGAGGGGGACCGTGCCCTGCCCTGCCCTGACCCCTCCTCCGAACCCGATAGCTGCCGGACCTGGTGACTGACGGGTCCGGTCAAGGCCGTCTTCACGGGTACGTGAACCATGCGCCTTGACCGAGGCGGTTGCCCTGCGGCTACAGACGGCGGGCTTGACGGGTTCCGGGCGTCACAGATCCTCCTACGGCGGGTTCGGGGGAGGACACCCACATTTCCACCCGCATGCCGCTACCGCTGAAGTGCTGGCAGGAGAGGCGTCCGGTGAGCGCCGTCCTTACCGGCGGACATTTTGCCGATACTGTTGGCCTAGGTGGGGGATATGTGCCAGATCATTGGGGAGGCGGGCATGACGGAGGGCGCGGGACCCAGGATTACCGGGATCCATCACGTCTCTGCGACAGTCACCGACGTCGAAGCGAGTGTGGCGTGGTACCAGCGGCTGTTCGGGATGGATCGGATACCGTTCACCTTCCGGCACTATGGGCGGGAAGACAACGGCTACGGCGTGATGCTCCTCGATCCGCGCCTGGGTATAGGGATTGGGCTGGACTTCCACCAGGCCAATCGGGGGGAAGCCTTCGATGAGTGCCGCACCGGGCTGGACCACTTGTCCTTCGGCGTGGCCACCCGCGATGAGCTGGCGGTCTGGGTGGCCAGGCTCGATGAGCTCGGCATCCAGCACACCGGCATCAGGGATGAGCAGCAACCCTTGGCTTACTCCACGGTAGTGTTCCGGGACCCGGATAACATCCAGCTCGAGTTCATCGCGCTTGGGTGACGACGACCGTAACGCCCGATACCAAACGGGCGTCGCCAGAACGGCGTCGCCCGGCCACAGCCGCAGCGACCTCACTGCTCAAAATGGCGCGACGCCATACGGAACTCACTGAGCATCACCAGCTTGGAAGGCAGTGTTGCATTGGCCGGTCGACACACATGGCAGGGCGCGCTGACGAGGATGACCGGCTGATCAGATGGCCGTCGCGAGCTGGTCGAAGGCTGCGCGGGTTCGGTGGCGGGCGGGGACGTCGGTGGCGAGTTCGTAGTGGCCGCGGCGCAGGTTCTGCACGAACGCGTGCCCGGCGGCGAGGATCCGCGCGGACCTGTGGCGTTTGAGTCCGCGCATCGGCCAGCAGCTCCTCGGCGTCGCGGTAGGAGAGGTTGTAGCGCAGGTACCAGCGAACCGCGACCGAGATCACCTCCCGCGGGAACCGGAAGCCCGCGAACACTGAGGAGGAGCGCGGCGACGTCACCGCTCCAGTCTCCTGCCTACCGCGATCGGCCAACGCAACACCGCCGCCTGGACGACTTCGCTAAGCCGACCCAGCAACTCAGATCTTAGCGTTTACGATGGTCAGTAAAAAAGTAAGCAATTGCGACAAATGGATGGATGATAAGCATGCCAATTATCCACCAGGCCTTTGCTTTATCGGTAATCTCTTTATTAATAGCCGCATCAACAATCATCCATATTTCAAAAGCGAAAATCAATATAGCAATTACAATAATAATTGGCAGCCATGCGCCTAGGTGCAATATATGGTGTCTATACATACATGTATCATAATAGCGGCGTGGGCAGCTGGGCCAGCGCCAGGTCCAGGGCGGCGAGCAGGTCGCGCCGGAGGCACGCCCTTGATGAGAGTGAAGAAAATCCTCACAAGAGCTTGGCGCGACACCTTGGCGCGACAGCGGACTGGCAAGCCGGATCCACGGGACCCACGGGCCGGACCCACGGGTGCCCGACTCGGACTGATCGTCGACGCGGCGGCTTCAGCTGACGCTTAACGATCTACGCCTCGGCTGAGGATCTCATCCAGGGCGTACTGGTCGGTGTTGGCGTTCCAGAGTTCCACCACCTTGACATCGCGCAGCTGGAAGACGTCGGCGCCGTTCGCCTTGACGTTCCGACCGGCCTTGCTGGCGGTGATGACCGCCAACCGCTTTACTGGAGTTACCTGGCTCTCGCCGTAGCCATCGCTGGATTTCTCCTTCACAGCCTCGGCTATGCCGTCATCCTGATCTTGTCCCTGGCCGCGCTCGGATATTTCCTGGTTCGGCCCCGGTATGGTGCTGCGCCATCACCAGGGAAGGGCTGGTGTCCATTCAGGGGGCCGATTTCGAGCCCACCTGTTGTCTGGTAACGACGTCACGTGACGGGGATGGCCCTTGGCGGGCCAGTCGCGCCGCAACGGCCGCAGAAGCCAGGTGGCCGACCCGGACCGGACGCAACACCGGAACTTGTGGCGTCTGGACGCGGAGTGCCTGATGCGGGCCCTGGCGGGGCGGCGGAGGATAACTGCAGAACTCCGTCCGGGTCGTGGAGGATCACCGTGCCGGCGAAGAAGTCGCCTACTGACCGCCGATTCTTGCTGGTCAGCCAGATAAAGAATCCAGATAGCAGCTGGCCGTTCAGGCAGAACCCGGTGATCTGGCGCAGCGCCGCCTGCTCCCGCCCTGCCACCCGGCGAGGTTCTGGCAGCCAGCACCGCAGGCTGAGTATCCGCTGAGCTGGCGATCGCCCTTGGCCCCACGCGAACAGGCTCCAGGTGATATAGCCGATCCCGAGGGTGACGATGAACAGCAGGAGCCCGAGGAACCAGGCGCTGGCCGCCTGTCCGCGGCTCGCGAGGCGTACGCCCTGCGGCAGGAAAAGCTCAGACGCAGGGTCGAAGTACATCCCGGGCGGCGCCTGCGGCGGGACGAACTGCTCGTAGCCGCGCCTGACTTCTTGTGCCTCTGTCATGCCAGCTTCGTTTCGGAGTGGCTGACCTTCTGCCTGGAGTCTATGACCATGACGGCAACGGCGCGGAAAGCGCTGAGAAGGATGCGGCCGCGGTCTGCCGCAGCCTGGGGAGATGGCCAGGACTGGGCGCGGCGATCAAGGGTGGCGGATCGGCCAGCGCGAGATCGTGTCATTCAGGGGCTTGAAGACGCGTGACACGACACGTAGCCGGGG
>Ga0187884_10004499_pt1 | contig 10189 bp, 6 predicted proteins | sample June2016WEW_20_4_FD_132983 | JGI IMG/M metagenome (GOLD analysis project Ga0187884, IMG submission 132983) | Peatland microbial communities from SPRUCE experiment site at the Marcell Experimental Forest, Minnesota, USA - June2016WEW_20_40 | ecosystem: Environmental > Terrestrial > Soil >...
ATCCTTTCCAGCATCGAACGCTGCCCGTTTGCCAGATCCTTAGCAGGCTTCTTGCCCAGGAGGGCCTCCACGGCGTTCTGTGGGGTCCATTCCTGGTCTCGTGACTCGTAGAGCTGATGGATGTTGGTGAGGAACAGATTGCCTGACGCTTCCGGCTCCGTGGACGTGCCCCTTACGATCGTCTTCAGTTCGAATGGCTCCCACTCAGGTGGAACCAAAGGTAGGTTGTGGAATATTTGGTTACTGGCAAAGTCCCTTTCCAATCGCTGATAGACGATGACGTTCGGCGCGACAATCAAGAAGTTCGTGGAAAGGTTTGACCCGGCCACGCGCTTCTTGTGAAAGTACGACCAGACGACCGCCATAGCGATTACCCAAGTCTTGCCCGAGCCCGTAGCCATCTTGAATGCAAAGCGTCGCAAGTCCTCGGGTGGCAGGTCCTGCACACCTTCGCCCTCCAGCTCTGGAACATAGCGGCGGATCTGCCGCCGACCGTCCATTGTGGTCTGAAAGACGATGTTGTCGGTGTACAGGTCCTTCCTGTAGACCTCTGCATAGGAGTTGATCAGCTCCTGCGCGTCGCGCACACCCGCAATCTCTACGAGCCAGACCAGTGTCTCAATGGCTTCACGCTGGCAGAAGTAATAGCGGAACGGTACCTGGAAGCCAAACACCTCATGGTCTTCGTTGAACCAGTACTCAAACAAGCGTTGCGTCACATCGGACGCACCAGCATATGGTTCGATCCCCTTGGACGGATCGCCCATCCGCCAGGCATCTACGATAGGACGAATTCTCGGTACCAACAATAGCTGGCTGGGTCGCCGTCCCGACGTGTTTTCCCGCCATCCTGTCGGAGCCTCGTCGTCTTTCACCAAGAACGAGGTCGGCTTCTCCCACGGTCGGCGATTAGCAATCTCCGGTAAATCTTTGTCATAGCTGATAAGTGCTCTTGTCATGGCTACTTTACTTCCACGTCGAACGCTTGTGAGGTGTCATTGCCGAAAATGTCGATCGCTTTTACAATGATGCGGTGCTTGCCCGCTTTATCGTATGAATGCTGATCGGAGGTGAGTGGAAGCTTGCGCTCCTGGCGAGTGCGGTAAGCCACCCACCCTTGCATAAAGGTGTCGCTCTGGAAGTCCCAGTCTACGGCCCAATAGTCGATGTAGTCGGACCACTTCTTGACCTTGCTTCGTACATCCTCAGGGATCAGCTCGGTATTTGGGATAACGAAATCCTTAAGTATCACCTGCATGGTGAGCTTCTTGGGCTGTCTGATATCAGCTTCCAAAAAGGCCAGTTCGAAGAAGCGCACGTCACCCTTCGCGGCAGCCTGCTGCTCCATCACCTCTCGCGGGATCTGCAAGAGTAGCAGTTTTACCGCCTTCTTCTTCGCGACTTCAACCATGAGATCGTGAAGACCCATCTCCCACTCCCATCCCAGGACATGCAGCTCACCCTGCTTGAGCTTGACGCACTCTTCGACCGCCGCGCTGATCTCGCCAATTGTCACCGGTGCGTCAACCGCTCCGATGTGCACCAGCGCTTTGGCTTTCTTTCCATGCAAGTGTGCCATGCCTGGCAAAGGCTGGGCACGATAGAGCTTTAGGATAAAAGCCAGATATTCGTAAAGTGCCCGCTCTGTTAGCGGTTTGTCTTTCGATTCACCAAAGGTAATGCCTTGCCAGTACTGACGCTCGTACTTCCCGAGGTTAAGCACCTCGAAAGGCTTGCAGTTTTGAATTCCGAGCATGCGCTTCCGGGTAACGTGTGTCGCCCAACGTCCCAGGTCGCAACCTATCCAGCGACGACCAAGTTTCTCTGATACGCCGAGTGTAGTGCCGGAGCCGCAGAAAAAGTCGGCAACGAGGTCCCCCTCGGATGACGACGCACGAATTATGCGGTTAAGGAGAGCTTCAGGTTTCTGTGTATCGTATCCTGTAGCTTCCGAAGACTGGTTATGAATCTTGTTGAGATCAGTCCAAATATCCTGAAGGACCATCCCTTCGTACTCGTCTTCGTATCGTTTTAGTCTGGGAACTCCCTTCTTTGGCCAATGGATTCTACCTTCCTGATCAAGGCGATCAAGTTCACTATGTGATTTTGCCCAGTGTCGCCCGATTGCAGACGGATCGATGCCACGCCATGGTTTACCTGACGGTCCGTTTTTCGTAATGCCCGGGGCGGTCAGCGTTATACGCTGGTATCGTTTTTTCACCTTTTCGTCGTAGGAGTCGAAGAAAGTTTCGACGTATTCGGGATCTGGTTCCTGACGAACCTCATTCCAAGTCCACGTATCGAATTTGCTGTACAGGAGAATGGCGTCATGAATAATTCCGCAGCGGCTGGAATCGCTGTGGGCAAACGCCCGTCTCCATATGATTTCGTTCAGTTGGCGGTCAAATCCGAAGACTTCATCGGCAACACTGCGGACAAGATGATTGATGTTTGGTCCGATGTGGATGTAAATACTGCCCGTCGAAGAAAGCAGGTCACGCATGACCGTTAATCGGTCAAATAGCATCCCTAGGTAGGAATCGATGCCACGACCCCATGTATCGCGATAAGCCCTCTCTTCAATAGCACTCTGATCTTTGAATATCTCCTCGCCTGATTCACCGATCTCGGCCGTAAATGAGAAATCTGCCCCTGTAGCGAATGGTGGATCAATATAGATAAGGTCGATTTTTCCGGCGAATTTCTCTAAGAGTGATCCCATAACAAGGAGGTTGTCACCCCAAATGAGCTTGTTCCGCCAACCCGCCTCGAAAGTATCTCCCTCCTTGCCGTCGTAAACGTCGAAGAGAGACATACTCTCGACCTTTTTCGACTCGCGAGTTGCGCGGCTTTCGTTCACAGTCTCGATGACTTGGAACGGCAGGCTCACTCGCGGCACTTCCTTGAGCGTCCCATCCTCGTTGTACTTGCCAGGCCAGACTAGCTCAGTCTTGTTGATCTCGATCTTCGCCATTTTGTCCTCTATCCTGTGAGTTTTCGTCTTCACCTTCGGCAACGGCCAACCAGCCATGGTCGAAGGTGAAGGTCCGCGCCTTGCCAGCTGGATCCTGAATCCGCAAGATGTGGGCCACTTCAGGAGAGCCAGCCTGTTCGACGACGTACAACCAGTATCTATCTCCGCGTTCCCGCGCGGTTTCGAACTGGGTCCGAGACAGACCCACGGGCCTGCCCTTGAGATCGCCGGTCATGGCCTTCACCTCGATCCACCGCACTGGTTTGTCGTCTGGCCCAAGCTCAACGAGATCGAAACCAGGATTGTTGGTGGGCGTGCGCCGCACCGCCGACTCTTGCTTAAGAATGAGCTTAATGGCGGCTTCTTCGAGTGCGATACGTGCTTGCTGACCAAGCCCATCTGGGTCTGGGTTCTCTTCAGCCGGATGCACACCGAGATACGAGATAAAAGGACGTGCACTGCCAGCTTCGGGCTTGCTCGTGTGCCTATCACCGGTCGTACCAGCGGTCTTTCCGCCTTCACCAACGGAGTCGGCGGCATGCGGGCCCGATCCTCTGTGTGCACCGGTTCCACCTTTCACGGATTCTGACGCGCCCGTTCTGCTGCCGCCTGCTCCAGTTTGCTCGGGTCCTTCCGGATTGGGGACTGGTGGCGTCGGCGTGGGCGCGTCTCCCAACAACTCTTTCAGCGCGTCTTCAACGGACTCCGTGTCTGTCTCACCCTCTCGTTGCTGCGGTTCTTCCCTTATTCCAAGCCGCGTCCTTAGCTCTGCTTCGCTTGTCAATCCCAGCTTCTTTAGAAGATCGAGCACCCCCGGCTCGATACCCGCTTCTTTGGCTAAAGTCTCCATGATGGGAGGCTTGAATTGGAGCTTTGTGATCAAGAAAGGATTCTGTCTCCAGCCGGTCTCCTCGAATATGACTAATCTGGGCGGTTGAAGTGCGCCGTTCCGGTCTGGAACCCAAGCTGTTTCAGTTAGGTGCCGCACAAACGCGGCGTCGAAGACACAACCCCGTTGCCGGTAGTAGAACCACTTGTAGGTTCCCATGAATACGCTGGTGCCGCGACGATCCTCGACATCACAGAGCGCATCCCACAGCAGTTCGGCTTTCCTCGCCGCTTGCTCAGTGTCCAGCTTCGCTAGGATCATCAGTAACGGATCAAGCCCACGAAGTGTGAAATCCTCTACTACGCTAATTCCGGTGTTATCAGGAGTTCCTTCGCGGGTGCGCATTTCCAAGAGATCTTGCCCAGTAAAGCAAGAATCTATGGGTTCTGGCTGCAAATACCGAGTAGCACCGCACGCTTCAAGGAGGTCTCGAACGTCGTCGCCCCGAAGACATGAACAGGTATCATCCACTAGGAGGACACTGGGGACCCTCTCGAATAGCTCCTTGAGACGCTGTGTGGCGATATAGATCTCGATCGGTTTCGCAACACTACTCGAACCGTCGCCAGCATCGACCACCTTGACGAAGTTGCTTTCCCGTAAAGCCACGAGCAGCTTCTCGCGTTGTCCTTTTGAATCAGTCCGAAAGGCCGTCAGGATGCGACGGATGTCTGCTTCGTAAACCTCCTCACATTCGTCCCAAATCTTCCTTCCTGTGTACTTGGGTAAGATGTTCCTGACAACATCGTCAACCGGATCTGGTTCGGTCAGGCCGAGCGCCAAGAGCATGGCTCGTGCAGCCTCGGTCTCGCAGACAGCGCTTCGTACCGTGGGAAAGTCGGTGGCGATAGGGCCGGGGAGAAAAGCTTGTGGCTGTCCGTCCTTCATCGGTGTGACATGACAGCCTGTCTTGAGCCGGACTAGCGGGATGCCTTTCAGACGCCCTTGCCGCAACAGCGCCGTTTGCCCATATAGGAATTCATAGAGGTGGCGGATCCATTCGTCGCTCTGTTGTTCTAAAAACGTCTTTGTGAGCTTTGGCAGGAGAGCTTCAGGCGTCGCCTCAACGATCTCAAGCTGTCCCATCAGATATTGCCGGAGACCAGGTGTACGATCCTGCGTAATCGCTTCGCTGAGCCAGAACGATTCTTTACCTTCGCCGAAAAGCGCAGTCAGTTGCGATGGGCTAATCAGCTCGCGCAGCTCCTGGGTTCTGGAGAGCCTGACACTCTTGGCAGACGCATAGCCTCCGCCAAAGGTCGGCAGTAGAGGTTCGGATGCAAGAGCATTCCGTACCGCATCAAACAGCGGCGCAAACATACTTCCTTCGCTGAACCTCGCCCGATCCAGAGGCAAGCAACATAACGCGCCGGTGTCGAGGACTCCAAAGTTTCTAAGCGAACGCAACGCTTCGACAAGAAGCGTCGCTGTTTCCTTGACTAGATGTTGGTTCCATGGATCATCGTGCGGGATGTTGTCACGACTTGGTGTAGTGCGAAATGGGCCCTGGACGATGAATCCTAAGTTGGTGGGGACGATGGTAGGAAAGAACACCACAAGTCGGGAGTCACCAATCGGGTACACAGAAAGTGACTTACTGTTCGCATTCTTATCCCATGCAAATGCGATCTCAACGCTCCCCGCAGTGTAATCGTTTGTGCGGACTTCACGCGAGAAGACTAGCCAACTCTCTTCAATGATGTCCTTTCCGCCGTGCTCTAGACCGATAACGACGACCTTGCGGGCATTGTCTCCGACCGGCTCCGATCTGTCACGAATGTAGTACCCGGATGCGCCACCCTCTACCTCCCACTCAATCTCCTCGATCTGCCTCATGAAGAGCAATGTACGTGGTCCAAGCCTCTGCAAACCTGTAGCGATGTCTGCGCGGGCGACGGTGTCCACGCCGAATGGTAGGACGAACACAGTTTCGTTGGGCTGTGTGCCACAGGGTGCGATTGCGGCGGGCCAGACATAGCTCTCAACGGCGAAATGCTCGTCGCCAGAGTGTATTTCCGGACGAGATGTAAACGCATAGACGGATTTGAAGCCAATTCCGAAACGTCCTATATCAGTGAGATCCTTAGTGCTTTCGGCAATACCGCATATACCACGCACGTCCGCTTCAGTAAATGGCGCGCCGAAGTGAGAAACGCGAAGTGATGAACTCTCAAGCTTGAACGAAACCGTACGCGATCCCCTCCATCCGTCGCGTCGCCCTAGTGCGTCTTCGGCATTCTGAAGCAGCTCGAATATGAAGTGCGCTCGCTCGGCATAGCGCTGGGCAAGCAGCATCGGTCCGATACGCCCAATGTCGGTTCCGTACCGCTCAACATTGTTGGTCTTTATTGCGCTGTAGTCTAACCCCATACCTACTCCGCGAACGTCTTTATGAGTCCTTCTCCAGCACAAAAGCTCTTGAGGTCACATTCCTTACAGACCTTCCGCTCCGGCACGTGAGCAACCCTGAAATCTCCCGCTTGGATCTTTGCGACCACGCCGTCGAATCGTCGACCCGCGCCATCCACTTTCTCGGGCGTGTACGGCATTTCCATGAGCGCGTCCGCCTTGTTCGCCTCGGCGGTCCAGTAGAGCAACAGCCGCTCTGGTCGCTTGCCGTGTCGGCGCTCCAAAATGTGCGCGTAGGTGCAGAGTTGATCCTCGTATGTCTCAAGCAGTCGCGGGTCTGTGCTACGCTCTGAAGTCTTGAAATCGAGCAGCTCCAGCTTACCATCGCGACCGAGCAACAGATCCACCTTGCCCACGAGGATGTAGCCATCTTTCTCGATCGAGACGTCCACTTCCGTCTGAATGACTCGCCGCATCTCTTCCTGATTCTGGCGGAAATAATTCATTACCTGACGGAATGCCCCCTGTCGGGCATCGTCGCCGATGGGCCGGACATCACTCAGGCAGAGAAACCGGAAGGTGCGATCAAACAGCTCGCGGATTCGCGGCTCGCTCAACGTGTCAAGCTTCCCATCCATCGCGATGCGGTGGATCTCCTCGATAGTTTGGTGTACGAGCAAGCCGAAGAAGATCACTGCTGAACGAGAAGGCGTAAAGTCGTACTCACGAAAGAACTGGTACTGGCGCGGACACGTTTCATATACCTTGAGGTCGCCTGTGAAGCTGTAAGCGCGTTTGACCGGCATTCTCTGGATCAGACTGAAGCGTTGCGCCGCCAGCAGCTCCTTCTGAATGTAGGGCCATTGCGGAAGGCCCTGCCAGATAGGCGCGAAGTGGTTCTTTGGGGCTTCGTGCGCGGTGAGAACTAGCACCTTCTGAGGCCGCGAGAACGCAACGTAGTGCAGCCGCATGCGGTCGAAGCCGGTCACCCGATCTTCTGGCTCGAAGGGCGTCCTATGGTAGAACGGCCCGAGATCGCGGTCGATCTGCTTGGGACTGGAGAGCTGCGTACTGAGGCTGCCGACCACGACCACGGGGAACTCCAAGCCCTTCGCCTGGTGGATCGTCATTACCTGCACATACCCCTTTGGGAATGGCTGGTCCGGATCCTCGTACTCGTTGATGCCTCCATCGTGGAGCAGACGGAGGAAGCTGTTAAAGAGGTGAAACCGTAGGAACTCGCGATTGCGATGGGTGACGACGGTGTAGTGGTAATAGCTCTGGAAGACGTTCAGAAGCTGAGAGAAGATTGCAAGGTTCCGCGCTGAGTTCTCGTTCCGGACCGCTTCTGCGAAGGGCTTGAGGGCCAGCAGTCCATAAAAGTAGTCTGCCGGGCGTAAATCAAGGGACTCCTTCTCACGCAACGCTGCGATCTCACCCACTTTCGCTTGCAGCCACAGGGCTAGAGGATGGGGCGTGGAATAGCCTCGACCCAATTCGACAATACCCTGATCGACGTAGCGCGCCAGTTCCCCAACGGCGCCGCCTACCTCGCCTCGACCCGGCCCGTACCACCCGAAGAGCACGGCAAAGCAAGCGACCATGAGACGGATTTCGTCGTTTTCGAAGTACGCTCGGGCTCTGGGACAAAAAGCTGGTATTCCGCGGGTCTCAAGCGCGGCGAGGTAAGATCCGCTGTGGTCTTCTCGAACGCTATGCAGCAGCAGGGCCACCTGGCTGTAGTCCTCAATGACCGATTCGCGCTTCAGAAACTCCACGAGGTCTGCGAAGCGATCAGCTTCATCCCTTGCATCTCGCCCCCAGATGCTGATGACAGCCGGATAGTCAAGATGCTGTCCGTTCGGATCAGCCTCGATAGTTTTGTCAAACCGGAATGACACTCCCCGCGGGTTAGACCAGTCAGCCGAAGCCATCCAGCGGTCATAGCGTTCAACGATGGCACGGTGAGAACGGTAGTTCGTTGTGAGCTTGATCACCCTGCAATTTGCGAAGCGAGTCGGAAACTCAAGAATGTTTCGGACGGTCGCGCCACGAAACCGATAGAGACTCTGGTCCTCGTCGCCAACGACGCAGAGATTGTCGGTCCCCTCAGTGAGCTTGAGCAGTAGTTGCTCCTGGATGTAGTTCGTGTCTTGGTATTCATCCACGAGCATGTAGCGTAATTCGCTTGCCAACGCGTCCCGATGCTCTGAGCTAAGGAGAAGCTCATAAACGATACTTTGGAGATGTGCGAAGTCAGTGCGGTTACTCGCGAAGAGCGCAGCTTCATAGGCCCGGTACGACGCACCAAGCCGTTTCAGAAACGCATCCGTTGAACTCTCAAGGCGCGTTGCGTCTACGCGCTCCTCAGTAATTTTGTCGAAGTAACCCCGTGCGCCCTCGATGGCCGTCCATCGTGTCTTCCAGCGTTGGAGATAGAGTCCGTCCTCGGCTGGTCCGATTATTTCGTCGAAATGCTCGAAGATCAACAGCAGTTGCGTAAGTTCGTCTAGCGTCTCGTAGCTATTCCCAAGATCAGTTCGATGGCGATGCTGAGTCAGAATCTGGTTGCACAACCCGTGAATTGTCGAGACGCGCAACTCCGACAGATCGCCTTGATACCGGACCTTCTGTGCAGCGGCGGACAGTCGGTCGCGCATCTCAAATGCAGCCTTCTCTGTGAAAGTGCAGAGTACAATCTCTCGCGGCAACGCCTTGCTCAGAAGAAGCAGATTCAGCGCTCGAAGTACGATGCTGTAAGTCTTCCCAGACCCTGGCCCCGCCACCACGAGCAGCGGTCCATCCATATGGCCGACAATCTCACGTTGGACTTCGTTCAGATCCGGGTACTGTTCGAGGATCGAGGGTGCGATAGTCACATTAGCTCGGGCGGAAAGCTGATGGATGCACGGACCGCGGCACCTTGCTCGGGGCGCGCCGTCTTCCTGTGCTCAGACTCTGAGGTGTGTTCCATGACTTCACCACATTACACCACGGCCAAAAGAGAAGGGCCAGATCTGAAGACCTGGCCCTTCTCTTTTGCAGATCACCCTCAACTAAATCGCCGGCAACCCGAAGAAACCGACGCTTGCGGAGACCTTGACCAGGTCTGACATGGCGGTCTTGAGAGTTCCCTCGACTTCGGCGATCTCGGCCACGCTCTTGGTCAGCTGCTTGATGCCAGGCAGCACCTTCTGAGACATTGCGCTAGCTGCGTTCTTGAACGCGTCGTCACGCGACTGCAGATCTTCCTGGTTGAGTTTGGTGGAGACGTCTGAGATGTTGCCGAACAAGTCGAGGAGCTGCTGCTTGAGCGCGGCGTCCTTGACGTCCCAGTAGGCGTTGTACGTGCTACGTGCGGCCGCTTCAAGAGCGGCCCGGGTGTCGTTCTGGTTCACTTGGTTCCTCCGGTGGCGAGGCGGTGGTGGGTCTCCGCCAGCTTGCTCACGGCTTCCTTCGTTGCAGACAGACTGGCATCTGCTTTCTGCCCGTCCTCTTCAATCTGGAACAGCTTGAGCTTCTGCTCACGCTGCTGGACTGCACCCATCCGCGACATGTTCTCGTTGATGAACTGAGCCTGCTCCATCAGGAGGATGCTGTAATCGGAGTCGGTTTGTACCTTGAGGGTCGTCAGATCGTCGCCCAGAAGGGCGCACAGGGTCTGGATCGACGGGTTGGCGGCTTTGATCAGCGGCGGAAGAGCATGCCTACCTTGTCCAGCGCGGGCGCGGCGGCAGCGGCGAACGAGGATATGCCCTTGCTGTAGTGACTTGGTGCGCAGCCTGCCATGAAAAGGCCGGCAAGAAGGAGGGGAGCAATGCGGAAGAAGCACTTGCCACATCAAGTCGCAGTCTACGACTTGGATACATTTCACATAAACGGCATAGTTTTACCGATTATCGTTGCTTTGCGCTTTAATCGGTAGTATTATTCCGATATGAGCGATTTGTCCTTTAGGTCGATCTCGGAACTCCAAG
>Ga0187884_10004500_pt1 | contig 10189 bp, 8 predicted proteins | sample June2016WEW_20_4_FD_132983 | JGI IMG/M metagenome (GOLD analysis project Ga0187884, IMG submission 132983) | Peatland microbial communities from SPRUCE experiment site at the Marcell Experimental Forest, Minnesota, USA - June2016WEW_20_40 | ecosystem: Environmental > Terrestrial > Soil >...
CCGGCTGGATGGAACGGGAACCTCAAGATAAAGGTGGTCCCCCGGTTCTCTTCGCTGACCACGTCAATGGAGGCCTGGTGCTGTTCCAGGATCTTGTGCACAATGGACAGGCCCAGCCCGGTGCCTTCCGACTTGGTGGTGAAAAAGGGATCGAAGATCTTGGAGAGGTTGGCCGGAGGGATGCCACAGCCGGTGTCCATAATGTGCAGGGCCAGGTGCTGACACCGTTTCTTCTGATCCTTGCCAATAGTACTTTTGATCCTGATGCCGCCTCCCTCGGACATGGCCTCCAGCCCATTCAGCAACAGATTGACCAAGACCTGCTGAATCTGATGTTCGTCAAACACGATCTCGGGGAGGTCCTCCGCCTGGTCCAGCTTGACCTCGATTCTTTTCTTCCTGAGTTGGGAATCCAACAATAAAATAGAATTCCGCAAAACCCGGGCAATGGAGCCTCGCTTGAGCGCGGGGGTGGAGGGCCTGGCAAAATCCAGCATCCCCTTAACCAGGCTCTTGATCCGGTCGATGCCTTCCAAGGTGTCGGAGACGATGTTTTTGGCGGCGTCATCCAGAGCCAATTTTTTCGAGAGTATCTGAACATTTAAGTTAATGCTGGCCAGGGGATTCCTGATCTCGTGGGCGATGCCGGCGGATAGCTGGCCTATGGAGGTCAGGCGATCCATCCTCCTGATCAACTCCTCGGTTCTCTTGCCCTCGGTCAGGTCCCGAACGATGAAGACCACGCCGAACAGATTGTCTTGATGGTCCCGCAACCAGGAAGAGGTGATGCCCAAGGTAAGCCGGCTGCCGTCTTTCCGGCTTTTGCGGATCTCCCTATCAATCAGTTCGCCATGATCGACAACCTGATCAACCAATTGAACTATCTGTTCTCCGAAAACGTCAGCGACCTTTTGGCCGAGAACATTTTTCCTTTTCAGGCGGAATAATTCCTCCGTCCTTCTGTTGATGGAGGTGATTTCCTTTTTCATGTTGATGGCAATGACGCTGTTCGGGGAACTCTCGAGAATATTCTCCCGGAAGTTCCGTTCGGTCATGACCTGGCCATAGAGCCGGGCGTTTTTGATCAGGCTGGCGGTGTGCCCGGCGTAAATCACCAACAATTTCAAGTCGTCCTCGGAAAAGGCCGCCTTATTGACGCTGTCGACGTTCAGGACCCCCAAGACCTTGTTATCACTGATCAATGGTGCTGCCAGCTCTGATTTGACCTCTTGGATGGCCTCCACGTAGCGCGGTTCCTGGCTCACGTCCCGCACCAAGAGAGGAACGCCGTTGGCCGCGACCCAGCCGGCGATGCCCTCGCCCACTTTCAACCTGAACCTGGCGGTGTCCAGTCCCTCGTAGCCGATTTGGGAAGCGACGCGCAGGTGCTGGTGGTCATTATCCACCAGGAGCAGGGCGCAACTGGAAGCCTTGGTGATTTTCAGGGCGCTGGCGCTGATGACCTTGAGCAGGTTATTGAGGTTAATGGTGGAACTGGTCTTCCGGCTGATTTCCTGGAGGGCCAGCAATTGCTGGATCTTTCTTTGATTCTGTTCCTGCAGCCGGGCATTCTCGATGATAATGCTGGCCTGGTTGGCAAAGGTGGAGAAGGAATCGATGTCCTTTTTGGTCATATTTAATTTCTGGTCTCTGCGGTCCGCAACGATCAGCCCGATGGTATCTTTCTTGATCTTCAGGGGCGCGATGACGGTGGCCAGCCGCTTCATGTACCGGCTGATCTTAAAATCCAGGGGGGTGGCCCGAGGATCGTTCACCATATCCCGGGAATAGATGGTTTTGCCGTATCGGGCCACCTTGGTGTCCAGGCAATCGTGGTCAGCCAGGCGATAAGGTTTGGTCAGGGCTCGCTCCGATTCCTCGGGACTGAAGCCGATCAAGTACTTACATTCCAACAAACCCCTGTCCTTGTCGGTGAGAAAGATGCCGACCCTGATGAAGCCGAAGACCTGAGCGGTCTCTTTGACGATGCAAGTCAGGATCTTGTCCAGAGAAATTGGACGGGTCAACAGACTGCTGATTTTATGAATCGAAGACAGGAGCCTTTCTTTGGTTTTTAACTCAGTCAGACAATGAGTTGCGCTTATTTTCTTGGACATGGCGTCACCCTGGCGTCCCGCCGCTTAAGGCCTGCACTGACAAAAACCCGATGAAATTATTATAAAATAAATCCTCCGCAACCTCAATCGCCGGCGGCGCCTGAGCCGGCGATGGCCACCGCCTCGGGCACTGTCTGATATGCTACAGAGGTGAAGCTAATCCTCTGATTGGCCTAACTCGCGGTAATATTAACCTTTATCACTCACCCTCCTGGCTGGCCGGACCTCTGGAAAAAAAATGCAGCATATGATAGACCAGGCCCCGGGCCCCCCACTCTTCCCTAAGCAGATTTTTACGTTGCATTTCAGCCTATTAGCTCAAGAAACCCTGCTGGTATAGCCCTTGCAAAAATATTTGGGGTCTAGCCCAACGGGCTGATGAGACAACCTGGCCGCCGGATGCGGTGAGAGGCACATCGCCGGGCAGACGCGAGAGGAAAAATTATGAGAGAAGTAGCGGTCTTGGGTGTGGGAATGACCAAGTTTGGGCCGTCCAGCTTGAGTCTCAAGGAGCTTTTTGCCGACGCCGCCCTGGAGGCCATCAAGGAGTCCAATCTAACCTCCAAAGATATTCAGGCCCTGGTCATCGGCAATGTTCTGGGCGATTTTGCCGGAAGGCAGATGAATCTGGCCCCCTTGTTGGCCGATGAGATCGGTCTGGGGCCGAACGTTCCGGCCACCCGGGTCGAAGGCGGCTGCGCTTCGGCCTCCGTGGCCTTTCGCGATGCCGTCATGTGGGTGGCCTCCGGGTTCTATGACATCGTCATTGCCGGCGGGGTGGAGAAATTCACCCAACATGGGCACCTCTCAGGTGGCCAGCGCCCTGGCCATGATCGAGGACAGCCTATATGAGGAATTTACCGGCCTGACCTTTCCGGGGGTATTTGCCATGCTGGCCCACCAGTATGCCGACAAGTACTCCATTCCCCTGCCGGTCCTCAAGGAGCGCATGGCGCGGGTGGCCGTCAAGAACCACTACCACGGCACCATGAACCCCCTGGCCCAATTTCAGAAAGAGATCACCGTGGAGAAGGTGCTCAACAGCCCCATGGTTTGTGATCCGCTGCAGGTCTTAGACTGCTGTCCCATCTCCGACGGCGCCGCCGCGGTGGTCCTGGCCAGCCGGGAGATCGCCGAGAAGAAGGTGGCCAAACCCATCAAGGTGTTGGGGGTAGGGCAGGGAAATGGCCGACCCTTGTCCCGGCAGAAAGACTTCACGGTTATGCGGGCGCGCCTGTTTTCCTCCTCCCAGGCTTACAAGATGGCGGGGATTGAACCCAGGCACGTGGACGTGGTGGAGTTGCACGATTGTTTTACCATTGCCGAAATTGTTGCCAGCGAGTGTCTGGGGTTTTTCGAGTTCGGCAAAGGCAGCCTGGCCGCGGAACTCGGTGAAACCCGCCTGGGCGGCGGAATCCCCATCAACCCTTCGGGCGGGCTCAAGTCCAAGGGCCATCCGGTGGGCGCCACGGGCTGCGCCCAGGTCTACGAGATTGCCAAGCAACTTCGGGAGGAGTGCGGCCCCCGGCAGGTGGAGGGGGCCCGTATCGGCATGACGGATACCTTGGGCGGCACCGGCACCGTGGTGGTAAATATCATCCTCGGCCGCTAACCATGGGGAGATTTCATGTACAAGCTGACCCACGTCCAATACTTCGAAGCCTTGAAGGAGAATATTCTCAAGGGATTAAAGTGTCTAGACTGCGGGACCATCACCGTGCCTCCTAAGGCCACCTGCGACGAGTGCGGCTCCACCAACCAGGAGGTCACCCAACTGTCCGGGGAAGGCGCCATCCGGACCTTCACGGTGATCCGGGTGGCTCCCGAAGGCTTCAAAGCCCCTTACGTCGTGGTCCTGGCACAACTCCGGGAGGGCCCCTGGCTGACGGGGCTGTTGGATGCCCCCGAGCCGGAGAGCGTCACCATGGAGCTGATCGGCAAAAAGGTGAAAATGGGGCACCAGGTGGTAGAGCATATGAAATATACCTCGGGGCCGGGAGTAGTTCCCCTCTTTTCCCTGGTGGACTTAAACGGCGAGGCGAGGTGAGGCCAACCTGGGGTATCTCGATTACTTCAAAGATCCGCGCCTAACGGCTGCGTAAAAGGAGATGAGGACCGGATGGAAGTAAAAACCGTTGGAGTTGTAGGCGCCGGTCAGATGGGCAACGGCATCGCCCAGGTGGCGGCCATGAGCGGTCTGGCGGTGATCATGAGCGATATCACCGAGGAATTTGTCCAGCGGGGCCTGAAGACCATCACCAAGGTCCTGGCCAAGGGGGTGGAGAAGGGCAAGATGAGCCCCGCGGACAAGGACGCGGTTCTCGGCCGCATCCGGACCACCGTCAATCTCCGGGATATGGCCGCGGTGGAGGTGGTGATCGAGGCGGCGACGGAAAACGAGCCGCTGAAGTTTAAGATCTTCCGGGAGCTGGATGCCATCTGCGCGCCCCAGGCCATCCTGGCCAGCAACACCTCGTCCATCCCCATCGGCCGTCTAGCCGCACAGACTAAGAGACCCCACAAGGTCATCGGTATGCACTTCATGAACCCGGTGCCGGTGATGCAGCTGGTGGAGTTGATCCGGGCACTGACCACTTCGGATGAGACCTTTGCGGTGACCCGGGACCTGTGCCTCAAGTTCGGCAAGACTTCGGCGGAGGCCAGTGATTATCCCGGGTTCATCATCAATCGCATCCTCATGCCCATGATCAATGAAGCGGTGTACTGCCTCTATCAGGGCGTGGGCACCCGGGAAACAATCGATATCGTGATGCGGCTCGGCGCCAACCATCCCATGGGGCCGCTGGCCCTGGCGGACCTCATCGGGTTGGATACCTGCCTGGCCATCATGGAGACCCTGTTTAACGGTTTCTGCGATTCCAAATACCGGCCCTGTCCGCTGCTACGCAAATACGTGGAAGTCGGCTGGCTGGGGCGAAAAACCGGACGCGGCTTCTATGAGTATGAATAAAAGGAAAAAAACAAAAACGAACTTTGAATTAATATAATTATTTACAATCTGGTAGAATATGGCACCCACCTCAACGGGAACGCTGACTGCATCTGGACCTTTGCGGGTTTGGTCATCTTTAACTATATGAAAGAAGTTGGCTTTCCATCATCTAGCTTAACATCTGGAAGATTTCCATCCTCAACCAATCTCCTGCGCCAAGTCAAGCGACGGTTGAAACGAAGCGTTACCTGGGTTAGCCCTGGGGCTGCCCTTAATTTGGTCTGCGGCACTTACCCCGGACCCTGGATGTGATTTTCCTCCGTAATCCGTGCACTTCGGAGCGCCTGCCGCCCCACGGGCCGGCCAGATATCCACCAGTAACCGCTGGAGAATGGCGCTGACTGGTCACCGGTTGCCTGGCGACACCCTGGCTTGTTCACCGGTGACGAACGGCTGCGGGGGAAGTTAAGGTAATCCACGTCTTCCAGGAGGATGACGGGAGCCAGCGGTTTTTGGGCCCACGTATTCTAAACCGAGAGACATTTCCACCACCGGAGGGGAGGGGGTATGGCAAAAGAAGATTATTTTAAATGGGCCGAGTCCGTGCTGGATCCGTCCAAAACCTTTGAAAAACCGGAAGCTCTGGCAGACATCAAGATCGTGGAGCTTTGCACCTTGATCTTGGGTCCTTCGCTCCCCAGTTATTTGTCGGAGCTGGGGGCGACGGTCTTCAAGGTCGAACTCCCCGGCGCCGGGGACACCATGCGGTCCCTGACCCCCTTTGCCAGGTTTTTCAAAGGCAGCGCCTTTGGCTATTTGAAGGAAGCCCGGAATAAGTACCATATCAGCATTGATGTCCGGGTGGATGAAGGCAAAGACCTGTTTCGGGACCTGGTCAAACGCTCCGACGTGGTGGTGGAGAACCTCCGGGCCGGCACCATGGATAAATGGGGCATCGGCTACCGGCAACTCTCCGAGATCAATCCGAGGATTATTTATATCGCCCTGAACGGTTTCGGCCAGTGGGGCCCGTACGTGGAAAGGCCGTCTTATGACGCCATTGCCCAATCCGAATCGGGCATGGCCTGGATCACCGGCTTCCCGGATAAACTGCCCCTGAAGGCCGGCAACTGGCTGGCGGACTATTTCGGCGGGCTCATGGGCGCCGTGGGCGTCTTGGGGGCCCTGGCCCACCGCGACCGCACCGGCAAAGGCCAGTATATCGAATTTTCCCAGGCGGAAAACCTCATCCGGGTCCTGGATTGGACCTGGCTCTATCAACATCTCACCGGTAAAGAACGGGAACGCTACGGCAACCGGGATGTCTCCATCTGCCCGGCCGATATCTTCCAGGCCAAGGATGAGATGGTGGCCATCGGCGCGGCCACCGACGGCCAATTCCAAGGACTCTGCGAGGCCATGGGCCGGCCCGAATTGGCCCGGGACGAACGTTTCGCCACGCACCCGGCCCGGCTAAAGGAAGAAAATGCCATCGAGCTGTTGGACACTATCCGGAAATGGGCGGCAGGCAAGACCTATGAGGAGCTCAACCACCTGGCCTGCAAGCATGGATTCGGGGCCCATAAGGTCTCCACGGCCAAAGACAAATTTGACGATGAACACCTGGTCCAACGGAACTTTACCTATACGGTCGATGACGCCATCTACGGGCCGGTGGTGGAAGAAGGCATTGCCCCAAAGCTTTCCGAAACCCCGGGCCGCATCAAGTGGGCGGGGAAGGCCGTGGGCTTCGATAACGAATATGTCTTGAGACGTTTTCTGGGATTGACGGCGGATCAGATCAAGGGGTTGAAGGAGCGCAATGTCATCGGCAAATGGGCCGATGCCCCCGGCCGCAAACCCCCAGAGGATTGGGACGGCAAAAAGGGCGTCATCCTGGCTTAATGACTGTGCCATTGTCAGACGCTACCAGGCTAATTTTTCAAGGAGATGGATCATGCCGCACCGTGAAGAGGATATCAAGAGCTGGCCGGTTTGGATCCGGGAACAAGACGATCCGGTTGCTGCCGCCCAAAAACCAGAGGCCCTGGACCATCTCACCGTGCTGGATTGCAGCTACGGCAGCATCGCCGGTTGTTTTGCCAGCTCCATCCTGGGCGAACTCGGCGCCGAGGTTATCCGCATCGAAGCCCCGGAAGGCAACCCCGAACGGACCTTCTCTCCCTGGGGTATGATGCACCAGGATACCGGCCTGGGCTACCTCAACGAAGGCCGCAACAAGTTCCACATCACCTTGAACCTGCAAAGCCAGGAAGGGCAGGAGATTTTCCGGAAGCTGGCCAAACGGGCCGATATAATCATAGAAACCTTCCTGCCCGGGGTCATGGATAGTTGGGGCATCGGCTACCGGCAACTCAGCGCCTACAACTCCAGGCTCATCTATTGCGCCATCTACGCCTACGGCCAGTTCGGGCCGAAAGCCGCTTGCGGCAAAGCCGATGTGGATGTGGTCTGCCAGGCCTTTTCCGGGTTGACCGCGGTCACCGGCGAGCCGCCCGATGATCCCGCCAACCCGAAGCCCTCTGAAGTTCCCACCAAACAAGGCAACTGGATGTCCTGGTACGCCGGCGGAGCCTTTGCCGGCCTGGCGATGCTGGCGGCCCTCCACTTCCGGACGGTCTCCGGCAAGGGCCAGTTCATTGATGTGGCCCCGCCGGAGGCCATGGGCCGCCTGATTAATTACAGCCTCACCTATTACCAGGAGTATAAAGAGAATATTCCCCGGGTCGGCAACTTTGACGTGGGCGTCTTCCCCTACACCTATTTCAAATGTAAAGACGGTTACGCCTTCCTGTCCGGCTTTTCGGATATCAACTGGAAGGCCTTGTGCACCATCTTGAAGCGCCCGGACTTGCAGTCGCAATTCCCCACCATCTTCGACCGGCTGAACGTGGCCAACATGAAGGTCATGTACCAGGAGATCGAAAAGTGGACCAAGGTCCGCACCTATGATGAGATTTACGACGCCGTCATGGATTACAACAAAAATATCCACGAAGGCATCGTGGTGCCGGGCCGGGTGACGCCGCCCATGGAAACCATGAATACCGAAAACTGGTGGGTGCGGCGTTCCTTTGAAAAGTTCAATGATCCCCATTACGGCGAATTGACCATTGCCAACCAGGCCTGGAAGATGACCGAGACGCCGCCTCGGGTCAAATGGGTCTGCCGTCCGGTGGGCGCGGACAACGCTTACGTTTACAGCCGCAAACTCGGTCTGGGACCGAAGCAGCTCGAACCCCTGAAGGAAAGGGGCATTATTTAGCCGTCCAGGAGGACTTCGCGACTGCCCTGCGGCCCGAGGCGGGCAGGGAAAACTTTCACGAAGTTTAAGCAGTACCCAGGCGGAATGGCTCGCACACTTCGCCAAACACGACTGCTGCTGTGAACCGGTGTTGAACCTGGAGGAAGCGTCGCGGGACTCCCATATTCGGGCCCGGCAGCTGGTGGTGGACCTGATGCACCAAAGCTGGGGGACTACCGGCAATTAGGCATCGCCGCGAAGTTTTCCCGAACCCCGGGGACACTGCGCCACCCCGCTCCCGAACTCGGCGAACACACCGGGACCATCCTCCAGGAATTGGGATATGGACCGGATCAAGTCGAAGAACTGCGGCAGCAGGGCGTGGTCTAAGGTCATCCTGAGCCAGGCGAAGGATCTCAAAACAGTCCGAAGATACCAGATGCTTCCCTCTATTATGAGAATACACTTCTGTGCTTTTCATTTTGTCCGTTTTGAGGGAGTTAACGTCAGCATCGCGATAGCTTTATATGCGTGGTTTCATGGAACCGACAGTTTGTGGTGCATGCCGACGTTGGATCATGTTCGCTGCGCGCTCATGGCTTCAGAATTCATAGGGTGGGCTGTGCCCGCCGAATTTTGGCGGCCACAGGCCGCCCTATAAGGCTGTACCAATTATGGAGGAAATCCTGGCCCTTTGTATTTTCATATTTCGTTGTGACCTTCAGGTCATGATAGTTCGCTCAGAATGACATTTCGTGCTGATTAGGAGTTGTTCGACAGCCTGCTGCTTACGAGGGAACAGATGCAATTTGAATTGAGCGACGAAGAACGCATGACCCAGGAAATGGCGGCGAAATTTGCCGTACGGGAATTGCGTCCCAAGGCGGCGGAATTGGACCGCACCAAAGACCGCGGCATTCTCCTGGCCAACCTGAAAAAGCTGGCCCATCTCGGTTTCATGGGGTTGAACATCCGCGCCGAGTACGGCGGCGCCGAGACCAGCACCGTGGCCTTCAGCCTGGCCATGACCGAGCTGGGCAAGGGCTGCGCCTCTACCACGGTGACCACTTCGGTGACTAATATGGTAGGGGAGGTGATCCAGTCGGTGGGCACCGAGGCGCAGCGGCGCCGCTACCTGCCGCCGCTCTGCAGCGGCGAATACCCGGCGGGCGGTTTTGGCCTCACCGAAGCCACGGCCGGCTCCGATCCCGCCGGCATGCGCGCCACGGCCAGGCTCGATGGCGACCACTGGCTCCTCAACGGCCGCAAGACCTTTATCAGCAGCGGTGAGTTTGCCGGGGTCTTCTTGGTCTGGGCGGTCACCGACAAGGAGGCCCCCAAAGGCAAGGGGATCAGCGTCTTCCTGGTGGAGCCGGGGTTTCCCGGCTTTGGCGTCGGTAAAAATGAGCCGAAGATGGGCCAGAAGGGCTCTCCCACCAACGAATTGATCCTGGAAGACTGCCGGGTACCTAAAGAAAATCTGCTGGGTGAGCTCAACAGCGGCTTTCGCCTGGCCCTGGCCGAACTGGCCGGCGGCCGTATCGGTATCGGCTCCCTGGCCTTGGGGATCGGTCTCGGGGCGATGGACTATGCCAAAAATTACGCCAAAGAGCGGGTGCAGTTCGGCCACCCCATCGCCCAATTTCAGGCGATCCAGTGGATGCTCGCCAACCGCTACACCGAGTTGGAGGCCGCCCGCCTGCTTTTGCTCCAGGCGGCGCACCTCAAGGATCAGAGGAAACCCTTTTCCAAGGAAGCTTCCATGGCCAAGCTGTATGCCACCGAGGCGGCCAACCGGGCCTGCTACGACGCCGTGCAGATCCTGGGCGGTTACGGCTATTCCCAGGAATACCC
>Ga0187884_10004506_pt1 | contig 10178 bp, 8 predicted proteins | sample June2016WEW_20_4_FD_132983 | JGI IMG/M metagenome (GOLD analysis project Ga0187884, IMG submission 132983) | Peatland microbial communities from SPRUCE experiment site at the Marcell Experimental Forest, Minnesota, USA - June2016WEW_20_40 | ecosystem: Environmental > Terrestrial > Soil >...
ATCGTTCAGACAAAAGACGACTCCCACCAAATCTGGCTGTAGGGGAAGTCCATATTTTCTTAGATAGACGAGTTCCTGATAGTTGGTGTAGCCTGGTACGCCGGTGTTGATCCATTCACTAGCAGCGAGGGCCAAATCTCGATTCACGATTGCATCGACCCGCCCTACAATGCTGTCTTGCTTTCTTCCGCCAATCAGAGAGTCTCCCAAAACGAGTACACGAAAGGCATCGCCTTTCAGCCCAACGCTGGGTAGGTCGCGAGGCCGATATACAAGGTCTTCATCGTAGACAATGCCATGCTGCTCCGTCGTCCGAGACGACATGGACCAGGTGTGGACTGCTTTCGCAACCTGAAAACCAGCCTCTAAGATTGCAAAAAGTATGATCCAAGGCAGAAGTGCCAAGAGGCACCCCGACAAGATTACCCGAAGCACCTTCGATCGTGTGAGCCGCCTCAATGGAGTAATTCGGAAATTTCCCATTTTGTTGGTTTAAACCAGGATTTCCGTTTTGACTGCCTGAGCCACAGCAGTACACACCCCACCGGCTCGTTCGCAACCACAATGTTGCACTCCAGGCGCCAGCGCGCCATCGGGCAGCCAGGTGCGCGCCTTCGGATTAACTCCCGAACCCATAGGGCGGAGAAGCCTGCGGAGTATCGGAACCATCCATGGACCGGGAGCGAAAGGTTATCTATGAAAGTCGAAGTTTGGCTCTCGTTCCTGGTACCATTTAGGCCCTCTTGAATCGAGAACGTCAGTTGCATAGCAACTCTTCCAAGCCCCAAATGTGCTCGGCGATTCCCGCTTCCATCGCTGGTGTGCACCGAATAGTTGAGTGCACCCGGCAGAAATTATACCACGCGAAATACAGCGCCAGCGCCGCTTTCAGATTCTCTGCCGAGAGTCTACATACCATGATGCCTTGTCATGGCCGAGGACAAGGCTCGGAGAGGACTGTAGCCCCGTACCCTCGATTGAGGCTCCGGCACTTTCCGCGATCATTTTCAAATTTTCAACTTCCGTCAGACCCCACCGGGAACCCATCTAGGGACCGTTTTGTCGGGGCACGAAGCCTAAACTCCCGGAGGAAAACTGCGTAGGATGGGGCGCAGTGGGGCAGGCTTGGCCTTCCGAAAGCCGAACTGCCCCCGTACCTTTATTGATTCGAGGTTCTCAGAGCCGTAGCTCAGGTTTCCAACCTTTATTATCTGTTGCTTCGCAACCCTGGTGCATGATTGGTGCATAATTCCTGCTGCTCAAGAGAATTTGTAAGATTTCTCTTGACAAGGTATTTCGGTGTATCATAAATTCAGTTTGGAGGGCAAAGTGAAACGGAAGGGGGTTGGACGCCCAGCAAAGCCAGCCAGCGAACGCCTCAGCAAGTGGGTGTTAGTCCGGCTGACCAGGGGGAAGCATCGCCAGTTCCGAGAGTACGCCAAACAGCAAGGAACCACGATGACCCAAATTCTGCGAAGCTACGTCCTTCACCAAATAGGGCTAGGGGGGCGAGTCAAAATTGGAGGGAAAAAATGACTCGTCATGAAAAGGGATACATTTACAGGAAGGGAAGTTGGTGGTACGTGCGCTTCTATGAAAGTGTTGTACAGGGGGACGGTTCTATTAGGGGCGTGCAGCTTGCGCGAAGGGTAGCGGGAGTTTGTGGCCAGTACCGCTCAAGGAGGGCAGTCATTCCGCTAGCTGAAGAGTTTCTGCTTCCTCTGAACAATGGCACACTTACTCCCGATAGCACGATAACTCTAGAGAGGTTCGTGGAGCAACGCTGTTTGCCTCACGCGGCGCCCTCGATGAGACCGCGCTCACCCTTGCGACTGCACATCAACTCTGCGCAGCTCAAAGGGCTCGCCTTCATCGACATCTCAGACACCCAGGACGAGGCCGCCTGCTACCGGGACGTCGGCGACTCAGGCGCCGTGGCCGGACCCGAGCGGGAACACTTTATCACCCCGTGGTATTCCAAGTTCCGCCTCCGCATCAGCAGACGCCTGGTGCTCACCAACTATCTCATCGAATTCTTCGAGCGAAACCTTGTCAGGCTAGGACAATACCACCTGAGCGTCGGCCAAGGCGGCAACCTCTTCGACTTGGAGCGGTCGGCCTGGACTTATCGAAAGGTGTCGGAAACAGATGCATTCGACGCCGGCTACGCGCCACTCGGAGTTGAGGGCGGCATCGCCAAGGAGATGGCGAAGATGACTCTCCTTTGGCAGGAGCTCGCAGGCGGCATATCGCCATCAGCGTCGTTGCCTACCCCTGGCCGGCGCAGGTCGTGCACGACACCGCAGACTCCTGGCAGGTGCGTATCTGTCGCGACTAGTGCGAGGGCAAGTGCAAGCGCTTCATCTCCTTGTTTCCTGCCTTCCTTGGCGTGAAGGACCAATGCCCTCGGAGCGCGCCCGGCTGCTGGTACCTCAGCCACTTCATCTTCGGAGACTTCCATTACAACGCGGCCGGCAACGCACTCGTCGCCGATGCGGTGATCAACAGTCTCGAGACGGCACCGCCCGCCAAAGCGATAAACCCAAGGCGCGTTATCCCGCCGGTCGCCGCGCCACCCTGACGACGATCACGGCTCCCCACAGATATTCACATAAGGCACGCCGAAGCGTGCCATGATCTCAATATCTGCCATCTCGACAAATGGCACACCCAACGTCTTCTGCTCGTTTGTGGGGTGTGCCATTTGTCGAGATGAAGAGAGGCACGGGATCGACGCCAGGTCGGTAAAAGATGCAATTCTTGGCGAGGTACATCCGGTGATCGCTAGCGCGCGGCGGTGTTCGCTCGTGGCGGAAAACGACTCATCGGGGGACGCGTGAGCCCCTGAATCATGAGCCGAACTGAGTGGCGAGTTCCCTTTAATTAACCACGGGTCGCGCCAGTTAACGTCTCACGAGTATGAGAAAGAAGGCTACGCCACTCAATCGCGATTCTTGGGGAGCTACTTGCTTACGGCTCACAATCATCTTATCATCCCTTTTGGAGGATAGGGCGAAGGCAAAGGTACTCTTGGTCAAGAGGCTGCTAATCCAAACCGTCCAAGCCGACTGTTGGGGGGCCGCAGGATGAGACCCCTTTGGCGTTCGATGAAATCTCATGTTATTCGCCCATGGCTCAACATCACGTTATTCTCTAGGGGGTGCCCCATGAGGGCAAAGATACTGTGCCACCGAGGGCCGCTATTCGAGGTGCTCGCAGCGGCACTCTTTGTGTTTGCAATCGACTGCGGGGTGGCAGGCCAGCTCGTCTTGACTTCCCCTCAGAGCTCAACCTTATCCATCCCCACGCATGGGTTACATCTCGCCTACGTTGAGAAGCCCTACCTGGCAGTTCTAACAGCAATGGGCGGTACGCCGCCATACGTATGGGGCGTCAGCTCAGGGGCACTTCCTCCCAAGCTCTCTCTCCGCTCGACCTCCGGCCGGATTAGCGGAACGCCCACCCAGGGTGGCCAGTTCACTGCCAAGATCACCGTGAAGGATTCGAGAGGCGCGTCTGCTTCCAAGACTTTCAATCTATCTGTCTTCGAGCAGCCGACCGACAAGTACGGGGGCTTGGTCAATAAACGCTGCCCCGACGGGCCCCAGCAACATTTCTATGTGCAAAAGATCGGCAGCCGCTGGTACCTGTGCACCCCGGCCGGAAATGCTTTCTGGATGAACGGGGTTTTCGACACTAACGATGTCAATTCAACCGACTATCAAGGGATTAACTACTACAACCTGGTGAACACCAAATACGATGCAGGATTTACCAGCAACGGAACGCTGAACTGGGCGCTCAGCGCCAACCGCAGGCTGCAAAGCTGGGGTTTCAACACCCACGTGGAGGCCGGGTCCATCTATGTCCTGCCCACCACCACTGACAAACAGTGGGGAACCGGTGACAGTACGAACCCGATTCACCTGCCTTTTATTGGCAAGATTCCGACGACTGGCTACAGTAGCTATAACCTCAACAACTACGCCCCAGGTCCCACCAAGAATACTCTGGGCAGCTTTAAACTCTCGGTGTTCAAGGGCTATATGGCCGGAGCAGCGGATGTTTTCGATGCCAATTTTGCTGCCTGGCTGAAGGGCGAACTGGCGAACGACGGCATTGTCAACAACTGGTATTCAGGTCCCAACCATGATTACCTGATTGGCCTTTCAGGCGACGAATCGGATTATTCAGGCGGATTCCGCGCCGGCTCCGACTTTCAAACGGTAAACAACGGGGTCTATCAGGGTGGGAAAGCGGACCCGCATTGGGGATGGATTACCCTCATTACGACTCCCGTCAAGGCGGCAACTGCCAAGGGGAGCACACCCGCCTCGCTTGCGCCGAGCGACATCGTTTATGCGGACATGCAATTCTACAGCAAGACGGAACTCGCCAACTGGTTACAGCAGACAGGAGACAACGGCCCCGGCTACGCTTCCATCGCCGCTCTGAACGCAGCCTGGGGATCGAACTACGACAGCTTCGGTTCCGATGCTACAAGCTACACGGGAGAAGCCTGCGCGACGGGGAACGGCACGGCGGGGCCTTACACGTGCACCCTGGCCCACACGCCAGCAACCCCTTTGACCGTGCAAATCTTCGTTGGCGGAACGCTCACCGCCGGGGACGACGGTGCTGGTCCTCTTGCCAGTTCCCCTACGGGCGCGGGCAACTTCAGGCAAAATGGCCGGACCTCACCGCTGGGTACCATGACCTATGCAACGGGGGCGGTCTCTGTAACCTTTGCCACTGCGGTCTCCAGTGGGACGCGGATCACGGTGAGTTATAAGACAGGGGGATGGGGGAGTGGCCACGGCCTACTGGACGAGGACGGGACCTGCCCTGCCAGATACACCTCATACTGCTGGGTACCGACTGATGCTTACCTGCTGGCGGGCGCAACCTCTGCCATGAAAACCGATCTGGACAATTTTCTCTACCACTTTGCCAAGGAATACGCCAGTGTGCAAAAGGCCCAATTCAACGCGGTTGCTCCTGGGGTTCTCCTTATAGGGCCAGGCGTTCTGGGCAGCTATTCGACCCCGGCGCGCGGCCCGGTCTTAAAGGCTTTCGCGGGGTATGTGGATCTAATGATGATGCCGACCATTCCCAGCAACAACCCCTTTGGAAAGATCACGGACGACCAGGCGCGGATGGACTATATCGCTCAGTACGCGGGGGACAAGCCTTGGTTCAACTGGCAAGGCTATTGGGCTCAGGCTGATTCTTACATGTCGGCCTACTCCGATCCGAGCCCCATGTTCAACACCCAGGCGGCGCGGGGACAATACTACCAGACTTGGATGAACAACATCCTCACGGCGACTATTTCGTCGAACTGTAACTGCTCTTCTGCGGGGACTTCTCCCATTGTAGGCCTAGCTTGGTGGCAGTATACGGACTCGCAGGCAGAGAAGGCGAACTGGGGTTTGGTCACACTTCGAGATGATCCCTACGATGGCGTCTCATCCAGTACGTCGGAGGGGTACGACTCATGGGGCTATCCCACGGGCTGCCTTGCAACCTTTGGCTGCGAAAAGGCCAACTATGGTGACTTCCTTGACGATGTGACAAACGCAAATCTAAACGCCCTCAGAGCCCTGTCTCACTAGAAATGAATAGGGCTGTATTTGCAGTGCTCCGGCGCAGGCCGGAGCATTGCGGATACGGCGATTTCAAGGAGCCGCTGCGTACGCCGCGGAGGTGGGGATCAGCCTGGGATGTGAGTGGGCCCGGCCTCAACCAGCGCGACAGCGAACTTTGCCTCCTGCGTTCCCCTTCCTCAGAGCCTACATCTCTTTCATAGAAAGCACTAAACATCCGCCACCCATGAAACCAAGTGGGGTATCAGCCAGCCGTTCCATGTATTGTCCGATGGGCCCGCAGACGAAACTAAAAATCGGATCAAAAGGAACCGGGAGCGGGCTAAAGCGAAAATAGTTGTGAGCCACTTTCCTGGAACCACGTCTCTCTACTATTTTCCGTCTGGGTATGCGCGCTCCAGGCCAGAGCGCCTTCCTTGCAGGAAGGATTCCCAGGGCCGGAGCGAAAGTCTCCGAATGCTTCCAGCAGAGGCCAGCAGCGCGTAGCCAAAGTTCAACCAAGCGAAACAAAGACGATTTACGACTCCCTTGCGCCAAAGTCGATGGTGTAGGTAGTAATTCGACAGTGCATCTTGACCGATCCAGTGGGCTGCTTCCCTGCCCGCTTCACTGCGCGCATGGAAGAGCCGCGCTCGCGGCGCGATCAACAGTGGGCAGCGCTCATGAATCCGCCAGGTGAGCTCAACGTCTTCTGGCCCAGCTCCTCTGTAGGAAGGGTCGAATCGGTCATCGGCCAGCGCCTCGCGACGGATGCTCATGAGACCCGATCCAAACCGACGCACCGGAACGGGTTGATGACTTCGGAGTTTTTCGGCCGCCCAGTACAGATCTTGACGTTCGTCATGGAAGGGCCCCATCCAGAAGAGCCGCCGAATTATGCGGGCGAATCGCGGCGGCAGCGTATAGTTGGTCACGACTCCTGAGACACCTCCCGCGTGCGGGTTTTGCTGATAGACGACGAGTAGTTCGTGCACGAATTCCGGTTCCAACAGCACATCGTCGTCCAGAAAGACGAGAATTTCACCGCGCGAGCGTTCGATGCCCACGTTGCGCGCGCCTGCGGCGCCAACAAGGGTCGGATCGTAAAGGTATACGACCTCGGGCTGGGGCCAGCCTGATGCTTTGACATCCCGTGCAAAGCTCTCTACAGTCCTGCGAGTGTCTTCGCCGCAGCTTTGGTCGACGATGATAAGCTCTTCCGGCAAACGAGTCTGCGAAGCCAGCGTCGGTAACATCCGCTCAAGGTCGGCGGCACGGTTCTTGGTGGCCACAATCACCGAAAATGTCATTACGGAGCTTTCCCCCCTCCTCGCCTTGGCTGAGGGCCCCACGCCTGAATGGTGGCAAGAAATCACTCGCGCGACATGATCGCAAGGTCAGATCTGTCACGCTCGTAGTCGACGACATCCTTCACGATGTCCTTGAGGGGCCTCGTGGGATGATAACCGATGCAGGCGCCAATTTTCTCAAGGCAGGGCACACGAGTTCTCATATCTTCAAAACCCTGCTCGTAGGCTTGATCGTAGGGGATGTAGACAATCTCGGATTGGCTACCCGCGACATCTCGTACGAGCTCAGCGAGTTGCTCCATCGTTGTGAGCTCGTTGCTGCCGAGATTGAAGATCTCTCCGACGGCTGTGTCTTTCCTGGCCAGTTGGCGCATGGCCGCGACAACGTCGAGCACATAGCCAAAGCAGCGCGACTGCTTGCCATCTCCAAAGACGGTGATAGGTCGGTTCGCCAGCGCCTGTCGAACGAAGTTCGGCAAGACCATGCCGTAGCGGCCGGTCTGCCGGGGTCCGACCGTATTGAACAGACGAATAATGATCACGGGCAGGCGTCGCTCTTTCCAGTACGCCAATGCCAGGAACTCATCGATCGCCTTCGAACACGCGTAGCTCCACCGTCCTCGGGTTGGAGGACCAATGATCAAGTCATCGTCTTCCCGGAAGGGCAGCTTGTTCGACTTGCCATAGACCTCCGAGGTCGATGAGATGAGCACCAGTTTTCTCTTCTTTGCCGCCATGCCTAGCACCACTTCCGTGCCGCGGACATTGGTTTCAATTGTTCGCACAGGGCTCTCGACGATCAAACGAACTCCCACGGCGGCGGCGAGATGAAAGACCACATCGCAGCGGTCCACGAACTCGGCAAGCAGGGGTGCGTCCATGATCGAAGCGGTCTGGTAATGGAATCGTGGCAGCCCTCTCAAGCTCTCAATGTTTTCGATAGAGCCCGTCGAAAGGTCATCCACCGCCCAAACCTCATCGCCTTGAGCAAGCAGATGCTCGGCAAGATGAGAACCTATAAATCCTGCACCACCCGTAATCAGAGCACGCATATTCATACCTCTTGGTACTGGTCACTTCTACTGGTTTTTCGCCACTGCCATGCTGATTGGAGCACGCTCGCCTCCCAACACGGCTGCTTGTCACGCGCGGCTGGCCAAAATATGCCGTGGGAAGGCGCGACATCCATCAATATCGTCGAAAGAGTAAAGCTGCCCAGATAGAATCGAAAAGACCTCGGCCGTTTCCGCCTCGTTGTGGACCTCAAACATAATCCTCGGCGAAAAATCTCTCAAGATGCGGCCCATCCCCCCAAGAACACGGCCCGCGTAGCCTTCTACGTCTATTTTTACCAGGCTGGGCGGACGGAATTGGTCGCGATAGACAAAGTCGTCCAGACGCACTGTTTTAATCGTTGAGAGCTTTCCGGCAGGGTCCTCAACTCCCTGCACAACCTGACTTTCGCTACCTCTCTCGGTCAGGAACGCATCACCTTCCGTGTCGGAGGCCGCTTTCTTCACTGGCGTGATATTGTTCTGCCTGTTGAGGCCAATATTGCGTCGCAAGCGCCCGAAATTGACCGGAGACGGCTCGAATGCAAAAACGTGCCCGTTCGGCCCGCAAAGAACCGCAAACAATAGAGACGTATAGCCGATGTGAGCTCCAATGTCGTAGACAACCTCGCCGGGTCTCACTTCGTGCTTTAGAACCGCCTGTACGACAGGCTCATAACCATCTCCCATCAAAAAGTATTTCTCGGAGGATCGAAGCTCGAAGGCGCAACCTAGAAGCGGTCCCCGGGTGAGTTCGACTCGAACCATCCTGGTCCCACCGAGTACACGCTGGACAGCCTTTTGGAGGGGACAGCAGAGGAAAGAAGAAGTGAACAAAATGCTTTCCCTCAACCCGGCAGGGATGCCCAGGAGGACCTTTAGAGCAATCCTGCCCGGCCCGCTAAAGCCTGGATCCTGGTAGCGGAATCCCGCGCCTGTTTCGATTGGTTGGTCCAATGTCATTTCGCAGGTCTCTCGTCGCAACCACGCTGCCCGCAGGGACAGGTTTCGTCACTTGGAAGATCGCGCCGGCAGGAAGCAACTAGCCAGGGTTGTGCACTCCGTTACGCTGTAACGTGCCAGCCCGCAAAACAGCAAAACTACGGCGGGCCAAGCCAGTAACGGGTAGTTCGGCCCCAGCTTAGCCAGGCGTAGATCCAAAATTGCGGCTGCGATAAGGGTTATGGCAAACACCGCGTAGTCCCTCGCGAAAGAAAACTTGACCTCATTACGGTACCGGGCCACTTGGATCAAGAGGAAGTTTGAGATCGCCATGGACAATCCCATAGCCAAGACTACCCCGAGCAGTTGATACCCGGGCCAGAGCGCATAAAACAACGAAAGGAACAACGCGAGTTGGATCACACCCACGAACACCGAACGGTGCTGCTTGCCCACACTTGTCAGCAGTGTCCCGCCTATGGCCCCCGGCGCGGAAAGGCCGTAGAGAAGAACTCCCACGGCGAAAAGCGAACTCAACGACGCGTACTTCGACCCCAACAGCATGATGATGGGATTCACCATAAAAATCAGACCGGATGCGCCAACCATGGTACCCAGAAACAAGGTCCGCAGGTTCATGGAATAGATCTGCGAAGCCGCAGCATAGTTGCGGGTTGCCAAGAGATTGGTAAGTGAAGGCAGCAGGGTATCGAGGTAAAAGCCGTTGCCGACCGGAATCAGCCCCGCCAGGCTGATAATGGCCACGTATTTTCCAAGAGCAAGCAGGCCGCCGAAATTCAGGACCAGGATCAGATCGAGCCGCTGAAGCAGAAAGCCCAGCCCGCTCCCCGCCTGGGTGGCCAGTGTGTACCTCCAGAAACCGCGCGGCAGAAAGATACGCAGAGAGCGCCAGCGGAATTCCCATCCACCCAATCGCCTCAAATGGCGAAATCCTATGACGAAGGCCAGGGCTGTAAGGGTTAGATAAACTCCCCAGATCACACCCGTGTAATGAACGACAAGCACGCGGCGGAACCCCAGAAACAAGACAAGGTATATCAGGAAGGTACCAATCGTCAAAGTCCGCATCATCACCTGCGCCCAACGCATCTCAAGCTCGGCTTTCAGGGCGGCAACAACCAGCGCAAAGCACAAGTAGATCGGGGACAGACAGAGGACGAGAAAGGGAAAGGCGGAAGAACCCTGTTCCCCGAACAGGTAATGAAGACCGCGGCGCCACGACGTGGCGAGGACCAGCCACGGGATGAGACTGGCAAGAAGGATCAGGA
>Ga0187884_10004511_pt1 | contig 10174 bp, 1 predicted proteins | sample June2016WEW_20_4_FD_132983 | JGI IMG/M metagenome (GOLD analysis project Ga0187884, IMG submission 132983) | Peatland microbial communities from SPRUCE experiment site at the Marcell Experimental Forest, Minnesota, USA - June2016WEW_20_40 | ecosystem: Environmental > Terrestrial > Soil >...
ATCGGCACGCTTGCGCACGGCGGTATGAACGGCTTGTCGGCGCACGTGGTGGTGAACAATCACGATTCACTGGGCAACACCTTCGGGCCTCCCATACGCACGTTTATTTATGACGACAGCGGCCAAAACAACATCTTCGGCTCGCAGCCGTCCGACGGTCCGGGCAGTTTGAACAGTTACGTCGGTCAACAGGGCATTGGCCCGTGGATTTTGACCGAGGTGGACAATTCGCTGACGCAGACCGGCGCCGTGACCGGCTTCCAAATGTTAATCGAGCCGCATCAGGATTTGGGCAAGGGCATCACCGTCACCATTGGGCCGCTGGGTTGGCAGTATGGCTATATTGACGTGCCCTCGGGGACGGCCAGTTTGACGGTATTGGCCACAAACTGGACCGGGACCGGGCTGGTGGATCTTTATGTCAAATACGGCGCCATCCCGACGCTGACGGACACCAATGAATTCGGGCCGGCAGGGTTGACCAACAGCAGCCCGATGGGGCCGGAAAACTCGATTTACATTGGTTCGCCGGCGCCAGGCCGTTACTGGGTCGGTTTGCACAATAACAGTGTGCTGTCGCAGACGGTGCATGTCGTCGCCGATCTCGGCACGGTCACGCCGCCCGCCCAGGTGATTTACACTTCCGCCGGCCCGGTGCCGTTGCTCGACGACGCCGTGACGAGCGATTACATATACGTGACGGCGGACCAGAACATCTCGTCGGTGGATGTGGGTCTGCGGGTGAACCATCCGCGCGTGTCGGATTTGGTGTTCCATTTGATCAGTCCGAGCGGCACGCGGGTGTTGCTGGTGGAGAACCGCGGCGGCACCACCACCAGCGGCATGGGCGCGACCATCGCCGTCACCAACATCGTCCCGGTCTCGTCTTCCGGCGGCGCGGGCACGACCATCAACGTCATCAATGTGGCCATGGACACTGGGACGCTGTCGATTTTCTACAATTTCTACACCCTGCCGGATGAGATGGTCATTGATGACCAGAGCGGAGCCCAGATTTTTGATTCCGGCATGATCAGCGGCAGCGGTGAGTTCAATGTCGCCTACGCCAATTCCAGCTTTCTGACCATCGTGATGAATCCTCCGTCCGCCAACAACAATGAAGGCCCGGGCGACCTGTGGGATTACACGGTAAGTGCCTTGCAGGCCCGGCAAACCTATCTGGTGTTGACGGAGAACACGAACCTGACCACGACGCCCATCAAGTTCGCCCCCACGCCGTTCGTGTCGGCGATACCAGTGACGACCAATGTGGTTGTCCCCGGATGGTACAGTGGTTTTGAAGGAGCTATTGGCGGCACTCCATTGGCAGGAAGTTATTTTGCTGGAGGATGGTATGTCAATTCAGGAAGTGTGGACGTCCTTCCCACCGGAGTTTTTGGCTCCACGGCATTCGAAGGAACGAATTATTTGGATATCAATGGCAATGGCCAGGGAACGATTTCAACGAACGTCACCACCGTGGCAGGGCAAACCTACCAACTGAGCTTTGCCTACGCCCCGAATCCTGATGCCCGTACTCATGGCACTCCCACGGTTACGGTGCAACTCCAGACAAACAGCAACCCGTTGCTGACGCTCTCAATAACCAAATTCACCAACACGTGGGCCAACCTGGGATGGGCGACGACGTCACTCCTCTTTACCGCGACTTCTCCGTCCACGCTGTTCGCGTTTGTCTCGCAAACGCCGGGGGTGTCCGGGGTGCTGCTGGACGCGATTGGCCTGGCGCCCTTGACCGGGAACAATGGCTTTGAAGGCGCAGCGGCCGGGGATTACGCCCAGAGCCATTACTTTGACGGCTGGTTCGTATCCGCCAATCAGGTCACGGTGATCAGCAATGCGGCGCTGGCCTATTCCGGCACCAACCTGCTGGCGCTGGCCGACGGCCAGATTTCCCGGATCCTGCCCACGATTCCCGGCACCACTTACACCCTGTCGTTTGCGTATCGCGGCCCGGGCGCCGTGGCTTTGTGGCGCGGCGAAAGTAATGCGAACGACAGCATCAGTGCCAATAACCCGGCCACGGTACAGGATATCACCTACACCAATGGCGTGGTCGGACAGGCGATGGTCTTTAATGGAACCAGTTCCTATATTCAATATCCCGCCAGTAGCAGTCTTGATGTAGGGACCAGCAGCAGCGGTTTCACCCTGGACACCTGGGTTTACTGGGGGGCCCAGGAATATCTCGCGACTTTGTTTGAATGGAACACGGGTTCCGGCAGCGGCGACGCTTCCGTCGGTGTCCAGTTCGCAATCGCACCCTATAATGGTACCGGTGGGCCCGCTAGCGGGGAGGGCGACCTTACCGCCAATCTTGAGGACACGACCAGCGCCTTCCATCCGATTTCTTCACTTGTTAACGTGGTAGCCGTTGGCAGTTTCCAACATGTGGCGTTGACCTACGACAGAATGAGCGGGAATGCGGTGATTTATCGAAATGGTGTGGTGGTCGCAAACACGAATCTGGGTACCGCCTTTACGCCACAGACCAGCTTTCCTTTATACCTGGGTTGGCGGGCTGCCGGCAACTTTGCCAGCCCTGATTTCAATGCTTTACAAGGATATCTGGACGAGCCGACCATTTACAATCGCCCGCTCTCGGCCTCGGAAATCATAGCCATTTACAATCAGGGCACCAATGGCATGGCGAAGTACAACACCAACGCGCCGGCCGGCATCGCCCAAGGGCTGGCGGAGGCGCAGTTGACGTTGAACGGCGCTCCTCAACCCATCTTCTTCGGCAACGACACCAACTGGCAGACCGCCACCTACAGTTTCACCGCCACCACGACCAACACGCCGCTGCAAATCACCGGGCTTGAGCCGGGCATGTTGCTGGACAGTTTCGTCATGACCACGATCCCGACGAACAATTACGACCTGTATTACCAGCCCGAAGAATCCCTCGACCTCCTGGACGGCGAGAACGCGGAGGGCCAGTGGCAGCTCGAAATCCAGGACGACCGCGTGGGCGCCACCAATCCCGCGCCTTCGCTGGTGAGCTGGCAGTTGCGGTTCAATTTCCCCTACACGCCGCCCACTATCACCACGCTCACCAACGGGCAGACGATAACCAGCAATACCGTTCCGCCGGGTGGCATCGCGTATTACCTGGTCCAGGTGCCGACCAATGCGGACATCTCCACGAACATCCTGTTGAACACCACCGGTCCGCTGAACCTGCTGTTCGACGCGTTCAACCCGCCCACCGGTATTCTGCCGCAGGATTATCTGATCCTTAGCGCACCCACAGGCGGCGGCTTGGCCATTTTGAACACCACCAGCATACCGACTAATTTTGCTGCGGGCGGAATTTATTATCTGGGCGTGCAAAACCTGAACAGCTACTCCGTCAATTACGACATTCAGGTGTTCTTCCATCTGGTGCCGCCGCCCCTGAGCCTGCCGCAATTACCCGAACTGCTCGCCATTGCGAACCAGTTGTTTACCGTGACCAACAGCGCCACGGGCGGAGTGCCGCCGTTGACCTACGTGCTCACCAGCTCCGTGTATAGTGGTCCGGCTCCGGTCATTGATACCAACGGCGTCATCACCTGGACGCCAGCGACCAGCCAGGCGCCTGCCGTCTATACCCTCACCAACATCGTGACGGACACCACAACCTTGCTGACGGCGACTGACATTTTCCATGTCCTGGTGGTCCTCACGAACGGCCAGCCGGCGTTCCCCGGCGCGGAAGGCGCGGGTGGCTTTGCCATCGGCGGTCGCGGCGGCGATGTTTATCACGTCGTCAACCTGAATGATTCCGGGCCGGGCAGCCTGCGCAACGGCATCCAATCCACCTTTGGCAGCCGCACCATCGTCTTCGACGTTTCCGGCGCCATCAATTTGTATTCGCCGCTCCAGATCAATAATCCGTATTTCACCATCGCCGGCCAGACGGCACCGGGCGCCGGCATCACCATCCAGGGGTTGACGTTCTCGGCGGAGAGCGTCCCCGGGTTGGATAGCGCCCACGACGAGGTGGTGCGCTTCGTCCGCTGCCGCCCGGGCGATATCTATGCCCAGTACTTCCAGGGCGATTCGTTCCATTTCATCGGGGTCACGAATTCGATTGCCGACCATATTTCCGCGTCGTGGAGCCTTGACACCGTCCTGTCCACCACCTATTCGACGAACGTCACGGTGCAGTGGTCCATGATCGCCCAGCCGCTCGACCATTCCGCCTATTTGATCGGCAACGGCAACGCCGGCTACCAGGAGCACGGCTACGGTTCGCTCATCCGTTACGGCTCCGGCGCCATCAGCTATCTGCACAACCTTTACGCGGACAACTACAGCTACAATCCGCGGGTGGGCGATGATATCCAGTTGGATTTCATCAACAACGTGGTGTGCAACTGGGGCGCAGCGGCCGGTCTCAACGAGGACGACACGGCGGACAATCCGGGCGGCTACACCAATTATCTCAACTACCGCGGCAATTATTTCATCGCCGGCAGCAACAGCGTTAATCCCAACATCGCCTTTGCCTCCGGCGTGACCAACGCCACGTTCACGCAGATTTACGAGGCCACCAACTTGATTGACACCAATGCCTTCAACATCGTGCTCGAGGGCACCAACACCGATTGGAACATGTTCAGCGGACTGCTGACTCAACTCGCCAGCCCAACCCTGATCACCAACGGAATCCCGGCCGCCACGAATGATCCCGCGTTCGCCTACGAGCAGGTGCTGGCCTTTGCCGGCGCCTCGGTGGCGGGCGCCACGGCGGCGGGCAGTCCGGCGGCCGGCACGTCCCTCCTGCGCGACCCGGTGGACACCAACATCGTCGCCAACGTCCGCAACAAGAGCGGCCAGATCATTGACTTCATCAGCTCGAACAGTTTCCCGGGCGTTTACCTTGGCACCAACTTCGGAGCGACCTACTCCGGTTACTCGAACGCGGCCGTGTATTGGGTTGCCCAGGGACTTACCAACTTCGTCGGCGTCAATCCCTGGCCGGTGCTCGATTCCGCCCCGCAGCCGCTGGACAGCGACGGGGACGGCATCCCCGATTACTGGGAAATCACCCTGGCCGCACTCGGCACGAACAGCATGAATCCGGCCGTGCCGAACAATAATCACAGCAACCCGGACGGTTACACGGACCTGGAGCACTATATCAACTGGCTGGCCGCGCCGCATGCCTTGACCGTTTCGAACACGCCGGTGGACGTGAACCTTTATGCGGTGGTGGGCCGGACGGGCAACCTGAGCTTTGGCGTGACCAATGGCACCAACGGCACCGTGACCCTGGGAACGAACGGCTACACGGCCACGTTCATGCCCACGAATGATTATTTCGGCTTCGCCTCGTTCGGCTTCAGCGTCACGAACCTGGCCACCACCAACGGTTTTGACGTGACGGTCAGCGTCATGGTCAGCATTACCAACATCATCACCAGCTCGCTGCCGCTCACCAACGCCGTGCCGCAGACGAACACGCTTCCGGCCGGCAGCTTCACCTATTACCTGGTCACGGTGCCGTATTACGCGCAATTGGCCACGAACATCCTGATTTCACCCAGCGCGCCGCTGAATCTGTGGTTCAGCCGGGCGGGCTTCCCGACTGGAACCAACACGGGCGACTATATTTTGCTGACCAATTCGCTGGGCGGCAGTTCCCTCCTGGGCATAACCACAAACTTCATGCCGACCAATATCATTCCGGGCGGAACGTATTATCTGGGCGTGCAAAACCTGAACGGCTTCCCGGTGAATTTCGGGCTGGAAGTTGATTTTTATCCGCCGGCGCCCTTGCCGCCGCCGACGCCCGTACCGGTGGTCATCACCATCACCTCCATTACTTACACCAATATCAACGGGACCAACGGCTTCCTGCTCCAATGGCAGGGCCCGACGAATTACCAATATCAGATCCAGTGGACGACCAATCTGCTGCCGCTGATTGCCTGGAACACGGTTTTGAACCCGACCATCAATGTCTCCGTGACGGCGACCAACGGACATTACAGTTTCTTTGACGACGGTTCGCTGACCGGCGGGCCGGCCCTCATGAAGTTTTACCGGATCCTCGCCTACCCGAATCTGGGGCTGATCACCAACCCGGGTCCCGCCACCAACACCGTCCTGGCCGGGGGCATGTCGCAGGTGGTGGTGGCCGTGCCGGCCAACGCCATCGCGGCGAGCAATTTCCTGATGGCCGCCAGCGGGCCGTTGAACGTGTGGTTCAACCAGACCAATCCGCCCACCGGCGACACCAACGCGGGCGACTTCCTGATGCTGTCCGCCACCAATTCCGGCGTCTTTGTGCTCACGAGCAATTCCGTGCCGCCGCTCGTGCCGGGTACGAATTATTACCTCGGCTTCCAAAACCCGGGCGCCAACAACGTCCTGTTTATCTTTCAGGTGGCGTTCGGTTACGCCCCGACCAATGCGGTTTCCAATTTCAGCATCACCGCGACCAACGGCGGCGTCTGGCTCCAATGGAACGGCCTGACGAATTATCAGTACCAGGTGCAGTGGACGACCAATCTCGCGCCACCGGCGGCGTGGAATACGATTTCCAACATCGTCCTGACCTCCACCACCGGAATCTTCACCTTCTTTGATGACGGCTCATTGACGGGCGGGTTCGGCCCCGTGAAATTTTACCGGCTTATCGCCTGGCCGTTTATGACGCCGATACCGCAAACGCTGTCCATTTCCAGCGTCACCGTCACCAGCGTGGGCGGGACCAATGACCTGGTGCTCCGGTGGAGCGCGCCGACGAATTACCAGTATGGGATTCAATGGACGACCAATGTCTCGCTGCCGTTCAGCAATTGGTCCGTTATTCCCAGTCCGGTTCTCACGCTGACCAACGGCGTCTATACCTTCATTGACAACGGCCAGACCGGCCCGCCGGCCAGCGCGAAGTTTTTCCGGCTCTACGAATATCCATGATGGCGCATGAATCAATTTTCCGGCTGCAACCCGGCGCCGCCACCGATCGGTAGCGGCATCCTTGCCTGCCGTACCCGGCGGCATCCCTGCCGCCCGGGCCACAAAGCCGAATCCACGTTATGACCTCGCTTCCACCTCAGACCACCCGGCTGGACCTGCCTGCCGGCAGGCAGGAGTCCGGGCGATACGGCAGCCAGCAACGGCTGCCGCCATGGTGGAAGGTCGAATGGCTCCCTTTTCCGTTGGGCGCAAAGGAACACTGTATCTGCCCGACCATCGGAGCGCGAGTTGTCCCAACTCGCAGCAGTTCCATTCGCGAAGACCGGTTCATAAAAACTTTTCAAGGTATTCCTGCATTTGCCGGTGCTGCGGCTTGGGACAAGCCGCGCCCCAGATACAGTGTCCAACTGCCCATTGCCTCCCCGATTTTCCTGATTTAAATTTGAAAAACATCCCAACAACGCTTATTTATTAGTGTTTACCATGAAAACTTTCGACACTCCACCGCATTTTCCCGCGCACGTTCCAGAATACGGTCGAGCTTGGCGGATGGCTGGCCTGCGCCCAAGCGCTCCTGTGCTGCTGGCCTTGATGTTCTTTCTCGCCGGTCTGCCGCCCGCCAGAGCCGGTCTGCCGCCGGGTTGGAGCGACACGGATATCGGGACGCCTGCGGACGCCGGTTCTGCGTCTGATAACAATGGCGCTTGGACCGTCTCCGGTGGCGGCGCGGACATCTGGGGAACAGGCGACCAATGCAACTTCGCCAGCCAAAGTTTCAATTGCGACGGCGCAATCATTGCGCAGGTCACCAGCGTGCAGAACACCGATCCAAGCTCCGGCTGGTCCAAAGCGGGCGTGATGTTCCGTAACGACACCACCGCCGGGGCGGTTAATGCATTTATGACCGCCACCGCGACCGAGGGTGTCAATTTTCAATTTCGCAGCACGGCGGGCGCCGCGTCCTCCAGCACGCAGGTCGCCGGGGTTGCCACGCCTGTATGGGTCAAACTAGTTCGATCGAGCGACCAGTTCAGCGGCTATTACAGTTTCGATGGGACCAATTGGGCACAAGTCGGAAGCGCCGCCACCATCGAAATGGCCGGTTCCGCCCTGGCCGGGTTGGCCGTGTCGGCCCACAACAACGCCGCGCTGAACACCTCCACTTTTACCAACGTCGGCCTGAGCTTGGCCACCTTCGGAATCTATCGGGAGCTTTGGACCAACCTCAACTCCAGCGTCGGCAACACTCTGACGGCGCTCACGAACACCACCTATAACTCCAATTGGCCCAACAATCCCGCCGCGTCCTACACGCATATCTTTGCCAATTTTGAAACCGAGATTAACGTGGCCATGAATTACTTCGGCCAGCGTCTGCGGACTTTTGTCGTGCCGCCGACCAACGGCCTCTACACGTTCTGGATCGCCAGCGATGACACTTCCCTGCTTTACCTGAGCACCAACGAGAGCTCCGCCGGCATGTCGCCGATTGCGTCCCAAACATCTTACACGGCATCGGAGGATTGGACCGAGTTCCCCAACCAGCAATCGGCACCCATCTATCTGCAAGGCGGCTGCCGTTATTATCTGGAAGCGCGGATGCAGCAAGGCAATGGCGGCGAAAACCTCTCCGTGCGCTGGCAATTGCCCAATTCCACTTTTGAGCAGCCGATGGCCGCGGTCAGCGCGGCTGGCACGCTCCTCATCCCATGCAACGGCGTGAACACAACTCCGGGCATTTTTACCCAATCCAGCAACACGACGGTCGTCGAGAATCTCAATGCGGTTTTTTCGGTGCTGGTCACAAACCAGGCGCCCGTGACTTACCAATGGTAGTACCGGAGTCAAGCTGCCCGGTGCCACCCTGCCCGTGTACACAGTCGCCAATGCCAGTCTGGCGCTCAACAACGGCCAGACATACACCTGTGTCATCACCAACAGCACGGGTTCGATCACCAGCGCCCCCATCACCCTCATCGTGCTGCGCGACACCGTGGCGCCGACCGTGACCGGAGTCTTTAACGTCGGACCGGCCAACGTCGAGATCGTTTTCTCAAAACCGGTCGCCGTCACGACCGCCACCAACATTGCCAATTATGCCTTCACGAACGGCCTGGCCATTACCGGCGCGGCGCTGGCCACGAATAATTTCACGGTGACGCTCACGACCGCGCCGCTGGTCTATGGGAGCAATTATACCATTGTCATCAATAATATCTGCGACCTGGCCAGCACGCCGAATTTCATCGCCACCAACACTCTGGTCAGTTTCACGGCCTCACCTTTTGCGCCGCTGGACATCGGCAGTCCGGCTATTGCTTCCACCGCCACCTACACGTCCAACGGGGTGAACGTTAGCAGTGCCGGCAATTACATTGGCGGCACCAGCGATCAATTCAACTTTGAATATCAACTCCAAACCGGCAATTTTGACGTCACGGTCTGTCTGGCCGGGTTGGGTTTGTCCGACCTTTGGGCGCAGGCCGGCTTGATGGCCCGCGCCAGCCTGGATGCGGGCAGCCCGTTCGCCGCCGCCCTGGCCACGCCGGGCATGAACGGTGATTTCTTTGCCGATCGCGCGGCCACCAACGGTCTGGCCGTCACCTCGGGAAGTTTTCCGGTCAACTATCCCAATACCTGGCTGCGGCTCAATCGCGTCGGCAACGTGTTCACCGGCTTCGGCAGTTACGACGGGACCAACTGGACGCAATTGGGCGCCGTGACGATTGCGATGCCCGCCCAGATTTACCTCGGCCTGGCCGTCGCCAGTCATAACACCAGTCAACCAACCACGGCGCAATTTCTGGATTATGAAACCACGCCCGCCAATGCGATGGTGGCCACGCTCGTCAATCCCCACGAACCGCTGGGACCTTCCAGCCGCATGACTGGGATTGTCTTTTCCGAAATCATGTGGAAGCCCGCGCCGCGCACCGACGGCAACAACGTGGAGTTCCTGGAACTCTACAATTCCAATCCCTTTTTCCAGGACATCAGCAGCTATCAAGTGACCTGTGCGGACATGAATTATACCTTCCCCACCAACACTCTGATCCCCGGCGGCGCCTTTTTTGTCCTGGCCGCTTCACCGCAAGGCATCGCCAATGTTTATGGTCTCACCACCAATGTCTTTGGGCCGTACACCGGCAGTCTCAAGCATTCCGAGACCCTCCAACTGCTGGATGAACAAAGCAACGTATTGCTGACGGTGCCCTACACCGATACTTACCCCTGGCCG
>Ga0187884_10004517_pt1 | contig 10169 bp, 5 predicted proteins | sample June2016WEW_20_4_FD_132983 | JGI IMG/M metagenome (GOLD analysis project Ga0187884, IMG submission 132983) | Peatland microbial communities from SPRUCE experiment site at the Marcell Experimental Forest, Minnesota, USA - June2016WEW_20_40 | ecosystem: Environmental > Terrestrial > Soil >...
AAGCCAAATCCCCATAGACAGACCGCCATCCCGCGGTTCGTTCAATCAGGCTTCAATGTGATCGCGCTCGCGTCATGCCGATCCGTGAGCGCCGCGCGACCACACAGAAGCCTCTAGATTCAACTCAACCCAATTTGAATCTTTCGTTACCCCCGGGGTCGATTTGTACGGGTAATGGTTTGCGAATGCGCGAGTCGATTGAAAACATCGGCGTCGTGCCAGCTCTCGGGCGACGCACGACGCAAGCGTCACGTGATGGTTTTTATGTGGCAGGCATTTTCTTGGATGAACTCGACGCTTGCGCTTTGCAGGACGCATGATCAGACACATGCTAGCCTAAACTCAACTTCAACGGAGCGTCCCCGCCGGGACGCATGGCGCGGATCAGGCCGTCCCATTGAATGCGAAGCAGGCGTCTTTCGCCGGTTATCGCGCGGACCACTTCGGCCGATCCACCATCCGACGCCAACATGCGGCGATCCAAGAGAGCGACCGCGGAGAGAACTCTGAGCCCGGCGAGAACGCAGCCTTTGAAACAAACCGCTTGACCTCCGCAATTAGAGAACTCGATGAATGAGTTTTTTCCGATGTTTTCTTATTGATTTAAACCAAACAAAGTCAATATTTTATCGGAGCGTTCAACGCGGAGTTCAGGCCCTTATTAAGGGTCGATTTTGCGGTTTTGCTGCCAAAAATTTGGCCACAAAATCTCGTCCCGGATCGCACAAGATCTCGCCACACATCCGGTTGACTTAACATTCTGTTTATATAGGTGTTTTTTCCCAGTTCAGCACCGACTTCAGGGGCTCGTTCAGCGTCCATTTCGGCGAAAAATTGGATGTCGTTTAAAAGTTCACACCGGACTTTCCACACTGTGTGGTGAATCTCTGCGTGAAGTTATGGCCGTCTAAAGGTCTTTTAGGGTTAAATGGGCGCTGAAATCGCTGAAAAACAGGCCCTGAACGCCGCCCCAGAATGCGTGAAGTTCCGCCCAAGAATGCGTGAAGCTTCAAAATCCCAGTCCGAAAAGGTATTTATGATCAATATGTTATGCTATTTTTATTTTTCATGCATATATAAGAGATAGGAAAATCACGAAGGTGCTTTTGAGAATCGAAACGTTTTTTCCTGCTCGGTAGCAGGATCCCTGCTTGAAAAAAGGATCCCTGCCCGGCGGTAAGATCCCTGCTCGTCAACAGGATCCCTCGTCGAAAATCGGATCCTTATCGGAAATGAGATAACTGGGCCCGCGGCGCGTAATTACCCACGCCCCTTGCTATGTCGAGATTCCGTTGACTCATTTGGCCCATGGGCCGATTCGATCTTGTGGATATTAAGAGTTCGAGGATGACTCAAGGCGCGCTTTCCAACAGGCTCCAAAAACCATACTTCCGGCCATGAGCCTTCCTCAGGCCAGTTTGATAGACGTAGTGGGTATCCAAACCGATAGCGGCTGCATCGCTGATATCGAGGAAGGCGATCTTGACGAAATAGCGCGCAGCATGGCCGTAGGCCTGAGAGCGCGAACGGGCGAGAATATCGTTGATGAGCGCCCGGTATAGGACCGTCGCGGCCACCGGGTGATCGTGTTCCAGTGTTTCGGCGGCTGGCGCGAGCGCCCCATAATGCCGGCCCTCCCAAGTCGATCGATGTTCGAGGACCAGTTTTGCGGCAAGATCGAGCTTCGGCCAGTCGATGAAGAAGGCGAGTGCCCGGTAATGATGGGGATGGGCGGTGACATGCGCGAATGCACGATCCAACGCGTCGAACTCCTCGAAATCAGGCAAGTTGGCGATATAGTCGCGAAGCATGTTTGCGTCGAGCGTCTGCTCAAACGTCCGCCATCGCAGGTCTTGCGCTGCAGCTTTGTTTCCCTGTGCCGCCAGGATACGGACCTCCAGGCTGATCCGGCTATGATCGGCCAGATCGATGCCCATAAAACCATCTGCCACGTCCTCCTGCCCCATGACGCGCAAGCCGGGGCGGCGAGGCCTGCGGACCCACGCCAGCGCTTCTGTCATCCGCCCGGCCTTGAGAAGACGTTCCGCAACACGTTCACCGTCCTGCAGCCGCTCTGGTCGAAGCCTCTCCATGTCGATAAAGGCATCCACGTCACCGGCTTGATCCGCCACCGCTTGGCGCGCGCGGATCACGCGGTCACGGCGGCCAAGCCGCTCCCAGTCTCGATCATCTTCGCCAGCTGGTGCGATCCCCGCCAGCGCGGCTTTCAGGGTTGCGTCGACCTTCTTGAGGTCCGGGTGCGCGAGAAGTCGAATAATTTCATGGAGGGTCATTTCGATGAGGCCATGAAAGTCCGGCAGCAAAAGCGGGACAAGGCCCATTGCGAGTTTGGCCCTGCCCTCGCTCTCCAAGCGTTGAGCCAAGAGCGGGGCGGATGCCGCCGCGTCTTCGAAAATCGCCTGAATTCGTCCAGAGGAATCGTCGACACGCTCGTAAACGCCCCCGGCCATCGTGAGGAAGCGGACTAACCGCTCCAGAGCGGCGGCGGGATCCACGTTTCCGAGTTCGCCGGTGATGGTCGCCACCGTCGCTTTCAAATCGTCCGCGAAAGCTTTGCGCTTATCCCAATTGATCATGGCATGGGCACGGGCGAGGCTTGCAAGACGGCGATCGACGATGGCGGCCACGGCGCCAGGTCCCTTGGCACCGGCCAGAGCGGCAGCCGCCATCTTCTTGAATGCGGGATTATGTCCGGCTTCGTCGAGGACCAGCGCCGCGAGCTTTTCGACCCCGAGCGCAATCAGGGTGTCCTTCGTCATCGCCGGTTGTCGCGCCATGGGTCCCGGCCTTGCGGAATGATCGTCAGACTGATGAGTATAGGCGCAAAGCGCCCAGGCTTGGATATGCGATCCGGTCAGCCATGTCAGCGCCTATACGGGAGATGGCGACATTAGCAGGAATGGCGACGCAGGGACGGCAAATGGAGACGCCCGGCCCGGCCGGCCCGGCGATCCACGTGGGCCCGAGCGTGAGACGCTCGTGGGCAGTGTCGAGCGGGTCACCTTCCACAACACCGATACCGGCTTCGCGGTTCTAAAGGTCAAGGCCCGTGGCCGGCGTGACCTGGTCGCGCTGGTCGGACATGCCGCCACGATTTCGGCGGGCGAATATATCCACGCCACTGGAATTTGGCTGACCGACCGGACGCATGGTCTGCAGTTCAAGGCCGATTTTCTCAAGACCACGCCGCCGACGACGAAGGAGGGCATGGCCCGTTATCTCGGATCGGGCATGGTGCGGGGCATAGGGCCGAAGCTCGCGGAACGGATCGTCGGGCAATTCGGGATCGACACGTTTGAGATCATCGAGGCGGCCCCCAGCCGCCTCCGGGAAGTTCCGGGCATCGGCGAATTCCGCGCGGGCAAGATCGCGGCGGGCTGGGCCGAGCAGAAGGCCGTGCGCGACATCATGGTTTTCCTCCACAGCCACGGCGTCAGCACGTCGCGAGCGGTGCGTATCTTCAAGACTTATGGACACGACGCGATCGCTGTCATGACGGAGGACCCCTATCGTTTGGCGCGCGATATCCGCGGCATCGGGTTCAAGAGCGCGGACGCGATCGCGATGCGTCTCGGGCTGACGAAGGAATCGCCGAAGCGGCTTCGCGCGGGCGTCTCCTACGCGCTGCAGACCGCAACAGACGAAGGACACTGCGCCCTGCCCGTCGAGGACCTCGTCCGCCTCGCCGAAAAGCTCCTCGACGTTCCAGGCGGCCCGATCGGGGCCGCCATCGACGCCGAGCTTCTGGACGGACAGGTCGTTCAGGACACGATCGAGGGGCAGCCGTGCTTGTTCCTGAGAGGGCTATACGCGGCGGAACGCGACGTTGCGGAGCGATTGCGAGCGCTCGCACGGGGCAATTTGCCTTGGCCGGGAATCGATGTAGAGCGAGCGATCCCTTGGGTCGAACAACGCACCGGGAAGGTTCTTTCCGCCTCACAACGTGTCGCGGTCGACCTCGTCCTGCGGTCCAAGGTGTCGGTGGTGACAGGTGGCCCAGGCGTGGGAAAGACGACACTCCTCGATACGATCCTGCGCATTCTCGTGACCAAGGGCGTCAAGCTGCTCCTAGCAGCGCCCACCGGGCGGGCGGCGAAGCGCATGAGCGAGCAGACCGGGATCGAGGCCAAGACGGTTCATCGCCTGCTTGAGATCGATCCGAAGAACGGCGGTTTCAAGAAGGGGGCCGACGATCCTCTGGACTGCGACCTTCTGGTCTTGGACGAGACCAGCATGATCGACGTCCCGCTGATGAACGCGATCACCAAGGCGCTTCCAAAGCGATCGGGCCTTCTCCTCGTCGGCGACGTCGACCAGCTCCCCTCGGTCGGCCCTGGCCGTGTCCTGGCGGACGTGATCGAATCTGGGTCCATCGCCGTCGCGCGCCTGACCGAGGTCTTCCGCCAGGCTGCCGAAAGCCGGATCGTCGTCAACGCCCATCGCATCAACCGGGGCGAAATGCCGGAATGGCCGGGAGCCGGCAGCAACTCCGATTTCTACTTCGTGGAATGCAACGACCCGGAGGATGGCGCCGCGAAAGTGGTTGAGATCGTCGGCAACCGCATCCCGCACCGCTTTGGTCTGGATCCGGTTCGGGACGTCCAGGTCCTGTGCCCCATGCAGCGGGGTGCGATGGGTGCCCGTGCGCTCAACGCAGATCTGCAGAAGGCGCTCAATCCAAACGCCACTTCGCGGGTCGAGCGCTTTGGCAGCGTTTTCATGCCGGACGACAAGGTCATGCAGACGGAGAATGACTATGATAAGGAGATCTTCAATGGCGACCTCGGCATCGTTGCGCGCATTGACGAGGACGAGGGTCTCCTCGTCGCCAATTTCGACGGGCGCGAGGTCGAATATGCCTTTGGCGAGTTGGACACGCTCGTTCCCGCCTACGCCACGACGATCCATAAATCACAGGGGTCGGAATACCCCGCCGTGGTGATCACTCTCGCGACCCAGCATTATCCCATGCTGGCCCGCAATCTCCTTTACACCGCCGTCACACGGGGCAAGCGGCTCGTTATCGTCGTTGGACAGCGCCGTGCGCTCACCATCGCGGTCAGGACATCAAATGCGCGGCGTCGATGGACAAAGCTCGACGAGTGGCTTCGCTCATCATTCAACGCAGGTCACCGGACAATGGCGAGTGTCTCAGTTTGAAATTAATCGAAGTGCGATTGCAAAAACCTGGCAAAGCGCAGCCTGTAGATACGCGCTTCGGAGCGATTTCACAACGAGGCGTGGCAAAATGACTGTCAGCCGGACGCAAGCGGCTCATAATTGATATTATTGCGAACAAAACAAGAATCAGGGACTATGGCGGCTTCAGGCGGGGGATGATTCGTACCGATGGCAGCAAAGGTCCATTATCTCGACGCCCTTAATCCAGCGCAAAGACGAGCCGTCGAGCATGGCGTCTCGGGTAACGATCCGGCACCCGGCAGGCCGCTCCTCGTCATCGCCGGTGCCGGATCAGGCAAGACGAACACGCTGGCCCATCGCGTTGCCCATCTCATCGTCAACGGCGCAGACCCCCGGCGCATCCTGCTGATGACTTTCTCGCGCCGCGCCGCCGGCGAGATGGCAAAACGTGTGGAGCGGATTGCGCGCAAAGTCATCGGCGAGAAAGCCGGTATCATGACCGATGCACTCGCTTGGGCAGGCACGTTCCACGGGATCGGCGCCAGGCTTCTGCGAACCTATGCGGAGCAAATCGGTCTGGACGCGGCCTTTACGATCCACGACCGCGAAGATTCCGCCAACCTCATGAACCTTACACGGCATGACCTTGGGTTTTCAAAAACCGAGAGCCGCTTTCCAGCCAAGGGAACATGCGTTACGATCTATTCGCGCTGTGTGAATGCAGAAGCTCCGGTCGAAGACGTCCTCAAGAGTTCGTTTCCCTGGTGCTGCGCCTGGGCAGCCGAGCTGAAAGAGCTATTTATCGCCTATGTCGAGGCGAAGCAGCGCCAGAACGTCCTCGATTATGACGACCTGTTGCTCTATTGGGCGCAGGCCATCACCGATCCCGCTCTCGCGCGAGACATGGGGGACCGCTTCGATCATGTGCTGGTCGACGAGTACCAGGATACCAACCGGTTACAGGCTTCAATCCTGCTGGCTTTGAAACCAGAAGGCTACGGCCTCACCGTCGTGGGTGACGACGCGCAATCAATCTATTCCTTCCGGGCGGCGGCGATCCGCAATATCCTCGATTTCCCCGCGAGCTTCAGTCCCGCCGCCGAGATCATTACGCTCGACCGGAACTACCGCTCGACCCAAGCCATCCTTGCGGCCGCCAACGGTGTGATCGCCCTGGCCCCAGAACGCTTCACCAAGAACCTTTGGACAGACCGGCAAGGACCGGCCGTTCCGCAATTGGTCAGCGTCCGGGATGAGACGGATCAAGCGGGCTACATCGTCGAACGGGTTCTCGAAAATCGCGAAGGCGGATCGGCGCTCAAGCAGCAGGCGGTCTTGTTCCGGACCTCGAGCCACAGCGGCCCGCTCGAAGTCAAACTCACCCGCTGCAATATTCCGTTTGTGAAGTTCGGCGGCCTCAAATTCTTGGACACGGCCCATGTCAAAGACATGCTGGCTTTGCTGCGCTTCGTGGAAAATCCGCGCGATCGCGTCGCGGGGTTCCGGGTGATGCAGCTCATGCAAGGCGTCGGCCCCACTGCCGCCCAGCGCGTTCTCGAGCATATGGCAGGGACGTCCGATCCGATCGCTTCGCTCGCCAGTGCTCCCTGCCCGCCGCGCGCAGGTCAGGCCTGGCAAGACTTCGTCAAGACCATTGAGGCGCTCCGCTCCGGCGCCCCTGGCTGGCCTGCAGAAATCGAATACGCCCGTCTTTGGTACGAACCGCATCTTGATCGCATTCATGAGGATGCAATCACTCGTCAAGCCGACCTCGTCCAACTCGAGCAGATCGCCAGCGGATATCCATCACGCGAGCGGTTTCTCACCGAACTCACGCTTGATCCGCCTGACGCGACAAGCGATCAAGCCGGCGTCCCTTTACTCGACGAGGATTATCTCATTCTATCGACAATCCATTCGGCCAAAGGCCAGGAATGGAAATCCGTCTTCGTGCTAAATGCTGTCGATGGCTGCATTCCGTCGGATCTCGGAACCGGCACCACGGCCGAAATCGACGAGGAGCGGCGCCTTCTCTATGTCGCCATGACGCGCGCCAAGGACGATCTCCATCTGATCACGCCTCATCGTTTCTTCACCCATAAGCAAAATGCGATGGGCGATCGCCATGTCTATGCCTCACGGACGCGCTTCATTCCAAATGCGTTGATCAGCCTTTTCGAGAGGACGAGCTGGCCGGCCGCCGCGCCGAATGGCGTCTCGCGGGCGTCCGCTCAGGGCGCACGGATCGACGTCGGCGCGCGCGTCCGCGGTATGTGGCGGTGAGGAGAGCCCATGATTGTAGATACGCGCGGAAGTCTGACCCCTCCCATGAAATTGTCCAACATATGGATTTTACAATTAGAATAGCGAATTTGCTGGGGTCAAGTTTCGCGCGAAACGCGACCCTATTGCCGAAGACAGATTCACATGTATATTCAAATACATAGGACCGCTCGCCAGAGGGGTCGCACTTCGGAGCGATTTCACAGTTTCCGCGCCGCGGAGGTCGCGATGGTGCGTGCAACGGCTCATTCAAGTCTGGCCAGATCGTCTTTGTGGGCCGCTGTTGCACAACGCCGCTGGTAATAACCAGACGGCCTGCTGCAACGTTTTGCTCTAGGAACGGGTTTGCCATTCTCCGGTCCGCGCTTCATGAAGGATACGCGAACAAAACCGGGCTGCAACCGGACGAGACTATCGCCGGACCTTAAACCGCAAAAGCGGGGAGAACGAAATGAGTGGCAATCACATTAAAGAACATATGGAGGTCATCGGGGCCGATGGCGTCCATGTCGGAACCGTCGATCGTGTCGAGAACGGCAAGATCAAGCTCACGAAAACCGATAGCGGCGAGGGATATCACAAGGGCCACGATCATTTCATCGATCTAGGCCTGGTCGCGGAAGTCGAAGGTCAGAAAGTACGCCTCTCAGCGAATGCGGCGGTCGCGGTGAGCTTTGAAGAAGAGAAATCGGGCAAGCCAGCCTGATCATCATGACGGAGCCGGTTCCGGCCATGCGATTGGCCGGCTCCGGCGCTTCTTCAGCTTAGGCAGCATCCAGGAAATTTAATCGTATACTGCGGCCTGGATCACGGCATAGCAGACTGCCGGGGCAAGAGGAGAGCGCCGGTGAAGACGCTAAGAGCCCATCCGAGAGTTTTGGATTCATGTTGAGGGCTTTATGGCGAGACGCCTGAGCATGATGCGGATCATGGCGAGCCTGACGAAGCCAGCGGCTTTGCCGGTGTGACGCTCGTAGTCGCGACAGAGACGGCGATTCCGGCTGATCCAGATCAAGGTTCGGTCGACCAACGCCACTACAATGTTGCCAAGAGCCGGTTTCGCCGGCCGAAGATGGTCTAGATTGTGTTTCAGCAACCAATTTGGACGCCTATCGGCACGGGGGTTAAAGACGAAACTTCTGATTTGTAATGAGAAAAATTTCCGTCTGGGGGGCAGTCGCCCGAGCCGATTCACAGACAATTCCACGGCCTCAATCATCGATTGGCTTGGTTCAGCGAGTTAGTATTACACTCCCCCTGCACTCTCACCCAACAATCCATAAGCGGCGAAAAAAAGTCTTTAAAATCAGAGTATTTTAGCCAATCCATGAGGTTCGAGCCCTCTCCTGGGCACCACCGTTTAGTGACAGAAAATCAATAAGTTGCTGTTAAACATGGGATAGTCCGCCGTCCGCTCTTACACAGCGGTCTTACACATGGCTCTCCCGATGCCCCCGTCCCGTCGCCCTCAAAAACGGCGTTTATCACCTCAATGTCCGGGTTCCCGCAGGCCTCGCCGCGACGCTCAAGGGCACCGCGGTGCGGCTGCCCGTCGCGGGCAAGCTGATCACCGTCAAGACGTCGGACAAGGTCATCGTCTCCTTGCGCACCAAGGACCCCGGTCTCGCCAAAACCCGCTTCCATGAGGCGATCGGCGCGCTGACCCGGCACTGGGACGCCGTCCGCGCCGGGCCCAAGCCGCTGCCCTACAAACAGATCGTCGCGCTGGCCGGCGAAGCCTATCAACGCCGGGTCCAGCGGCTCGAGGAAGATCCCCATCTCGTCCCGCATGGCGTGATCAAGGAGCGCGACGGCTTCGAGACAGCTACCGATTTCTGGCGGACCGGCGAGGATGGCCTGCCCAATGGGCTCGGCGGCGAGGACGCCCGGACCCTGGCGAGGATGCAAAGGCCCTATGGTCCCCAATTGATGGCGCTCGAAGCCTTCGCCGGTTTCGACGACGGAATCGTCTCGATCACCCTGGAGCAGGCGCTCGACGACCTCTTTGGACCCGAAGCCGATCTCATTCTCGCCCGCCACCATCTCGTCACCGATCCAGCGAGCCGCACCCAATTGCTCCGGGAAATCGGCAAAGCCGTGCATTTCGTTCAGCAAAAGCTCAACAAAAATACCCGCGGCGATTTTTCCCCCGACGAGAATGCCGCGCGCTTTCCCGCGTTCGAACCGCCGGCACCCGGGAGCCCCGCCCCCCAGCCGGAGGGCGCCGCCGCCCGGATCACGGTGCCGGACCTCTTCGCGCTTACGCGCTCAGCTGGTTGCGGACCGGCAACTGCCGGATACGCCGTCCGGTTGCGGCGAAGATCGCATTGACGATCGCCGGCGCCACCGGCGGCACGCCGGGTTCGCCGACGCCCCCGAGCACATGGTTGTAATCGGGATTCGGCAGCAGATGGACGTTGATCACCTTTGGTGCCGCGTCGATGCGGGTGATCTCGTAGCCGTCAAAATTGTTCTGCTGCGCGCGCCCGTCCTTGAAAGTGATCTCGGCGGTGAGCGCGAGGCCCATGCCCATGACCACGGCGCCTTCCATCTGCGAACGAATCCGCTCGGGATTGACCTGCGGCCCGCAATCAATCGCGATATCCACGCGCGGAATCGTGACCGCGCCCTTGTCGTCGACGGCCACTTCCACCGCCACCGCCGTATAGGTGACGAAGCTATAGTGTCCGGCGACGCCGAGCCCACTGCCTTTCGGCATCTTG
>Ga0187884_10004520_pt1 | contig 10163 bp, 9 predicted proteins | sample June2016WEW_20_4_FD_132983 | JGI IMG/M metagenome (GOLD analysis project Ga0187884, IMG submission 132983) | Peatland microbial communities from SPRUCE experiment site at the Marcell Experimental Forest, Minnesota, USA - June2016WEW_20_40 | ecosystem: Environmental > Terrestrial > Soil >...
CGGGGTCTCCCTCTCTCGAAGCTTTCGACAGCCACGAGAATGGCGAGGCCCCTTGCCGCGCCGGTGGATACCTATCGGAGCGCGGTCAGTTGTTCACGCGCCCCAGTTCGTTGAGAAGAGCCCCTAATCCAGCCAGACGTCCTCCAACCGGTATGCACCGCCCGGGTTCACGGCGAATCCGTGCAGCGACGGCTGCCAGGCGTAGATGTTCGGCGGGTAGTCGAGCGCGACGTACGGGGCGTCCTGGGCGACCAAGGCCTGGATCTGCTCGTAGAGGGCGGCGCGCTTCGCGCTGTCGAACTCGGTCTCGGCCTCCCGCACCAGCGCGATCGCTTTCGGGTCGTCATAGTAGGTCCAGAAGGAATGGGACCCGCCGTCTTGCACATCGACCTGGAACGAGGCCATCTCGTCGGGGTCGCTTATGTCGTTCGTCGCGCCGTTGATCATCGCCTCGTAATTGAAAGCCTCAAAGGCTGCGGTGTAAGCGGCGTCGTCGAGTTGTCGTATCGAGACGTCGATGTTCAGCGGCTTGAGCTCCTGTTGGATGATCGTTGCCGCCTCGACGTACTGGGTGTTGCCGCTCGGCACGAGGATCGAGGTGGAAAAGCCGTGCGGGTAGGCCGACTTCGCGAGCTCGGCTTTGGCGGCAGCAAGGCTGTAGCCGAGTGTCGGCACCTTTGCGTAGTACTGGAGGCTCGGCGGGAAGAACGAGTTCCCTGCCTGGGCGGTGCCGAAGGTCGTGACCTTCGCGAGCTGTTCGATGTCGATGGCGTGGTTGATCGCCCTGCGGACATGACGGTCCTTGTACTGCGGGACCTTCTCGTTGAAGAAGAGCAGGTCGACCGCCCAGGATCCGAATGCCTCCAAGACGAGCGCGGGGTCCGCCTTCAAAGCGGCCACCTGGGCCGGCGGGACTGCCGAGATCACGTCGACCTGCCCGGCCTTGAGCTGCAGCACACGCTGGTTGTCGTCAGAGATGTAGCTGAAGTTGACCTCGTCGAGATAGGGCTTGCCCGGTTGCCAGTAGTTCTTGTTCTTCACAAGGACCGCGTTCCCGCCCTTGACGAACGACTTGAGCAAGAACGGTCCGGTGCCGATCGGATTGGCGAAGAAAGCAGACTCGCTCTGGCCACCGAAATCATTCGGCAGGATCGCGTTCGCGAAGACGGAGATGTCCGACAAGAAGGGTGCCCAGGGCTGGGAGAGCTTGAAGGTGACCGTGCTCGAGTTCGTTGCCTTGTAGGACTTGATCGCGAAGTCCAAGAAGCTCAGCGGGCCGTCGGCGTCGGTGGCGGCGCGATGGATCGAGAACACGACGTCCTCCGCAGTCACGGGCTTGCCGTCTGAGAACTTCACGCCCGGCCGGAGCGAGAAGGTCCAGGTCTTCCCGTCAGAGCTCACCGTGTGCCCCCGTGCGAGCCAGGGGGTCAGCGTGCCCTGGGGACTGGTGACGTAAAGGGGCTCGAAGATCTTGTCGAGCGTATAAACGTCACCTTCGACTATCGAGTTTGCCGGGTCGAGCTGTGTTGGGCCGGTCTGGCGGCCGAAGTTCAACGTTCCGCCGGCCTTGGGTTTGGCACGGCCCGACTTGTCGGCCGCGGTTGTCGTAGCGGAGCTACCGTACGCGACCAGGAGCGGGCCTGTGCCGATGACGCTCGCGCCGATGACGCCGAAGCGGAGCATCTCACGCCGGCTGTAGCGCCGCCGATTGTCGCCCAGTGCCGCCCGATCACTCGAGACCTCTCGATTTGTCACGTTCTGCCTCCGTTCGCGGCTGCGTTTCCCCTGGTGATTAAGCTCGATCGCAGCAACCTTACAAATCCGATCACATTACTCAGGTTAATGTAGTGATCGCACTGGCGTGACGCAACCGCGGGTGGACGACAACTGGCGAGCCGCGTTGGAAGACGCCGGTCACCGCTCCAGGCTCACTGAGACGCGTCAGATCGTTGGGCTCGTGGTCAAGCACGATCGCATCGAACTGAAAACCCGGTGCGATTCGTCCTAGGTGGTCTGCGACTCCGCACAGCTCTGCTCCGCGGGAGGTCGCGGCCAGCAGTGCCTCTTCGACGCTCAGGCCTGCTCCATGCAGCAAAGCGAGCTCCGAGAGGTTGCGGCCGTGGTCGTCGCGATGGCCAAAATCGCTGCCCAGCGCGATCTTCACTCCCGCAGCCCTGGCGATCCGGACGGCCTCGCCTAGGTGCTCACCGACGTCGATCGCTCGCGTCGCACGGCGCGGGTCCAGCGCACCGGCCTTTGCAAGTGACACGAGTCGCTCGTAGATAGCGAGGGTTGGGACGAGAAAGCATCCGCGCGCGGCCATGGCCGCGGCGTCGGCCTCGGTGAGAAAGACCCCGTGTTCGATGGAGCGCGCTCCGGCGTCGATAGCCCACCGGATGGCGTCGCCGCCGAGGGCGTGCACCATGACCCGACGATGGCGGCGGGCGGCCTCTTGCACGGCGACGGCGACGTCCTCGAACGAGAGCTCGGGATCGAAGCCGCCGCCGGTTGTCGCCAACACGCCTCCTGTGGCAACGAGCTTGATCCAATCGGCTCCTGAGCGCAGTGCGAGGCGAACGACCTTTCGCATCTCGTCGGGACCGTCGGCCAGATGTGGCGGCCTCCCGGGGTAGTCCGGCAGCGAGTAGTCCACAGAGCATTCGAGGCCGGGCCCGGTCAGGAAGCCGTCCGTATGGCCTCCCGTGCCGCCGATGGCGACAACCGAGACTTGTATGGTGGGCCCGGGTACGTAGCCGGCTGCCACGCCGTCGCGCACGCCTGCGTCCGCGATGCCGGCGTCACGCACGAAGGTAACTCCTGCTGAGAGGGTCCGTCGCAAAACGTCGGCTGTCTCGAGAACCCGTCGCGAAAATTGCGTGCGCAGCAGCTCTAGGGTGTCGAAGCTCGACAGACCTACATGAACGTGGCAGTCAAAAAGACCGGGCAATAGCCAGAGCCCATCGCCATCGAGCCTGATCGCGCTCGTGCCAGGCGATAGGTCCCGCCCGAGGGCAGTGACGATTCCGAGCTCGACCAGGACATCCACCGGGCCGGTGAACCCTCCGGTCTCGTCCATCACGTTCGCGCCGCGGATGAACAGCTCCGGCGGGGGCGCGGGGCGGGGGCGCGGCGGCACCGCCGAACCGCTGGCTTGCTCGCTCGCGCTCACTTGTCCAGGAGGACCCGGGCGGCGCTGGCGAGGAGCGCCACGTGCTCGTCCACACTTCTGAGACCCTGTCTCATCGTGTTGAGTGACACGTGGGTTGCACGGAGACTCCGCCAATTGGCGACCTGCTGCTCGAGGTCTCCGAGACCGTCCGGGCCGAGATCGACGAAACCCTCCATCCCAATTGCCGCGGGCTCCCGCCCGGCCTCGAGTGCCGCCGTTTCGATGATGGTGAGCGCCTCGTCGAGCCGTGGCCCGGGGGCGAACAGCGGGAACCAGCCCTCCGCGAGCTGCCCGACGCGCCGCAACGCCGGAGTTGAGGTGGCCCCGAACCAGATTGGGATCGGCCGCTGGATCGGTAAAGGAGCTAGGCCCGCGCCTGTGACCCTTTCGAACTTGCCCTCGAAAGTCACCGACTCTTCGGTCCACAGACGCCGCATCAACGCGACCTGCTCGGTGATCCGTTGGCCGCGGTTGGAGAATTCCTTGTCGAGAGCCTCGTACTCGACGGCGTTCCAGCCGATCCCGACGCCGAGACGGAAGCGACCCCCCGAGAGCAAATCGACTTCCGCCGCTTGTTTTGCGACGAGCACCGTTTGCCGTTGGGGAAGGATCACAATCCCGGTGACCAGCTCGAGCGGCGAAATGGCGGCCAAGTAGCCGAAGAGGACGAAGGGCTCGTGAAACGTGCTGTGCAGGTCGTACGGGCCGTTCCAGCCCGTATGCACACCTGTGTCGGCCCCGACCACGTGGTCATAGGCAAGAATGTGGTTATAACCGAGCTCCGAGACTGCCCCGGCGTAGCTGCGAACCGCTCCCCGATCCGCGCCGATCTCGATTTGGGGGAAGACGACGCCGATCTTCACGCGACGGCCTCACCTTCCGGGTCGGACGGGACGGCTGCGACACTTTCGGCCGACATGAGCGCAGCGTAGCCCTGGCCTATTCGGTTCCGAGTTTGCCGAGCCGTTCGCGGCTCGCTGATGGTGACCCTCCCGATGGGCGTCGAGCCGGAAAACTGCACGAGAAAGGCGACCGGCAAGCGGACCGCCTGCCATGGCCTTGAGTCCAGCGCGCGTGCCAACAGTATCCGCCCGGTCACGGAACGGCCCGGCTGATCGTGATCGGCGTGGCCCGGTGAGTGGAGCTGGCCCCAAAGCGCTGGTCGCCCGGATAGCGCGCTCTCAGGAGATACCTGCCGACCCTCTTTTCGGAGATCGCGCACGTGCCGGTCGCTGTCCCGTGCGATCCCTCGAGCACGGCCAGACAGTCTCTCCTCCCGTCGGTGACAGTGACCTTCCCAGTCGGGGTCGCTGACCTCGCGTTCCTGGTCAATCCCCTGACCTGTACTCGGAAGGAGACCAGCCGACCGGCGACCGGATGGCGGGTGACCGCGGTGATGGCGGTCGTCGTCGGTAGGAGCCACTTGAACGTAGAGGTGAAGTCCACCGCGATGCACGAAACCGGAGTGGAGCACGAGACCGACTCGAGGGGGACGCCCGGGTCGATCTCGTCAGGCGACGACCAGCGGCCCGAGTTGTATGTGAGCGCGTCACCATCGAAGTCCACGGCGACGCAGAAGCTCGTCGTCGGGCAGGAGATCGACATGAACCCGCGCCCGTGCGGGTCGATCGTGCGCGGCGGCGACCAAGTTATGCCTTCGTAGGTGACGGCGTGGAAACTCCGGTCCACCGCGACGCAAAACCTCGCGGTGGGGCACGAGATCGAACTCATCCCACCCCCAACGGGGTCGATGCCGAGCGGGGCTGACCACGACCTACCGTTGTAGGTGACTACCTCGCCACGGCGATCCACTGCAGCACAGAAGGTCTCTGACGGACAGGAGATGGAGGTGAGTCCGCCTCCGTTCGGGTCCACCCGCAATGGCGACGACCAGGAGCTGTTCTTGTACGTGAGAACTCTGCCGCCCTTGTCCGCGGCCGCACAGAAGCTCGCCGATGGGCAGGTGACAGAGGTGAAACCCCCTCCACCCGGGTCGATGCCGACCGGCTTGGACCATGTCCTGCCCACGTAGGTGAAGGCGTTGAGGTCATGGTCCACAGCTACGCAAAAGCGCTTCGTCGAGCACGCGACAGAGGTGAGCCCGCCTCCAGACGGGTCGATGCCGAGGGGAGACGACCAACTCGTGCCGTTGAAGGTGACGATGTAGCCGTGGAGGTCCATGGCCAAACAGAAGCCCTCCGTCGGGCATGAGACAGAGACGAGGCCTCCTCCGGCCGCATCGATGCCGAGGGGCATCGACCACCCTGCGCGGCTGTAAGTGACAACGTCACCCTTCGAGTCCACCGCCGCACAGAAGCTTGCCGTCGGGCAGGAGATCGAGCCCGGCCGGAATCCACCCGAGTCGATCTTGACCGGCTTCGACCACGACCTGCCGACATAGGTGAGTTCATTGCCGGCCTCGTCCATCGCGGCACAGAAACCCGCCTTGGGGCAGGAGACGGACACGAGAATGCCGGCGTCCGAGTCGACTGAGTAAGGGGCGGACCACGATCCCGATGTGTACGTGAGGGCGCTGCCGCCCTCGTCCACGGCGACACAGAACTTCGGCGTCGGACAGGAGATCGAGCTCACGTAGTAGCCGCGTGAGTCCACGTTGGTCGGGGTCGACCATGACGTGCCGTCGTAGGTGAGGGCGTTGCCGGCCGCGTCGACAGCGACGCAGAAGTTCGTCCTCGGGCAAGATACCGTGTCCAGTCCCAATCCGCCTGTGTCGACGTAGCGCAGTCCCACCCATGACCTGCCGTTGTATGTGACCGCGAAACCGCCCCGGTCCACGGCGATGCACAACGTCGCCCTCGCACAGGAGACGGATGCCAGGCTGAAGCCAGTCGAGTCGATGTTGACCGGCCTCGACCACGACCTGCCGTCATAGATGAGAGCGTTGTCGTTCTCGTCCACTGCTGCGCAGAAGCTCGTCGTCGGGCAGGAGATTGATGTGAGCCCACCTCCGGCCGGGTCGATGCTGGTCGGCCTCGACCATGACTTGCCGTCGTAGAAGAGGACGGTGCCGCTTGAGTCCACTGCTGCGCAGAACTTCGCCGTAGGGCAAGAGACAGCGGACGGCCTGCCCGTGAAGGGATCGATGGTCTCCCCCCGGGACCAGGTAGCCATGACGCCGGCGGCCGGTGCAGACACAGTTGCGGGCTGTGCCCCGCCGACTGCCGGGCACGCGATCGCCGCCAAGGCAGTCATCCCGACGAGAAGCCGGCCGAGAACAAGCCGCGTCATCGCCGCTCCTCCCGTCTCGGAACTCCCCGGACGGCGCAACGGCGTGCCCCAAGAGGCACCGGTCGGCGTCCTCGCGAGACGAGGGGACGCGCCCTGGTGGCCAGACCCGCCGGCCAACCTGTGCTGCCCAGGCGCGCGGCGACCCCTGTGCCCGCGGTGCCTGACGGGCCCCGGGTACCACGAACGAGTTTGCGATCTGCAGTCACGGCAATAGCTAGTATCCACGCGGTGCGGGCAACGCGGACTGGCAGCTTCTCGTCGCTGCGCGCCCGTTGAGACGCACGACGGCTCGTCTGCTCGGCGGGCGCGCTCTGGGGCCTCCGGGCTGACCAGATGAACGTGCTCGTCACAGGTGGTGCCGGCTATATCGGAAGCGTTGTCGCAGCCAGGCTCCTAGGGGCCGGGCACGAGGTCACAGTCGTCGATGACCTTTCGACGGGACATCGTGACGCTGTCCCCGACGGCGCCCGGTTCGTGCCCGGCAGAGTGCAGCAGGTCTCGAGCATGCTCGATTTGCGCGCCTTCGATGGCGCCGTTCATCTGGCGGCCTCTTCGCTCGTCGCCGAGTCGATCACCGATCCTCAGAAGTACGAGACGAACAACGTCGGCGGCACAAGGCAGCTACTCGAGGCCCTGCACACGGCTGGGGTCCCCAAGATCGTCTTCTCCTCCTCGGCGGCCGTCTACGGCGAACCGGCTCGGGTGCCGATCGAGGAGGACGCCCCCACCGAGCCCCTCAATCCCTACGGTGCGTCCAAACTCGCCGTCGACCGTATGCTCGACGAGGAAGCGGCCCGGCACGGTATCGCTGCGGTGAGCCTGCGCTACTTCAACGTCGCCGGGTCCTACGCCACCCTTGGCGAGAGACATGACCCTGAGACCCACCTCATACCGCTGACCCTGCGAGCAGCTCTGGAAGGCCGGCCGGTCGACGTCTTCGGCGACAACTACCCGACACCCGACGGGACCTGCATACGTGACTACATTCACGTCATCGACATCGCGGATGCTCATTTGCTGGCACTCGGTGCGGCCTCACCGGGCACGTGGCGCGCTTATAACCTCGGCAACGGCGAAGGCTTCTCCGTCCGCCAGGTCATCGCCGCCGCCCGCAGCGTGACCGGGCTGCAGCTAAGTGAAAGCGTGACTGGGCGCCGCGCGGGGGACCCCGCCGTGCTCGTCGCTTCCTCCGCGCGTGCCCGCCGGGAGCTGAGCTGGAAGCCGGGCACTCCAGCGCTCGAAGAGATGGTCGATGACGCGTGGCGTTTCCTCCAACGGAGCCAGAGGTGAGCCCACCTGTGCCCTCGGGCGAGGGATTCCGCCGCGTCTTCGACCGTCCCCCGGAAGGGATCTGGTCGGCACCCGGTCGGGTGAACCTCATCGGCGAGTTCACGGACTACAACGACGGGTTCGTGCTGCCGCTCGCTCTTCCGTTCGCCGCTCAGGCTTGCGCCGCGCGGCGCGACGACGATCTCGTGCGGGTCGCCTCCGCCCAGCGCTCGGAATCTGGCGAGTCCTCGGTCGTCGAGGTCCCCTTTGCCCGGCTGGAACCCGGGACGAGCGGCGGGTGGGCTTCATACGTCCTCGGCGTCGTCTGGGCGCTGAGAAAAGCTGGCGCCGAGCTCAAGGGCGTCGAGCTGTTCATCGACAGTGAAGTTCCAATCGGTGCCGGCCTCTCGTCGTCGGCTGCGCTCGAGTGCTCAGTCGCGTTGGCGCTGCACGACCTTTACGACTTGCCACTCTCCCGGCAGGAACTCGCACTGGTTGCCCAACGTGCGGAGAACGAGTACGTGGGCGTGCCCACGGGAATCATGGACCAGACTGCCTCGTTGCTGTGCAGGTCCGGCCATGCCCTGTTCTTCGATACGCGCACCTTCGAGATGCGACAGGTGCCCCTCGACCTCGAGCCCGCCGGCTTGACTATTCTCGTCGTGAACACCGGGGTCAAACATACCCTCGGCAACTCGGCCTACGCCGACCGCGTCCGTGACTGCCGCCGAGCCGCCGAGGAACTCGGGGTCGCCGCGCTGCGGGACGTCGCGCCGGAGACCATGGATACCGCCCTCGCGCAGATCACCGACGACGTGGTGCGGAGCCGGGCTCGGCATGTGATCAGCGAACAGAGCCGAGTGCTCGAGGTGGTCCGGCTCCTCGAGTCCGGCCGACCCGCCGAGGTCGGCCCGGTGCTGAGCGCGGGCCACCGTTCGCTGCGCGACGACTACGAGGTCTCCTGCGCCGAGCTCGACACCGTCGTGGATGTCGCGGTGGAAAGCGGCGCGCTCGGCGCTCGAATGACGGGTGGCGGCTTCGGAGGTTCGGCGGTCGTGCTCGTCGGGCTTGCCAGAGCCGAAACGGTCGCGACGGCTATCGCAAAGGCCTTCGCCGCGCGGGGTTACAGCCCTCCGCAGACCATCGAAATCGTGGCCTGCGACGGAGCCTCCAGGGTCGCCTGATCCATTCTCACGGGTCCCCTGTCGGGCGACAGAATGGATACCCGGGCACGTCAATCGCACGTGCTTTCGACAGGAAGCTGACATGCAGTTTCATATGATCGAAGGCGAGTGGGCGGGCCGCGGCGGGCCTTCCATGCTCCCGATCATCCCTGGGCACGAAGTTGTCGGCTCGGTCGTGGAGATCGGCCCGGGCGCCGAGGGACTGGCCAGAGGGTCGGAGTTCAACCGCTGTAGTCCTGCTGCGGAAGCTGCTCGTCCTGCCTCACGGCGCACGAGAACCTCGGTTCCAACAAGAAGATGGCCGGCGAGACGATCGATGGCGGATTCGCCGAGTACGTGCTCGTCACCGCCGAGCACCTCTATCCGGTGCCCGAGACCCTCGGCGACGCCGGGACAGCACCGCTGTTCTGCCCCGCCCTGGCTGCATACGGAGCAGTGGGGAAGGCCGGACTTTCGCCCGGATCAGAGGTCGCGGTCTTCGGCGTGGGTGGCGTTGGTCACCTGGTCGTTCAGCTCGCCCTGCTCACGGGCGCTGGGGTAACCGCCGTCGATCGCGCGACTCAGCATCTCGAGCTCGCGGAGCAGCTCGGTGCGCACCACGTCATCAACGCCTCCACCGGCAGGGTCGAAAAGGAGTTCGAGGCTCGCGGCGGTGTGGACGCGGCAGTTGTTTTCGCCCCCCTCCGACGTCGCCGTCCAGCAGGCGGTGCGAGTGCTCAAGCCCGGCGGTATCGCAGTGCTCGACCTCAGTGCCCAGGTCGGCGAGTGGTCCTTCGACGAGAAGCATCTTGTGAGCACAGCTCTCGGCCCGCGCCACCAGATGAACGAGGTCCTGCGCCTGGCAACCGCCGGCAAGCTCCGGGTGGTCCACGAAGCCTTCGCGCTCGAGGATGCACCGATCGCGCTCGCTCGGCTCAAGGCCGACACCCTTAAGCCCGCGCCGTGCTCGTTGTCTGACGCCTGGCGCGCCACAAGTTCAATCCGCACTCAACTGCAGTCCGAGTGCCGGAAGTTCAGCCTTCCGACCTCGGCTTTTGCCAGATTCCCGACACCGTTGTCTCCCCAGCGGACGGCAGTTCGCACGCGAATCGAACCCGCGACTGGGTGTTGCGAGATTCGCCGGGTCACCGCGATTCGGGCACTTATCGCCTAGCTTCAAAGGGGCCGTGGTACTTGCTAAGAAAATTTGTTGCTGTTAGGTTTCTGAATTCGATAGGCAGTTTGGATGCAAGCCCAGTCCGCGCGAGAGCTCGGATGATTTCGGCAAGAAACTGGAGGGCAGCATGGCTAAG